>Ga0181535_10001920_pt1 | contig 26116 bp, 20 predicted proteins | sample PEATcosm2014_Bin_44_FD_119774 | JGI IMG/M metagenome (GOLD analysis project Ga0181535, IMG submission 119774) | Peatland microbial communities from MTU Mesocosm Facility, Houghton, MI, USA - PEATcosm2014_Bin17_30_metaG | ecosystem: Environmental > Terrestrial > Soil > Wetlands > Peat | place...
GGCATCTTGACCTGCAGGCTCTGTTTCCCGAAGTGCAGCGTGCCGCAGCCAACGCAATTAAGACTCCCAGCTTGCATCCGAAGGAGCGCACGCTCCCGCCTGGAGGAAGCCAAGAGGAGCAGCGACCGGTCATGCGTCAGGTCTTGGATGCCCCACGAGTGAAGCAGACACTGGTGCAGCCCGATATCCCCAAGCCTCTCAAACTCCCCGTCAATGTTCCTTTGCCGACGGTTGTGGTCTGGAACGCTACCAAGGTTCAGGTCAAGACGATCGAAGCGCCCGCGCCGCAGAGTCCGCCAGTTACTTTGGCGAAGCCCGTAATTCAGAGGCCGAATCAATCTCCCAACCTGGCTGACATCGCGATTCGACCCAGCGATCTCGCATTGCCTACTCACCCGATCCTTTCCAGCACGACTTCGCCGATCGTTGTTTCCGGGCCGAAGCCAACGCCGCCAGCGCCACTAACGACAGCCGCTGGCTCGGGGAAGCCTGCCTCCGGCGCGGTCATGTCTCTCTCCGATGTCGGGATGGCGAATGGACACGTCGCTCTTCCGCCCGTGAATCAGTCAGCCTCCTCAAATTCTCCAGGGGCTCTGACGCCGGGAAAGGCAACGGAGACTTCGCACGCCGGGCATGGAAATCCCGCGGGGGCGGCTGGCGGAGCGGGAGGAAATCAGGGTTCAGGTAACGCCGGAGGTTCGCAGAACACCAACGAAGATGGGCGCGGGCTGGGCAGTCTGCCTAAGACAACGCATATTGCGCGGCAGAAAGAGGGCCAATTCGGTGCGGTTATTGTCGGCTCGTCGCTGGTCGAGAAGTACCCCGAGATCGCTGACCTATGGAGCGGCAGGATGGCCTACACTGTTTTCCTGCCCGTGGGTTTGTCAAAGAGCTGGGTCCTTCAATACTCGCTCTCGCGCGCCGAGAACACCGGCGAGACCGGCAATGTCAATCACATCGAAGCGCCCTGGCCCTTTAGCATCGTGCGCCCCAACATCGAGCCCGGCGCAATCGATGCCGATGCCCTCATGGTTCACGGCTTTGTCAATCAGACCGGACGCTTCGAGGCTCTGACTATTGCCTTCCCTCCTGAGTTCGCCCAAAAGCAGTTTGTTCTTGCCGCACTTGCTCAGTGGCAATTCAGGCCGGCAACGCAGAATGGGCAGAACGTCAAGGTGGAAGTACTGCTGATCATTCCGGAAGTGCAGGAATAAAGAAGCATCCAGGCCGATCCTGTCAATGGACCCGGCCGGGATGTGAGTTTACTCTCGTCAGACTTGTGTTACGGAAGATCATCGAGGAGTCAACCGAGAGCGGCTCCCATGTCCCCAAAATGCCATTGAACATCGTGGGCAGGAAAAGCATTGCCCGAGTCTTGCCCTGAGTTCCCCTAATGCAGTTTGCTCTTAGCGCGCTTGCTCAGGGGCAATTCAGGCGGCGAGGCAGAATCGGCTGGACGTGAAGGTGGCAGCACGACCGATCATCCCGAAGTGCACAAATAAAGAAACATCCCGGCGGATCCTGTCGATGGACCCGCCGGGATGCAGAATTAATTCTCGTTCAGACTGCTGCTAGGTAATGCTGTTGGGAATCAACCTCGAACTGATTCCCAGGTCCCCCGCGATAGCGTTGAAAATCGTGGCCAGGTGCGTCATCGGCGCATTGGTGCCCGTGGTCGAGCAGCCTACGCTGGATATTTCTGCGTAGAAGTGGAGCATAGAATCGGCTATATTCTCCATCGTCACGCATGGCACGATCGCGCCGGTCGAACCGATCGAAATGTTATAAGCACCATATGGAAGTGGTGAAATTACGGTACTGTCGACACCGCTGCTGGGAGTGCAGCCACCAGACTCCGCTCCATATGCGACGCCGTAAACCTGGGTTCCCTGCGAATGGGCATACTGGCCCGCCTGCATCGCCTGCTGACAAGCGTCGATGTAAGAGGGATAGACCCCATTTGAATTCATTGCGTTAATTCCATTCGTGGCCGATGTGGTCCCCCAACCTACTGGGAACATACCCTTGTTGGTGTTCATCTGACCATCGGAGACCACGATGATCGCATTCTGCGATGTAAGACCTAGCGGGTTCAGAAGAGCATCGGCCTTTGCCTTTTCGGCCACGAGCGCAGACTGCGCCGCATAGATTGCGCCTGCCAGATAGGTTTCCCCGTTTGATGAAGAATACCCGGGAGCATCCGCCAAACTTGTTGGCGGATGGAGGCAAGGGCTGGCGACACCATTCCCTATTTCCTGCACGAGAATGGACCCCTTGTTCATACTATTCGTTTGTGTCGAATCATAGAATTGGCTCGTAAAGCCATACTGATCAATATCCCCTACCGTCGCCGGTGTGACCTGGTAGGTTGCAGTGAATGTGGAACCATAGGAGCCACTCGTCGCGCCGGAATATTTGACTGGCGTGTAGCCGACAGCTCCTACCGTCGGCAAGGTATACGGGTAAGATTTCGCTGTGCCGCCATTGCAAGGGCTTCCATAGTCGCTCCAGACCGTGCCCGAGGTAATGCCCGGTGCTACGTTTGGAAACGAGAACATACTTACGCGAGTGAACGTTTTACCATCTGATCCATTACAACTCGTTTGACCGAGGGCACACGGCCTGAGCAATTCCAAGAAACTCTGAATGCCTGACATTGCACATGCCTCGTCCGTTAGCCCACTGCAATTGGGGTCTGTATTATTCATTGACGGCGTTGCATCCAAAATGATCGCGATATTGCTCGGCTTGACCCCGGTCGGAACAGCGGTTGCCGTTGCCGTCACATTCAACGTTTTAACCCCGAAGACCGCGCCGAAATAGGTCTGAACGACGGTCGACTCTACGACCCTGACGGCATTCGGGACATCACCGGAATTACTACAGGTTGCTGGTGCCACCATAATCGCGTTGATGCAGGGCGTGGTTATCGTCGTGGTAACAGCTCCCATGCCGGGCTTGTAATTCAGTCCGGTAGACGGGTCAGCACTGTACTGACGCGCCACTGATATAGCGTTGGATGGGCTCGCGTAAACCTGAGGCGCGCCCGCCAACGCCGCGATTTGGGCTGCGTTCTGGACCTGAGTACGGACCGAGTAGGCGCGACCGACATCGATCGTTAGCCCGCCTAAGCCCATGAGTGCGAATATTCCGATCGCCAACATCGCCGCAGATTGCCCTCGTTGATCGATGAGCATCTTCCGGATAAAGGACTTTCTGGTCGTTTTCATTGCGTTCTCCTCGTCAATTTGGGTTAATCACTGAACTCGCATCGTCGAGCTCTCGGTAAGTGTAAAGCTGCCACCAAAGAAGGGTCCGAAGCTCGCGGGATATGTGAGTATTACCTCCACACTCCCCCCTGAAGCAACAGTGTTCACGCACGAGCTCCCAGAAACTGCGGCACCGTCTTCCATATAAGTGATGCCCAGTTTCGATTGATTCATCGACGCCGTGTTTTGTTGGATTGCCGTGAGCGCCTGATCACAAGGGGTCAGGCCGCCGGTTTCGGTTTGGTTCTGGAAATCCCTCAGGGCCAGTGCGCCTTGGTATGCTGCTTGATCGAGCTGGGTGCGCCAGGTGATGGCTTCCCCAATCCACAGAGCGCTCACCCCTAAGAGCGTGAGCCAGAAAATCGCCGCCGCAATCTCAACGAGCGCCTGACCTTCCTCGTCGGAGTGCAGGCGAGCGATAGCTCTGCCGACGACACTGGTCTTGACGTTAAGTTTGCAGTGTTCCGCACGATTCAGTCCGCGCACAAGCGCAATCATCCGCCCATGCAATTCGTTCAGCATCTTCATCGTTTTACCCCTCTAACCGTCACCGTTCCGGCAATCCCGTTCCGAGGGCGCATACTACACGGTTGATGAACCATTGTACGACTGGTCAAATGAAATTTTCCACATGATTCGCAACTTGGGCCCTGAAACTCAAACGAAAGTAACCAAATAGAGAAACCTGTAACCAAAGTACCAAGCACCTATGGATAGTATCAGATACCCGCGGAACTGTACCTAACCTCTACCCTTTCGAAGCCATTCGAGGAACTGATTGAGTTCTCTCGTGTCCACCCCATGCACCAAAGGATTCAGCCCCTTCAGCGCAGCCGGAGCATCCTGCGGAATGAACTGAAGACCAACTCCATCGTTGCCCCAGCGGACAGCTCTGGAGTGCACGGAAATCGAATGCTCGAGACTTTCTTCTCCGTTCTGAGCGTCCTGCAATGTCATCAGGATCAAAGTGCCGGGGTACCAGCGTTCCTCAGTGACCACATACAGTCCTGTCGCACTGATGTCCCGGATACTGTGCGCCTTCGGAGCGGAGCCGGTCCAATAATATGCTGCCAAGCCGGGTGTCAGTTCACGCGGAGCCTTTCTCATATCCGGAGCCTTTCTTGGATCCGGAGACCACCAGCGCTCTAACCAATTTTTTGGCGGCTTAACATCCTTCATTCCCGGCTCGATCAGGTCCATCTCATATAAATGCTCCGATCGAGGCCGCTCCGCCGTGGAGCGATCTTCCAACTCCACGACACCGGGACCGCCGCTCCAGAGCGGCTTTCCCCTTAGCAGAACTGCGCTTTGCACTCCGCCGCCCACCGTTGTTGGACTGGCAAATCGCTCCAGCCGGCGCTGCATCTCTTCAGCCACACAGAGTACCAATTGATCGCCTGGCTGGGTCTGCGACGAATAGATCGAGTGGGTTGCCAGCGCTAGAACGCTTGAAGCCTGCGGACTGGAAGACGTGACATGGAAAGTCGGAAATGACTCGACGACCTCGATTACGCAGCAATCCTCATCGAGATAGATGAGATCGAGCGGAACGCGCATACTTGTCTCGGGCATTCCCCTGAACGGTGCCATCCAGAGACCCTCGCCAGACTTCAGCGCCAGCTTTCCGAGCAGATCCTTGAGGCTCGCAAACGAAAGATCGGCTGCGGTGACCTCGAGGCCGAGAAAGCACTCGCGAGTCTGGTTGTATGCGCAAAGTCTTCGTGAATCCATGGTACCTCCGGCCTCCAGCAAGAACCCGGCAACCCGGCATTGTCCCGGAGCCCAGGCGATCGACTCAACCTCTCCCACCACCAAAACCTATCCGAGTCCTTTCTCTTTCGATGTTAGGGCTAGGAACGATCCCTGCTTCGCCTCGCGCGGAAGAGCAACGGCGCCTTTCCCAGATCCGCGTTGGGACACACGTCCACTGCGCCCGTGCCTGGATGACACACAACCAACTATCGCCGAAACGGCGACCCATCGGCCAGCGAGCTGATTGAGCAGGCAGGCGAAGCTCGCGTAGTTTCACGACCTCGCCAGCCCACGGCTATTACTCGTGTTACTTGACCTTTGTGCGACGGCGCTGAATCAATACTGCTAAAATGACGACAATAAACACGCCTGCAACGATCCGAAAGATCATGAAACTGTCCATAACAACTCCTCTTTCTTGCAACATACTGCTTGATGCGCTCCCTGTTTGAGCGGAATACGAACGGCACTAAGTGCCAAGGCGAAATCCCCGGTTCACTGACCTGAAGACCAGCGAACCAAGCAGCGGCAGCTTCACGCCGACGCTGAACGATCGACGCTTCGGAGTTACTTCACCCGCGTGCGGCGACGCTGAATCAAAACGGCAAGTATCACTACAACCAGAACACCGCCAACAATCCGGATTATCAAGAGACTATCCATGTCGATTCCTCCTTCCCTAAATGATTGATCTACTTGAAGCCCTCCATGATACTAATGACCGCAGGACCTAGGGCAACCACAAAGAGCGTGGGAAAGATGAAAAGCACCAGTGGAAAAAGCAGCTTGATGGTGGTCTTTGCCGCCGCCTCCTCCACTGCCTGCACACGCTGGGTTCTAAGGGTGTCGCCATGAACACGCAATGTCTTGGCGATGCTGGTTCCAAACTGTTCCGCCTGAATCAGCATGGTGGTAAGATTGCGAATCGCGTCTACGTCGGTGCGTTCCGCCAGATGCTTCCACGCCTCTCCGCGTGGACGACCGGCACGTTGCTCCAGCACTACGATGCCCAACTCATCGCATAGTTCCGGCTGGGCCAGTTTCAACTCCACTGAGCTGCGGGCCGTCGCTTGGTCTAAACTTAGTCCGGCCTCGATGCAGATGATCAACAAATCCAGCACATCCGGAAGGCCTCGTCGAATGTTGGCCTGACGCGTCTTGATCCTCCTGCTCAGCCAGAAATCTGGCGCCAAGAATCCCAACGCAGCGGCCAAGACATAGACCAAAAGCGGGTTCCAGGCTCCGAGGCCGGTAACCAAAGCGACTAAGCAGAACGAGGCAGGCACCAAGAACTTGGAGCCGTAAAAGACCCCCTTCGCCTTCTCGTCGCGAAAACCAGCGTTCTGAAGACGCTGCAGAATTACAGAAACCTCGGCCTGGCTCTTTGGCACGACGTTCTCGAAGTGCTCGACCACACCGCCGATCGAAAGACCTGTCAGTTGAATAGCGTTCAACAGGGACTTTGGCTTTGGGCGCGGGTTGATTACGTCGGAGATGCGCTGAAGCATCTCTTCGCGATGGAACAAGAGCAATCCACCGCTGACGATCAATAGAAAGACGACACCGAAAGTAACAACTGCAATTCCCATGATTCCTCTTTAAACTTCCATGTTGACAATGTGCCGAATCGTAAAACCGCCAACAACAAGCAAACCGGCAGAGACCCAAAGCATCTTGATCCCGATTGGCGTCGTCCACAAAATGCACATCATTGTGGGGTTGACGAAATAGAGAACGATTCCCAGTATGATAGGTAAACAGGTAAGCACCCATCCTGTCATGCGCCCTTGCGCTGTGTGGACCTGGACTTGGCGCTTCAGGCGGAACCGCTCCCTGACCACATGGGAGGTCTTATCGAGAACTTCTGCCAAGTTGCCGCCGCTCTCCTTTTGAATCATGATTGCGGTTGAGACGATACGAAGATCCTGGAGAGGAACGCGATTGATCATGTTGTCCATGGCGGTCTTCATTTCGAGGCCATAGTTCTGCTCTTCGAAACAAGACTTGAATTCGCACCCAACTGGATCGGCGCATTCACGAGCTACCGAGCCCATCGCTGCAACTAGACTATGGCCGGCCCTAAGAGCACTTACCATCAGATCAAGCGCCTCCGGCAACCCCTGCTGAAACTTGTCGAGGCGTTTGCCTCGCTTATAGAGCACGAAGCCAAAAGGCGCCGCACCGACCAGCAACCCGACACCCAAAGCCACCAAAGCCATGTCAAATTTCAAGTAGACCAGATACCCTGAAATCGCAGTAGCGAGCGCACAACCGGAAAGCAGGCCTCCAGCGCTCCATTTCAGATCGGCCTGATAAAGCAGGCTCTGTGTGCGCGGCCCCAGTTCGATCTTCAGCAGTCTCTGATTAAGCCAAGGAATAGTGCTGAGTTGTTCGGACTTGCGAAAATCGAGGAATGACTGACCGTGATCTTCCAGGCTGTCAGTGGCCAGGGCCGAGTCGAGCGTCGCGTGTACCTGCTTGGCTTGCTGGGAGGCTCCGCTGCCAACGGCCAACGCAACCAACGCGACGACCCCGAAGACACCCAGAAAAACCAATACAACGATCAATCCCATATCTGTTGCTCCCTTCCAGTCAGTTGACCTGCGTTTCGCGCTCGAACAGCGTCGGCGGCAGTACGATTCCCGAGACGCGCAGACGTTCGAGAAATCTGGGACGGATACGAGTCGGCTGGAAGACGCCGATGACTTTGCCATCGGGTCCGATCCCCTTCTTGGTGAAGTTGAAGATTTCCTGCATGCTGATTACGTTCTCTTCCATGCCGGTGATCTCCGAGACGCTGGTTATTTTACGTGTGCCATCACTCATACGAGCGGCCTGTACGACAATCGTGATGGCTGACGCAATCTGCTGCCGAACCGATTTTTCGGGCATGTTCATATTGCCCATAGCCACCATCGATTCGAGCCTGGAAATGGCATCGCGCGGGGTGTTGGCGTGAATAGTGGTCATTGAACCTTCGTGACCAGTATTCATGGCCTGCAGCATGTCGAAAGCTTCTTCTCCGCGGATCTCACCCATGATGATGCGGTCAGGGCGCATGCGGAGGCAATTGACCAGCAGTTGACGCTGCTTGATTGCTCCTAGCCCTTCGATGTTAGGTGGGCGCGTTTCCAGACGCACGATGTTCTCCTGCGCCAGACGCAACTCGGCCGCGTCTTCGATGGTGACAAGGCGTTCGCCGCGTGGGATGTACTGAGACAGAATGTTCAAGAAGGTCGTCTTGCCGGAGCCGGTGCCGCCCGCGATGAGAATGCTGATACGGGCCTTGACGGCCGAGGAAAGCACCTCCATCATCTCCGGCGAAACGCTCTTTAGCTGGACCAGTTGATTGGCGGCCAGTGGACCTGTTCCAAAGCGGCGGATGGATAAGGAAGGCCCATCGAGCGCCAACGGCGGAATAATAGCATTCACACGAGAACCGTCAGGCAAACGAGCATCGACCATCGGCGAGGACTCATCCACTCTGCGGCCCACGCGCGAGACAATACGGTCGATGATCTGCAGGAGATGGCGATCGTCGCGGAAGGTAGTATCGACTCTCTGTAGAAGCCCGCCTTTCTCAATGAAGACGTGATCCTTGTCGTTGACCAGAATGTCCGAAATCTTGGAATCCCTAAGCAGTGGCTCCAGAGGACCAAGGCCAAAGACTTCGTCGAGCAGGTCGGCCTGGATCTTTTCCTGTTCGTCGAAGTTCAACGGAACACGCTGTTCGGCGATGATCTCCTTTACGATGCCCGCCACGGCCTGGCGCGCCTGGCTTGAATTGACGCGTGATAGTTTCTCCAGATCAAGCTTGGAGATCAGAGTCCGGTGTATTTCCGATTTGTACTTTTCAAGATTCAGCAGTTCCACATTCAACCTTCCATCGGAGAGTATCCTCGTCCATGTACTTCGTATGCCCTCCCAGGCTTTCGGGAAGAGCCTCTGGGGTCGTCATCCACCCAAGTTGAACACCACGCTGACAGTGGTCTCGACTTCTACCGGTTGGCCATCAAGCAGGTAGGGCCGGAAGCGCCAGGTCTGCACCGCATCCTGAGCAGCCTGCCGCAACATGGGCGGTCCAGCAACAACGTGAGAATTCACGATTGCTCCGGCCTTGGAGATCGTGGCTTGAATCACCACCGTGCCTTGGACGTGTGCGCTCTTGGCAATGGGAGGATAAACCGGTGCGGTCTTCTGAATCAGCAAACCAACGGCAATCCCGTTCGAGATGGTCACCTTTGTGGGAGCCTGAACCTTCACCTTGGGTCCATTCCCCGAGTTGAAGACAGGGGTGCTGTTACCCATGCCATCCATGCCGGTCGCGCTAAAGCCCGACGAAGGCTCCGGTTGACTCGCGCCCAGCGCCTTCAGGTCATTCGAAATCTTCGAGGGCGCATTCAGTTGGCGATTCATCATCTCCGACTGCTTGCCAAGCCCGGGCTGTGGAGCAGGTGTTGCGTCCGCTGTCGTTGTGGGCTGCACCGGTGAATTCGTCGCAGTCGTCGCAGCCGCCGGCTTCATCGCTGTCGAAGCCAAGGGTGTTGACGCTGTCTGAGACGCGACGGGTTGATTCGGTGTGACGGGCTGCCTGGAACTGAACTTCAGATAACTCACGCCGACAATCAGCGCAAGCGCAAGCACACCAACGCCGATGAACATCTTCTTCTGCTTGTCCTTGCTCTCATCTGCTTCCTGAAAATCTGCCATATCGAGGTCTTTGGGCTGAGGACGCTCATAGACCGGCTCCGGCTCCGGTTGCCGTCTGACAGGCTTGCGAGGAGGCGCAACGGGCGGCCGCTCCGCCGCTGGCAACACCGCGACTCGAGCTGTCGCTGATTTTGCGACCGGCTTTGGTGCAGAGACTGACCCGGGGAAACGATCGAACCCGTTGAAGTCAGCGGGTTGCGTATCGGGTTTGTCTCCGCTATCCCATTCTCCGAAATCCGCGGGTAGCGTTGTTGGTGCAATCTTGTCTATTCCTTCTGGAGGTACCATTGTCCATCGGCTCCCTTCACATAAGTAGCGCCTTTGTAAACGCGCGTTTCAACTTTGTTCTGCTGGGTTGGGGCACCAGCGCCTTTTGGTGCAACCGGCTTGGTCTCTACCGGGTCAGTACGGCCAGGTTCCGCTTCTGCCGCCACCGGCATGAGCGAGGCAAAGTTGGCCAGTCCTTCCACCACCAGCGACACCGCGGCTTGCGCCGAGGTGTAGTCCGTCGCGTCAGCGGGAACGAAGGTTACGGAAAGAGTAGGTGTCCCAGCAGCGAGCACAGTACCCGCTGCGGGAGTGTAGACAAACGTTCCTGGAACCAATGCGGTGGCATTGAGCTGAGCGGCGCCAAGCGGTGTGCCATAGGAGATAGCGGCGGGTGTTGGCCAGGTAATAATGGGTGTTGCCTTGGAGACAACGAGCGGCACACTGGCCTGCGCCGTTGCTTCGTCCGCGGTATTAGTCGGAGTGAATGTTGCCGAGAGTGTATGAGTTCCCGCCGCGAGCACCTCGCCTGCCGGTGGAGTGTAGACAAAGGTCCCTGAGACCGATGCCGTAGCCTTGAGTTGCGCGGAGCCGAGCGCGGTCCCGTAGGAGATGGCGGCAGGTGTCGGCCAGTCGATGGTTGGGATTGCCTTGGTGATCGTAAGAGGCACCGTAGCCTGCGCTGCGGGGAAGTTGGTATCTGTTGGAGTGAAGGTTACCGAGAGAGTGTGCGTTCCCGCACCGAGCACTTCGCCAGCCGCCGGAGCGTAAACAAAACTTCCCGGAATCGATGCAGTGGCATTGAGCTGAGTGGCGCTGAGGCGGGTGCCGTGGGAAATTGCCGTTGGAGTTGGCCAGGTGATCGTGGTTGGCCTTGCCTTGGCGACCGTGAGCGGTACGGTGGCCTGCACCGCAGCATAGTCCGTCGAATCCGTAGGAGTGAAGGTTACAGAGAGCGTATGCTCTCCTGCCGCGAGCACTTCGCCAGCATCTGGAGCATAGACGAATTTTCCTGGAACCGACGCTGTGGCATTAAGTTGAGCGGTGCCCAGCGCGCTGCCGTAGGTGATCGGAGCAGGCGCCGGCCACTCGAGCATCGGCGTCGCCTTGGTAACAGTCAGCGACACAGCGGCCTGCACCGGGAGAAAATTCGTGGTGTCTGCCGGAGTGAAAATCACTGAAGGCGTGTGTGTTCCCGCCGCGAGCACGGCGCCTGCGCCTGGAATATAGACGAATTTTCCCGGAATCTGCGCAGTGGCATTAAGCTCATTCGCCCCCAGCGGCGTGCCGTAGGTAATCGGAGCAGGCTTTGACCACCGGATGGCTGGCGTTGACCTGGTAATCGTCAGCGACACTGTGGCCTGTCCCGGCGTGTAATCCGCGGCATCGGTCGGAGTGAAGGTCACAGACAGTGTCTGCGTTCCTGCTGGCAGCACCGAGCCTGCGGCCGGACTATAGGTGAATGTCCCTGGAACCGACGCCATGGCATTGAGCTGGGTGTCGCTCAACGGAGTACCGTGGAGAATCGATGCAGGCTCCGACCACGAAATGGCCGGGGATTCCTTGGTCACCGTCAACGACACCGTGGCCTGAGTGATGTTGTAACCGGCGGCATCCTCTGGAGTAAACTCCACCGAGAGTGTCTGTACCCCTGCCGCAAGCACTTCGCCCGCGGAGGGCGTGTAAACAAATTTTCCTGGAACCGATGCCGTCGCGTTGAGTTGATCGGCGCTCAACTCCGTCCCATAGGTGACAGCGACGGGTTTTGTCCAATGAATCGCCGGAGTTGCCTTGTTGACAATCAGCGATACAGTGCAGTCTGCCTTGATGTAAGCCCTGGTGTCTGTCGGAGTGAAATCCACCCGCAATGTGTGCGATCCTACCGGGAGCACTTCGCCTACGGCAGGAGTGTAGACAAACTTTCCAGGAACCGCTGCCATGGCCCTGAGTTGCTTGGTGCCGAGCGCGGTGCCGTAGGTGATCGGAGCTGGAGTCGACCAGGCCATTGCTGGCACCTCGGGCTCGACATCCTCGTGCACTTCGCTGACGGCCTCTTGCTCTTCTTGCTCTTCGCTGACGGCTTCTGGTTCTTCGCTGACCGGCTCCTGCTCCGGCTCCCTCACGCGGGCACGCGGCTCCTCTCTCACGGCTTCGGCAGTAGGTTGTTGCAAGTGCCATTCGCCGTCTTCGCCCTTCACATAGGTGGAACCTTTGTACGTGCGTGTTTCAGGTGCGCTCCGCTTCGCAGGCGAAAGACTCGAGACGTCGGCGGGCGTCGGCGCAGCCTGCGTTCTTGCTGCTGACTCGGTCTGTCCGGATGCGGTACTCGCGAACCTTCCTGCGTTCTTCGCCGCAGCATCAGACTGGTTCGTGTTAGACGAAGAGCTACCGTTGTCCCGGTCAGAGGACAACCCAAGTTGCGTCAGTGCTGGCGACTCATCGGTTGTGGAGGACTTTGAAATGCTGCTCCTGAAGCCTTTAAGGCTGAAGCCCGTCTTCTTCTCCGGTGCTGGAGGCAGGCCGGCTGCAGCGCGGGCCATCTGCCGGACCAGCCGCGAGATGGGCGAGTCTTCCAGAGCCAGCGGAACGGCAGTGGTCTGCATGCGCCGAACAGCGGCATAATCATTGGGAATCTTCCACTGAGGCGGCCGGGTCAGGGCCTTTGTGATCTGTTCTTCAGAGACCCCCATCGTACGAGGCTCAAACCGGTTGAGAACGATTTCAAGCTTGGGAATTCCAGTGGCGAAGTACTGCGCGATCAGGCGATTCGAATTGCGCAGTCCCGCGATACCGGCCTGGATTACCAGGTAGACCGTCGCTCCATCCTTGAAGAGCCCTGTCCCCATCAAGTCAAGCCTGGAGCCCATATCGATGACCACGTTGTCGAAGTCCTGGCGCGCAACCATGAGCAGCCGGTCGATGGCGTCGTTGGAAGCATCGAACTGGGGAAACTTGCCGGGAGCAGCAAGCACCGAGACTCCGGTGCTGTGCTTGACTAGCAGCTTGGATAGAAAGGCTGAATCCAGCCTGCTGGCATTCTGAAGAGCATTGATCGTCGAGTATTCGGCAGCCACCCCGAGGTTGAGAGCGGCGTCGCCGAGCGGCAGGTCGAGATCGATCAACAGAGTGCTTTGCGTGGACTCCTGAGCCATCGATACCGCAAAATTGCAAGCCAGAGTCGTGACTCCGTCCCCACCCTTGGCGCCGAGAAATACCATTAGTCGGCCGCCTGTTTTCTTTGCGGGACGGGTGGCCGGACGCCGCGCCGAGGCCCGCACCAAAGCCTCGGCCATAGTGCTTTGGGCAAAGGGCATCGTGAGAAACTCACGAGCACCCGCGCGCATGCAGCGAACCAGCAACTCCGAATCGGCCTTCACCGAGTAAACCATCACCGTGGCCGCGCCGTTGGCGCAGATGCTCTCCACTAACTCCAGGGCGTATTCCGGGTGACTATCCAGATCGATGATGATGACATCGTAGTTGTTCTCCAGCAGCCTCGGCACATCATCGAGGCTAGGCGGGTAAGTGGAAAACTCGCGGATCTCGCCCCCCTGGCATCCGGCAAGTGCACTGGCGGCCGCCCTACGGCGATCCTCGTCCGGGCCGATGAGCGCTATCGACAGAACGTCGGCGCCTAAAGAGTCCGGATACTGGTCATCGAGATACGAAGAAGAGTCTGAATTCACGGGATTGCTTCCCCCTGCCGCGTGATGCATTTCCTGCGGTCTTGCCGAAAATCGATAGGACGACTCCGAGTTGAACCTCATACGTAACCCAAATCCTCAACGTGCGAAGAATGAAAGCAGCGTCCCAATGGCAATAGCCGGAGCGTAAGGCATCTTGCGCCTCATTAGTGGATTGGCGATGGCCTCCTCCGGCTCGCGGCGCATTCCGTGCTGCTTCGAACCGAAGATAAGATTGCGCGCCTTCGCATACAATTTCTTGACAATTCCGTCGTAGACAGCCCAGCAAAGGACCATGATCCCCCCCGCAAACGCAGTGAAAAAAATGGACCAAAAAAGTTGCTCCGGGCCAATCCAGGCTCCAATCGCTGCGCATAGCTTCACATCTCCGCCACCGGTCCAGCCCATGAAGAACGGGATGCCATTAATCAGCAGGCCAAGCAACAAGCCAGCCAGGCTCTGGCCGAGGCCATGCCACCCAAAGCCGTGGTTGTTGCCGTGCCAGTCATGGCGCAAAGGGGAGACTACGACCCCCGCCAGCAGGAAAGGAAATACCAGCCAGTTGGGGATACGTCGGGTGCGCAGATCCGTGAAGGTCGCTACGGCAAGTACGATCAGAGTTGGCCACCAAGCGAATCCGTGCATTTCCCGTATCCTTCCCCTCCCCAGAGCACAGAGAGACGCTCACAACTTGCGATAACCCACCCTTGTTGCAATTGCTGGTCCAAACTATGGACGGCCTAAACTACCCGAATCGTAGTAGATGGAACTTGCCGAACCGCTCGGTGTACACGGGTGTTTACGGAAAGGCCTTTTGGAGTGAAGCGGGACGTATACACCGTTCAGATGGGCGTCCTCAGGGCCACAAGTACCGTAAAACATTGAAGATCCCCGATAAAGTCAGTTACAATCTAGGTTCCCTTACATGGAAACTGAATCTTGGGTAACTATTGTTTTTGTTACCCAAGAGAGGTAAAAACACACCGGTGAGCGCGATGGTACCCCAATTTGGGCTGAAGATTTGAATCATGAATCTTCCTCCGAAAAGAAGCAAATCTTAAGACGTAAGTGACACGTAAATATATATATTAATCGAATGATATCCCCATTTAATTGCATCCTTGCGAACGATTATCCCTCAGCTTGGCCAGCCCCAGTGAAAAGGTCAACAGAGTCTGGACCTTAGAAGTAAATTACCATAGTAATCTCGACACGCCGATCAATATGTCGCTAGTATCCTTGGTAAGAGTCGATAACTGCCAATTTAGTCGTACGGCTTTGTCGTCGGCAGGGGGATGCCGGTAAGGTGACATGGATTCCAACGCCATGGCTTGAGCGTTGGGGTCACAGAATCGCGGCATTGGGTTGTGAATGATCCGCTTCTCCCCGGAGGCGGCGCAGTCGCAGTAAGGTGAGGGAGCGGGTCCAGCAATGATCAAGATCGGACTGTTTTCGGACGACCGAACGCTCCACACGCTGCTTTCCTCCGCACTAGGCAAGGATTTCGAAGTCTATCTGGAGCCGGACGAGGATGGGATTAATCTACTCCGTGCTGCCGGAGACTGCGAAGTTGTGATCCTGGACCTTCATTCGAATCATGATTCGCTGCAAGAGCGGATTGGATGTACCCAGCGCCTCATTGCCACCCATGTTCCCCTGGTCATCATGGCCGACGACGGCCTGCGATCAACCGCATTCGAACTGGTCCGGACGGGCGCCTTCGGCTACTGCCGCAGACCGCCGTCGATTCGCGATCTGAAGACCATGCTCAGCCGGGCCTATGAGAACTCCACGCTGAGGCAGCAACTACAGACTGTGAAGCAGCAACTGGAGGAGCCAGGCAGTTGCGACCGCCTGATCGGAGCCAGTCCGCAGATGCAGCGGGTTTATCAGCTGGTGCATCGCGTAACCAACCTCAACGCATCTGTGCTCGTGACCGGCCAGAGCGGAACCGGCAAGGAACTGATCGCACGGGCTATCCACAATCTCGGCACCCGCGCCAATCGTCCGTTTGTAGCTGTCTCCTGCGGCGCCATCCCTGAGACTCTCATCGAGGCCGAGTTGTTCGGCCACGAGAAGGGTGCCTTCACCGGCACGAACGGAGCCCGCGAGGGGTATTTTGAGCAGGCCGCGGACGGTACGCTCTTCCTTGATGAAATCGGTGACCTGAGCCTTTTCACACAGGTCAAGCTCCTGCGCGTCCTGCAGCAAATGGAATTCAGCCGCCTGGGCAGCAACCGGCTCATCCCGTTGCGAGCACGGCTTGTCTTCGCCACCCATCAGAACCTGTCCAAGCTTGTGGCTGAAGGAAAGTTCCGCCAAGATCTCTTCTACCGCATTAACGTCATGCAGATTGAATCGCCACCGCTGCAGGAGCATCCGGATGACATCCCACGGATTGCCCGGCATTTTCTGCGTTTGTATGGACAGATGTTCCAGAAGCCGATGGACGACATTGAGCCGCGTGCGCTGGCCCTGCTTCAGAGTTACCGCTGGCCCGGCAATGTGCGCGAGTTGGAAAACGTGATGCAAAGGTCCATCATCCTTGCCATGGGAAATACCGTCCGGGCGGAAGATTTGAGCCTGAACATCCAGGATCCGGACGCTGATCTCGACAACATCTCCGACCTTGGCGAGATCGGCGATATTGTCGACATCAGCGATTACAATCCCGCGGGCTCCTTTGAAAGGCAATTGCGCGACTACAAGGTAAAACTGGCCGTCGCAGCTGTCCGGGAGAATAATGGAAATAAGACTCTAGCCGCTCGCAGCCTGTGCATCTCGAGAGCTTATTTGCATCGCCTGATCAGGCTTGCCGAACCCGACCCGCTCTTTGAACAGAACCTGCGGGACGTTGAGACTGCTTGACGACAGTATCTCCGTCTGATCGGCCAATCTCCGAATCGGCGCACAAGAAGCCATTCAGCTAGTGGTTTCCGCCACCCAGATGGTCATTTATGTTTTGAAAGGGCACGACTTCAGTCGTGCCACAAACGCCGCAAAATTAGCTGGGCTTTAGAGCCGAGGGAAATCCCCTCAATGATCTCAGCCAATTTACGGAGATCGATAGATGACCCTAATTGCGGGGGCATTCACTAGAACATCCCACTCCCTGTGGGGATCAGAGAGTCATTCTAAGTGTGCGAGTTATATTCCGGCGTGCCAGCTATGACCAATCCACTGTTCTGCCGCCCGTGAATGTACCAGCAGCACCAGTTCGTTTCATGAAATTCATCGTCGGAAGGCGAAATCAAGTCCATGTAGGTGACTTTGCCGTATAGAAAGACCTTCTCCTCCCAGGTTTCGATGCGCTTGTATCTCTCCTCGGAGTCGCAAAGCGCCTTCACTTCATCCCTGCAGAATGATTTAATTGCCGTTGATTCTCCCGGAACCAGAATGATCGGAACAAGCGGTGCTTCCGGCACTTCTCTCGTGTACTCAGGAAAGCTGGGAAGTCGGTTTTCATCAACGGCGATCCTCGTTCGATCCACCGTTGCCGTGATTCTTGCCGGTGTACGGCCACGGTTCGTTGCCATCACCGTAAAACTGTTCTCCAGGCTCCGGGACGGCTCGATCGTTATCAGAATCCACGGCCTTTCAGAACGGATAAAGGCTTGCGCGTTAAGCATCGCCGCATGAGCACTCGCGCCTGCGGCCTCGGCTGCGGATTCCGCAAATGCGATCTGGCGGTCGATCTTTCTCAGAAGAGCGTTGGCCGTCCAGATGCCCCAGAAGCCGAAGGCGGCGAGCAGGATATTAGCTCCCCAGGTGACCCTCTCCTGCCAAATCCACGGTTTAACCTCGGGAGCCGGATCGGTGACGGTGATATGCGTAGGTGGATGGGAATCGCGGACGCTACCGTCACCATCGGCTCCTGGGGCTGAACTTACATCGCCTGGGGTTGTGCTGGACTCTTCCTTAGGAGCTGCATTGGATGACGTCGATACCGCCGAGGTTCGCCGATCTGTCGCTGGCCGATTAACGGCACTCTGGCCTTCCGATTGAGCGAGCACCACCGCCGGCGCTAGCGCTACGGCCAACAGCACCGCAAATCTCGCCAAAACTTTCAGGCCCATGGCGCAAATGTATCACAGGAGACGCTGTATTTCCCATCATTGCCGCCAGTCCTGAGCCATCCCGCAGCTCACACGGAGCCATAAACTTATGCATCGTAAAAGCCCTTGGTCTGAGCGGCTGGTCTTGTCCGGCCCTACTTGGCCTCGTTGATCGAGTCGATGTGAACGCTTTTCTTATCAGAGTCGGCGGTGGCCGAGATGGTCACGTGTTCGCCATAGAACGGCTTCACAGCATCTGGATTTTCGATGGACCAGACCGCTTTCTTTTCTTCGTCTACGAAGACCGGGGCCGAACCCATCTCATTGATACACTTTTTCACGCAGGCCGCACCTGAACCAGCGTGCTTGGCGCCGCACATGGAGTCGGAGATCCAACCGTTGATCTTTGTGGAATCCGCTGCGCCGGCCGCGATAGTGGTGAGGGAGAAACAAGCTGCCAACAGGGCTATACGCTTCATGAGAATCCTCCAGGGGAATGGGGAATCGTCTTTCGGCCTTTATCATCCCCCATTTTGCCTCAATTGGGCAAGAAGACTGAGACTCAGGGTTTCGCCGGGTAGGAATACTGCCCGTGCGCCTCTTGCCGGGCAGGCAGGCTGGCCCGCCGGGCATCCACATTCTTCAGCACCGCCTCGTAACGCTGGGCAGCGGCAGAAAACCGGTTGATCAGTTCCGAAGTCTTGATCAGAAACCACGGATTCTTCTCCCGGATCGCCTGCAAAATGGGAGCAACCTTAGCCAAAAGGAAGAAGCCCTCGGCGTTGCAATCTACAAACAGTTCCGCTGAGACTGCCCCATGCAATACCAGCGCCGCAGCCATCTCCCAGTAGGTGAGCACCTGGCGCAGCCACGCGTTGTGCGGGTCGGCGGGGTTCTCCGCCACGGCAAAAAACTCCTCGGCAGTGGCCGGCCAAAATTCGCCCGTCATCCACGCGCGCGCCTGACGCATCACCGTTTCGGTGCGCAATTCATAAAGTTTGAGAATAATGTCGGCATCGGCCGGTGTTGCGAGCATTCGTTCCATCGTTGGTTTCTCCGCTGACTCATACTAACGGATTGAGCCGGTATCCGCTGGAATGCCTGTTAAGCGGCGTTAGCCTTCGCCGGCTTCGCGGGAGTGCGCTTCTCGCGGGTGCCCCACCCTCGCCGCGTCTTTGTTTGTGCGGCTAGGGTGGGATACCACGAACCTCTACCAGTCCAATCCGACAGCAGCGGAGACTCTTTCCGTTCTCCAATTAGGCAGGCTGCAGTTCCTTCTTGCCGTCCTTCTTCGCAGCTTTCTCCACCACCGGCCCATGCGTCTCAACCGTCGGCAAAGGCGGCGCGTCGCCGATCCGCTTTGAATAGCTGCATACCACTGCGCCTTCCGCAGGCTCGGCTGCCTTGACAGCTTTCTTGGCTGGGCGCTTCTTCGGCGCAACTTCCTCTTCAGCCGACTTCTTCTTGTTCGGACATTCAAGGAAAATCCCCGACCGCAGCGTCTTCTCCACCAGATACGGGCTTCCGCACTCCGGGCACTTCTCCGCAACGGGTTTCAAATTCGAGGTGAAGTCGCACTTCGGATAATTCGTACAGCCCCAGAAGATGTTGCCTCTTCGCGCCTTGCGTTCAGCCAGGTCACCTACGCCACACTTCGGGCACTTCAGCCCTTCAATCAGGTTCTGCTTCACATACTTGCATTTGGGATAACCGGAGCAGGAGACAAACTCTCCATAACTCCCCTGGCGCAACACCAGAGGCTTGCCGCATTGCGGACAGTCTTCGCCTGTTGGCTTGGGCACGGCCTGCTTCTGCTGCTGCTTGCTGCTCAGCTTGCGGAAGGTTTTGCATGGCGGATCTTCATTGAATCCAGGGCACGACATGAACATTCCAAACGGCCCGCGCCGCAACACCATCACCCGCCCGCAGTTATCGCAATACTCCTCGGCCTCGGTGGCCTCTTGCCCCTCGGGTGTATTCATATCCGGCTTGGCTGCCGTGTTTTCCTTGGTGAATGTGCAACTCGACTTATCCTTCTTGTTATAGGCGGAACACGCAAAGAAGGTGCCGAACTTACCCCACTTCAATAACAAGGGTGAACCGCAAAGGTCGCACTTTTCTTCCGTCTTCTTCTCCATGCGCTTGATGTCACGCATGTTCTTTCCGGCATCTTTGAGTTCATCCTCAAAGTAGCCATAGAAGCCATTGAGTAGTGTGATCCACTTTTCCGTGCCTTCTTCGATCTCGTCCAGTTCCTCTTCTAGCTTGGCCGTGTATGCCACGTCGAAGATGTACGGAAAACTCTCCACCAGCAGGTCACAAACTACCATCCCAATTTCGGTGGGATAAAACCGCCCGGCAATCTTGGTCGCGTACTCGCGATCCTGAATTGTGTTGATGATCGACGCATAAGTCGAAGGACGCCCAATGCCCCGCTCTTCCAAGACCTTCACGAGCGATGCTTCGTTGTAGCGCGGAGGCGGCTGGGTGAAGTGCTGTTCATGCTCCAATTTCTCCAACTCCAGCTTCTTCACGTTGTCCAGGTTGGGCAGCTTATTGGAGGCCTCATCGTCGTCGTCCTTCTTATCTTCCAAAACTTCGTAGATCTTCAAGAATCCGTCGAATCGCACGACCGAACCGCTAGCTCGAAAATCATAGGTCTTGCCAGTCTGCGAACTGACAGCTGCAATCTTCGCCGAGGTTACGTCAAAGATCGCAGGCATCATCTGCGAGGCCACAAACCGCTGCCAGATCAGCCGGTAGAGCTTCAATTGCTCTTCGGTCAAATAGCGCGCAACCGACTCCGGTGTCCGCGAAGCATCGGTAGGCCGAATCGCTTCGTGCGCATCCTGCGCGGCCTTCTTGCCCTTGTACACGTTCGGCGTCGCCGGCAAATACTGCGCTCCCAATTGTTTGCCGATCCACTCACGCGCTCCTGCAACCGCCTCCGGCGCCACGCGCGGCGAGTCCGTTCTCATGTAAGTGATCAGACCGGTTGTGCCTTCGTCGCCGAGATCGATACCCTCATAGAGCCGCTGTGCCACGCCCATCGTCCGTCGCACATTGAATCCCAGCTTGCTGGCTGCATCGCGCTGCAGTTGGCTTGTGATGAATGGAGCCGATGGCCGCCGCTGCTTTTCTGTGGACTGCACCGAAGCCAGCGACCATTGCGCCTTATCGAGCGCTGCAACCACCGCCTTCATCGACGCCTCATCCGACAGTGCATTGGAGATGAACTGGTCTTTCCCGTCTTTGTCTTGACCGTTCGCTACGCGCGCAGGCTCTCCGTCGATTCCCACAAAGCGCGCCTTGAAGCTCTTGTCCGCCTGCTTGTCGGGGTGCAGCAGAGCATCCAGCGTCCAATTCTCCACCGGAACAAACGCGCCGATCTCGCGCTCACGCTCGACGATCAGCCGCACCGCCACTGTCTGCACGCGGCCGGCCGAGAGCCCCCGCCGCACCTTATCCCACAAGAGCGGTGAAATCTGGTAGCCCACCAGACGATCTAGAATGCGCCGCGTCTGCTGCGAGTCCACGAGATTCTGATCCAGATCCCGGGCATGCTTAAAGGCTTCCTGCACGGCCTTCTTCGTGATCTCGTTAAAGGTCACGCGGCGAATCTTCTTCCGCTCCTTGGCCGTCGTCCCCAATTGCAACGCAAGATGATAAGCAATCGCCTCACCTTCGCGGTCCGGGTCAGGCGCCAGAAAGATCTCGTCAGCCTTGGCCGCAGCACGCTTGAGTTGCGCGACCACTTTCTCCTTGCCGGGAGAGACGATCAGCGTCGGCTCGAAGGTGCGATTTTCCAGCTCCACGCCGATATCGTTCTTCGGCAGGTCCATGATGTGCCCCACCGATGCCAAAACCTCAAAGCCTTTGCCCAGATACTTCTCGATCGTCTTGGCCTTGGCGGGCGATTCGACGATCACTAGTGATTTGCTCATTGCCATCCTTGTTTCCAATTACGATACCAGTCCCACTCTATCCTGTCTGGCCTTTTGACTCGAAAGAGGGGCACTCCGTTTTCTTCCCAGGTTGTCCAGTCCCAGCCAGCTCAAAACAGCCGTCTTCCCCGTTCGGGGAAAATCAACCGCAAGAGTTGCAAGCTACCACGGAACACCGTGCCGTTTCCAGTTGCAGGTTGTTCTTTTTTGTCTATTGTCCCATTTCCGAGGCGCGTCAGGCACAATTGCACTCCAGCACTTCTCCCGCAAAGCCTTTGTTGCGCTCTCGCTAAGACATGTTTCTGGAAGGAAAACGTGATCCCGAGCGCTGTTTCGGAGAAAATGGAAATCTATCACATCGTCCGCACATAGTTTTTTCCCGGCAACTGACGAATCCGCCCCGTAATCTCCAACTCGAAGAGCGCCATGAACACCTCAGATGAGGTCAGTTGCGTCTCCAGCACTTCAAGAATCTCGTCAATCTGCAAGGCCGAGTCGCTGCGGAGAACCTCTAGCACGATGGACTCCTCAGGCCGCAACACCGGATCAGGCAATAGAGATGCGGTCGTCGCGGATTTGGATTCAACCGGCGCATCGGCCTCCAGTTCCAGGCGCACCTGCGAAGTCAGATCCTCCCATACATCCTCCCACGTCGCCACCAGCTTGGCCCCCTGCTTAATCAGCGTGTTGGGAGTCCACGATCCTTTGCTGGTCACGTTGCCCGGCACTGCGAAGAGGTCCCGATTCTGCTCGGCGGCACAACGTGCGGTCACGCGCGTGCCGGAGTTCTCCGCTGCCTCCACCACAAGCACCGCTATGCTTAGTCCACTCAAAATACGGTTGCGGCGAGGAAAGTTCTGTGGCGCCGGAAACGTCCCCATCGGCAACTCGCTGATAATCGCCCCGCCCAGAGCCAGAATCTCCTCCGCCAGCTTCTTGTTTTCTTTGGGATAGACGACGTCGATGCCTGTGCCCCACACGGCCACTGTGGGCATGCGCGCGGCCAGCGCGCCGCGATGCGCGCAGGAATCGACGCCCCGCGCCATGCCGGAGATGATCAGTAGCCGCCGAACGGCCAGATCCCGCGCCAGCATCTCCGCCATCCCCGAGCCATAAGGTGATGGGTGACGCGTGCCTACAATCGCAATTCCCGGCCGGTCCAGCAGCCCCGTTGCGCCACGCACCCACAGCACCGGCGGCGGATCATAGATCTCCTTCAGCCTCTCTGGATACTCTGGGCAACCGTAAGTCACCACCGTTGCCCCTTGCGCGGCTACTCGCGCCCATTCTTCCTCGGCCGCCTGCCGCGCCTTGCCGTCAAAGATGAACTGCGCGGCTTGTGCGGGAAACCTCAGTCCTTCAAGCTCGGTCAGTGTCAAAGAAAAAATCTGGCTCGCAGTTTGCAGCTTTTTGACGGCTTCCAAGATTCGTTTTGGACCCAACCCCGGCGCCAGCACGAGCGCGAGCCAGGCAAGGCGGTCTTCATCGAGTTGGGGCGTGGCTTCCGTAGTCGTTTCTTGGGGCAATATGGTCATGGTTTGATCCGTCTGTCCTGAAACTGCACACTCCGGCTTTTCCTCACAGGAGACGAGAGCAAGCAGACTTTGGTGATTTCGCCAACACTACCGTGATCAAACTCCCCTGTCAAGGCGGACGTAGTGGCGCTGAGGATGCTCCCGGCGAAATGCCTCCTCCCCAAAAACCAGTTTCAAGGAAGTAGTCTAATGAAGACTGTGAGTTCCCTGCCCCAATCCCGTCAGCGTGTTGCCGCTATTGGCTTCCTCAATCCCGCGCCCCTGATGTGGGACTTCGAGCACCCGCCTCTGAACGCACAGCTCGCCCAGCGCTACCAGATCGACCGCATGAGCCCGGCAGAGTGCGCCGTCAGGCTTGCATCGGGCGCGGCAGACATTGGACTCGTTCCCATCGCCGCATTGGCCACCACTCCCGGCCTGCGCATCCTGCCCGGCTGCACCATCGCCTCCAAGGGTCGTGTACGTTCGCTGCTACTGGTTCGTCGCGCCAGTCAACCTCTCCAGACCCTACGTTCGGTAGCAGCCGACATTGCCAGCCGCACCACACTGGCCCACGCCCGCATCCTCTTCCACCACTGGAACAACCCGGACGTTCCCTTCATTCCGCTCGTCGCCGACCTCAACGCCATGCTGGCACTGGCAGACGCCGCTATCCTCATCGGCGACCCCGCCCTGCTGGCCCTCGAAGAACGCGCCAACCGCTTCGAACGCACCGGCGAACTCCTCGTCTACCACGACCTCGCCCACGAGTGGCGTACGCTTACCGGCCTGCCCTTCGTCTCTGCAGTCTGGTGCACCAACGTCTTGGACAATCCTTCAATCGAGAGCATCTCAGCGGATTTGAACCAATCCCGCATCCATGGCCTCCAAAACTTCGATGCGCTGGCCGCCGAGTGGTCCCGCCGCATCCCTATCCCCGAAGAAACCATCCGAGCCTACCTCATCTCAAATATCCACTACAACCTCGACGAAGAATGTATCGAAGGGATGAGAGTCTTCTTCCGCCTGGCCGCCGAGGCCCGCGTCCTGCCCGAGTACGGCCTCTCTGTTGCTGCATTCGAAGACGATATGCTGCCGAACGCCGGATAGCCCCTTCGCATCTCTGAGTTTGTTGTGCTGGACAGGGTGCCTATTTATCTACAGTCTTTCTTGTCTTGCTGTTGAAAAAAGGAGATTACCGATGGTCACATATGGAGATTACGTATAATATGGGTACTTTGGTCTCGGATCGTCGAGTACCACACAAGAAGAGAGAAACCATGAAGGCAAGATCTGTTTTCTCATGTTTCATATTCTTTCCGTTATTCTGCGCAACCTGTGTCACGGCGCCTGCGCAGACCGCTAAGCACACTCCCTCCTCGCGCCAGCAAACTGCAGACTCAGAGGCCCGCAATCAGCTCGAAACTTACCTTGCGGAGTTCCAAGGCGATCCTAAAGACGCTTCCCTGCGCAGCAAGATCATTGAGCTGGCCAAGAGCTTGACTCCCGCTCCCGCTATCTCTCAACTTGCGCAAGATGATTTTGCCAGGGCCGTCTCGCAGATGTCCGCCGCCTCTTCCGCGGATGACTTCGAAACTGTGGGGCAGTTGTTTGAGCAGGTCGCTATCCTGGCTCCCTGGTTCTCCGATGCTTACTACAACGCTGCCTCCGCCTACACCAAGGCCAATGAGTACGACAGCGCCCGGCGCAATCTTGCGCTTTATCAGGCAGCCGCGCGCCCAGGCGTTGACACCCGGAATCCGGAGGTGCTGCGGCGCGAGCTTGATCGCAAACAGGCCTTGCAGTTCCAGCAGATTGTGCAGCAGTTTACTGCCAATCCCACCGACGCCACACGTATGCATCTCATCCAGATGGCCCAGGCCATGGGAACTCAGCCTGAGATCCCCGAAGAGGCTCGAGGTCATTACGTGATGGCCGTCGTGTACGGAAACTCGGCGAGCGATAGCACCGACTACGAACGTGCAATCACCGAGTACAAGGCAGCCTTGCTGGTCGCTCCCTGGTGGGGAGACGCTTACAAAAAACTGGCCGGTGCGCAGACACTCGCGGGCCACTATGACGAGGCCATTACCAACTTGATCTTCTACCAGGCCGTCCAACCATCCGAAGCTCGCGCCACGCAGGACGAGATCTACAGACTCAAGGCTCTCGGCCGCCGGGCTGCGGATGAGGACGCGAAGAAACAAACGGAAGAGCAGCGGCTCAAACTCGCACAGGAGCAACAGCAAAAGGAACGCGCTTTGATCGACTCCATGAAGTTTACCATTGAGGGAAGCTGGTATCTGGTCACTGCGCCGACTGGATACTTCGTCGGCGGTGAGTCCAATCCCCAATGCGACTATATTGTCAAACATAACGCCGGGCGATGGGAGATCAAAAACAAATGCGCTCCATCGAAACGATCGATCGATGATATCGACGTCCCACCCAGGCAACTCAGTTTCAAGCTCACGGGACGAGACGCAGCATTCCCATTCTCAGAGGTGATGGTCACTTTGTCGCTCTCGAGCGATGGGCAAACCTTGGATGGTCGAGCTGTCACCTACGACAAAAAATTCGCTATCTTCGGTGACAACCCAGTCCGCTGGATGCGTAGGAAGTGATAAAGAAGAATTAAACGCCTACCACCAGCTAACTCGCAAAAAGGCCGGCCCGCGAAGCGGACCGGCCTGCTAACTCCGCGAACGCCGCTGCTTCTAGATCTCCCACCGCAGCAGCACAGCTCCCACGCTGAAGCCCGCACCTACCGCGGCCATCAGCACCAGGTCGCCCTTCTTCATCTTGCCTTGCTCAACCGCGGTCTCCATCGCCAGAGGAATCGTTCCAGCCGACGTATTGCCGTACTTCTCAATATTGATGATCACGCGATCCCGGTCCATACCCAGCCGGTCCGCCGTCGCC
>Ga0181535_10001921_pt1 | contig 26104 bp, 19 predicted proteins | sample PEATcosm2014_Bin_44_FD_119774 | JGI IMG/M metagenome (GOLD analysis project Ga0181535, IMG submission 119774) | Peatland microbial communities from MTU Mesocosm Facility, Houghton, MI, USA - PEATcosm2014_Bin17_30_metaG | ecosystem: Environmental > Terrestrial > Soil > Wetlands > Peat | place...
ATCCCGCGGAAAGCTGTTCTATCGATTGGCCCAACAAGCCGTGCAGGTAGGCCCAGTCCCGTTTGCAACCTTAATCAAACCACAACCCGTTGTGTCCGGTGGCGTCAAGTAAATACCCCTATTAGAAATAATTGGCTCTCGGAGCTCGTTGTATCTGTCGAATAGGTGTTTCGGGGGTTGGGATCTTCGAACCGCAGGTCCACTTCGACTTCGCTCAGTGCAGGCTTTCGACTCCCTGCGCCGCGCTCCGGTTGCTCAGGATGACGGTGTTATTTGTAAATTGACTTGAGACCTGGCATCAGGACCAGCCTCAGAAAACACCAAAATGGCACCGCCAATCTCTTGCGACGGCGGTCACATCCCATAAAATTCTTGGGCTCTATAATCGGGTTGATTCACCGAGCGATTTTTGTGTCGAGGCGTGGCCAGGCAAGAGTTGGCCGCTTCACGCGACATGGAACCTGATGAAAAGCTTGTTGTTAACCCAACCGAACGAAGGAGCGCAACTCCAGATGCATACACACGAAATTGAACAGATGTGCATAGTCGCCAAGGGTCCGAATCACGGCCCGGCGCCTATCCCACAAGAAGGCCGCTGGACCAAGGCCAAGGAAGTCAGCGACATTTCAGGTTTGACTCACGGCGTCGGCTGGTGCGCTCCACAACAGGGAGCCTGCAAGCTGACGTTGAACGTAAAGAAAGGCATCATCGAGGAAGCGCTGGTCGAGACGATCGGTTGCACCGGCATGACTCATTCTGCCGCGATGGCCGCTGAGATTCTTCCCGGCAAAACCATTCTTGAGGCCTTGAATACCGATCTGGTTTGCGACGCGATCAACGTGGCAATGCGCGAGTTGTTTTTGCAGATCGTCTACGGCCGCACGCAGACGGCGTTTTCAGAAGACGGGCTGCCGATCGGCGCCGGCCTTGAGGACCTGGGCAAAGGCTTGTGCAGCGTGACGGGAACCATGTACGGCACCAGCGAAAAAGGCGCGCGCTATCTTCAGTTGGCCGAGGGCTACGTTACGGAACTGGCTCTGGACGCGGACAACGAGATCATCGGCTATAAGTTCGTACGGCTTGGACCCATGATGGATTCGATTGCCAAGGGTGTGGATGCACAGACCGCCCTGGCCAAGGCAACCGGGACCTATGGCCGTTTTGCCGACGCCGTGAAAACCATCAACCCCCGCAAGGAATAAGGAGAAGATCATGGCTTTGTTTGAAGGATACGAAAGACGGATTGCGCAGATCGACTCCTATCTTGCTGCTGCAGGCATCGAGTCGCTGGAAAAAGCTGAGAAGATCTGCCTGGATAAAAATGTCGATGTCCGCAAGATTGTGAAGTCGATTCAAAACATCGCGTTTGAAAATGCAGGCTGGGCCTATTTGATTGGCGCTGCCGTTGCGATCAAGAAAGAGCAGACCGTTGCCGCGGAGATTGCCGAGACACTGGGTACCGGCTTGCAGGCCTTTTGCATTCCGGGCTCGGTTGCTGACGATCGCAAGGTCGGTATCGGCCACGGCAATCTGGCCGCGATGCTGCTGCGCGAAGAGACAGGCTGCTTCGCATTTTGCGCGGGACACGAATCATTTGCCGCTGCGGAAGGTGCGATCGGCCTCGCCCGCTCCGCCAACAATGCGCGCAAGACTCCATTGCGCGTCATTCTCAACGGTCTGGGCAAAGACGCCGCTCTGATCATCTCGCGTGTGAACGGATTCACCTATGTTCAAACCGAGTTTGATTACGCGACTGGTAAGCTGAACGTTGTCCGTGAGAAGGCATACTCTACCGGTGAGCGCGCCGCCGTTCGCTGCTACGGCGCCGACGATGTGCGTGAAGGTGTTGCGATCATGCAACTGGAGCGTGTCGATGTCGCCATTACCGGCAATTCGACCAACCCCACACGCTTTCAGCATCCGGTGATGGCGATTTATAAAAAGGAACGGCTGCTTGCGGGGAAGAAGTTCTTCTCTGTCGCTTCCGGTGGAGGCACGGGCAGAACGCTTCATCCCGATAACATGGGAGCGGGTCCAGCCTCTTATGGCATGACCGACACCATGGGCCGGATGCACTCGGATGCGCAATTTGCCGGCTCGTCCTCAGTGCCCGCGCATGTGGAGATGATGGGCCTGATCGGTATGGGAAACAATCCAATGGTCGGCGCATCGGTCGCGGTTGCGGTTGCGGTGGAACATGCGATGAAGCCCGTCGCTGTGGCCGCTTAGCAGTATTGCCGAAGCATTGCGGCTCACCTAACTGTCGGAGTCCTCATCCATGATTCACGGGGACTCCGACTCTATATTCATCGGACAGTTCTTTCGCTGGAGTTGCTTCAGCGGATGCTGAATCCGTTGGCCTGCCTTATCCCGCCAGTTTGGAGATAAAAACTCCAAAGAGCACAAGTATCCCCACCACCATCGCGGTGGCCACACGCCGACGGAAGAGAAATAGATCGCGCGGCGAGCCGATGCGGGGCACCATCGGAACCGCAAAGAGCAAGCCGCACGTGACCCCGCCCAGGTGGGCCATATTGTCGATCTGCAGCCCGGACCCTAAATACCGGGTGCCAAGGCTGATCGATAGGCCAAGCGCCAGATTGATAGCTGCAAAATAGATCACCGACCTGCGTAGCTTATGCAATTCCAGCGGAGGCACCGGCAGCCGGTGAGATTTGAGCAGAACAATCAGCGCCCCGGCAATGCCAAAAACTGCTCCCGAAGCGCCCGCACCCACAGGAAATACAATGGTCGGGTCCAATGTCGGCCCCGCGTGGTGGCTCAGCCATTCGGCGTGGTATCTTACCCAGTCCTTGTTGTACCAAGACCAATTAACGCAGGTAGAAAGCAGATTGCCGGCGGCGCCGGTGAGGATGTAAACAGCCACCACACCCGCTGAACCCATCAGTGGCTCGGCCAGCAGTCCCAGGTTCCACAAGCACCACATATTGGTCGCCAGGTGCAGGATGCCCACATGCACAAACATTGCGGTTACAATGCGCCACCACTCGCCGCCAATCAGCACCGCACCGGCGTTGTCTGCCCCAAAGAACATCAGTTGGTCGGTGGTAGGGCCCATCGGTTTCACCCCCCGCACCGTCATCGCCAGAAAAACCAGGCAATTGATGCCCAACAGCACGTAGGTGGCCGGCGCGTAGGACCACGAGGGCCTCGGCTTGCGTACAGGCTCCGGCGGCGGAGTGGCTTCAGCCTCCGGAGACAGGAATTGTGGTTCGGATGCGGGTGGGGATGTTCCCATAGTTCAACTTTATCGCATTTCCAGCAACCTCGCAGGCTGAAGCTCATTCGTCGGGCGTCAACAACCACTTATCCACCCGGGGGTTTTGGCCCGCATCCGCGCCCTACGATGTACTCTGGTGTTTGGACTTCGCCCATGACGCGTAGCAAGAGATAGCGCCGAAGGCGAAGCCTGCCAATAAGGAGTGAAGCATTGAGTTCAGAGAAGCGGATTCGGCGGGCGTTGCTGAGTGTGACCGACAAGACCGGCCTGGTGGAGTTTGCCCGGGCGTTGGCCGGTTTTGGTGTAGATCTTGTTTCAACTGGTGGTACGGCGCGGGCGTTGCGTGAGGCCGGACTCACCGTCAAGGACATCAGCGAGCTGACCGGCTTTCCTGAGATGCTCGATGGCCGCGTCAAGACCCTGCACCCCAAGGTTCACGGCGGCCTGCTTTATATTCGCGGCAACGCCGAGCATGAGGCTGCGGTCGCCGCGCACGGCATCGAGCCCATCGACATGGTGGTGGTGAATCTCTACGCCTTTGAGAAGACCGCTTCGGTCCCTGGCGTTGCCTTTGGCCATCTGATCGAGAACATCGACATCGGCGGCCCTTCGATGGTGCGCTCGGCGGCCAAGAACTTCGAAGACGTGGCTATCGTCACTCGCTCGGACGACTATCCCGCATTGATCAAGGAACTGACGGCCGGAGGCGGTGCACTGGGCCGCGCAACCCGCTGGCGGCTGGCGAAGCAGGCCTTCGCACTGACGGCAGCTTACGATACTGCCATCGCCAACACGCTGGACAAGATCGCCGAGGCTCCCGCGCCTTCAGCTCCGGCCGGGTTGGATGCAGCCAGCTTGCCCGCGACTCTGCGCATCAACTACCCGCTTGCCCAATCGTTGCGTTACGGCGAGAATCCGCACCAGCGTGCTGCACTTTATGCGGACGGCTCGGGACTTGGCATCGCCGGGGCTCGGCAGCTTCAGGGCAAGGAACTGAGCTTCAACAATCTCGTCGATCTCGACGCGTGCTGGGAACTGGCGCAGGAGTTCGACGAACCTGCGGTCATCATCGTCAAGCACACCAACCCCTGCGGCGCGGCCACCGGAGCGAACCTGCTCGAAGCCTACAAAAAAGCTCTCGCCTGCGATCCAGTCTCGGCCTACGGCGGGGTGATCGGCATCAATCGCGAAGTGGATGCCGAATCCGCCGAGGAGATCGCAAAGCTGTTTGTCGAGGCCATCGCCGCTCCGGGCTTCAGCGCCGAGGCACGCGAGCGCTTCGCCGCCAAAAAGAATCTGCGCCTGGTCGAGGTACACGCGGCGCCGGCGAAGCCCGTGGTCAAGCACGTGTCGGGCGGCTTGTTGTTGCAGGATGCTGATAATGGCCATATCGCCGCAGGCGAACTCAAGGCCGTCACCCAGCGGCCGCCGACCGCCGAGGAGTTGCGCAGCCTGCTCTTCGCCTGGCGGGTTTGTAAGCATGTCAAGTCAAACGCCATCGTCTATGCCCGCGACGGCCAGACCCTTGGAGTCGGCGCCGGCCAGATGAGCCGCGTGGATGCCGCGCGCTTCGGCGCGATGAAGGCCGTGCTGCCGCTTCAGGGCTGCGTCGCCGCTTCCGACGCCTTCTTCCCCTTTCCAGACGGGCTTGAAGCCGTAGCCCAGGCCGGAGCCACCGCCGTCATTCAACCGGGAGGATCGGTAAGAGATCAGGACGTAATCGCCGCCGCCGACAAGTTAGGCGTGGCCATGGTCTTCACCGGCATTCGCCACTTCCGGCACTGAGTGATGATTGATTCGAATGGTTCCCTATCCTTGCGATGTTCTTGTTTTTGTCGCAAGGGTGGGAGACCACGGACCCGATCTTTTCCCCTGAGCTTTACTATTACCGCTTCAAGGCAAGCCGCCCCCGCTCGTCACCCCCACCGGTAATGTGCTGCTCTCAAGCCAACTTTAGTAAACTCAACCCCAAGATGTTTCTTCTTCCTACCAAATTCCGCCTCCATTTTGCCTTTTGTCTCGCCGCGCTGGCTGCGGTTGCAATGGCCACCGGTTGTCTAACCGCCTCAGCGCAAGGCACCCACCTCTGGACCCAGTCGCGGTTGGAGGAGTTCGAAAAGGGCACACCGCAGGGCGTCGAGCTGACGAGCGACGGCCATCTGAGTATGGGACCAGGCCTGACCGAGCTGCTCACCACGCCCTCGACCTATGTCTGGTCGGTCGCTGTGGACAAGGCCGGAACGGCCTACTTGGGAACCGCCTCGCCTGCGACTGTGCTGCGCACGGGAGGGAGGCAAGGCGACAAGCCTTTTACGCTCTTCGAGACCAAAGACCTGGCCGTGCAGGTGGTGCGCCTGGGCCCGGACGGCGCTCTCTATGCGGCTACCCTACCGAGCGGCAAGGTCTATCGGCTGAATCCCGACGCTACGGCCATGCTGGATGAGGCCAGCGCGACGGTTGTTTTTGACCAGGCCAAACTGGACGATGGATCGATCGGCGACGGCAAGCAGTCTGCGGATGCAGGGAAGGGAACTGACAGGCCGGAAGCCAAGTCGCACTACATCTGGGATCTGACCTTCGACGCGGCTGGGCGGCTGTACATAGCCACCGGCGGACCGGGAGCGGTCTACCGCGTCGATGTTGCCAAGCCCGGAGCGAGGCCGGAGCTTTTCTTCAAGAGCGACGAGGCCCATATTCGTTCTCTTGCCTGGGACGCGAAGGGTAACCTGATCGCTGGCTCTGACGGCTCCGGCCTGGTCTATCGCATCAGTCCCGCGGGCAAGGGGTACGTGCTCTTTGAGGCACCCCGCCGCGAGATCACCTCGCTTGCTATGGGCGCGAACGGGACCATTTATGCTGCCAGCGTTGGCGACAAGAGCCGCAACCCGCTGCCGCCGTTGCCCGTGCAGGGAATCGGGTCGGTGAGCATCACGATTGTCCAGCCCGGTTCGATGCAGGCGGCCAACACAAGCGCCTCAATTCCCGAAGGCAGCGAGATCTATGCGCTCACTGAAGGCCAGGCTCCGCGCAAGCTCTGGGCAGGCAAAGACGAGATCGTCTACGCGTTGGCCGCGCAAGCCGATGGCCTGCTGGCGCTGACCGGCAACCGCGGCCGCGTCTTCAAGATCGCCGACGATGGCAGCTACGAAGACATTGCCCACCTCGATTCGCAGCAGGGCTTGAGCATGGCCCTGCCGCACGACGCGGAAGGGATGGGCGGAATACTCATCGGAACAGGCAACACCGGCAAGCTTGTTGAGCTTGGACGCACCGAAAAACATGAATTCGCGAGCGATGTGCTGGACACCGGGGCGCTTGCCCGCTTTGGCCGCATCGAGGTCGAGCCCGGTTCGACAGGCTATGAACTGCTCACCCGAACCGGTAATGTCGAGCAGCCAGTGCGCGGCTGGTCAGAGTGGCAACCGCTCAAGGACGGCGCTGTGGCCTCGCCCGCCGGCCGCTACCTGCAATGGAAGGCCGTGCTCCAGGCGAAGGGCTCACTCGGCTCGGTAGGCGTCAACTACCTGCCTGTCGATGCCGCTCCCGTGGTGGACGATCTGGTGGTGGTACCAGGCGCGCGCGTCAATCCACAGACCCTGGCCCAGAACCAGCCGGGCGGCCAGCCGCCGGTGGTCAACATCACCTTTCCTTCGTCGAACCAGAATGCCGGAATGAGCTTCGACAACGGCTCTGCCGCGCCGTTGCAGGCGATCAAGGACCGTACGGCGGTCACCGTTCGCTGGGCGGCGCACGACGACAACGGAGACGATTTGACCTATTCGCTTTACCTGCGGGGCGATGGCGAGAGCGTTTGGCGGCTGCTCAAGGCTGACATCACTGACAAAGCTTACAGTTTTGATGCTGCGCTGATTCCCGACGGGGGCTATCTGATCAAGGTCATTGCCTCCGACGCGCCCTCGCATACCCCGGCCGAAGCCCTTACCGGGGAAAAGGTGAGTGAGCGCTTCGAGGTCGATACCACTCCGCCCGTCGTCTCCGATCTTAAGGCGTCTCTTGAAGATGCCGATTGCAAACGCCTGCCCTGTATGCAGCGATTCCACCTTAGCTTCGACGCTGAAGATTCTTTCTCGCCTGTCATTCGGGCCGAGTATTCGCTCGATGCCGGGCCATGGCAGTATATCGAGCCGGTAGGCGGACTCTCGGATTCGAAGCGCGAGCACTACGAAGCGCTCGTTGCTGCTTCTTTGGACGCAAAGACGCGCGAACACCTGATCGCCGTCCGCGTCTACGATCGGCACGATAACGTCGGAGTTGCAAAAACAGTCCTTGCAATCCAGGGAAAATAGCTTTCAAGGGCAAGAATCAGGAAGAGCAGGCGCAATGCGATTCGAGCTTTATGTGGCGGCGCGGTACCTCAAGGCCAAGCGGCGGCAAGCCGTGGTGGGCGTGGTCACCGCGATCTCCGTCGCTGGAGTGGCCGCCGGAGTAGCAGCGCTGATCATCGCGCTGGCCATCACCAACGGCATGAGGCGCGACCTGCAAGACCGTCTGCTGGGCGCTTCGGCACACGTGGACCTGATGCGCGTTCAGGCCGACGGCATCCGCGACTGGCAGCCTCTGCTCGAACGCCTTCGCCGCGTTCCCCACGTCACCGCGGCCGCGCCGGGAATCTACGGCCAGGTGCTGGTTTCGCGCGGTCCTCGCGCCGGCTTTGCTCTTATCAAGGGCATCCTGCCTGCCCAGGAACGCACGGTGAGCAGCCTGCTCGACACCATCACATCGGGTTCGGCTAAGGACCTTGATCCCCAGGCGCCAAGCCGCGACGCGCAGTTGTTTCCCGGCCAGGGCTCCATCGACGCGCCTTACCCGCCGCTTGTTCTCGGTAAAGACCTTGCGGAGACCATCGGAGCGCAGGTGGGCGACAGCGTGCTCGTCACCAGCCCTCAGGGCGAACTGACGCCGCTCGGCCTCGCGCCCAAGTACCAGCGTTTCCGCGTAGCCGCGATCTTCCAATCGGGCTTTTATCAGTACGACGCGGCCATGGCGTTCATGCGCCTGAGCGACGCACAGAGCCTTTTCAGCGAGCCTGACCTGCTCTCGGTCATCAGCTTCAAGGTTGACGACATGTACCGCGCCCCCGAGATCGGCAAGGCAATCGAAGAGGCCGCGGGCAAGGGATTCATGACCACCAATTGGATGGAGGTGAACCGCGAACTCTTTCGCGCCCTCAAGCTCGAACAGGTGGTCACCTTCATCGTCATTGCGCTCATCGTGATCGTCGCCGCTCTCAACATCCTCATCGCCCTCACCATGATGGTGATGGAGAAGACCCGCGACATCGCGGTGATGATGAGCTACGGGGTCGAACCGGCGCAGGTGCGCCGCATCTTCCTGATGCAAGGCCTGCTGATCAGTATCATCGGGACTGTGCTGGGGTTGGCGTTCGGCTATCTTGCCGCCTGGGCCGGCGGGCATTATCACTTCATCCATCTCTCGGCCGAGGTGTACTCGATCGACACGCTGCCCTTTGCGCCGCGTCCGCTCGATGGCTTGATTGTGGCCCTGGTCTCCATAGGCATCTCGCTGCTGGCCACGCTTTACCCCTCGTCAGCCGCCGCCAGCATCCTGCCCGCCGAGGCGCTGCGGTACGAGTAATCGGCGTGATGGTGGCAAAATCAATTGGCACATTATGCGTCGGCCGTCGGGAGGTTTGGGAGAGGAAATGCACGATCCGGGTGGAAAGGTCAGGCTTGCGTTATCTGAAGACGTCATAAGCTGGGCCAAGTTTGGCGGGAAAGACGGCGAGTATCGCTACGCTTTGCGCCGTGTCTGGGACGATTCACTTGGCTCCGTCATGTTTGTCATGATGAATCCCAGCACAGCCGACCCGTTTGTCGACGACCCCTCAGTGGCGAAGTGTCAGCGATACGCGAGGGCCTGGGGATATGGCACTCTCTGGGTGGGCAATACCTTTGCCTATCGCGCGACAAACCAGAAGCGGTTGATGCAAGTGGCTGACCCGGTCGGACCACGAAACGACGAGTGGCTGCTCAAGATGGCAGCGCAGGCCGGACTGATTGTGCTGGCCTTTGGAAAGCCACACAATAACCTCCGCCAGCGGGGACGAAATGTGGCCGAATTGCTGATACGCGCAGGGCATCCGTTACACATGCTGAAGCTTTGCAAGGATGGCACCCCATCGCATCCACTTTATTTGAAAGGGAGTCTCAAGCCGGCTTTGTTCGACGAGGCTGGCGACAAGAATCTGGCGGCTGCAATGTAGGGATCAAGTCCCATCTACACCCTTGACAATGTGACCCTTGACAATGTGGCACATTTTGTGGCACATTGATCTTATGCCGAGTGTAAATCTCCGCCAACTCCGCGATACTCGCCAACTGTTGACCTGGCTTGAAGCCGGTGAGGTCGTCGAACTGCGCAAGCGCAACCGCGTCGTGGCCAGAATTGTTCCCGAATCGCCGAAACTTCAACCTGTCGAGTGGCCGGACTTCGCCGCTCGCCTCAAACAAAACTACGGCGACCGCGTAATCCCTGCCGTAGACATTCTGATTGAGGAAAGGAATAGCCGCTGGTGACGATCTACGCGGACTCAAGTTTCTTGGTCTCCAGCTACATACAGGATGCGCATTCAGCGGAAGCCGTTCGACGGATGGCATTGCTGCCTTCAGTTTGGATTACGCAGCTCAACCGCGCAGAGGTGGCTCACGCGATCCATCAATATATTTTTCGTGGAAAGCTATCGCCTACGGAAGGACAGCGTGACTGGAGCAACTTCCAACAGGATTCTCGCCAAGGGATCTGGGTTCCCATCAACCTTCCCGAAAGAACCTGGGAGACCAGCATCGATCTGGCGAGGCGTTACGGTCCGACCCTCGGCGTCCGCACGCTGGACTCGCTTCACGTCGCATGTGCCCTGGAGCTGAATGCCGAGAGATTCTGGACCTTCGATGAGCGCCAGGCTCGGCTGGCCGAAGCCGTCGGCCTCGATACAAATCCCTGACTTCGCCACTCGACAATTGCGCACGTACCTTCACTGCGGCGTGATGATCCCGCCCAGCGGGTGACGCCGGGGTAGCACGATGCCGCGATGGTCCACCACCGGCGGTGGGGCCAACGTTGGATGGTTTTCGATAGGGAGAGTCGCCCGCTCAACCAGCGCTCCGCCGCAAGCGGGGCACCAGTCCGCCATCATCTCTTCGCCCAGCACCGCACGGCAATTGCTGCAAATCCGTTCCATATTTCAGAGCTTACCGGAGTCGGCACATCGAATGCGAACTCAGCAGCAGGTAGCTGGCCGCACCACACGTGCCCGATACACTATTCATATGCACCCTCAGGTCCGGCTGGTGGCAATCGATATGGATGGCACCTTGCTGCCGACCTCTGCGAAGGGGTTGACTCCACGCACGGTGCGGGCGCTCAAGGCCGCGCAGCAGGCGGGCATCACGGTCGCCGTCGCCACCGGCCGCCGTATCGCTTACACGACGCCACTGCTCGAGGGACTGGGCCTGCGAGCGGATATGCCTCTGATCTCGTCTAATGGAGCAGTGGTTCGTACCCTGGGCGGCGATGCCATTGATCGCTGTCAGATGGAATCTCGGGTGGCGCGCGGGCTTTGTGGGCTCCTCCGGCCTTTCGGCTCGGTCGTCTTTACCTTTGACCGCCCAGGGCGTGGCGAATTGGTGCTGGAAGACTTCGAACAGGCGAACGGACGAATCAACCTCTGGATTGAAGCCAACCGCCACGCCATCGAGGTGATCAGACCATTGGAAGACGCGTTGATCGATGGCCTGGATCCCATTCAAGGCATGGCGACAGGCGGTCTGAGCCAGATGCGCAAGGCTGAAGAGGCGGTCAAGGCCAGCGAATGGGCCGGCTGCTGCGAATGTGTCCGGACCGAGTATCCGGGGCGCGATCTCTCGATCCTGGACCTGCTGCCGCCGGGAGTATCGAAGGGCTGGGCGCTCGAACGGCTGGCTGCCCGGCTGGGCGTGGACCGCAAAGAGACGATGGCCATCGGAGACAATTGGAACGACGTGACGATGCTGGAGTGGGCAGGTCAAGCGGTGATGATGGGCAATGCTGCCAAGGAGTTGCGGATCATGGCCAAAATGCGCGGCTGGAAACAGGCACCGCCCAACGACGAAGATGGCGTGGCCGTTGTGCTTGAACGCGTACTGGCAAGGCGCAATTCTGCTAAAGTGTGACCGGAAGCATTAACGATCAGGGATTGCTTTTGCAAGTTGGATTTGGAATGCGCGGAAGTCTTCTTATCGCTGTGGTGACACTCGTGGCTCTGGCGTCAACGGCGCATGCAGCCGAGCGCGTGACCCTGCGCAATGGATTTCAGATCGACTGCCATCACCACGCACAGGTAGAGAGCCAGGTCCGGCTCTATCTGAGCCCAGGTGAAGACAGCTACATCGAGCGCCTTCCGGAAGATATTGCCAGCGTCGAGACGGTTCCCGATCCGCCTATGCCTCCCACTTTGAAAGCGACGACTCCCGCGGTTTCGCCCAAAGAGAATACGCCCAATAGCACTGTAGAACCAAAGCTCTCTCCGGCGGACCTAGGCGAGATGCTCACCAAGGCCGGCCACGAACACAACCTGGACGTAGACCTGCTGGCCAGCCTGGTCAAGGCCGAGAGTGGAGGCAATTCGCGGGCAGTCAGCCGTGCCGGTGCGCGCGGACTGATGCAACTGATGCCCGGTACAGCCAAGGACCTTGGCGTTGAGGACAGCTTCAAGCCGGACGAGAACCTTCGCGGTGGCTCGACCTATCTCGATGCGCTCCTTACCTACTATCACGACAATCTGGCGTTGGCGCTGGCGGCCTATAACGCAGGCCCGGAGGCTGTGGCGAAGTATCACGGCATTCCGCCCTACCGCGAGACGCAGGCCTACGTGGCGCGCGTGATCCACGAGTTCAACCGCCGGGTGTTGGCACGCGAGGCGCAAGCCCGACATACGACCCTTCAGGCCCGGCAGGCAGTTGCATCAACCTCCGATGAAAAGGGAACTCGCCAGGGTTCCTCTCCCAGTTCCAGGTGAGAAACTAGACCTTGAAGATTGTGCGACTGGAACGGAGAAGTTTTGAAAAAAAATCAGCTGATCCTGGGTTTGGTGGTGCTGGCGTTGCTGGTGGCGCTGGTCATTTGGGGACGCGACAGGATTCACTTCGACTTTGGCGTCTTTTGCGCGCAGTTGGAGTTGGCCGATTGGCGCAAGATAGGCATAGCCTTTGCCTGCATCTATGTCGGCTATATCTTTCGTTCCGTGCGCTGGGCGCTGCTGCTGCGCCACAACAAGAAGGTGGGCCTGCTCTCACTGCTGGGAACGCAGGTCATCGGCTTCACGGCAGTCGCGCTGATCGGCCGGGTCGCTGATCCGTTGCGTCCTTTTCTGGTCTCGAAGAAGACCGGACTACCGTTCAGTAACCAGGTTGCCGTTTATATCGTTGAGCGGCTCTTTGACGCCGGGTCGATGGCTCTTATCTTCTGCTCCGTCATCCTGCTTGCTCCCGCGGGCGCCCTGCCTCATCCTGAAATCATTAAGAAGGTTTGCTATGGGGCGCTGGCTACCACGGTCGCGGGCGCAGTGTTTTTGGTTGTCGTGCGCCTGGCTGGCGGAGTGGTGGCCTCGTTTCTCGAAGGAGTCTTCGGTCTTCTCTCCAAAGGCTTTGGGCGCGCAGTCGGCGAGAAGATTCGCACCTTTCGTACCGGCTTGGACACGCTGCGCTCCTTCTCCGATTTTGGTTTTGCCGCCTCTCTTTCGCTGGGCATGTGGGTGCTGATTTCGCTGGCCTATCTTGAGATCACCACGGCTTTTGTCGCCAGTCCACAACTGGCTCAATTGACGCTGGCCAAGTGCATGCTGCTGATGGCCTCAAGCATGGCTGCCAGCGGATTTCAACTGCCTGTGATCGGCTGGTTCTCGCAGATTGGCCTGGTGGCCGCAGCCATGTCGGGCTTCTTCGGTGTGGCGGCCGAGCCGGCCACTGCTTGTGCAGCCACGTTGCTGGCGGTCACATTCCTGGGTATTATTCCCGTGGGCTTGGTCTGGGCCCGCCTCGAACACGTCAGCCTGCGCAAGGTGGCCGCAGAGAGCGAGCAGGCCGAAGAGGCCCTGGTTGTGGATGAACCAGCCAGTTGAACCAGCAAAAAAAAGCGCGACATCCCGCTCGCCGCAAAAAACAAATCCTTCGCCAAGGTCAAGCCGAGGGCGCAGGCGGCGTAATAGCTTTCGCAGACACAAGGCCATCCTTCACCGCTGCCAGCGTCGCCTGAGAGAACCGGATACTTTCCGGTCCCACGGCTCCGCCGGTCATGATCATGCTCATTGCCTGCTCCATTGTCAGGTCGGTGTCGGTAACTTTTTGAATGGGCAGAATCTGCAAAAAGGCCGAGGTCGGATTGATGGCGTTGGGCAACAGAACTGCGGCAAGCAATTCGCCGGTCGTCGAGTCGGTCATGGTTCGCGTCAGAAAGCCGATGGACTTTTGCCCGGCGATGGGAAAGTCGACCAGCACTACGCGCTGGCTGGATTCCTTCTTGGCCATCATACTGTCCAGCAGTTGGCGCACCGACGTATAAATCTTGGCGACAAAAGGCAGCCGCTCCAGCAAGGCCTCGAAGAGTTCAAAGGCCTGGCGGCCAATCACCAGGCTGGTGACCCGGCCCACCACCCAGAGCACCACCAGGGTCAGCACAATGGCCAGAACCGATTGAAGCCACGGGTGGCCGAGCCAACCCTGGGGAAAGATCGCCGCAAATAGCTGAACAACCGGCAAACCGGCCTTGGCCAGCGCGCCCAGCAGGAAGCTGAAGATCAGATAAGTAACGAACAGCGGTCCAATGGTGATGATGCCGGCCAGAATGTTGCGTTGCAGGCTGCGCAGCGGACGGGCAAGAACTCGATTCACGTGCTTCTCCTGTGGATGAGAATACCCGAAGGGGCCTGTGCAGGTCTGTGCGCAGGCATGCTGGCCATCGCGTGGATGGGCTGCTTCAGCTCGGCCAGACCTGCCGCTGCGCTCTGCCAGACCGGCCGCTGCGCTCGGCCTTGGGCGATCCCTATATAGTGGTGAGGAAGGAAAGCTATGAACGACTCATCTATTGCGCAGCGGCGGCAAGCGCTGGCCAGTTTATCGGACGCCGGTCAGCCAGCCACTGGCCTCCAGCGGGCCGCCGGTGCATTGCGCACGGTTCTTCCGCATCTGCTTCGGCTCCTGCCGCTGCTTGATGGCAATGTTGGCTCGGCGGTCTCCAATCTGCTGAACCCCCCTCAGCCGGCGGCGCCGCCCGCGCCTCCGGTCGATCTGGAGCCCATCGAACACGGTATGGCGGAACTTCAAGGGGAGCATCGGGGTCTCCGCGCCCAGGTGTTGGAGCAGAATGCCTCCCTCGACCGGATCGAGGGCCGGCTACAGACAGTGGAAGAGGAGATAGCCAGCAACGCACTGGCGCAGCAGGAGTTGCTCACCGAGCTGAAGGCCGTAGGCAATCGAGTGGAGGAGCTGAAGGTTGCCGGTCGCAAGTCGAACATCTTTGTGCTGGTGACTTTGGGCTTGCTAGCACTCTCCATTCTCGCCAATGTGGTCCTATTACTCCACTTCATTCATATCCTGCCCTAACGTTTCCCAGCACTCAAATCGCCGCCTAAATTGGACCATTTAGTTCCGAAAAGAGCGAGCATTCACGCAGTCAATTAGTGTTTCACTAATACGAACAGAGATTCCAAAAAGTCTGCAACCTTTTTCATTGGCTGTACGGTTCGATGTTGCCAGTCGTATTTAGAGAGGGCTAATATTTGCGGTAGCTCATCCGGGTAAGCTCGATTCAACCTGGCCCTATGACCGCTTTGCAGTCGTTCCCAAGTTCACAGTGCTTCACCAACGAGTGGCGCTTTCCGGCGCACGCAGACGGAGTGTCTCTTTATGGCATGGTATGCCTACTGCATCGGTGAAAGACTAGCATTTCCTGAATTGGCCCGTCATCGCAAACCTATTCCGCTGGAAGCAGTTCTCGGAGTGAGTGGAAACCAGGTTTTTGTTTACCCAACCAGCGACCTTGCGGTCATTGTCAGCGAACACAACCCCCAGGAAGCTCTCAACCAGAAATCCGGCGTGGACCACGCCAGGGTGATCGCTGACTGCTTCCAGCATTCCACGGTGCTGCCTTTCAGGTTTGGAACCGTATTCAATGACGATGAGAGCCTGCGCAAGTCCATCCGCTCCAATCAGCGCCAGTTTCAGGGCAATATCGACAAGCTGCGCGGCAAGACCGAGATGCACTTGAAGGTCTGCGTGGACGACTGCTCCGGGCCTGTCCTCGACAAGCACCAGCCTGCAGAGGGACAAGGTAAGAATTACTTCACCAGTTTGCGCGAGAGCGCCGGCCGCCAGCGCGAGCGCCAGACACGCGCCCGCGCCGTCAGCTTCCAGATGCACCGCCTCTTTTTGCCTCTCGATGAAGAGGTCAGTTGCCGTCTAACCGACAGCGGCAAGATGATGCTGGACATCGCGCACCTGATCGACCGCAAGCATGTGGAGCGCTACCTGAGCAAATTCTCGACCACTTGCGCGGCGATGCGCCAGTACCAGATGCAGCTTTCTGGCCCCTGGCCGCCCTACCACTTTGTTCACCGGCTCACACGGGGCCCTCATATCCACGCTCAGGCGTCGGCCACGACCCAGACCCCGGTCCCTATGGCGGTACAGGTCGCGACCCCGGCGGTCAACATGGCCGAAGCAGCTTCCGCACTGGCATGAACCAGTTTCAACCCATTGCGCAAGTCTCCCAAAAGCCCCGGTCGCAACCGGGGCTTGCTGCATCAGAGGGCTTCAGGGCAAGAACAGAAAAGGCCACTCCGCGTGCGGGATGGCCTTTTTCGATGGGTTGTTGCTGGTGCGCTGCTCCGGCTATGACTATTTAAAGGAAGCGATGGCGCTGGCCTCGTCGTCCTTGATGTCGAAGACGGTGTAGAGCTTGGTCAACTGCAGCAGGTCGTGAACTTTTTTGGTCAGATTCAGCAGCTTGACGTCGGCCTGCTGATTCTTGGCTGTGGTAAAGGCGCTCACCAGCTCGCCCAACCCTGAGCTATCGATGTAGTTGACGTCTCCCATGTTCAGCAGGATGCTTTTTGATCCCTTGCTGATCAGGCCGCGAATGGCATCGCGCAACTGCACACTGCCTTCGCCCAATGTGATTCGCCCGCTAAGGTCCAGAACGATTACGCCGTCTACTTCACGGGTAGCAATTGTCAGCGCCACTGTATTCCTCCTCGTTGGTATTGCAATTATAGTACGTTAGGGGTGGGATATCCCCAGCCTTCCTTGAGCTCCGGCGCGAAAACAATGGTTTCCATTTGTTGCCGGCCGATGTGCGAGTCCACTAGGTTTTCTTGGCAGCGGGCGCCAGATGTTTCACCAGCGTCAGCTCGGTTCCGGGATGCAATTGTCGAAAGTGTACCTCATCCATGAACGATCGGATAATGAAGATGCCGCGCCCCGTGCCGCGCAAGAGGTTTTCCGGAGCCAGAGGGTCGGGAAGGGTCTCCGGATCCAGGCCCTTGCCTTGGTCAGCGATGGTAATCACCAGCGCCGATCCAGTGTTTTCAAAGCTGGCGGTAACATGCTTGGCAGGGTCGTATTCGTTGCCGTGCAGAACCGCGTTTACCGCTGCCTCACGCGCCGCCATGGACACGTGGAAACGCGCATCCTCATCCAGGCCCGCCTCCGCGGCCAGTTTATCGGCGGCCGCCTCTACCTCGGTCACGCTCTCCATCGTCGATTTCAGCGCGAGGGTTAGCCGTCCTGCCATTGGTCCGCCCACTTGATCTCGAACCCGCCTCTCCCTGCGCGAAGATGGCCTCATGGCCCCTTTGCGCTCCACAGGTACCTGAACGCAGTTTCAGGGTTGCCGCGGAGTTGTGTCAAGCCGGGCGATACGAGACTCGCATGGTCATCTGAGCGAAGGAAAACCTCGATCGGCACGCGTGCCATACTCAGGCGCTGCCAAGGTCAAAGTTCCGCGCTTCAATAACTCCTAGAAGGCTGGATAGGCGAGAAGTCCGAGAGGAAAAGACGTGAAAATGCCACCCACCAGGGTGCGGCAATCCGCTTCATTTCTCAGAACAAGTACCGCTCGGCCACATCACCGGAACAGGCCATTGCAGGTCGCCGCAAAGGTAATAGATATGGGTAGGAGCCTCTTAGCCGCGCCGTAGAGAATGGCCTGGTGCAACTCTTCCACTGTGTTGAGACAGCCGCGCAGTTTCGCGTCCGCGCATGGCAAGTCGAGGTAGAGCAGCCTGAATGCGCACGTCTCCGCGTCGATGCTCAATAGCCCAATCAAGTCCGCCCATACGGCCATGCTCATCTCGCAGTGCAGCGGATAGAAAAGCCATATTGCTCCGACAGCCGAGAATGGGACAGCCAATAAGACAATCAACGTCTCGACCAGCGATCGCGCACTGACATGGATCAAAAGAAAGACCAAGCCATGAGTTACAGGAACGATCGCCCGCGGCCGACAAGCGACCGTCACGACAGGGAAAATCGCCAACTTGTGTCGTACGGAAAAATCGATACCTTCTTCGATCCTGCTTGAGGCGCCGATGAGGGGCTTGATGCAATACTCTCTTGTATCTGTATTACTCCACGGGGCGGTTTTATGTCCTCGGCGGCGCACGGGTGCGAATGCATACTTTGTCTTCCGCGCTCTAACCTATCATGACAACTTAGCGATCAGAAGAGTCAAAACTGATCATGGCGAAACGACTGACCGAGAGAAAGTAATTGAGCCAATGGGTTTCAGATTAGTCATCATGGACTGAACAGTCCATTGCGCCGCCTTCGGGTCAAGCTACGGGCGATTTTGAGTATTGTGCATCCTATTGATTGGGCGCGGCTTATTTTTAGCTAGCAGGCAGTTTAAAGAACGTGCACCAGCAACCTCTGCCGGAGGACGAGTAATGGGCAAGATGTTACTTTTTGGCAGTGTAAATTAGTAACTTGACACTCATCAGCTAAAACGTTTTTCTTTGACGCTGCGGTCACACAAATTGCAGAACGTGGCGAGAAGTGGTCACTTAAATGCAAGCTTTATTTTTTCCCTGCGGTTTTGTCTCCAGTTTTGATAGCCGTTCCTCTATGGGTTGTCTTGCAATGGTCCCGCCTTTGATAACGCATTACGCATTGTGAATGCGTCACGTCGCTCTCAAGGGGCAGCCTTCGTGCGCTTGCGCTCGGAGAGTTATTCGGCTTGATTCGATTTTAAAGCATTTGACAACCCGCGCAAGCGCAAGCGACGGGACGGGAGATTACTGTCTTTACGCGCAGGGTTACAACATCAAATACCGGCATCATGTATCGAGAAAGTGCTCATCCATTGGATTTGGATGGGCTATGCACAAGGAGAAATCATGTCTCAGCACTACAATTCCTTTCGCGAGCGGGTACGCGTTCGCCGATTGAGCGGGTATATTACAGTACTCGCGGCGTTGTTTCTAACCCTCGTTGTCCCCGGCGTCTTCGCACAAACGCACGTCGCCAATCCATACGTAGGCGCAACCGTGTATGTCAGCCAGGACTACGCCAACGAGGTTGGTACCGCGATAGCGGCACAACCATCCGGCTCGACCCTCGCGGGGCAAATGGCTACAGTGGCCAAGCAGCCGACATTCATCTGGCTGGACCGCATCGCGGCCATTGCCGGCGGTTCGGTAAACGGCGGCCGCGGTGGCCTCCAAGACCAAATCAACGCCGCAGTTGCCCAGTCCAACGGCGGTGAAATTGTCGTCCAACTCGTCATTTACGATCTTCCCGATCGCGACTGCGCGGCATTGGCCTCAAACGGCGAACTAAGCATCGCCGGCAACGACACACCCAAAGGCTACACAACGGCGTTGACGGGCACGGGCATTCAGGAGTACGAGAACGATTACATTTTGCCCATCTACAACATCCTGGCAGCGGCCCCCTCGAATGTTCGCTTCGTGCTGGTGCTCGAAGACGACTCGCTGCCAAACATTCTTACCAACACTGGCGTCAGCTTTACAGATGCCAACTGCGTCGCAGCCAACGATGGCATAAGCAATGCAGGCGCAGCCGCAAACTGGACCCAAACGGCCACCCCGGCCCTCAATATTTCGCCGAACGGCGTGTACTATCAGGGCATCACCTTCGCGGCCAACACCTTCCACAAGTTGCCGAACGCATACAGCTATTTAGACCTTGGCCACCACGGCTGGCTTGGCTGGACCTCCAACACGGCCTACGCTGTCGATTTCTTCAGCAGTTTCGTACAGCAAATGTCGGCTGGATATTCCACCATCGACGGCTTCATTACCAACACGGCCAACTATGGTCCCCTCAAGGAACCGTTTATAGTTTGGGATGAGGTCGCAGGCGGACCGGAAACCAACACCAACCTCACCTCGGGGATCTTTACCGGAGACTTCTATCAGTGGGACCCGGCGATTGATGAGCTCAGCTTCGTTAATTTCTTCACGCAAGCTCTGACCGCGTCGTCTACGGCTGGCTACACCGACCCGCGTGGACAGGCGCATACGCCCGGCGGCGGCTTCCCGTCGACGATTGGCTTCCTGATCGACACGTCGCGCAACGGCTGGGGCAACACCTCTGCTGCTAACGGCGCCGGCTCCAGCGCCTACCAGGTGCGGCCGACAGCCGCAGGCACCAGCACCGTCATAGACACATTCGTCAACGAAAGCAAGATCGATCTGCGCAATTCCTCAGGACAGTGGTGCAACCAGGAGAATGCGGGCATCGGCGAGTTGCCGGTGGCAAACCCCACCTCCGGTGTTAGCGCCTACGTTTGGGTCAAGCCTCCGGGAGAAGCGGACGGGAACTATCCGGGCAGCGTCTACAATGGCGTCACCGCAACGGATGGCGATCCGAATTGCAATCCGATAACCGCGAACCCGCAGGCCGGCGCCGACACCATTGCGAATTCGATTCCGAACTCGCCTCCCGCCGGCACCTTCTGGCTGACTGAGTTTGTGCAGTTGGTTCAGGACGCCTATCCGGTGCTTGCAACCTCCACTCCTACCGAAGGCTTCACGCTTACTCCCGCTTCGTCCGCTGTGACGCTCGCCCAGGGCGCCAGCACCACCGACGTCATCACGGTCACCGACATTGGCGGCTTCACCGGCGTACCCACGCTGACCGCCACTAGCTCCAACACCGGAGTTACGGTCACAGTCAGCGGCGACACGCTGACAATCGCCGCCAGCAGCACGGCCACTGGAACGGCTACCATCTCCGTCACCGGAACCTCCGGCTCCACCACCGCCAACGCGTCGATTACCGTGACGGTCGCTGCAGCGGGCTTCACGCTTACTCCCGCTTCGTCCGCTGTGACGCTCGCCCAGGGCGCCAGCACCACCGACGCTATCACGGTTACCGACACCGGCGGCTTCACCGGCATCCCCACGCTGAGCGCCACTAGTTCGAACACCGGAGTTACGGTCACAGTCAGCGGCGACACGCTGACAATCGCCGCCAGCAGCACGGCCACTGGAACGGCCACGATCGCCGTGACCGGAACCTCCGGCACCACCACTGCAAATACCTCGATCACCGTGACGGTCACTGCAGTGGGCTTCAGCCTTACTCCAGCATCGTCCGCTGTGACGATCGCTCCGGGCGCCAGCACCACCGACGCCATCACAGTTACCGACACCGGCGGTTTCACCGGCGCCGTCACTCTGACTGCCACTAGCTCCAACACCGGAGTCACGGTCACAGTTAGCGGCACCACGCTGACAATCGCCGCCAGCAGCACGGCCACCGGAACGGCCACCATCGCCGTCACCGGAACCTCCGGCACCAAGACCGCAACCACCTCCATCACTGTCACAGTGTCTGGGGGCACCGGCGCTTGCCAAGTCGTCTACACAATCTCACCACAAAGTTCGACGGCCTTCGGCGCGGCCCTCACCATCGAAAACACCAGCACGACAGCCCTGACAAGCTGGACACTGACCTGGAGCTTCGCCAACGGGCAGACGATTTCGTCCCTCTGGAACGGCATTGAAACCCAGAGCGGCGCAAACGTGACGGTGAAAAACGAACCCTACAACGGCAGCATTCCCGCCGGCGGCAGCGCGACTGGCATCGGATTCAACGGCACTTTGAATGGCTCCGGCAACGCGGTCCCCACGAACTTCGCGATCAACGGGACGGCCTGCGGCGGCACGCCAGTGCAGGGATTCTCGATTACGCCTTCGGCGACGGCATTGTCCATCCTTCAAGGCGCCAGCGGCACTGACGCCATCACGGTGGCAGACACAGGCGGATTCACCGGAAGCGTAGCGTTTGTCGCAACCGGCATGCCCACCGGTGTCACTGCTTCGTTCAGTCCGACATCCTCAGCGACCTCCAGCGTAGTCACGTTCGCAGTAGCTTCAACGACTGTCGCTGGAACGTATCCAATTACCATCACTGGAACCTCAGGAACGCTGACCCCAGCCACCACCACAATCACGCTCACTGTAACTCCGCAAACTGGCGGGTTCACGCTGAAGCCTTCGGCGACCACGCTGACGGTTGCCCCAGGCGCTAGCGGCGCCGACACGATTACCGTGACGGACATCGTTCCCTTCACGGGCATCGTGGCGTTTGCCGCAACCGGCATGCCCACTGGAGTCACGGCTGCATTCAGCCCGACGTCCTCGGCAACCTCCAGCGTTCTCACGCTGACGGTCGCCAGTTCGACCGTGGCCGGGAACTACACAATCACAGTTACTGGAACCTCAGGCTCGCTGGCCGCGGTGACCACCAGCTTCACACTCACGGTAACTGGGACCGGCGGCTACACGCTGAAGCCCTCGGCGGCCACGCTGACGGTTGCTCCCGGCGCTAGCGGCACCGACACGATTACCGTGACGGACATCAGTCCCTTCACGGGCACCGTAGCGTTCGCCGCATCCGGCATGCCCACTGGCGTTACGGCTGCGTTCAGCCCAACATCCTCCACCACCTCCAGCGTTCTCACGCTTACGGTTGCCAGTACAACCGCGGTCGGCAACTACACGATCACGGTTACTGGGACCTCCGGCACGCTGGCCGCGGTAACAACCAGCTTCACACTCACCGTAGCTACGGCGAGCTCGTGCACCGTCGACTACACCATCTCGCCGCAGAACTCCAGTGCCTTTGGAGCGGCCCTCACCATCGTCAATAACGGAACCGCACTGAGCAGCTGGACACTGACATGGACCTTCGCCAACGGGCAGACGGTCTCGTCTCTGTGGAACGGCATTGAAACTCAGAGCGGCGCCGTCGTGACGGTGAAAAACGAGCCCTACAACGGCAGCATCCCGGCCGGCGGCACCCTCAGCGGCATGGGATTCAACGGCACCTGGAATGGCACCACCAACGCAATCCCCACGGCGATCTCGCTCAACGGCACCGCCTGCACAGTCAACTAACAAGCAACCGCAACGCAGCGGAGCAGGTTTCTTACCCTGCTCCGCGCGTTGCTATAAACCGGGTTCTATTCAACGCAGGGAGACATTCGAATGCTCCCTCGACATCAGCAAAAGATAACCCTGCGAAAGCGAGGAATGAAATGCCCCTTCCAGAGAAGCGAGTTCTTCAGAGACCGGCCTTGCTGTCCATGATCGTCCTATGCGCATTTGCGTTCACAATACCTAGCAACGCTGCGTTTGGCCAAGCTAACGCAGCCGGATATACATGGGGCAACGTCAATACGGGCGCTGGCGGCGGTTACATTCCAAACATTATTTTTAACCCGTCGCAACAGAATCTTGTCTACGCCCGCACCGACATCGGCGGCGCTTATAAGTGGAATTCGACCACTGGCCTCTGGGCTCCGCTGATGGATTTCACGACCTTCGCCAATTGGGGCCATCTGGGCGTGGAGAGTCTTGCCACCGATCCGGTGAACCCGAACAACCTTTACATCATGACCGGCATGTATACGAATGCCTGGGACCCAAACAACGCCGCGCTCCTGATCTCGAACAATCAGGGAAGCAGCTTTGCTACTACAGTGACTATGCCGTTCAAGGCAGGAGGCAACATGCCCGCCCGCAACATGGGTGAGCGCCTGGCAGTCGATCCCAATCTCAACAGCATCTTGTTCTTTGCGGCCAGAAGCGGAAACGGCCTTTGGGAGAGCACAAATTCAGGACTTGCTTGGAGCAAGGTCAGCAGCTTTCCGCAGCCTGGAACATATGCGGTCTTACCAGGCGATATCTACAGTGGCGACATCATCGGTCCCGTATGGGTTGTCTTCGACCCGCGGACTGGATCCTCAGGAAAGGCAACGCAGACCATCTATGTCGGTGTGGCGCAACCCGATGGTACAAATATCTACGTCACCACAAACGGTGGAACCACCTGGGCTCCGTTGGCCGGCCAACCGACCTGCACTCTGACAGGAACCCAGACGACCGGGACCGTTGCTTGCACGAATGGCGCATCGTGGTCGGTAGCCTCCGACGCTCCCGCCCCCGGCTTCTTGCCCCAGCGCGCGGTTCTGGACTCGGTGAATGGCTTCCTCTACATCACCTATAGCAACGGAGCCGGACCATACGACGGCATTATGGGAGACGTACAGAAGTACAATACGGCAACCGGCGTGTGGACTGAGATCTCACCGGTCGTTCCAACCACCACCAGTGGCGCAGACTATTTCGGCTATTGCGGACTGACAATCGACAAACAAGTTCCGACCACGCTCATGGTCTCGGCCTTCAATTCCTGGTGGCCCGACACGATTATCTGGCGCAGCACCAATTCCGGCGCTACCTGGTCTCAAATCTGGAACTGGACGAGTTATCCCAGCCGGAGTTTGATGTACACACTCAACGACACCGCTGCGCCCTGGTTGAATGAGGGCGATACCAACCCCATTGCGCCCATCATGGCGCCTGAGCTCGGCTGGATGGTCTCCGGCATCGCGATCGATCCGTTCAACTCCAATCACATGTTTTATGGAACGGGCATGACGATGTGGGGTACCGACAATCTCACCGAATGGGATTCAGGCAATCAATTTGCCCTTTCCGACGCATCGATGGGGATCGAAGAAACTTCTGTGACCGGCCTGGCGAGCCCTCCGGCCGGCGGCGCCGCCCATCTGTACAGCACGATGGGAGATATCGGCGGATTTATTCACACCAGCTTGACTACACCGCCGACCTTTCCATATGCGATTCCGTTTTTTGGGACTCGCACGGCCATCGACTTCGCCCAGTTAGATCCGATGGACATGGTGATTGTGGGTGTTGGAAGTCCTACCGCGAGTCCAGTTGTAACAAGCTCGGCCTTTACCACTTCCGGAGGCACAAGCGAGACCAGTTGGTTTGCAGGGTCTGTCGATCCGGCTGGCTTGACCGCCGGCGGAGGCACGGTGGCAATGGCAGCGAACGCGAGTTCGGTCGTGTGGGCCCCACCCAGCATGGTGCCGTTCCGTTCCACCACCTATGGCTCTAGCTGGACAGCCTCCACCGGCGCTCCTGCCGGAGGCGTTATCGCATCAGACCGTGTGAACCCTCTCTATTACTACTATTATGCGGCCGGCCAATTTTATGTGAGCTCGAACGGCGGAGTGAGCTTCACCGCTACGGCGGCGACGGGCCTGCCGGTGTCGGGTGATCCCGTTGTGGTGAAAGCGGTGCCCGGAATCGAAGGCGATGTCTGGGTCGTGGGCGGCAGCGTTCTCAACAATGTTTACGGAATGTGGCATTCCACCAATCATGGCGCAAGTTTCACCCAGCTCACGAACGTGACACAGGCCGATATCATCGGCTTTGGCATGGCTGGCCCTGGAGCGAGCTATCAAACCATCTTCGCCAATGCTGAGATCGGCGGCGTGCGCGGCATCTTCGCTTCCACCAACGAGGGAGTTACCTGGGAACAGATCAACGACGCGGCCCATGAATACGCCGCCGCGAACCAGGCCATGACCGGCGACCCACAGGTCTTTGGAACCGTCTTCATCGGAACCAACGGTCGCGGCATCGTCATGGGAACGGGCACACCGACTGTCTCGACGGGAGCGGGAGGCTTCTCGCTTAAGCCGTCCGCGAGCGCACTATCGGTTGTCGCAGGTGCTAGCGGGACGGACACGATCACCGTAACCGACGTCAGCCCATTCGCGGGCAGCGTATCGTTTGCTGCGACCGGCATGCCCAGCGGCGTGACTGCTTCGTTCAGCCCGACATCCTCCGCCACCTCCAGCGTGCTCACGCTAACGGCCAGCAGTACGGCCGCTGCCGGAACCTACTCGATCACCGTTACAGGAACCTCGGGAACGGTGAGCCCGGCTTCAACCACCGTCACATTAACAGTGACTTCCCCGACTGGCGGCTTCACGCTCAAGCCATCGGCCACAACGCTATCAGTTGTCGCGGGTGCTAGCGGAACGGACACGATTACTGTGACGGACATCAGCCCCTTCACGGGTAGCGTATCGTTTGCCGCATCCGGAATGCCCACGGGCGTCACGGCTGCATTCAGCCCCACCTCCTCCACGACCTCCAGCGTGCTTACGCTGACGGCAAGCAGTTCGACCGCGGCCGGAAGCTACACGATCACCGTCACCGGAACCTCGGGCACGCTGACCCCAGTGACAACCTCGATCACACTCACAGTGACCCCGGTCGGCACCTTCACGCTGAAGCCATCGGCGACCACGCTTACGGTTGTCGCGGGCAATAGCGGGACAGACACGATTACGGTAACGGACGTGAGCCCGTTCACAGGCAGCGTAGCGTTTGCCGCATCTGGCATGCCCACGGGTGTCACGGCTGCATTCAGCCCGACGTCCTCCACGACTTCGAGCGTGCTCACACTAACTGTAGCCAGCACAACCGCGGCTGGGAAT
>Ga0181535_10001924_pt1 | contig 26065 bp, 25 predicted proteins | sample PEATcosm2014_Bin_44_FD_119774 | JGI IMG/M metagenome (GOLD analysis project Ga0181535, IMG submission 119774) | Peatland microbial communities from MTU Mesocosm Facility, Houghton, MI, USA - PEATcosm2014_Bin17_30_metaG | ecosystem: Environmental > Terrestrial > Soil > Wetlands > Peat | place...
AACCGAATCCAAGGCCGCCGAGGCTGCCGTGGTCATGTGCCGCTCAGGAAATGCGCTGGCGCTGATGAAAGGCAGCCTGCATACCGATGAGCTGCTGAAGCCGGCCATGCAGCGCGATACCGGGTTGCGCACGGCGCGGCGCATCTCTCACGTGTTCATTATGGATACGCCGGCCTACGCGCGGACCCTGCTCATCACCGACGCAGCCATCAACATTACGCCGGAGCTGGAAGACAAGATTCACATCGTGCAGAATGCCATTGACCTGGCGCATGCGCTTGGTATCCCTGAGCCCAAGGTGGCGCTGCTTTCGGCGGTGGAGACGGTGAACCCGAAGATCCAGTCCACGCTCGATGCCGCGGCGCTGTGCAAAATGGCCGATCGCGGCCAGATCACGGGTGGAATTCTCGATGGGCCGCTGGCCTTCGACACGGCGGTGAGCGCGAAGGCGGCGCAGATCAAGAAGCTGGTTTCGCCAGTCACGGGCCAGGCCGACATTCTTGTTGTTCCGGATCTCGAAAGCGGCAACATGCTCGCCAAGCAGCTCGAATATCTCGGCGGAGCGCAACTGGCGGGCATCGTGCTGGGCGCGCGCGTGCCGACGATTCTCACCAGCCGCGCGGATTCGGCGGAGACTCGGCTCGTGAGCTGCGCCGTTGCGGTGCTGCTGCATTACGCCGCGCATCCGGCGCTGAAGGTGTAACAACCGAGCTGGAGAATACTGGATGGCCTAAGCGGGCGCCATTGATCTTGTGGCGCCCGGCTTGCGTTTGTGGAATTCTTCACAACTTTTCATCTCCGGCCAGTCATTTCCGCGGAACGTACCGTCTATTTTCGGCATCAAACACAGTACGTGTGACACGCAGCGCTTTCTCACCGGATTTTCCCATTCCGCCGTTCGCCTGCCGCTGTCGCGCAAAGGAGATCAGATGCCAACCCACGCAACGCAATCAAACAAAGCAGCCAAGACAAGCAATCCGGATGACTTTACGCCGGAACAGGTGAAGGAATTGACCGATGCGCTCAATGCGCTTCTGGCCGACGTTTTTGGCCTCTACATCAAGACGAAGAACTTCCACTGGCACATGAGCGGGCCGCATTTTCGCGATTATCACTTGCTGCTCGACGAGCAGGCCGACCAGATCTTCGCTATCTCCGATGCGATTGCCGAGCGCGTCCGTAAGGTTGGCGGGCAGACAATTCGCTCTATCGGGCAGATTGCGCGGTTGCAGCGCATTAAGGACAACGATTACGAGTTTGTTCCGGCCCACGGCATGCTCGAGGAACTCGGGGCTGACAACAGAGTGCTGGTGAAGAGCCTCCGCGAGGCGCATCAGGTGGCATCCGATGCCAACGACTACGCGACGACCAGTTTGATCGAAGTCTGGATCGACGAAGCCGAGCGTCGGGCATGGTTCCTGTTTGAAGCGACGCGGTAACCGGCGGTTGCGGAGACTTGAGGGGCTGGGGTAAGGTTGGCGCATCGGGCTAACCTGGCGAAATAGCAAGGAGACTCCTCAAGTCAATGGACGCTGTGATCGCATCTCCGATTGCTGCCGCTGCGGGCGGCAGCTTCCTCATCGAGTCACGTACGCCCGATGAAATCTTCACTCCTGAAGACCTGAGCGAGGAACAGCGGCAGATCGCGGCGACGGCAGAGCTGTTCGCGCGCGAGGAAATCTTGCCGCACGCGGCCGCGATCGAGGCCAAAGAGCCGGGCGTACTCGCCGCGGTGTTGCGCAAGATTGCGGAGCTGGGGTTCACCGCGCTCGATGTTCCCGAGGAGTACGGCGGCTTGGGCATGGACAAGGTGAGCTCGACGCTCATCACAGACCACATCTCCGTGCTGGCCAGCTTTTCCACGGCGTTTGGCGCGCACATAGGCATAGCAACACTGCCGCTGGTCTGGTACGGGACCGAAGAACAAAAGCAGCGTTACCTGCCGAAACTTGCTACATGCGAGTGGATCGGCGCGTATGGATTGTCTGAGGCCAGCTCGGGATCGGATGCCATGAACATCCGCACGCGGGCCATGCTCTCTCCTGATGGAACCCACTACATTCTGAACGGCGAGAAGCAGTGGCTGACCAACTGCGGCATCGCGGACCTGTATACGGTCTTCGCCAAGATTGATGGAGAGAAGTTTTCAGCGTTCCTGATCGAGCGCACGACGCCGGGCCTGACTGTGGGAGCGGAAGAACACAAGCTGGGGATTCATGGATCGTCGACCTGCCCCCTGGTTTTGCAGGATTGCAAAATCCCGGCAGGAAACCTCCTGGGCGAGGCCGGCAAAGGCCATCACATTGCGTTCAATGTGCTGAACGTGGGCCGCTTCAAATTGGGAGTGGCATGCATTGGCGGCGCACGGCACGCGCTGGCACAGATGATTCGCTACGCCAAGGAGCGCAAGGCGTTCGGCAAGCCGATCGCCGAGTTCGGACTGATCCAGCGCAAGATCTCTTCGGCAGCGGCGCAGCTTTACGCAGCGGAGAGCATGGCCTACCGTACGGCGGGCCTGATCGATGCCCGGTTGGATGACGCGCGGCGCGAAGCGGCGCATGCGAATGAGGCCGGCAGCCCTTCGGTCCAGGGCATCGATGTTCCGCGCAAAATTGAAGAGTACGCTGTCGAGTGCTCCATTTTGAAGGTCTACGGCTCCGAGATGCTCACACTTGTAGCGGACGAGTTGATTGCCACGATGGGCGGGTACGGGTACGTCGAAGAATATCCGGCGGAGCGCACCTACCGCGATGCGCGAATCAACCGCATCTTCGAGGGAACGAACGAGATCAACCGGCTGATCATTACGGGATGGATGATGAAGCGCGCGATGAGCGGAAAGCTGCCGCTGCTCACGGCGATCAAGCGCGTGATGGACGAAGTGATGGAGCCGCCTGCGTTCGGCGGCGAGGCGGAGCCGGGCCAGCCGCTGGCGCACGAGGCTTCGGTCCTGGCAGCAGTAAAGAAGATGGCGTTGTTCGCGGCGGGAGTGGCCAGCCAGCGATTCATGACGGCGCTTGAAGAGCAACAGGAGATCATGGCCGACCTGGCCGATATGATCAGCCAGGTCTTCGCGCTCGAGTCGGCGCTGGTGCGCGCACAGAAAATTGCACGAGCGGGACGCGGCTCGGCAGAGGTTGCGGCGGCGATGACAGGACTGCTGGCCGAAGAATCAATGGCGCTGGCTGCGCAGGCGGCGCGGCGTGTGTTGGCTGCGAGCAGCGAGGGTGACGCCCTGACCACGCAGTTGGCGATTCTGCGGCGCCTGGCGCGATCGACGCCGTCCGACGTGGTCACGTTAAGCCGCAGCGTGGCTCGCAGGTGCATCCAGATGGAACGCTATCCTTTTTGAAAGACGAGCTTCCGGTCCTTATGCAGCCCGCGCCGAGTGACTCAAAGACAATTCGTGTATTGCTGGCCGAGGCGGAAAGCTCGCTGGCGGAGGGGCCGCACGCCGAGCGCGCACGTCGCGATGTGGAGGCGCTGCTGCTTCACGCGATCAGTGCAGATGTGCCAGACGCAAATCTGGCCTGGTTGATCGCGCACGACTACGAAACCCTGTCGGCGCATGCAAGCGCGGATTTTCGCGCGCGGGTTGAACGTCGCCGCGCTGGAGAGCCCATTCAATACATTACCGGCGAGGCGGAGTTCTACGGGCTGAGTTTCGAAGTCAATCGCGAAGTGCTGATTCCGCGCCCTGAAACCGAGCACCTGGTGGAGCAGGTCCTCAAACTTGCGCGTGGGATGGAGCGGCCCCGCATCGCCGACATTGGTACGGGATCAGGAGCCATTGCGGTGGCGCTGGCGAGCCACTTGCCAACAGCGCGGATCGATGCGACTGATCAATCTACAGCAGCTCTGAAAGTGGCGCGGGCCAACGCGGCACGAAATAGAGTTGCGGAGAGGGTGCGCTTCCACGAGGGTGATTTGCTGATGCCTTTAGCGGGCAAGCTCTTCGATCTGATCGTCTCCAATCCGCCCTACGTGGCGGAGGCCGATCGCGATTCGCTTGCGGTGGAGGTGCGCGAATACGAGCCCGCGCAGGCGCTGTTTGCCGGCGTCGACGGCCTTGCGATCTATCGCCGCCTGATTCCTGCAGCGTTTGACGCGCTGTTTCACGGCCGCTATCTGGCGCTGGAGATTGGCTTCGGACAGGAACTCGCGATTGGCGCGCTGCTGGCCGCGTCCCGCTTTACTGAAATCGAATTTGCCCTTGATTTGCGAGGCATTCCCCGCGTGGCAATCGCGCGGCGCCCGTAAATCCGGTCGCAGATACGCGTTCTTTAGTGGGGCTTTGCAAAAGCGACAATCAGAGCAAAATAGGCGATGGAGAGAACGCCGCCGCCCGCGAACTTCCACCATTTTTTGGCCTTTGTGTCGTGACGTACAAGCGCAAAGAGTGCGGCGACGATAAGAATAAAATGCCCGATTCCGCCCAGCGTCACCATCATCGGGACGAGCTGCAGTACATGCCCACTACGCAGCGATGACCAGAAGGCGACAGCACCCGCCTGTATGAGGTGGGTAACAAAAAGGTTCATCCCATTCCAAAAGATCGCGATAGCAAATCCAGCGCCGTATCCCCATGGGCTGTTCCGGCGCGCAAGAATGATGACAGCAAAGTAGATCAGTGCCTGAAAGGAGTGGAGAAGACGGAGATCTGGAATGACAATCGCCGACACGAGCAGCGCCACCAGGAAAAGTGTCGCTCCTATGTAGGTCCACACTTGGGCCGAGCGGGGACCGTTCAGCGGATCATTTCTTTTCACTTAATCTCTTACGGTTGAGCTGGGCGATCGGTTCCACCTGAGGCGTGGCCGGTCTTGTTCAGCTCCTTGTGGAAGCCGAGGTCTTTCGCCAGCAGGCTCTTGGTGATGTAAACAACCTGGCCGTAGTGCAGGCCAAAGTGCTCGATGACCTGGTAGACGGCGTCGAGACCGCGCACGTGAAAGCCCTGAATCTCGTAGGGCGCGGGCAGTTCCTCAACAGTGAGGCGGTCGAGGATCTTTGCGGCCTCGTCGAGCGTGGCGCCAAGCCGGGCGAGCAGATCGGAGGCAGAGAGTTCCTCCCTGGCCGCGAACTCCGCCGGTCGGTTGCGCAGATCCTCACTCTTGTTGAACGAATCGACCAGCCACTGGCGCACGTTGCCGTCGAGATGAAGCAGCAGATTTCCAATGCTGTTCGAGGCGTCGTTAGGCCGCCACCACACTTGCTCGGCGTTCAGCGGCGCCACACATTCCTTCATGCGCGGCCAATACTGTTCCAGGAGCTTCTTCCGCGAGAATTCAAGGAACAGGGAAGCGAGCTGATTGTCATTTGCAGTCATCACAGAAGCGTCCCCGTTGCGCGCTTCAATTCCACGCACCGCCGGCTAGATCAATTCGTATCCAGCGAACCAGTAGCCGATCTCAAAGGCCGCCGTTTCCGGCGCGTCGGAGCCGTGGATGGCATTTTCCCCAAGAGAGCGGGCAAACTTCTTGCGAATCGTCCCCTCTTCGGCATTCGCGGGATTGGTGGCGCCCATCAGCTTGCGCAGATCCGCAATTGCATTCTCTTTCTCAAGAACCATGAGGAAGAGTGGACCTGAAGACATGAAGTCCGTGAGGCCTGAGAAGAACGGCTTTTCGCGGTGAACGGCGTAAAAGCCCTCGGCCTGGCGTTTGGTGATGAATTCCTTCTTGACGGCGACGATGCGGAAGCCGCCCTTGTCAATTTCAGTGAGGATGGCGCCGGCAAGTCCATCCGCTACCGCGTCCGGCTTGATGATGCTGAAGGTTCTCTCGAGCACTCGTGAATGGCTCCTTCGCAGTGATTTCTCTCTTATTCCATTGTAACGGAAGGGCTTTCGACGCAGCGCGCGGGGCCAGGAGCGGGCCGATTCAAATCGCAAATTCCGCGCGGTGGATGAACTGTTATCTTTTGCAATGTGTGCGGACAAGACAATTTATCCCCCAAAAGTGGTACTCCAGCCCCCCTTTTTACCGCAGACAAACAATTTGGATTCTGCTACAAGTAGTGGTGTACAGAGAATTGTTCAGGGTTCGGACAGCAGAGCACCAAGTGCCGATAGACTGAATTTGGGGATCATTGATGGCTTTGCTTGTACTCCAAATTGCTGCCGTGGTTGCGATCGCTTTGATTCTTCTAAAGTGGCGCACGAGCGTGCAGCGCCGCAACGCGCAAACCTGGGATACGTTGCTTGGCCGCCTGCGCCCTGAGTGGAGCGCGCGCGAGTTGAGCGATCACTTTCTGTGGCAGGAAGGCCTGAGCGCCACCCCTGAAGATGCCTGGCACCGCATGGAAGGTCCAAAAGGCCTGTGGGTGATTTACCAGAATGCGCGAGTCATGCAGGAGATGGCGGACTTCGCGGCCAAGCACTGCGATTCCGTAGATCGCCTGCTCATCGAGACCTTGCACAGCGACGCAATGCAGATTCGAGTTTGCGTATTGGCTGCCTTAGGACAATATGCGTTTCGGCACGCTAGCGAGGGTGTTCGCGTGAATGCCTTCCGCGCCGCATCCATCTACACCGGCATGGCGGCCCGCATGACGCAGTTGCTGCAAGAACACGCAGCCGTCATGGTTCCGGACTTTGTCGCCGCGATGTAACCCGGATTCCTCCTTCGAATAAGAAAACCCCGGCTGCTGCCGGGGTTTTCATTTGCGTACGCGCAAGGTAGCGCGGGCTCACTGTTGCATCGTGCCAAGAAACGCAACAATCTTTGCGTATTCCTCCTCGGTCAAACGGAAGGTGAGCGCGGCAGCCGTCTCTTCCACCTGCTTTTGGCTGCGCCCGCCGACAATCGCTCCTGTAATGGCGGGGTTGTGCAGCACCCAGGCAACTGCCACCACCCCAGGAGTCACGCCATGTCCGCTGCCAATCTCACGCAGCAATTCGACCAGGCGCAGATTCTGGCTCAGTCGCGGCTCGTTGAATTCCTTGTTGTTGCGCCGCCAGTCGTCGGGGGCAAGGCTTGCCGCGCGCTCGGCGGTCATCTTACCGGTCAGCATGCCTGAGAGCATGGGCGAATAATTGATAACGCCGATGCCGTTGGCCTGCGTGAAGGGGAGAATCTCAGCCTCGATAGCGCGGCGTAGCATGGAGTAAGGCGGCTGCACGCTGGTGATGGGCGCGATCTTCATGGCGCGCTTCATCTGGTCGACAGAGAAGTTGGAAACGCCAATCCAGCGAACCTTGCCTTCTTCCTGCAAACACGCCAGCGTCTCCCATCCTTCTTCGACCTCGTCATCGGGCTTGGGCCAGTGAATCTGGTAAAGGTCGATCGTGTCGACCTGAAGACGCTTGAGCGAACCCTCAACCTCTTCTGCGATCGAAGACCGTTTGAGCGAGTTGTAGACCGAGCGATCGGCGTGCCAGGGCAGCGCGCACTTTGTAAAGACGTAGGGCTTGCGCGAAAGCGATTTTATTGCACGCCCAACCATCTCTTCCGAGTGGCCGAGTCCGTAAACGGCTGCCGTATCAATCCAGTTGACGCCCAGATCGACGGCGCGATGGATGGCGGCGATGGAGTCCGCGTCGTCCTGGGGACCCCAGGCGTGTGCCCAGTCGCCGCCGCCGATGGCCCAGGTGCCCAGGCCGATGGGGGTGAGTTCAAGATCGGAGTTGCCGAGAGTACGCAGGGAAAGCGAAACAGTTTGTGTCATGTCTAAAGCGTAGATGCATTGAGCGGTCCGGGCGCTGCGGAAAAAAACAGCAAACTGTTCAAAATTGCACAGTTTTCATTCCGGCAGCATTTTACCGTGGGGCGCAGTGCACTCCCCAGAGCGGCGGCAGCGCTGCCGGAACAACCGGCCTTCCCCTTGAGGGCCGCACACCCTTTCTCGCTGCCGCCGTACTGCTCGGGTTCGGCCCGAGTGAAGAGTCCACTGGTGGGATTCTTCACCAACCCGCCGCCGGCGGAATTCCGCGCTAATTCAAAAACATGGTCCGGTAGAGCGTGTCGCGCTGGACGGGTTTGAACACCGCGTCGCGGATGATCGCTCTCAGGCGGCGCGGGCACGCACGGTTTTCGCAGATTTCTTAGCCACTCTTTTGCGCGCGGCTTTTTGCCGGGGCACGACAGAAAGGCGCAAGTCCATGGTGTTAAGCACAGCGACGAGGGTTTTGAGCGTCGGATTGCCCTTGGGCGAAAGCGAGCGGTAGAGCGACTCGCGGCTCACGCCGGCTTTGGCAGCTACTGCACCAAGGCCTCCGTAGGCCTCTGCGAGAGCGCGCAGCATAACTAGACTCACGCCGCGGTCCTCGGGGTCATCGAGAGATTCAAGAGCAAGTTTCAAATACTCGACCGCAAACTCGGGATCTTTGCGGAGTTCTTTGACTTCCCATTCGTGATGAGATACGGCTCCAACAAGCTTTTTCATGGTTGCCTCCTTTTCCACTCCGCCCAATAGGCCTTGGCACGCGCGATGTCCTTATCCTGGCTGCTTTTGTCGCCGCCGCAAAGCAGGACAATCCAGTGTTCGCCGAATCGTCCGCAATAAACGCGATAGCCGGCCCCGACGTGAACCCGCAGCTCCAGAACTCCCCCGCCTACTGGCCTCGCGTCCCCCAAATTGCCCTTTTCGAGTTGGTCTATCCGAGCGACGATTCGCGCTTTTGCCAGCTTGTCCTTGAGGCGCTCCATCCACTCCTGAATAGGAACATGTCCAGCTTCGTCCTGATAGTGGACAACTTCAAGCATGGGCTAAGTGTAGCATAAAAGCTACAAGCTGGAATTGAGAGAGTGGCGTATAGTGGATCGCGATGAATACCTCGGTCGTCGTTGAAACTATTGCGGGCGCCGCAGCCTTGATTGTTGCCGCCTTGAGCTACCTTTTCACAAAAATGAAGGAGCGAGAAGCGGACTGGCGCAAGTGGAAATACGAGCAGTACAAAGAATTCGTAGCGGCGCTGAGCGGGAACGCTGGGCCTGAGAGTCAACAGGTTTTCTTTAAAGCATGTAACTCGCTCAACCTGATTGGGTCCCGTGGTGTCCTGGCCTCACTTCAATCACTCATTGCCTCTTTCAACGCGGACAACCCTCGCGAAGAGAACAACGCCCGAATCTCAAAACTCATTTGGGAAATACGGAAAGACCTCCGGATCCCCGGAACTCCGGGAGCAGAAGAGTTTTCCGCGCGCCTTTTGGTTTCACTCGGAAAACGCACAGAAAGGCAGTGGGAGCAGTCCTGCAAGCTAGTTTAGGAACATCGTCCGGTAGAGCGTGTCGCGCTGGACGGGCTTGAAGCCGGCGTCGCGGATAATGCGGCGCAGCTCTTCTTCCGTCGTGCAATTCGAAGTGCCGGCGGCGCGCACAACATTTTCTTCAAGCATCACGGAGCCCACGTCGTTGCCGCCGAAGTGGAGGCCGAGCTCGAGCACCTTCAACCCCTGCGTGACCCAACTGGCCTGCACGTTCTCAATATTGTCGAGATAGAGACGCGAAAGTGCGAGAACCTTTAGATATTCAACAGAAGTGGCTTCGTCCCATCCGCGGCCGCCGAGCGCGGTGTTCTTCGGCTGGAAGCTCCAGGGGATGAACGCCGTAAATCCGCCGGTCTCTTCCTGCAGGCGGCGTACTACTTCAAAATGGTTGATGCGCTGATCAAAATTCTCGCCCACGCCGAACATCATGGTCGCAGTGGTGCGCATGCCCAGTTGATGCGCCGTCCGGTGAACGCTGACCCAATCTTCTGTGTCGCACTTGAGGCGCGCAATGCGATGGCGAACCTCGTCGTCGAGAATTTCGGCGCCGCCGCCGGGAATCGAATCAAGGCCGGCGTCGCGCAGGCGAGCGATGGTCGTGCGCAAATCGAGATTCGAGTACTCCGCGATTGCGAGCACCTCTGATGCCGACAAGCAGTGCAGCCAGATTGCAGGGAAACGCTCTTTGATGCCGCGAAACAGTCCCTCGAACCAGTCGATCTTCAGATCGGGATGGATGCCGCCCTGCATCAGCACGCCCGTGCCGCCCATCTCCAGAGTCTCGGCAATTTTTTCGTAGATCTTCTCGAAGTCGAGAATGTAGCCGTCGTCGGAGTTAGGGTGGGGCTTGCCGTTGATGGGCAGCGGGCGATAGAAGGCGCAGAAGGTGCAGTACTCGGTGCAGTAGTTGGTGTAGTTGATATTGCGATCGATGATGTAGGTGACCACGCCCTCGGGATGCAGTCGGCGGCGCACAGCGTCGGCCTCGAATCCCAGCCCGATCAGGTCAGGGGATTGAAAGTAATCGAGTGCCTGCTGGCGCGAGATCGGCATAGCTTCAATTCTACAGAGATCAGAGACCAGAACACAGAGGCCCAGGCGCTCGAGAGAAGCTTCACTTACCCCTGAACAGGAAAATTCCCCTTGTCAGCAATGCCCGGCCCTGCGTCCGCGCCAGATTGGACGCGGTGGAGATGCCGCTGAACAGAATGAAGAAATCGAGGAACGCCCTCACGAAACCTTTTTTGTTCGCGGCTGCCATCGGTGAAGATCCCTTGTGTTCAACCATCCATCTTTCAGATGCGAAACCGAGCCGCCAGTCGCAGGAATCCGCGTCGCCATCCGACTTATGACATGTACCGCCTTTGATGCCAGATCCACGCCGTGCGGATGATCTCGTCGAGCGTTGTGTAGCGCGGGTTCCAGCCCAGTTCACGGATGGCTTTTTGGGAGCCGGCAACGAGTACGGCGGGGTCGCCGGGACGCCGGGGATGAAGCTCGGCCGGGATCGGATGGCCGGTGACGCGGCGCGCGGACTCGATGACCTCCCGCACACTGAAGCCTTGACCGTTCCCCAAGTTGTAAATGAGCGGGCCCTGGTTTTCTGGCTGGGCGCCGAGTGCCGCAAGTGCCAGCAAGTGCGCCTCGGCCAGATCGGAGACATGAATGTAGTCGCGAATGCACGTGCCGTCAGAGGTTGGGTAGTCGTCGCCGAAGATGCGGATCGAGGCGCGCCGTCCCAGCGCGACGTCGAGAACCAGCGGGATCAGGTGGCTCTCGGGCTCGTGGGCTTCGCCGCGGGTGATGCCTGCGGGGCCCTCGTGCGCGCCAGCCACGTTAAAGTAGCGCAACGATGCGTAACGCAGGCCGTGAATGCGATTGAACCAGGCCAGCATCTGCTCTACAAGCAGTTTGGACTGACCGTAGGGGTTCGACGGCGCCAGGCGCGCATCCTCCTGAATCGGAACGGATTCCGGCTCACCATAAACGGCTGCGGTGGAGGAAAAGACCAGCCGTTTGGGACCGCAGGCGAGAACCGCCTCAAGCAGCGCGAGAGTGGACGCGGTGTTGTTGCGGAAGTAGATTTCGGGCCGCACCATCGATTCGCCGGCCTCAATGAGCGCGGCGAAGTGCAGCACGGCGTCGAAAGGCTCGTTCTGTTTCCGTGCGGAAGTAAAAATGTCCTCGATGGCTCGGCGATCGGCCAATTCGCCCTCGATAAATTCAACTCCCGATGGAAGCAGATCGCGCCGGCTGTGGCTTAAATTATCGAAAACGAGGGCTTTATGGCCCCTCTCAACGAACAGGCTCGCAACCGTGCCGCCGATGTATCCTGCCCCGCCAGTAACAAAGATCTTCACAAAAAAGCTACCTCTCCGCAACAGAATGGTTTAAGTTGAGTCTATAAGAACTGTATGATCGTGCGGACATCCGAGCCGCATGGCCTGATTATCCCGCCTGGGCAGCACACAGAGCCGGGAACTTGTACATAGCGCCTTGGGAGTACAAGAGACGAGAGCCGCACAGGTGCTCCCAATCTGGCGTTCATGCAACGCATCTTCAGTCGCGAGCCTCGCGGCCGATTCCTTTTTGAAGTGCCTTGGATCTTGAAGGAAAGGAACGGAATAAGCGTGGTCAGCCGGCCGGTTCGGGTGAGTATTCAGGCAGATTCCCCCGTGCCCTTGGTACCTTCACATACACAATTTGGGTGATCTGTGAGTAACTAACCCGTCCGTATAATGGTAATGGTTTCATTCCAAATTTCCCTCAAGGAATCCGGACTTGGAAGCGATGGGAGGGATAGGCGGAGCCATCGGGATAATGGGTAGTTTGATGGCGCTGCGCGGCCCATCGTTTTTAGCCGCCAGCCCCACCCGACTCTCGAATCCCTCTTCGGTGCATCAAACCGAGTTGGCGAACGATTGAACGATGGTACAAGTTGGAAGAACGCAGCAGTCAAGTTGGCTTTGAGGTTTGCGTTCCGCGATTTTGCAATACTTCCCAAAGCAGCCTTCGAGCGTGAGGGCGGCTGCAAGCGAGGTTTAGAGAAATGGCGACGTCGTATACCCCTGGACCAGGCACATTCGTCGGATTGCTTCCCGAGCCCGAGACCCGTCCGCTTGCCTTTTTGATGAGCGGCGGCATCAACGTGGCGATCGCCGTGACAGCCATCGTGATCGGCATGACGGCGCAACACGTGCTCCAGCAGCACTACGAGATGACGGAGCTCGTCGTCCCGAATACGCCGCCCCCGCCCGCGGTGAAGATCAGGCAACCACCGCCGCAGGAGCTGCCGCCCCCGCCGGAACCGCCGAAGGTGGAGTTGCAGCCGCGGCAAATCGAGATGCCAAAGCCGAAGCCGGAACCGAAGCCGATCCAGATGGAAGCCAAGGTAAATTTGCCGGTGATGCCGCCCAAGCCGCAGACGGTGATTATGCAACCGCAGCCCAAGGCCGCGCTTACGGCCGCAATGCCTGCGCAGAACAACATGGTTAGGCCTTCCACCGCGCCCGTTCATCTTGGCGAAACTTTTGGCGCGACTCCCAATCCCAATGCCACTCGTCCGGCCACGGTGGCCGCGATTGGCAATCCTTACGGCGGCATGAACGGCCCGGCAGTGGCGCCGCATGGAGTGGTAGGGTCGACCGGTCTCGGCAATGGAACCAAGTATGGCTCCAGCGCCGGTAACCTGGGCAAGGTTGCTTCTGCCGGCATTCCCGGAGCCACAGGCACTGGCCCGGCGAATTACGGCAAGGTCGGTTCGGCAGGAATCCCGGGCATGACGCAGGTAGCCGCACCCAGGATGAACACGCAGGTGATTCACTCAACCGCGGTGGAAGTCCTTTCCAAGCCGCCGGTGCAATACACGAGCGAAGCGCGGCAGATGCGCGTCGAAGGTGATGTGGTGCTCAGTGTGACCTTCCTGGCCAACGGGCAGGTGATTGTGCATGGCGTGCTTCAGGGTCTCGGTCACGGGCTTGACCAGGAAGCGATGCGTGTCGCGCAGCAAATCCGATTCCGCCCCGCGACCAATGACGGCCAGCCGGTGGACGTAACGACCAAGATTACCATTACGTTCCAATTGGCATAGATCCGGGCCGCAATTGGCGTAGCCTTACCTTGGTAAGGATAAAAATGGCCAATACTCAGCCGCTGCGCCCGGTAAGGCTCGAGAGGCCGGGAACAAAGCCGCAAAGAGATCAATAGGAGTCACAAATGAAGTTTCGGAAGATCCCCCTAACCTTCCTGATTCTGATGTTGGGCGCTGTATGTGCGCACGCCAAGAAGGAGCCAAAGTACGAACAGGCGCGCCAGCTCACGCCCGAACAGGCTGCATTGGTACAAAAGGCCATCGCGCAGGAAAAGGTGCTCATCAAGAACATCCAATTGCGCACCCCGCTGGTGGAAACCTACATTCAGGACACGCGTCCCGACGTCAAGCTATACGAAGTGCCCACCGACGACCAGTACATGCTCAGCCGTGTGGACTTCAGCAAGGGATTTTTCGATAAAACCTACGAGCCGAAGGCGGAGGCCCATCACGGATTCTTCAAGGGATCCTTATCCGCGATGACGGGGCTCAGCAAGGCTCTGGGCCTTGAGAAGTTTACCTACAATCCCAACGGGTTTATGGAGATGATGTTTATCGACCCAAACGGATTCGACCAGCAGCATTATGTGTTCAGCTTTGTGCGCCGCGAGTTTCTGGGGTCGGTGCGCACCTGGGTCTACGATGTGCATCCCAAGGCTGACGTCAAAGGCATCGGCCGGTTCTACGGGCGCATCTGGGTCGAGGATCAAGACGGCAACGTCGTGCGCTTCAACGGGACCTATACCGGACCCACCACCGAAGACGCCTCAAAGTACTTCTTCCACTTCGACAGTTGGCGCATGAACGTGCAGCCCGGGATCTGGCTGCCGGTGGCCGTCTATGTCGAAGAGACGCAGCGCACCGAGGCCGAAAAATCAGTTGGCCTGAAGGCGCAGACGCATTTCTGGGGCTACTCTCTGAAGCTGCCCACCCGCGAGAGCGAGAACGTGAGCGTGAAGGTCGACGAGGCCGTGGACAAGAGCGACGACTCGCAGGATGTGGGCCCGCTTCAGGCTTCGCGCATGTGGATCACCCAGGCCGAGAACAACGTCATTGATCGTCTGGTGGAAGCGGGCTTGGTTGCGCCGCTCAATTCGGGCGGCTATGAGAACAAGGTTCTCGACCAGATTGTGATCAACCTGGTGGTGCCCAACAATCTGGCCTTCACTGACCAGATTCACACGCGCGTGCTGCTTACCGATACCGTCGAAGCGACAACCGTGGGCAATACGATCCTGCTGAGCAAGGGCCTGATCGACTCGCTGCCCAGCGAGGAAGCGATCGCCTCCGTGGTAGCCATGGAACTGGCGCACATCGCCATGGGACACCACATCGACACCCGCTATGCGTTCAACGACCGGCTCCTATTCCCCGACACAGCCACGTTCCAGAAGATCGATATGAACCACACCGATGTGGACAACGAATCCGCGTCGAAGAAGGGGATGGAGTATCTCGAAAACTCCATGTACAAGGACAGGCTGCCGAACGCGGGTCTCTATTACGAGCAGTTGGCGGATCGGGCCAAGGTGCTGAAGGCGCTCAATACGCCGATGCTGGGCGACTCGTTGATGAAGCCCGATGGCACGCCGTGGATGGCCGCGCTGGAGCACGATGCTCCCAAGCTGAACTGGGACGACCTGGCGCAGACACCCGCATTGCCTCTGGGAAGCTGGCTGAAGACCGATCCCTGGGACGACTCGGTACACATGCTGAGCGCCAAGCGCTACGCGCCGATGAACGCTCGCGACAAGATGCCGTTCGAGGTAACGCCGATCTTCTTCAAGCTTCAGCACTATGAAGAGGCCAGCGTGGAGCCGGCCGCAGCTCCGCCCGTAGTTGCCGCGCCTGGCGCACAGCCGGCGAACGATCAACCGGCCGCGGCGCCCGATAATGCTCAACCCGCTCCGCCCGCACAAACGGGCAGTAGTTCAGCAGCCGCGCCCGACCAGCAAACTGCTGCCGGCAGCGCGCCCCAGGCCCAGCAACCGGCGGCGCAAAATCCGCAGCCGTAAGCTGAATTGAGTCCCGCCGAAACCGCGTGCGATGCCCCGATTTCAAAGGCGCGTCAAGCCGGTTCGGATTATCAGTCTAAGCTGCGTTGTTAGTTCGATCGAAGAATCACAGGAAGTGGATGAACGCTGTGTTTATGAAGAGATTGACCCTGGCGTTTTTGCTCATCGTGCTCTCGTTCGCCGTCGTTTCCGCGCAGGCCCAAGTGGTTCCCGCGGCTACGTCGAGCGGCTTTCACCTTTCCGCCGGCGCGCTGGGTTCGATGGCTCAGCCTGATTATGCCGGGGAGGGAATCGCGCAGACCAGCCCCAACCGGCTCTATGGCACCGGCGCTTACGTGGACCTCCATTTCAGCCGCTGGGTGCAGTTGGAAGGCGAAAGCCACTGGATGCGATTCAACACCTATAAGGGAATCACGGAGGATACCTACCTGGTAGGTCCGCGCATTCCCATTGTCACGTTTCACCGCGTAACGCCGTATGGCAAGTTTCTCGTTGGCCTGGGCACCGGCAGCTTTCTAAGCGGGGATACGTTCGTGCTCGCTTACGGAGGTGGCGCGGACGTCCGGCTCACGCGCCGGTTAACGCTGCGTGCGATCGACTTTGAGTATCAGCAGTGGCGCGTGACTCCCACGCTCTACCCCTACGGCGGCAGCGTCGGCATCAGCTACAAAATCTTCTAAAAGCGTTTCTTAGTTCGCAGTTCAGAGTTCATTTCGTGCGTCTGGGTCTGCGAACTGCGAACTGCGAACTACGAACTGTGAACTGCCCTTACGGCACGACGTGCAGCGGCGTCGCCTTGGCCGTGGGCATCGGAACATGCAGGATTCCCGCCACTGTTGGTGCAATCTGCCGCATATCCACCAAACCCAAATCGCGATGGTGCGCGACCCCGGCGCCTACCGCAAAAAATGACGAGCGCATCTCGGGATAGTCGGGCGAAAACCCATGCGCGCCGCGGTCGCTGGGATTCGGATTGACAAGGCTGCCGGTGAGTGCGCTTCCGGCATAGAATCCGGGCTTCAAGACCACGAGAAGCGCGGCATCGGGGAATCCGCCGCGCTTATTGATTGCGTCGTGATCGAGAATCTCCGCGATTCCGTTCCCCGGGTCCGCCGCGAGGCCATCGAGCATCGTCTTCACCTGCTGCTCGGTTGCGCGATCGCTGGGATCGTGCAGCATAACAGCTACCATGCCTCCGGCCATCCACGGCTCAGCTTTCCATGAGGTGACCACTGGCGCTTTGCCCGGTGCCATGGTCGCTTTAATAAGGCCCGCCTGAAGAAACGGAATGGCGAGGTTGACCGATTTCGAGACATTCATGAAACCGTGGTCGGAGACGATGACGAGCACTGCATTGGGATTGTCGGCGAACACCTGGTGAGCCAGGCGAGCGATCATGCCGTCGAGCGCCTCGAGGTCGGCGCAGGCCTCAGGGCTGAAGGGGCCATGCTGGTGCTGGGTCTCGTCGAGCGAGCTCAGATGAAGAGTCATGAAGGCCGGCTTGAATCGCCGCAGGATCTCAAGAGTGTATCGGGTCTTCGTCTCGTCGCCGGCGATCGAAGTGTCGTTGCCGCTCATGTACGGGCCGGCCGCGGGCTTGAGTTGCTGGATGAGGGTGTCCGGGCGTGAGAGCGCGGAGTTCAGAAGCTGGTCGTCGGGATTGTACGAGCTCGAGGCATCGGGGCCGCGCCAGTACTCGGGGATCAGGTAGTCAACATCGGTGGCGCCGACACTCACTGGCCAGCCAATGCTCGCCGTGCGCAATCCGGCGTGGTGCGCAACCTGCCAGAGGGTGGGTACGCGAATCTGCGGAGCATACCAGTTCCACGCTTCAAAATATCGCTGGAAGGGATCGAATTCGTGATTGTTATAAATGCCATGCTCGGCGGGCCAAACGCCTGTAATCAGCGTAGTGTGACTGGGATAAGTGACGGTAGGCCAGATGCCGACCACGCCGTCTGCGTACGTTCCGTTCGCAAGGAGCGTGCGAAGGTACGGGATCTTCATTCCATGCGCATCGGCCTGCGTAATGTACTCGGGCTTGAGGCCATCGATGGAGATCATCAGCACGGGCGCCGCGTGGACCGCGAGCGCGGAGACGATCAGAACAAGCGGCAGAACCAAAAAACGGCGTAAGACTGCGTTCATGCGGAGTGCTCCTCTTAGCATTTTGATGGGAAGCGACGAAGCCGTCCGCACTCTCAAGTTAAATTCACAGGCGAGCGGCGATGAGGTCTGCGGGGGAAGTATACAGGGATCGGCGGACAGTGAGCAGTGGCCGGTCGTCACGACGCAAAACGGGCCGCTCTTCCAAGCGGCTTCTCTGTGAACCGCGAACTACGAACCAAGAACTGCCTCTTACTGCCGGCGAAGTCGCGCTCTTGCAGGTTCTGGCGACGCGCGATTGCGTTTTCCGGGTTTATGTTAGTCTGTGTTCTCTGGAGCGGTGCAAACGCTGACCGCGCCGGAAATCCTCGCGTAACTGGCGATTCAGGTGGGCCACCACCGGGGAGCGCGAGGCAGTTCTCAAGCGGTTCCGGAAGCGCTTTGTAAGCGTCAATGGAGCCGGAAGCCGATCGCCTGGGCATTTTCTTCTCAGATCTTCAGCGACCGCAACGAGAGGACTGCCCATGACTGCGTTCCGCGATTTCTGTTTTGCTTCCGATCCAGAGGTGTTCGAGGCGATTGCCGGCGAGGAGATTCGCCAGCAGCAAGGAATCGATTTGATTCCCTCGGAGAACTATACCTACCCTGAGGTACTGGCCGCGCTCGGGTCGGTGCTCACGAACAAATACTGCGAAGGATACCCGGGACGCCGCTACTATGCCGGCCAGGAATTCTCTGACCGCCTGGAGAACCTGGCGCGTGAACGTGCTTGCCGCCTCTTCCGCGCCGAGCACGCGAACGTGCAGCCGCTTTCCGGCTCGCCGATGAACCAGGCCGTCTATCTGGCGTTCATGAAGCCGGGGGACACGATCCTGGGCATGGACCTTTCACACGGCGGCCACCTGACCCATGGGGCGCCGGTGTCGCACATGGGACAGCTCTTCAACTTCATCCGTTACAAAACGGAGCCGGGGCGGGCAGGGGCCATCGACTTCGACGAGGTGCGGCGCCTGGCTCTCGAAGCGCGGCCGAAGATCGTGCTCTGCGGCTACACCTCGTACCCGCGCGACTACGACTATTCGGCCTTTCGATCGATCGCTACCGAAGTGGGTGCTCTGGCCATGGCCGACATCTCGCATGTGGCGGGCATGATTGCCGCCGATGTGCTGCCGAATCCGCTCGACGCGGGCTTTGACATCGTGACCACCACGACGCACAAAAGCCTGCGTGGGCCGCGCGGCGGAATGATTCTCTGCCGGAAAGATCTGGCAAAGCAGATCGATAGTTCGGTCTTCCCCGGGCTTCAGGGAGGGCCCCACATGAACAGCATCGCAGCGGCGGCGATTACCTTTCGCAAGGCCGAAGAGAGCAGCTTCAAAATCTACGCGCGACAAATTCTCACGAATGCGCGGGCACTGGGCGATGGGCTTTCTGCCGCAGGAGTAGTTCTGGTGACGGGAGGCACCAGCAACCACATGCTGGTAGCCGACACGATCGCGAGCTATGGGCTGGACGGTAAGAGCGCCGAGCAGACGCTTGAGAAGATCGGCATCGCGACCAACAAGCAGGTGATTCCCGACGACCTGAATCCTCCGCTGCGGCCGAGCGGAATTCGCCTCGGCACACCGGCCTGCACGACGCGCGGGATGACGGAAGCGGAGATGCGGCAGATCGCTTCGTGGATCGCCGAAGCTCTTGCCCATCCCGGCGATGAAGTTCGGATCGAGAGAATTGCAGGCGAGGTCCGCAATCTGAGTGCGAAGTTCCCAATCCCCGGCTTCGATTCGCTGCCGTGGTGAGTCCGGCGCTTCCCGGTCATGGGACGAGCAAGAAAAGGGCCGCTCCGAAGAGCAGCCGCTTTCTAATTACTGTTTTGCGGCGAAGCCGCGTCTGCCCCACCGCAGGTGGTTACGCCGGCGAAGGCGAGCCTTCGGGCAAACCGCCGCCAGTGCCAGTTCCACGGCCTTCGGGTTTGAGAACCTGCTGCGAGCCGCCGTCGGAATCGCCACCTCCGGCCAGCGATGACCGCAGCGCCGGGAGTGTCTTGCCTTCAAGCAGCAGCTTCAGTTCCTCGGCGTCGATCGTCTCGCGCTCCAGCAATGCGGCGGCGATACGGTGCATCGCATCCGCGTTGGTTTCAACCAGGTTATGCGCGGCCTGGTAAGCCTCGTCAATCAGGCGGCGGACTTCAAGGTCGATCTGGCGCGCGGTCTCTTCGCTAAAGTCGCGGTGCTGCGCAATCTCGCGGCCCAGGAAGATCTGCTCTTCCTTTTTGCCGAAGGTGAGTGGGCCCAGGCGGCTCATGCCGTACTCGCAGACCATAGCGCGCGCCAGTTCCGTGGCACGCTCAATGTCGTTGCCGGCGCCCGTCGACATCTGGTTGAGGAAGATCTCCTCGGCGACGCGGCCGCCGTAGAGCATAGCCAGCCGTGTCTCGAGGTACTCGCGCGTGTAGTTGTGCCGGTCGTCGGGCAAATGAACCGTGACGCCCAGCGCCATGCCGCGCGGAATGATGGTGACTTTGTGCACCGGGTCGGAGTGATCGCGCTTGAGCGAAACCAGCGCGTGGCCAGCCTCGTGATACGCGGTAACACGCTTCTCCTCGTCGCTCAGGATCATCGACTTGCGCTCGGCGCCCATCAGCACCTTGTCCTTGGCCAACTCAAAGTCGTACATCGTCACTTGCTTGCGGTTCAGGCGCGCCGCATTCAGCGCGGCCTCGTTCACCATATTGGCAAGGTCGGCGCCACTGAAGCCAGGGGTTCCGCGAGCGAGTACGTTCAGGTTCGTGTCATCCGACACGGGAACCTTCTTGACGTGAACCTTGAGGACTTCTTCGCGCCCGCGAATGTCGGGCAAGCCCACCACCACGCGCCGGTCAAAGCGGCCGGGCCGCAGCAGCGCGGGGTCCAGCACGTCGGGGCGGTTGGTCGCCGCCACCAGAATCACGCCGTCGTTCGATTCAAAGCCATCCATTTCAACGAGCAACTGATTCAGCGTCTGCTCGCGTTCGTCGTGGCCACCGCCCAGGCCTGCGCCTCGATGGCGGCCTACGGCGTCAATTTCATCAATAAAGATGATGCAGGGCGCGTTCTTTTTGCCCTGCTCAAACAGGTCGCGTACGCGGCTTGCGCCCACGCCGACAAACATCTCAACGAAGTCGGAGCCTGAAATCGAGAAGAACGGAACGTTGGCCTCGCCGGCAACGGCACGCGCCAAAAGCGTTTTGCCGGTTCCCGGAGGCCCTACAAGCAGCACGCCCTTCGGAATGCGCCCGCCCAGCTTTTGAAACTTCTGCGGCTCGCGCAGGTACTCGATGATTTCTTTCAGCTCTTCCTTGGCCTCATCCACGCCGGCCACGTCTTTGAACGTGACTTTCTTTTGCTGCATCGAGAGCAGGCGAGCCCGGCTCTTGCCGAACGACAGCGCCTTGTTGCCGCCCGACTGCATCTGCCGCAGCATGAAGAACCACACGGCAATCAGCAACACAAACGGGCCGGCATTGACGAGCAGGGGAATCAGGACGTTGTTCTGCGGCTCCTTGATGGAAAAGTTCACCTTGGAGGCGATCATGGCCTTCAAAAGGTCTTCGTAGTTGCTGGGCAGAGTGGTGTGGAACTCGTCTTTGGGCGAGACCTTCAAGTGGCCCTTCAGCTCGTCACCTTGAATGGCGGCGTCGAGCACCTGGTTATTGACCACCTTGTCATAGAGGTCGGAGTAAGCGTACTCCGGCTCCTTGCCCATGTTCGTGCTTCTCTCTACCACGCCCCACAAAAGGACGAGGCAGATGAGGATGAAGAGCCAAAACATGATGGTTTTAACGCTCGAGTTCACCAACGTCTCCTTTTCGCGGTTGAGGAGAAAGATCCACCGCGACCCCCATTTTCAAACCCCGGCCAACGGCCACTCTTCCTTAGACGCCCCGGCGTCCGGTAAAGTGGCAAAAATCACTCTCCAGCTCTCAGAGACACGCAAGCCGTACCGCCTGAGAAGCAGTAAACAGATTGTACTCCCGGGGCAGCAAATGTTGCATGGCTGACCATAGTACGAAAGAGGCAGGATATTGAGCGTTAACGGTGTTACGCGGTGGATGACGCCGGCTTTCCGGAGCTCCCGGCGTTTGGCGATTCTGCCAAAATGAGCAACTCCGGATCAGGCTCCAGTTCCACCCCGCGCATCCAGACGATTGCGCCGTCAATCTCCAGCACCGGCCAGAGCGCGCGATCGGTCCCTGTAACTCGCATGCGTTCCAGCACTTCCTTCACCTTGTGAAGACCGGCGGAATAGCGGAGCCTGACACGGTCGCCGGGCTTCCAGTTACGCAAAGTGGCTGTCTTTACCGGCGAGCCGGATCGGCCATTTGGAAGTCCGCTCGAAGTCGAGGAGCCGCGAGCCTCAATGCGCAGCCGCAGCCCGAAGGCGGGCGCGTCGATTTCGCCCGGGATCGGCGACTCGTAGGCCTGCGGGGGCACTCCCGTGCTTTTTCCTTTTGGAGCTGGGGTGAGGTCATTCGAAAACCGCAGCTCTCGCGCCGTTCTCTCCGCGCGCAGACCACGCGGCAAAGCAAGCCTCTGGCCTGCCCGGCCGCCGAGCGCAAGCGCCCGCACGGTTTCGGTCGCGGAAAAATCGAGCGCGGCGCCGAACTTTTCCGCTGCATAGCGGATAAGCCGCCGTTGCAGCGCCGGTGCGAGCGCAGCCAGCCGGCTCACCTCGATCGCCAACCCGGAATCGATCCCTGAGCCGGCAGCCCGGCCGCCTCCGCGCACCGGACGCCCCGGCAGCAACAACTGTGGCGCGAGGCGGGCCATCTCCGCCTGCCACCAGGCTTCTTCGTCCTGGGCCAGCGCCGCCATCTGCGCCATGTGTTCGCGCAGCCGGGGGTTCCAATTCTCCAGCAGCGGCAGCAGCTCGTGCCGGATGCGATTGCGCGTGAAGGTCAGGTTGCGATTCGATGTGTCTTCGCGCCAATCCTGGCCAATCTCGCGCAGGTAGGCCTCGACCTCAGCGTGCGTCGCAGCCAACAGCGGCCGCACGATCTGGCCCGCGCCCCCTGGGCTCTGAAGTTTTGGATGAATGCCCGATAGACCTTCAGTCCACGCCCCGCGCAGGAATTTGGCCAGAACCGTTTCCGCCTGGTCGTCGAGCGTGTGTGCAGTCGCAACTGCATCCACTTCGACCGAGGCCATAAGCTGCTGGAACCACGCGTACCGCAAGCGCCGCGCCGCCTCTTCGATCGTCTCCACCGGCTTGCCTGTTTTGGGATCAGGCGCAGCCTCGCGCGACGTATCCACGCGCGCTTCGTGAAAAAGGAGGCCCAACTTCGCGGCCAGGCCGCGGCAGAACTCCAGATCGCCGTCGGCCTCGGCCCCTCGCAATCCGTGGTGCAAATGCGCGGCGTGAAGCACGAGTCCCAGCTCTGTGGCTCGCCCCGCCAGAATTCGCAACAGCGCCACCGAATCCGCGCCGCCGGAGAGCGCAACGGCGAGCCGCATACCGGGCTTCAGCAGCGTGGTATCGATGGCCAGAGATGGAGGCTTCCTGGGACTCACGCATCGATGATACGGCCCGGAGATACAGGCTGGGAGACGTGGGTGAACCGCGCCGCATCGCAGAAAACCCCGCCAAACTTCACAAACCTTCGTACTGCCGCGCCTTTATACTGGCTCGATATGGAAATCCGCACCGCTGAAACAACTGACGCCGCCCTCATCTCCGCGCATCGCCGGGCTATGTTCGCAGAGATTCACCCCCTCGACGAGTCCCTGCTCGATTCGCTGGAGCGACGCTCCGTCGCGTGGACAGAGCGCATGATCCGGGGAGGCAAATACTACGGATGGATCGCGACCGACGCGGGTCGGCCTGTGGCGTCTGCCGGTCTCTTGATTCTCGACTGGCCGCCGCATCCATTCGATCCTGAAGGCGAGCTGCGCGGTTATCTGCTCAACATATACGTCGAGCCGGAATACCGGAAGCGCGGGCTGGCGCATCAGCTCGTTGAACGGTCGATGGCCGAGGCACGCCGGCGCGGAATTCGCGTGGTTACGCTGCACAGCTCGCAAGCCGGCCGGCCGATCTACGAGCGTTTCGATTTCCACGCAACCAACGAGATGATGCACACGGAGCCCGCAAAAAGCTGAGACCTGGCGCGGTGCTATACTCCACGAGTTATGCAAGTCTTTGCCATTGTTCCGGCTGCGGGATTGGGCACGCGAATGGCCGGCCCGCAGCCCAAGCAGTTTCTGGCGCTCGACGGCGTCCCCATCCTCGTCCACTCGCTGCGCGCTTTCGCGGCTGCGCCTCGCGTTACGGCGATTTACGTGGCCGTGCGCAAGCAGGAGATGGAGCGCGTGGAAGCGCAGGTGGCCGAATACGGATTCGGGGCCCGCGTGCACGTGGTTGAGGGCGGCGAAAAGCGCCAGGAATCGGTGGCCCACGCTCTCGACGCCCTGCCCGCCGAGCCCGAAGACATTGTGCTGGTCCATGACGCTGTCCGGCCGTTGATCGACGCGGCCACCATTGAGCGCACCATTGATGCAGTGGCCGAGTTCGGTGCGGCCATCGTGGGGATGCCGGCCACTGACACGATCAAGCAGGTGGAGCGGACCGCGCACGGGGCGCTGGTGACTGCAACCATTCCGCGCGAGTTTGTGGTGCAGGCGCAGACGCCGCAGGGCTTCCGTTACGGGCTGCTCCGCCGCGCCTTTGCCGAGGCCAACGCCGACGGCTTTGTGGGCACCGACGAGGCCTCGCTCGCCGAGCGCGCAGGAATTCCGGTGGCCGTAGTGCCCGGTTCTCAGGTTAATCTGAAGATTACGCAGCCCGGCGATCTGGCGCTGGCCGAGTTCTACCTCCGGCAGCGGGCTCACTGAAAACGGCCGGCAAAAATTCCAGCATCACTTGTTTTGCTTTTTCACTCATTCACTTTCGGCGGGGCATTGCGGCAATGATGGACACACGCATCGGATTTGGCTACGACTCGCACGAATTCAAGTCCGGCGTGCCTCTGCGCCTCGGCGGGATGACGATCGATCATCCCGAGGGCCTGGCCGGCCACTCCGACGGCGACGTGCTGCTCCACGCCATCACTGATGCGCTGCTGGGTGCAGTGGCCGCGGGCGATATCGGCAGCTTTTTCCCGCCCGGCGATCCGCGCTGGAAAGACGCCGACTCCGCCATCTTTCTCAACCTGGCTCTTGAAGAGCTGCAGCACGCGGGATATTGCATCGTGAACATCGACACGACGCTGGTGCTCGCCGCGCCCAAAATTGCGCCCATTGCTGCGGAAATGAGCTCGCGAGTCGCCGATCTTCTCGGCGTGAGCATCGATCAGGTGAGCATCAAGGCCAAGACGCCTGAGGGCCTGAACCTCGATCACGTGGCCCAGTGCCATGCCGTGGCGCTCGTCGAGCGTGTGCAGGAGCCGGAAGAGCTAAAGAGCATGAGCGAAGTCGTCGAGAGCCAGCGCCAGCTTGAGGATGTGGTCGAGGACCTGCTCAGCTCAGTCCACGGCGTGCCCAAAAAGCGGACGATCACTCCGGTCTACGACACCGAGGACATCACGTAGGGGCTCGCAAGCCACTCGTCGCGCGGCCTGGCCGCCTAAGTTGGAGTTCCGCCGCGGAAGGTCTAGCTCCTTCGATTTTTATTGAAGATTCACGGCTTTAGCGGTACCTTGGCTGCGAACCCAATTCCACATTGGAGTGTTGTCCATGAATGAGCTGGCGGTATTTCTGCAAGACCAACCCGATTTGGCCGCGGCGCAGCATGCGCTCATGGTGATGGTTCCGATCCTCATGCTCGTCGGAATTATCTTTCTGGCCATCATCATTATTCCTTTCTGGTTCATCTGCAAGAAGGCGGGTTTCTCGCCCTGGCTTTCGCTCTTGAACGTTATCCCGATGGGCAATCTGATTCTGGTCTACGTGCTGGCTTTTGCGCAGTGGAAGGTTGTGCCGATTCCGCCGATGGCGTATCCGCCACCGTACCCGCCTCAGCCGCCCTACCCGCAACCGCCGCTGCCGCCACAGCAGTGAGACCCTGAGCACAGCCTGGCCGGGGAGCCTTGCGATAGCATCGTGAGTAGAAAGTAATCGTCACGATGCCCGATCCAATCTCCTCCGGCGCGGCCACTCCGCGCGTTCGATTCGCACCCTCACCCACCGGCTTTCTGCACGTGGGCAGCGCGCGCACCTTTATCTTCAATTGGCTCTACGCCCGTCATAACCACGGGACGATGGTTTTGCGCCTCGACGATACCGACGTCGAGCGCAACACCGATGCCAGCGTGCAATCCATCTTCGAAGGGCTGCGTTGGCTGGGTCTCGACTGGGACGAGGAATACAAGCAGTCCGAGCGGCTCGATCTGCATCGCAAGGCCGCCGAGACGATCTTTGCCAAGGGGCTCGCCTACCGCGACTTCACGCCGGCGCATGCCGCCCCTGTCACTGCGGATTTTGACAATCAGTCGTCGAGCGTGCAGGGCGCGTGGCTCTTCAATCCCGGAATGCGTGAATTATCCCGCGAAGAGTCCGACCGTCGCGCCGCCGCGGGCGAGCCGTTCGCGCTCCGCTATCGCGTGCCCCGCGGTGAAGGCCGGATGCTGTACTTCGCGGATGCCGTCTACGGCGAGCAGCAAAAGCCGGCCGACGA
>Ga0181535_10001927_pt1 | contig 26056 bp, 23 predicted proteins | sample PEATcosm2014_Bin_44_FD_119774 | JGI IMG/M metagenome (GOLD analysis project Ga0181535, IMG submission 119774) | Peatland microbial communities from MTU Mesocosm Facility, Houghton, MI, USA - PEATcosm2014_Bin17_30_metaG | ecosystem: Environmental > Terrestrial > Soil > Wetlands > Peat | place...
CGAGATATTAGCGAACGCAAGTGCGCCGTGCAGGCACTGCAAAACAGCGAAGAGAAGTTCCGCCAGTTGGCTGAAAACGTTCATGAAGTGTTCTGGATGGTGGCTCCGGGATCAGACAAGTTTCTCTATGTCAGCCCAGCGTACGAACGAGTGTGGGGAAGAAGCTGTGCCAGTGTTTATGAGAATCCTGCCTCTCGGCTGGAGGCAATTCACCCGGATGACTACGAAAAGTCCCGGTTAATGTTTGCAAGACAAATGCAAGGGGAAGATATTGAAACGGAGTATAGAATACACACGCCAGACGGAGTGGAGAAGTGGATACGGGGGCGAGCATTTCCCATATGCGACAGCGATGGAAAGTTGATTCGGGTCGTCGGAATCGCGGAGGACATCACTGAACGAAAGCGGTATGAGCAGGAACTGATTCGCGCCCAGGAAGGGGCTGAAGCAGCGAATCGCGCCAAGAGCCGCTTTCTGGCCAACATGAGCCACGAGATTCGCACGCCGATGAATGGCGTAATTGGCATGAATCAACTGCTGCTGGAAACGGAACTGACCCCCGAGCAAAGAAAGTACGTTCAGGTTGCCCAGACCAGCGGACGCACACTGCTTGCCCTCATCGACAACATTCTGGACCTGTCAAAGATTGAGTCAGGCAAGATTACTCTGGAAAACCAAAGCTTCGATTTGCGGCAGACGATCACGGATGTCCTTTTGCTCGTCCAACCGCAGTCGATTGCCAAGAGCCTTCAAGTTAGTTCATTCATTTCTCCCGATCTTCCGCGGCTGCTGAAAGGGGATGCGCACCGCTTGCGCCAGATCCTGACCAATCTCATGGCGAATGCAGTCAAGTTCACGGAACGCGGTGAGGTGACGCTCAATGCAGAGCTTGCATGCGAAAGCAATGGCATGTCTACGGTCCGTTTTGCGGTCAGCGATACGGGTATTGGCATGCGACCGGATCAAGTGAACTCGCTTTTCTCAGCATTCGTCCAAGCCGACACCTCGACGACGCGCAAGTACGGCGGCACCGGGCTTGGATTGACGATTTCAAAGCAGCTTGTAGAACTGATGGGCGGGAAGATCGGCGTGAATAGCCGGGAGGGTCAAGGTTCCACGTTCTGGTTCACTGCGGTCTTCGAGGATATAACTGCTGACGAGCGAGCATCAACGGGAGAACCTGAGAATCTTATCATCAAGCCGCGTCTTGAAACGAGAATCGGGCATGGAGAGAGAATCCTCGTAGCAGAGGACAATTCGACCAACCAGCTTGTCGTTCTTGCGCAACTTGAAAGACTCGGCTACAAAGCTGATGCAGTCACGAACGGCGCAGAGGCCGTCGAAGCAGTCAAGCGCGGTGGCTATGACCTAGTGCTGATGGACTGCGAAATGCCCGTGATGGACGGCTATGAGGCGACTCGCCAGATTCGGACGTCGCTTCAATCGGCGATCCCAATCGTCTCGCTTACAGCCGATGTGACATCCTCCGCCAGGGAACGGTGCCTCAGCACAGGTATGAATGGATATCTTTCAAAACCGTTGGAGCTGCTGCAATTGACAAAGATGCTCGACAGGTGGATGCCGGTAGCCCAAGCCCACGCACTTCCAGAGCCTCTCCCGCAGCCTAAAAGAGAAGTCATAGAATGCACATTCGATGAGGAGCCCCTGCTGCGACGGTTGATGGGAGACCGCCAACTTGCCAGCTCGGTGATCAGAGGCTTTCTCGATGATTTTCCGCACCAATTGAGTAGATTGCGACGTTTGCTCTCTGAAGGAGACCTGCCGGCAGCCAGGCTGTATGCACACTCGCTCAAGGGAGCCGCGGCAACCGTTGGTGCGGAATGTTTGCGCTCAGCCGCATCAGCCATTGAACAGGCCGGGAGCGCAGGAGACTTGATTCTTTGCACTGAACTGCTACCCCGCGCGGCGGAGGAATTTGAACGATTTAAGGCCATCGTGCAAAAGATAGGTTGGTTGAAGCTTCAAGCACAATCCGTGGTTTTGAGGATGACAGGCGATGATTGATCTCGATGATGAACTGGCTCAGGATTATTTGGCTGATTGCCGCGAGCACCTTGCGGCGATCGAAGCGGATCTACTTGCCCTGGCGATGGGCGGAGCACCAGCTGATGAAGACCGGCTAAGTCGCGTTTATAGAGGAGTGCATTTCATCTGGGGTGGCGCCGCGTTCTTCGACCTTATGAGGATTCGTGAGCTTTCTTACAAGATGGAGCAGAGCTTGAATCTTCTCCGCTCGCCGAACGCCGTGATTACGCCCAAGCAAGTGCGCACCTTGATCTCCGCCACGGACAAATTGAACGAGTTGATTCGAAACCCAGCAGTGAGCAACCAGTCCAGCATTCAGGCAACCATGGACGATCTAGATGGAAGGCGGCTCGACTGCCAACCATCCACTGATTCGGTTCAGGAGATTGCGCCTAGACAGCTTAGCAAAGCAGACAAGTCCCTGCGAATCCTCCTGGCGGAAGATGACTTTGCCTGCCGGCTGTTGTTGCAAACGTTTCTATCCAGGTACGGAGAGTGTCACATCGCAGTGAACGGAAATGAGGCTGTAAAGGCGTTTCGCATTTCGATGGAGCAGGAACAACCATACGACTTGATATGCATGGATATCATGATGCCCGAAATGGACGGGCGCGAAGCGGTCCGGCGTATTCGTGCGATAGAGGAGGCTAGCGGAATCATGTCGACCTCTGGCGTGAAGGTCATCATGACTACGACAGTGGAAGAGGTCAAAGAAGTGCTCCTTTGTTTCCAGGAACTCTGCGACGCGTACCTCATGAAACCCATTGACCTGGCGGAACTAGTTGGGCAGATGAAGCGTTATGAACTGATTCAATAAAGTCCTCCGCTCCTTCCAAGAGCAGACTTCTGGGCCTTTGGGCGCTCTTTTGCTGTCGGCTGCAAAAGGTCAGGGCAGGGCAGCCGCGTGCTCGTTCGGATCGAGCCGGGAAACTTCGGGAGTTGACTGCACAGCTCGCCACGTATCAAACTTGGATCGACTTTGCGCGCAGCCATCAGATAATGGGAAAAGATGTGAGGTTTCCATGACGATCCGTGTCGAACTCAACCCGGAGATGGAGAGACAGCTTGTTGCCGAGGCATTGGCGCGGGGCATCGCGCTGGAGCTGTATGCGCAGCGGCTGCTCCAGGAAGCGATGGCTTCGAAGAGCAAAGGGCGCTCTCGCGCCAGCCAGGAAGAATTTCGCGCTTTTTTGAACGCTCTGGCGAGCAAAGCGCCTAATGTACCCCAGCTGCGGTCTGAGACCTTCTCGCGCGAAATGATTTACGGTGAGCCCGCCTAATGCCCGGATTGTCCTACTTGGTAGACACGAACATTTTGCTTCGCCTCGTACAGCCAGACAGCCCCCAATATGGAATCATCCGAGAATGTACGGATCGTCTCTGGGCGAGCGGAGCGGAGCTTTTCTACACATCGCAAAACCTGGCAGAATTCTGGAACGTCTGCACCCGGCCAGCTGATCGGAACGGCTTCGGATTCCCTGCGCAGAGACGGATGAACGAGCAGCTCTGATCGAAGCCAAGTTTTCTTTTGCCGCTGAGAGCGAAGCAACATACCAGGAGTGGCGCAGAATCGTTGTTGCAGCCAAGGTCTCAGGGATCCAGGTCCATGACGCTCGCTTGGTAGCAACTATGCACGTGCCTGGAATCGAGGATTTGCTCACTCTTAATGGCAAAGATTTCCTCCGGTTCGGTGGCATTGCGGTTCATTCGCCAGAGGAAGTGTTGGCTTCTCTCGGCTAGCGACTTGTTTTCGGGAGCGTTCGGCATGGTGCGTTTTAGTACGGATTCCTCCAGAAGCGCGTAGGGGTACGAATAAGGGTATCTTGGGTCCTTCTAAAAATAAACTGTGTGGAATCAATGCAAATGAATCCCTGGTGGGACTCATAAACAGTTGATTGATATATTATGCACTGCGTGTAAACTCATAGTGTGAGTGCGCAGCAAACGACAGGCGTGGTTGAGCGGATTCCCGGTTCAGGGATCTGGTGGATTCGCTACACCGATGTCCAAGGCAAGCGGCATTGGGAGAAATGTGGCCGCCGAAGCGATGCGATCGCTCTCCTTGCCAAGCGCAAACATGAAAAGTTGCTGCGCAAAAAGCTCCCCGAGTCGCTAAGGAGTCGCGCCGTTACCTTTGGGAATCTGGCCGAGAGAGCCGAGTTCTTCTCTGAAGAGAGCCACACGCCGCAGCATCACCATCAGTTCGTGATCAAGCTCCAGATCATTGGAGAGCACTTCAACGATGTGCCGGCAGATGCAATTACCAGCGAAGATATTCAAGCATGGTTGCTCAGGCAGAGTGAAGAGCGGAAGTGGACGCCGGCAACACGGAACCGCTATCGGGACGCATTCTCTCTGGTTTTCCGCAAGGCAGTTGAGAATCATGTGCTCTCTGTTAATCCCGCCACGCTAGTGAAAGCCAAGCCCGAACATAACGAACGCATTCGTTTCCTGAGCGCATCCGAAGAAACGAAATTGTTAGCCGTGCTTAGCGAGGATTGGCCCGAGCACATTCCAGCATTCCTAGTCTCAATTCACACAGGACTGCGAACGGGCGAACAATTTCAATTGAGATGGAGGGACGTATCGTTAGAGCGCCGCCTGATCTCACTGCCTAAAACGAAGACGGGAAAGGCGCGTCATATTCCACTGAATGCGATTGCGTTCGATGCTATGCAAGAACGGAGAAGTGCACAGCGGAACAATGAGACCAACCGAAAGAATAAGAGAACAGATGAGGTTGACCAAGAGTATGTCTTCCGAGACATGGGCCGTGATGCTCAGCACAACTATCGCCGCTGGTTCAACGAGGCGCTGGCCGAGGCCGGAATCAAGGACTACTCATGGCATTGCAACCGTCACACCTTTGCCAGTAGGCTGGTGATGGCGGGGGTCGATGTCCGCACGGTTGCCGAACTGATGGGACACAGCAGTATCCAGATGACTATGCGTTATGCGCACCTGGCGCCGTTGCACAATCGTGCCGCTGTGGATCGGCTTGTGTCGGCAACAAAAACGATGCGGGAATCAAAAAAAGGCACCGAAGCAAGCAAAGTCCGAAAGTGAACTGGTCACTAAATCGGTCACCAAACAAAAGTGAGTATTTGGAGAATAGATGGATATCCGTTATAATATAAACAATACGAATGTGTTACAAGTAGTGGCCCCGTAGCTCAGGTGGATAGAGCAGCAGTTTCCTAAACTGCGTGTCGGAAGTTCGAGTCTTCCCGGGGTCACCATTCCTCCTGCATTCACTCGCTTCAACCTGCCGAAGCCCTTTCTTCGCAAACCCACACCCTAGTCAGATCTCTCTTGCGTTTTGACTTCGTCTCCGCCTCCCGCGATAGAATGTTGATGTCACGGAAAACTGTTCCATGGAATAACGGCTGCTCCCACCGGAGCGGCACAACTAACCACGGCAATCGCCAGGATGCTCGGGAAGGCGGTGAAACTCCGCCACTGCCCCGCAACTGTGAGCGCACCAGCCCGACGGCCCGTTCTTTAGGCCAGGGCAGGGAACCAGCCAGGGTCTCGCCGCTTATCGCGGGAACTCACGTTAACCACTGCAGAACGCTCTCGGGCTCGTCTGTGGGAAGGTGGCTGGAAGAGGCGCAAGTCAGGAGACCGGTCCTCGCGCCCTTAACCCGCTTGCGTTCCGAGGGGAACGAAGGAGCTTCCATGCCTGATTCCGCGCAATTCTTCTATCGCCATTTTGTGCCGCGTGCGTTGCCGCGCGCATTCGCCCTTTTCCTTTTCGCCGCCTCCGTCGCAGTCTCCCACGCTGCCTCGATCCGCGGTGTAGTCACCGACACCTCCGGCGCTAAACTCTCCGGCGCAACGGTGGTTCTGATCGGCGGCGGCAAGCCTTTCGGCACTGACATATCGAAAGCCGACGGCAGCTTCCAAATTCTCAGCGGGACAGAGGGACGCTTTTTCCTGATCGTCTCCGCCAGTAGCTTCCGCCAGTTGGAGACGCCTGGCTTCTACGCTGGTCAGTTCGACTCGATCGAGCGCAACATCGTACTTGAGCCGGAGTGGGTGCGCGAGTCCATCGTGGTTACGGCTACCGGAACACCAACGCCCCAACCGCAGACCAGCGAGGCCACCAGTGTCCTTGGGCCCCTGGATCTGGCCCTGCGCGATGACCTGACGAGCCCCTTGCGCCTTATGCCCGGTACTACGGTGATTCAGGAAGGCCAGATGGGCGCACAAACCTCGCTCTTTATCCGCGGCGGCAACTCCGACGCCAATAAAATTCTCTTCGATGGTATCGACGCGGGCGATATGGGCAATCAATTCGATTTTGGCCCTCTTTCCACCACGGCCGTCGAACGCGCCGAGGTATATCGCGGGCCCGACTCGAACCTGTATGGCGCAGGCGCGGCCAGCGGAGTGGTCAGCCTCACCACTCCACACGGAACCACCAGCTTTCCGTCCATTCTGCTGCAAGCGGACGGAGGCAATCTTTCCACCTCTCGCGAAGAATTGGAAGTGGCAGGCGCGCACAACAAACTCGACTACCTGGGCGCCTACAGTTGGCTCCAGACTGACAACAATCTTCCGCTAGACGAGTACCACGTGGCCACCACCGCAGCCAATTTAGGCTGGCAGCTAAACGGCACCACGCAGCTTCGCGCAACCCTGCACTATGGCGTCGATGCCACCGGTGTTCCAAATGCCTGGGACTTTTATCAAGTCGCCGACGACGCCACGCAGAAGGATCAGGATCTCTTTATCAGCGCCTCGATCGACAACCAGACCACGCCGAGCCTGCACAACATTCTCCGCTATGGCGCGACCCGCAAGCGCGAGCAGTACACGCTGTGGCAAACCTCGGGTCAACTCCAGGCTTATAGCAATTATTGCTTCGGTCCGGCAACTCTGGGCAACACCGTCACCATCATCGGAGCCAACGGCTACTCTGCGACTGGGCAGGCTGTGCTCGATTGCGTGCCCTCCACTTCGGGACCGCATGGAAGCCAAAACGTGAACAATCGTGACCAGCTAGCCTATCAGGGCGATTACCGGTTCACCCCGCATCTGACCGCGCTGATCGGCTTTCACTACGAGAATGAGCGTGGCTCTGAGCCCGGTAGCAGCCTCTTCTATCCGCCGTTGTCGCCTACCAACTACGATTACATCGCGGCTGTTCACGGCGACTTCAAGAATCGTTTCTATTACACCTTGGGCGGGGGAGTGGAGAAGTACTCTCTGTTCGGCTTGGAGACCTCTCCCCGTGCCGGACTTTCCTATTACGCTGTTCGTCCACGCAAGGGAGTCTTCAGCGGCACACGTGTCTTATTCAACTTTGGCGATGCTGTGCGAGAGCCGAAGTTAACCGATGAGGCCGGCTCCCTTTACGACTTTCTCCTGCAAAACGGCGGTCAATCGACCATCCAGCAGTACAACATTTCGCGGCTTGCCGCGCCAACTACGCGCACATACGAGGGCGGAGTCGAGCAGGGATTCATCGGCGATCACCTGATCTTCCGCGCAAGTTACTTCCATAACGAATTTGGCCGGGAGATCGAATACGTTGGGTTGGATCTGGTTCCTCGACTGCTACCCAATCTCTCCCCAACTCAACAGCAATCTTTGGAAAACTTCTTGCAGACGAACTTTGCCTATGAGTTGACTCTGAACTCTGAGGCCTTTCGCTCTCAAGGCATCGAGACAACCGTCGAAGGCGGCATCGGACGCAATCTCTTCCTCCGTGGCGGCTACACCTATCTGGATGCGGTGGTGCAGCGCTCGTTTACCAACGATGATACGGCTCTGTTAGGTCCCATTCCTACCTTTACCAACGGCATTGCGATCGGACCCTACGCCCCGCTGGAAGGCGCCCGTCCCTTCCGCCGTCCGCCGCACACGGGCTTTTTCACCGCCAGCTATTCCACGAAGAAACTTACGGGCGTTTTCTCGTCGTCCTTTGCCAGCCGAAGCGACGACTCCACCTATCTGAATGGAGCCGATGCCAACAACGACACCACGCTTCTGCTGCCCAACCGCAATCTGGATTGGGGCTACGCCAAGCTGGATCTGGGCGCGAGCTACAACTTGCTCTCATGGCTCAAGGTCTACGGCCAGGCGGAAAACCTCACCGATAATCAGCACATCGCACCCATCGGCTACCCAAGCCTTCCTTTCAACATCCGCGCAGGCCTGCGCATCGAGTGGACGAAGGCCAATAGCCGGTAAACGAAACAGCAGGCGTTCTGGACTGGACATCTGAAAAGTGATCGGCGGTAGATCCGTCCTGGAAGCTGCCGTCGTCACTTTAAGTGGTTGTCAGTGAAGCGAGTGCAACGGCCTCAAGGCCTCTTCACGAGCATGGAGGGTCCCGCGATGGAGGAAGAGTTGCATTGATGACAGTTAAAATAGTTTCCACAGGACAAAAGTCGAATTACTAAAGTGCGGTGAATTTCGGCTCAAATGATCAATTCAAAACATTAGTCATTGAAATCCTGCCACAATCCAGTTTAAATTGAATCAACTGCCCCAATTGCTGTGCCTGCGTTGCCCTGATGTTTTTACTTCAGAGGTGTATTCATGAACTGTCCGAAGTGCCAATCCTCCTCCGTCTCCGTCATTCCGGCAGAGATCCGTCTTTATCGCAACTGTCTGAGAACTCTCAGCCACCCGCCAATGACTCCCTCGCCCGACGTGGTGGTCTGCCTGGACTGTGGTTGGTCCGAGTTTTCGATTCCGCGCTCATGGCTTTCGGCTGGGTGGCTGCGCCCGATGCGGCCGCAGCCGGTGCCGACTCCGGTGTCGATGGCGTCGGCGAAGGTCGTCGTGATGGCCTCTTAGCCACCAGAGCTTACCAGGCGATTGCGCACCACATTTCCTCAACCCGCTCGGACGGCAGGGAGATCCTGCGCCGAAAACAGCTCTTTTCGTGAACAAGAAAAGGCCCCCAGCCGAAGCTGGAGGCCCTTTTCGATTGAGTCTCCTGTACCTTGATGAGTTGCATCGGAGAGCAGGGGCAGATTCAAGCTGATCTCTGACCTTTACTCTCTGATCCTTGGCTCAGTACATGCCGTCCATGCCGCCACCGTGGCCACCGCCCGCGGGAGCAGCCTTGGGCTCGGGAATCTCGACAACCAGTGCTTCGGTGGTTAGCAGCAATCCGGCGATCGAAGCGGCATTCTGCAACGCCGTACGCGTCACCTTGGTCGGGTCGATGACGCCAGCCTTGACGAGGTCTTCGAAGACTGAGGTCTGTGCGTTGTAGCCGAAGTGCGGGTCCTTGGATTCAAGAACCTTGGCCACCACAACCGCACCCTCTTCGCCGGCATTGGCAACAATCTGCCGCAGCGGCTCTTCGAGAGAACGGCGAACGATCTGCGCGCCGATCTTCTCGTCGCCCTCAAGTGTCGCAATAAGCTTGTCGACCGCGGGAATTGCGCGAACCAGCGCAACGCCACCGCCGGGGACGATGCCTTCCTCGACTGCCGCACGGGTTGCATGCAGAGCATCCTCGACACGAGCTTTCTTCTCCTTCAGCTCGGTCTCGGTCGCCGCGCCCACCTTGATAATGGCGACGCCGCCGACCAGCTTGGCCAGCCGCTCCTGAAGTTTTTCCTTGTCGTAGTCCGAGGTGGTCTTGTCAATCTGAGACCTGATCTCCTTGACGCGGCCTTCGATGTCGCTTGCCTTGCCGGCGCCGTCAACAATCGTGGTATTGTCCTTGTCGATGGTGATTCTCTTTGCCTTGCCCAGATCCTCGAGCTTCACGCCCTCGAGCTTGATGCCGAGATCCTCGGTGATTGCCTTGCCGCCGGTGAGAATCGCGATGTCGCCCAGGATCGCCTTGCGCCGGTCGCCGAAGCCCGGAGCCTTCACAGCAGCCACGTTCAGCGTGCCGCGCAGCTTGTTCACGACCAGGGTGGCCAGGGCTTCGCCCTCGACATCCTCGGCAATGATCAAGAGCGGCTTGCCGCCGCGGGCAACTTGCTCCAGCAGGGGTAGTAGATCCTTCATCGCGCTGATCTTCTTCTCGTAGATCAGGATGTAGGGATCTTCCAGGATCACTTCCAGGCGCTCGGCGTCGGTGACGAAGTAGGGGCTCAGGTAGCCGCGGTCAAACTGCATTCCGTCGACCGTCTCCAGGCCCGTGTGCATGGTCTTCGACTCTTCGATGGTAATGACGCCATCCTTGCCCACAACCTTCACTGCCTCGGCGATGATGTCGCCGATTTCCAGGTCGCCGTTGGCCGAGATCGCGCCCACCTGGGCCACGGAACTCGGGTCGACAGGCTTGGAAAGTTCACCCAGGGCTCCGCCCGTGGTCCACTTGCCGTCCTTGTCGCGGGTGCCGATGATTGTTGTTACGGCCTTGTCAATGCCGCGCTTGAGGGCCGTCGGGTTTGCCCCGGCTGCCACGGTCTTCACGCCTTCGCGGAAGATCGACTGCGCCAACACGGTCGCTGTGGTCGTCCCGTCGCCGGCAACGTCGCTGGTCTTTGAGGCCACCTCGCGGACAAGCTGCGCACCCACGTTTTCCATTGGATCCTTCAGCTCGATTTCCTTGGCTACCGTCACGCCGTCCTTGGTGATGGTCGGGGAGCCGAACTTCTTCTCGATGACCACGTTCCGGCCCTTGGGTCCGAGCGTTGCCTTCACTGCATCCGCCAGCGTGTTGACGCCGCGCAGGATCGCCTGACGGGAATCTTCACCGTGCAATATCTGCTTTGCCATTTTTGTTTCTCTCCTCATCCAGTGGTCAGCTGACAGCAGTCAGCTAACAGTTGTTGTGATCATTCGCAGCGTTCAGTCTTTGACTGTCGGCTGTGAGCTGTTAGCTGTCAGCTACTTCTTAACGATGCCGAGGACCTCTTCCTCGCGCATGATAAGGAACTCCTCGCCGTCGATCTTGATCTCCGTGCCGGAGTATTTTCCGAAGAGGATCTTGTCGCCCGCCTTGACATCCAAGGGGAAAACCTTGCCCTCGTCGTTGGACTTGCCCTTGCCTACTGCGATCACTTCGCCTTCCTGCGGCTTCTCTTTGGCGCTGTCGGGGATGATGATGCCCCCGCGGACGGTTTCGCCTTCTTCGAGACGGCGAACAAGAATACGGTCGTGAAGCGGGGTAAACGTCGTCGCTACTGATGTCGATGCCATTTCTTTGCTTCTCCTTAACGCGCGGACAAGGGGCTGCCTCGCCGCGGGATTTGAGTGGTTATTTGAGGAAAAAACGCCTCGGAATCGCGGGTTCCGGCTCCAAAATCGCCGGCGGGAAACCCGGTTGAGCACTTGTGCCAGCCATGCGCTAGCACTCTCGCCTTCCAATTGCTAACGATAGGCAAGCCCGATGCAATTTGTCAAGGGGTAGTTCATTAATTCTTGAGCGTAACGCACTAATAAAAATCTGCCAATTGACCGGTAGTCTTGCTTCGGGACTCAGAAGAAACGGCCTAGCCATTCCGAATCCGCAGGCAGTCTCTGGCCACGCGATCTCCACTCGCGGACGCTGAGCGTGGCACTATAGAATAGATTTCATGCTTCGCCGCGTCTACCTTCGCCCCTGTTTGCTCGCAACCTCGCTCCTGCTGGTCCTCTGCACGCTCGCCTCCGGCGCCCAGGACCAACCTTCGAGTCGCGGCCGGAAGTACAAGCCGCTTCCGCCCTCCGCTCGAATCGAGGTCACGGTTCTGCGCGACGTCAATGGCAAGCCCATCGAGAATGCCGCTGTCATCTTTCACTCCATGCAAGGCGGGAAGGACAGGAGCAACATGGAGCTCAAGACCAACGAGGACGGCGAAACAATCATCGACGTGCTCCCGATCGGTGACGTGGTGCGCTTGCAGATTATCGCCAAGGGTTTCCAGACTTACGGCGAGGACTTCAAGATCGAAAAACCCGAGATGGCCCTCGAAATCCGGATGAAGCGCCCAGGCGAGCAGTATTCAATCTATAAGGATCACGGCCAGTCGACTGACGCTGGCCAGAATCCGCATGGCGATAAGCCAGCCACTCCTTCTGCTGGATCGCCGAAGGATGATGGGAAGGCTTCGGGACCTGCCTCCGACACCACCCCTACTCCAACGTCGAAAGACAAGCCCGCCGCCCAACCCAACCCGCAGTCCGGCCAATCTCAGCCGCCAAAGTAGATCGGCGCCCTTCCAAGGCAGGACGATGAACCACCAACCACTCCTCGGCAAAACTGCACTGGTCACCGGCGGCGCGCGGCGCGTCGGACGCGGCATTGCGCTGGCCCTTGCAGAGACTGGCGCGGATGTGGCCATTACCTTCCGCAACTCCCGCACAGAAGCCGTTGAAACCACCCGCGAGATCGAGAATCTTGGCTGCCGCGTTCTCGCCGTCGAGTGCGACGTGCGTTCCGAGGCCTCGGTGCGCGATGCCGTCGTCGCCACCATTGGCCATTTCGGCCGGCTCGATCTCCTGGTCAACAACGCCGCTGTCTTTCAGTCGGCCCCGCTCGAATCCCTCACCCTCGACCAGTGGGATACAGTCTTCGAGACCAATGCGCGCGGGCCTTTTCTGGTGGCCCGCGAGGCCCTCCCACATCTGCACGCAGCTCACGGCCGCATCGTCAACATCGGCTCGCTGGGAGGGATCAAGGCCTGGGTAACCCACGCCCACTATTGCGCATCCAAGGCCGCTGTGCGCATGCTGACGAATGCCATGGCGAAGGCATTTGCGCCAGAGGTCAGCGTCAACTGCGTCGCCCCCGGCTGGATTGAGATTGAAGAGAGCGACGCTCGGCAAGCCGCCCATTTTGCGCTCAAGACCCCCATGCAGCGCAACGGTACTGTGGACGACGTAGCTCAAGCCGTCCTCTTCTTCGCCACCGGACCGCACTTCATCACAGGCCAGATTTTGACCGTCGATGGCGGGCTGGGACTATAGAGAGTTTTCGGATTTACTGTTGACTTCCGTGCCCCATTCATTCCGCGCTTTTCTGCGGAATGGGTGGGATACCTACAAAATTCCGGTCTACGCAATTCCCGAGAATGATCTGGATGCAGGCTTTCCTGCCGCAAATCGCCGTAGCTCTATCGCGCGAAGAGCCGCTTCAAGAAGCCAGGCTTTGCCGCCTTGGAAGGGTCGTCGCCGGGCCCGGTGTCGTCTTTCTTCCGGGGTGCGGCAAACCGCTTGGCGTGGAAGCGTAGCGGGACGTGCTCCCAAAGCCCCATTGGCTCCGGCTGCACCGGCCAAGGCGCTCCGTCTACGGCGGCGCGCGGGTTGGTGACGCACAGCCGCCGCGCCGTCTCCTCGCCAGCCCGCTTGGCCACGTGGTTATAGGCCTTTTTCAAATGCGGAGCCCGCCATTGCGTGTTGTGTGCATCCGTGGCGAGAAAGTGAATCCAGTTGCGATCGAGCAGTTCGTTGGAAAAAGCCTCGGCCATCTTGCCGAATCGCCCGTAGAGCGATCCAGCCGTCACCTGGATCAGGCTTCCTCTGCGCACCCATTCGGCCAGGATCTCCGGCTGGATCAGCACAGCCGGGTACCGTTCCGGATGGGTGACGATCAGAGTGTATCCGGCCGATTGCAGCATCAGCATTGCGTCGTTGATCTGCGGCGGAATCGCCGAGTTGTCGAATTCGATCAGCAGGTACCCCTTGCCGTCGATCGAGTAGTTTAGGGGGTTGGCCACCGCATCGTAGACATTTTCCGCCGTCATGTGGAAGTCGCAAGCCAGGCTCAACCCCATCTCCCCGTCCACGTGTTCGCGCAGCTCCTGGTAGCGCTCTTTGATGAGCGAGACCTCAAAGGGATAGCGCTCGCTGGCGTGGGGTGTACACACAATATGGGTGATGCCGTCGGCTGCGGCCGCCCGCACCATGGCGAGAGAGGTGTCCAGGTCGGGCGACCCGTCGTCAACGCCGTAGATGAGATGGTTGTGAATGTCAATCATGGTTGGCCAGCTCCCAGCTTCGCCACACGGATCTCAATGGGTCGCCAGCGCCTCAATCATCGAGGAGAAGATCTTCCAGCCGTCTTCCGATCCCAGAATCAGTTCGCTCGACCGGTCCGGATGGGGCATCATTCCCAGGACATTCCTTTTTGCATTTAGAATGCCCGCAATATTGCTCAATGAGCCGTTCGGGTTTGCCTCCTGTGTAATCTCCCCTTTTGGGGAGGCGTATCGGAAGGCGATTCGGTCCTCGGCTTCAAGTTCGTGCAACTGCTCAGGCTCACAGAAGTAGTTGCCCTCCATATGGCCGATCGGGAGTTGCAGCACCTCGCCCTTGACCAACTGGTTCGTAAAGGGACTATTGGTGGTTTCGACGCGGAGATGAACCTGTTTGCAGATGTACTTCAATCCGGCATTGCGCATCAGCGCGCCGGGCAGCAGGCCGGACTCAGTCAAAATCTGGAATCCGTTGCAGATGCCCGCCACCAGGCCGCCACCGTCGGCAAAGCGCTTGACCGCTTGCATAACCGGCGAAAAGCGCGCAATCGCTCCGGTGCGCAAATAATCGCCATAGGCAAAACCGCCCGGAACCAGCACCGCATCGACGCCCTGCAAATCCTCTGAATCGTGCCAGAGAAAGGTGACCGGCTGATGAGCCACTTCGGCGATCACATTGTAGGTGTCGTGGTCGCAATTGGAGCCAGGAAAGACAAGAACCCCAAATTTCATGCTTCTAGGGTATCAGCTTCCGAGGGCTGGTCATAGGGCGCTGGAATGGAGAACCTCTCAAAGGAGAGGCGGCTCATCTGCTGAAGGGCCAGACCCAAAAGGCCATCCCGACCAGAGCGATAGCCGCACCGCTTAACACCTCTCCATATCGTTCGAACGCGCCAAGACTGAAGTTCTGCAACCGCCCCGCAGAGGCCACACAAACCAGGACATACGTCGCAATCGTGCTCGCCGCAAAAAACGCGGCCATCACGGCAATCAACCCAATGCCGTATCTGCCCGCAGCAAAGAAAACAGGAATTCCCTCCACCATTGGCGATGAACCGACGATGAGCAGCAAAGCGGTGCGGCTTCTTCTCTTTCCTTTCGCAGCGTTCCCATCTTGCGCTTTTTCGGCCCTATCGCCATGCGAGTGGCCGTGATGGTGGTGTTGTTCGCGCCACCCCGAAACCGCAACCCAAATCCCGAATCCGATCAGCGCGAGGCTGGAAGCGGTGTCGATGGCTGCTCCGGTACGTCTAGCGGCCGCCACTCCGGCCATCCAAACCAGAAAGGCAATCACCAGCGTCGAAAGAACATGCCCGGAACCCGCTTGAAGCGCGACACGGGCGGTTTCGGCCTTTGACCAGGCTCGCTGGCGGGCCATCAGGACGATCGGAAGCCAGTGGTCCGGCACGATGGTGTGCAGCACGCCCACCACGGCCACCGCGCCGATCAGCAGCAATTGCGGACCCTGGTTCATTCCGCCTCCTGCTTCTTCAGCAGGGCGAACCAGACGCCGTTGAAGTTGCCCTCGTCGCTCATTTCAAAGCCCACGTTCGCCGCCATCCGCCGCCACGCTTGTTTCGACGAGAGAGTGAATGAGAGCAAGTTAGCCACGGCGAACATGCTCCAGCCCGGCGTCCACACGACGAGAAGCAGGCGTCCCCCCGGCTTCAGCACTCTCATCGCCTCGCGCAATCCTTGCTCCTTCTGCCGACCCAGATGATCGATGGCATGGGCACTCACAACGGCGTCGAAGCTCCGGCCCTCGAAGGGCAGTGCTGTCAGATCGCCGCGCTCGATCCGGACGCGGTTGGTCATGCCCGCGAGGCTCAGGTTTCGCTCGATCAATTTGAGTCCGCCGCCCTCGATGTAATCGGAATCGAAGCGGTCGAGCGCAACGATGCGGCTCTTCTTGTAGGCTCGCCCGAGCGCAATCGTCGTTCTGCCAGCGCCGCAGCCCGCATCCAGCACGAGGTTGTCGTCGGAGGAGAGAAGATCGACCGCCGGAAGAAGCGCATCTTCGTAGCGTCCGGCTGCCTGAGTGGCGAGGCCGCCGGCGAACTCGCCGGCTGCAAGCAGCGTCAATCCCATCGCCACCGGCCACCAGACAGGCGCAGCAACCTGAACCACGACAGCGACGGCGGCCAGGACCAAGGCCGCAGTCCACGGTCCGTACGTCCATGCCGGAGCCCAGCCGAAATCGAATCCGGCTCTTTCAAGAGCGGCCCGCGGCCGAAGCCACCGTCGCAAGCTGCGCCCGGCCATCAGGTACAACGAGGCCAGCAGCACGACGGCACCAATGAGATGAAATCCCGCAAAGAGCAGAAGCGCGCTGGAGACCGCCTTGAGTGAGGGAACATAGATCATCAGAGCCGCGCCCGCCGCGACTCCAGTTACGCCCACGAGCCACATGTGCCTGTGGGCGTGTTCAAATTTCGCATCGGATTTCATCACGATCTCCTGTGAATCGGGTTGGGCAGTTTGACAGCACCGCCATCCGCTATTGAACATAGTGTTCGGAAACGCAGAAAGGAAGAACAAACCCGGCGGAGTTGTTCGTTTTCGAACAAAACCGCGCCGGTTGTTCGGCTCAACATGACAGAGACAAAGACAGACAAGCGAGTGACCCGAACCGGGCAGGCTCTGCAAGCCGCTTTGCTGGAACTGATGGTGGAGTTCGGTTATGAACGGCTCAGCGTCCAGCAGATTCTGGACCGCGCGGGCGTGGGACGGGCAACATTTTATCTGCATTTTCGCAGCAAAGAGGATCTTCTTCGCGGCTCTTTCGAACTGCTGCGGGGGCATCTGGAAGAGGGTTGGCATCGGACGCAGGCAAACCGTGCCAGGGAGTCGCTTCCGCTTTCATTCAGCCTCATATTCTTCCAGCACGTCGACAGCCACCGGAAGCTCTACCGGGCCGTCGTGGGACGCGAGAGCGGAGTCATTGTCGAGAGGCAAATGCGCCGCCTTCTTGCCGACCTGATTCGGGAGGATCTTCGGTCCCAAGCAGGCTCTGCTCTGACGGGAGTTGAGGTTGATCTGGCGGCGCAGTACATCACCGGAGCAATCCTGGCCATCGTGACCTGGTGGCTGGATCGCAACGTCAAGCTCTCCGCAGAAGAGATCGACCGCGTCTTTCGACAGATGACGATTCCCGCGCTTCAAGCGATTTGCACCCCGGTGACGGCCCAGGAGCCCAAGGTGGTTCTGCGGCCCAATCGACCGGCGTAATTCGTACAAAGCATCTCCGGAGAGCCCGCCCCTTGACGACCAGCCCCGGTGCTATACTCACAAGGTCAGGCGCGTGCCCGCGCCCATCTCTCACTGTCACTGAGGTTCCCATGTCCGGCCATTCAAAATGGGCCACAATCAAGCACAAGAAGGGCGCGCTGGATGCCAAGCGCGGCAAGATCTTCACCCGCCTGCTCAAGGAAATCGCTGTCGCTGCCAAAGGGGGCGGCAACCCCGACACCAACGCACGGCTGCGCACTGCGGTTCTGGCGGCCAAAGCCGAAAATATGCCGCAGGACAACATCAAGCGCGCGATCCTGCGCGGCACCGGCGAACTCGAAGGCGTCAGCTACGAAGAGATCTCCTTTGAGGGCTACGGCCCCGGCGGCGTAGCCATCATCGTCGATGTGCTCACCGACAATCGCAACCGCGCTGTGAGCGAGATCCGCCATGCCTTTGCGAAGAACGGCGGCAACCTGGGCGAGTCCGGCTCCGTCCGCTTCATGTTCTCAAAGAAAGGGCTGATTGCCGTCGAGAAGGGCGCGGCCACCGAAGAGCAGTTGATGGATATCGTGCTCGAACATGGCGGCGAAGACCTGAACGACGAGGGCGACACCTGGGAGATTGTGACCGAGCCCTCCGCGCACGAGAAAGTTGCCGCCGCAATCAAGGCTGCCGGCATCCCCACGGTGATGAGCGAGGTGACCATGGTCGCATCCACTTACACCAAGCTCGAGGGCAATACCGCCAGCCAGATGATGCGCTTGCTCGAGGTGCTGGAAGACTTGGACGACACGCAAAACGTCTATTCGAACTTCGATATGGACGCCGAGCAGATGGAAGCGGCCGCCGGTTAGAGCAAGTTACAGAAGGCGCTCGAAAGGCCGCCCGATTGTGGCGGCCTTTTTATGGAAGTTCAAAACTCATTTGCGGGAAGGAAAGAACGTTGACACGAATCGGAGAGTTTTTCGCGTTTGTCTTGGTGACTGGGGCCCTTATGGCGGGATCGGGTATCGTCGCTGCCGAAACTCCAGGCGTTTCGCCAACCGCCGCTGAACCAGCGGCTGACAATCCCGTTGCCCATGTTCGCGATAACAGAAGTTGGAACTACGGGCCGTTTGTCAACTTCGGCGTCGGCGTTGGCGACCGATCGGCATACAAGTTCCTCTGGGCCGGCTTTCATCTCTCGAAGCCTCTGAGCCCGGTCGTTCATGCCGGCATCTTTTCTGGTCAATTCGAGTTTGGAGGAGAGGTCAATCCCCTCTGGCAGAGCTACACGCCGGCGCCGCATCTGCAGGCCGTTCCTTGCTTGGGGCCAGGCGGGCAAGTTGAGAGCTGCACACTTCCCTTTGGCGGAGGCACTTTTCGCGGCGTCAGCCTTACCCCGGTCATCCTGCGCTGGAACTTTCTCACTCAGTCGCAGCGTTTTCAGCCATGGTTTCAGGGGGCGGGCGGTCTCATCTATACAACTCACAAGTTTCCGCCGAACTTCATGAGTACGCCCACGGTCAATGGCGTTCCAGGGATCGACGGTGGAACCAGTGTGTGGAACTTCGCGCCGCAGGGCGGCTTGGGTGTTCACTATTTCATTCGTGCCAAGCGGTCTATCGATCTTGAAGTGAATGGCGTCCACATCTCTTCGGCCTCGTTGGGCGACCGCAACCCCGGAGTCAACGCAAGCATCCAGATCCAGGCCGGCTATACCATCTGGAAGTGACCTGGGCAGCTCGATCCCGAAGAGAGGCGTATTCTCATCTCCTGTAATGACTAAGCGAAGGGAACGATGAACGGACCCCTGGTCGAGTGCGTACCGAACTTCTCCGAGGGCAGAGATGCCCGGCGGATCGAGGCCATCGTTGCCGCGATGCGCGTTGAGGGAGTGTCGCTGCTCGACTTGTCCTTGGACCCTGATCACAATCGGTCGGTGGTGACCATCGCGGGCGATCCCGCGGCGGTTGTCGAATCCGCGGTGCGCGGCGCCGGCAAGGCTGCCGAGCTGATCGACCTGACCCGCCAGCAGGGTGCCCACCCCCGCATTGGCGCGGCCGACGTCATTCCCTTCGTGCCCATCTCTGGCATCAAGCTCGAGCAGTGTGCCCTGCTTGCCCGTCAGACAGGCCTTGAGATCTGGCGCCGATTCAACATACCGGTCTTCTTTTACGAGGCCGCGGCGGCCCGGCCCGATCGCGCCAATCTCGATGAGGTCCGACGCGGCCAATTCGAGGAGTTGCGTGAGGCTGCGGGCAAGGATGCATCACGCCGCCCTGACATCGGCGGTCCCGCCCTCCATCCCACAGCCGGAGCCTGCGCCGTCGGCGCGCGCAAGTTTCTGGTGGCCTATAATCTTTATTTCGACACGGGCGACGTCACCATGGTGCGCGCTATCGCCCGCGAGCTTCGCGCCTCCTCAAGCGGGCTCAAGGGCGTCAAGGCCTTGGGTGTGCTCGCACGGGGGCGTGCCCAGCTCACGATGAACATCACCGATTTCCAGGTCACGCCTATCTCTCAGGTCTTTCGCGCTGCCTCGGAGTTGGCTCTGCGCCACAAGGCCGTGCCTGTCGAAGGCGAGATCATCGGCCTGCTACCCGAGGCAGCCTGTGAGCGGGAGAGTGAGTGGATGCGTCAATTGAGTGGATTCGATGAGCAAACCAAGATCCTCGAGCGCCGTCTTGAGGCTCCTTTGGCTTGGCCGGGAGACTCAGGTGCGCCGCCGGTGGCTTGATATGCGCGCCGGTTCCGAGACCAACAGGTAAAATGGAAGTCAAACAGACGCGGTGTTTCTGGATGGTTTCTGGATGCTGGAGAAGTTAACAATCTTCAACACCGGTCTCCGCCCCTCGATCCAGCAACCGCAGCAACTGTGGAGGGTAAATTCGTTGAAGGCTTTGCTGAGATTCTCAATTCCGGCTTTGTTGTTCGTCGCGGCGGTTTCTGCGCCGGCGGCCCAGTTGTCAACCGATGCACGCAATGCCATCCCGCATGATGTGCAGCAATTGGTGGCTATCGATTATCACACGATGGAGAACTCGACCGCTGCTATGGATCTGCGCAACCGGGTCATGCCGCCAGAGCTGAAGAGATTTGAGGAGGCGCTGGAAAAATCCGGCCTGAATGAAAATCACGATGTCGAGCAGTTGGCCTTTGCTCTCTTCCGTCCCAAGGAGGGTGAAGACAAGCTGGATACTGTCGGCGTCGCGCAGGGTCAGTTTTCCGTCTCCGACATTCTCGCCAACTTCAAGAAGCAAAAGGTGAAGGCCACGCTGGTGCGCACCAACAAACTCTACCCAATGGCCAAAACCGGCATGGTGATCTGCTTCGTCGACCCCTCGACTATGGTCTTCGGCGACCCCGACGCGGTCGGAAAGGCCCTCGATGCCCGCGACGGCGTCACTCCCAGCCTGCTCAATAACGCCGCCATGATGGATGCAATGAGGTCTGTCGACTCCGAGCCGTTATGGAGCATTCTCGACAAGAAGGGCACCCAGACCATGATGGGCCAGATCATGAGCGAGGCCGGATCGGTGGCCGACTTCGATTCAGTTCGCAAGCGCTTGCAGGCTTCCTGGTACTCGATGAACTTTCAGCACGGCGTCAAGTTCGACCTGACCATCGCCACCGGTGACCAATTCGCCTCGGCAACGCTCTCCTCGCTGCTGTCGGCTGCGGTATCGATGCGCAAGATGAGCGGCACCGAAACTGAGAAACAGGCATTAACTGCCACCTCCTTCTCCTCCGATTCCGGGCGCATGACGATCCACTTTTCCACCAGCGATTCGGAGTTCAGCAGCCTGCTGCAATCGCCGCTCTTCACGAGTGTGATGCACTGAGCTGATTCCAGTCCGCATTTTTTGAATTGAGGGCAGAGCGATTCCATCTCGGAATCGCTCTGCCTTTTAGTATTCAAGAGGAATTGATTAGGTAGTGTCTGACCAGTGCCATCTCGACCTGCGTTTTATCGGTCGTCTACCGGCTTCGCCGACCCGCGAAGAAATGAAACAGCCCTAGCATTTTCTCCCGGAGAGAGAACCGATAATAGCCCAGGACAAGCGATGCGCAGTCCTGGGTTGGAGTTCCACAAAAGCCCCGTCCCGTAGGGTCGGTTCGAAACCCGCCTATCCAGAAGCGGTGGGTCGATTACTGATCCGGCGTGGTCCGATGCATTGCGTCTGGCAATTCAGGATGAAACTCTGCCTTGCCTTCCGGCAGCAGAACGATCGCCATCCTACCCTCTTGCGGCTCAGCCAGGAGGGGTCCCTCAATCAAGACCTGATGCCCGTCGCTGCCAGAGTATTGCACTTTGAGCGGTCCATTGCCGCGCAACTGGATGCGATAGTGGTAGTCGGCGCCAGCCGTCAGGCTATTGGCCCCAAAACTGGCGCTCGGATAATCCACCTCAAGCAGTTGAATCGCCTCACCCGTCCGGTTCTCCACAGTCATATCGACGTGGTGCGAGTGGCATCCGGCTGCCCAAATCAACAGCAACGGCAAGAACGCCGCCAGGATCACTCGACATAGGCTCATCAAGGCTCTCAATTCGAACTCCCGTTCTCTTTCACTACGCTTTCAGTCTTATCCCGAGCCGCCAGATTCTTTTCCAGCCGGTCCAAACGCTTCATCAGCTCCGGTAGGCGCTGAAAAATCGTCACAGCTCGCAGCCACGTGCGATTGTCGAAGGCTGGTGAGCCTGAGATCATCTTACCGGCAGGAACATCGTGCGAGACTCCGCTCTGCGCCGTCAGAATCACACCGTCACCCACGGCGCAGTGCCCGGCCACAGCCGACTGTCCGGCCAGGATCACGTTGTTGCCCACCTCCGACGAACCAGCCAGCCCCACCTGTCCACAGAGCAGCGTGTTTTCGCCGATATGCGATGCGTGGCCCACCTGCACAAGATTGTCGATCTTGGTGCCGTCACCCACGCGCGTCTCGCCCACAGTCGCCCGGTCGATGCAGGCGTTGGCTTGTACATCCACATGGTTGCCTACCCGCACCGGCCCCGACTGCGGAATCTTCTCCCAGTGGCCGGCCTCGTTCTTGGCGAATCCGAAGCCATCCGCTCCGATCACGACGCCGTTTTCGAGAGTCACGTGGTCGCCGAGAACGCAATCTTCCCGCACCACCGCATGGGCGTGAGCAAAAAAGTGGCTCCCGGCCTGGACACCCGGATAGAGCACCACATGCGGCAGCAGCGTCGCGTGATCGCCCAGCCTAACCCTAGGCCCGAGCACGACATAAGCTCCGATGTGCGCTTCTTCGCCAACCACCGCCGTCGGGTCGATCACCGCCGTCGGATGAATCCCCGGTGGGTAGACCGGCGGTTGATAGAAGAAGCCAAGCGTGCGGGAAAAGGCCAGATAAGGGTTCTTGATCCGCAGGGTCGCCGCTTCAATCTCCGGAAACTCCGGCTCGACCAGCACGGCGGCGGCCTTGGTCCTGCGCGCCAGCCCTCCGTACTTGGGATTGGCCACGAAGGTTACCTCCGTCGGTCCGGCCTCCTCAATCCCTTTCACACCTGTCACTTCCAGCTCCGCATCTCCGCGAAGCTCCGCTCCCAGCCGCATTGCCAGCTCGCCAAGTTTCATCGAATGGAATTGTACCGGAACCGAAGCAGTGCGGGCTGTGCAACAGCAGGAAGATAAGCGCCAAGAGATGAGTCCACTACTCTAACCCTCGGGGGGAAACAGTTCCGGCTGCTCCGACGCTCGGCCCGTGGTTTCCGCACGCTTTCGTCCCGCAGCCCCAATCAGGCTCACAACTTCCAGCGTCTGGATCGCCTGCCGCGGCACATAGATCCTTTGGGTATTGGATCGCGTGTCTGGCGGAGTCAGAAGCAGTCCGGCACCCTCGACCAGCGAGAGGTCATTCGCTGCCAGCCCCTCCAGTTCTTCACCGTCGCTCAGCGTCAGTCGCAGCCAAAGGCCGGGCGTCCGGGGCCGGATGGCAAAGCGCTTATGCAGCAGCCTCTCCGGGTTGGCGGTTTCACCGGCAGGGAAATCGCGCACATAACAGACCCACTTCACCTGCTCCCAGCCGATACGTAGCACTTTGCCGGTCAGGTCCAGAATCTCCAGTTCTGCGCCCATCTGCCCAAATCCGGCCCCAGCATAGCCCGAGCACCAGTCCCGTGAAAACTTGCGTACGATCACCGGTTTGCGTTGTGAGGCCATTGTTCTGAATTGTCGCACGGGACCTAAGCGAGCCGGAAAGAGAAAAAGCATAATCTCTTGTGCATATGGGCCTTTCCAACTGAGCCGGCATGTGTTAAGGTACTGGTTTGCAACCATTGCCATGCCACGCTGTAACAGCAACCGCATGAGCCATTTGGCTGGGAAATCGGAGTGCGGAAGCAGGAAACGGAATGCCCGATTACGTCTATCTTCTTGAAAACCGGCTTTCTGCCGACCAACAGAACGCTCTGCGCCACCTGCGAGATGTTGCGCGTGATGCAGGCACGATCCTCTTCCTCACCGGCGATGCCGTACGCGATCTTACCAGCGGGCACGCTGTAAGAGAACTTGAAGTTGCAGTGCATGGAAATGCTCTCAAGCTTAAGAAACCAATAGAAAAAGTCGGCGGCATTGTGTGGGGAGAAGATGAGACTTCCCGCGCCCTCTACCTCTGTTTCCCAGGCACGGTTCGCGTCGATCTCGTCAGTACCTACCGCGTCGAATATCCGAAACCCGGTGCGCCCGTCCATCACCCCGCCACCATCCAGGAGTATCTTCGCTGCCGCGACTTTACTGCTAACGCAATGGCCATCTCCCTCAACGAGGGCTCCTTTGGGTTGCTTATGGACCCGATGAATGGAGCGGCGGATATCGAGTTCCGGACCTTGCGGCTGGTTTCAAACTACGGCTTCCTTGAAGAACCATCCCTGCTGATTCGTGCCACCCGTTACATCGCCCGCCTGGGATGGGAGATGGACCTAAAGACACGGACCCGATGCGAGAACGCCAAGGAAGCGAGCGTGATCGAACACCTCTCCGCGCAGGCTCGGAGCCGGGAACTGGAGCAGATCGGTCACGAGGAAGAGGGACTGAAGGTCCTAAGAGCTCTGGATGCCGAAGGCTGGATGAAGATCCTCTATCCCGCTTGGACTCCCGCCAAGGCCGACGAAGAGAAGTTGACGGCCCTCCACGACTTGGCAGTTGAGCTGTTGACGCAGGGAGTTCATCCCGATATGTCGGCGGCCCAGATGCGCTTGCTGACGGCCAAGCTGACTCCAAAGGAGTTGACGGCGCTGAAGAAGCTCATGCTGCGTCCCGGCTTCGTCGAGGAGTGGGACAGCCTCGACACCATGGCCGCAGGATTTGCCAAGAAACTTCTCGCCAAGGAAAACACGGTTCCCTCGGCATGTTACAAGCTCTTTATGAACTATGATCCAGAAGCGATTCTTTGGCTTGGATTTACGAGTAAGGATGCGGCTGTCAAGGAACGCTTCAACCTCTTCCTCAAGACTTGGCCGGAGGTTCGTCAACGCATCCCCCATGCCTTGATGCAGGAAATGCGCATCACAGCCGAACTGCCAGCCTATCGGGAGATTATTGAGTCTGTCTTCCTCGAACTGCTCGATGGAAAGCTCGCCACGCCCGAGGAAGCCCGCGCCTACCTCGAACCCCATTCCCCGCCTGCCCCTCCGCCGCAGGTCACCATCAAGCGCCCGCGCGCCAAACGCGGTGCTGAGGCCAAGTTAAAGGAGCAGTCCTTCGACGACGAGGAGGAGTCTGAGGACGCGCTCGATGACGATGAGGATCTTGATGACATCGGCGGCGATGACGATGAGCTTGACCTCGGCCTACATCTACCCAAGGTTGAGCTCGATGTCGAGCTTGTCGACGATTCCGAAGCTGGTCTTGTGGATGACGACGACGAGATTGAGGATGAAGAGATGACTCCGAAACCCGCCACCGAACCCGCGCCGGCGAGGCGGTCTTCCAAGCAGCCGGCTCAACCCAAGCGGGCGTCCGATCTTGTTGCCGCGCCGGTAGATAAAAAGAAAGCAACGACTCTCCCGGTTGTGCCTAAACCGCCGGAGACGTCGGAGAAGCCTGGAGGGCCTCCGAGACACAGGATTGAACCCAAGCCAGAGACCAAGGCCACGCCTCCGGCAAGAACCGCCCCGGCGTCAGCCGCTCCGAAGTCTCTGCCTGCATCGATCAAACCAGACTCCGCTAAAGCCAAGAAACCCTCCCCGAAGAACGGAAAGGCTGCGCTTAGAACTGCTCCTTCGGGAGCTCCCGGCAAGCCTGCTCCGAAGGCGCCCGCCAAGAGCGCAGCAAAGCCGCTTGTCAAGTCTCCTGCCAAACTCCCTCCCAAGGCTTCTGCTCCTCGTTTGGCAGCAGCAAAAAAGAAGCCAGATCGTGCGATGAGTTCCATAGGCGCCAAGTCATCGAAAGTGAGCGGCAAGAAGTCCACAGCAAAGCCGGTGAAAAAGCGCTAAAAGTTATTGCAATCTCAGTTACATCGTTGCAATAATGGCTCGAAGCAGCGCGGGATGATCCGCGGTCTGGAATTGGCTCTCGCACCCCCAAAGCGCAGCACGCCTTACGCTCCGGCCATTGCCATCACAACGCTGATTTCGTTTTCGCACCCGGTGCGAATTGGAGTAGAATTGTGTCCAACTCACACTTGATTTTTGGTATCACTGTTAACTCGCAAGGAATGTTGTGTAATGCCGGGGGGCAGCAATTCCGTGAATTCAGACTCTTCTCTATTTCTCGATGATCCGAACGCGGACTCTCTCAATTCAGATCTCTCGATTGCGCTGGTTGGTCCGGACGACGAAAGCCGTCAGGCGTTGGCCAGCGTAATAGCTGATTGTCAGGGTGGCGAGGTACGTGAGTATTTCTCCTATCCAGCTAGCCTGGACGACCTGCCACGGATGCTGGATCAGAATTACGGCG
>Ga0181535_10001929_pt1 | contig 26054 bp, 19 predicted proteins | sample PEATcosm2014_Bin_44_FD_119774 | JGI IMG/M metagenome (GOLD analysis project Ga0181535, IMG submission 119774) | Peatland microbial communities from MTU Mesocosm Facility, Houghton, MI, USA - PEATcosm2014_Bin17_30_metaG | ecosystem: Environmental > Terrestrial > Soil > Wetlands > Peat | place...
GAGGAGCAGAAGCCCCCGGCTCCCGACGATGACTTCAACGTGGTGTAATCGGCCGCATGGCCGATCAATCCGGCTTCCAGCCGTAACCCGAAGCCACCGGCTATTAGCCGGTGGTCGTTCACCCTCTTTGTGATCGCCCTTCTTCTCCAGCAGGTTGCGCAACTGCATCCACGGCTGCGGCTCGGCTAAACCTTCCGGCGGCTGCAACATCAGCCACTCGATCCGTTCATCGGCTTTCAGCGGAAGCTCCTTCGAATAAGTTCTCCTGTTTACATCTTCTTTTTCTTGCGGCTCATGCAGGGTCAACTCTTCGTATTCCAGACCATCGATTAGCAGTTTTCCCGCTACCGGCCAGCTCGCCCTGTCATCCCGCAGATTTTTCAACTTCGCGCCAACGAGGCAGAGCCAAGTCTTTTTTGGATGAACCATTGCTTGCCAGATGAAATCGCCTTTAAGCGTCAGGTTTTGACAGCTCAAGCTACGAATCTCTGCGCCTCGGCAGGCAAGATCGCCGTTGATCTCAGCGCCCAGCAAACGAATCATGCCCGAAGACTCGAAGCCATCCTGCAAAAAGATGCCGCCGCCGATCCTGGCCCCGTCCGCTGAAAGCGCATTCCCCGTGGCAGTCAGCTTCGCGCCGGAGCATTCGAGATTGCCTTTGATCTCCGCGCCCAGCAGGCGAATCCCGCCCGAAGACTCAAAGCCATCCTTCAAAAAGACACTACCGCCGATTCTGGCCCTGTCCGCGGAGAGTGCATCATCCGTTGTAGTCAGCTTCGCGCCGTCGCATTCGAGATTGCCTTTGATCTCCGCGCCCAGCAGGCGAATTGTACCCGAAGACTCAAAGCCATCCTTCAAAAAGATGCCGCCGCCGATCCTGGCCCCGTCCGCGGAAAGCGTATCCCCCGTGGCAGTCAGCTTCGCGCCGGAGCAGTCGAGATCGCCTTTGATCTCAGCGCCCAGCAGACAAATCTCACCCGAAGACTCAAAGCCATCCTTCAAAAAGATGCCGCCGCCGATCCTGGCCCCGTCCGCGGAAAGCGCATCCCCCGTGGCAGTCAGCTTCGCGCCAGAGCATTCGAGATTGCCTTTGATCTCCGCGCCATGCAGGCGAATCCCGCCCGCAGACTTGAAGCCATCGTTCAAAAAGATGGCGCCGCCGATCCTGGCCCCGTCCGCGGAAAGCGCATCCCCCGTGGCGATCAACTTCGCGCCGTTGCATTCGAGATTGCCTTTGATCTCCGCGCCAAGCAGGCGAATCTCCTCAGCAGCTTTGATCCGCTGCAGAAAAAGTGGGCCATCACACATTAGCCGGTCTGCGCGGAACTCGCCAGACAGCGAAGAATCAAGAAAAAAGATGCCGTGGGTCTTCGCCGACCTGAAGTTGATCGCCCTTTGAAAATCGCAGTGGCGAAAATCCAATGTTGCAGAAATAGAACATTCTTCGCAATCGAAGGTGTCCGGCACGGTTACGCCCCAGGCGCGCAGGCCCCTGGCATCGATGTGCGGAGCGGCCTCGGGGTCCGTGGCCAGCCAGCGCAGAAAGGCTCCGCGCACTGGCGGGCGTACGGCGTCCTCTTCCGGCTCTGGAGGGTCTTCCGAACTGGCCGAAGCGCGCAGAACCCTGATCTCCGCATCCAGCAGCTTCGTATCGAAGCGTTGGCCCGCCAATTCAATGAGCTTTCTGGCGCGGATATGGTCGAGCATGGGCATAAGTAAGGGCCTTCGTCTTTCCCGAACGTGTATACATGAACCGCAACCAGTTTGCCTTAAAACATGGTGCGGCGAAAGGGAAATCCGTGCCGTCCGCCAAAATAGTCATCAAAAATCTCAGGCAGGCAGAATAAGTCGAGTATTACTCAAAAAGCAAAGGCCATCCATTGCTGGATGGCCTGTTTGCTCCGATAGGCAAATCTACTGTGGGACGGCGGCACTCACGATGCACTCTTTGTGCTTCATCCGGTTTTTGTAGCTCGCCTTGATGAACGCGTGAAAGAGCGGGTGCGGCTCCAGCGGTTTGGACTTGAACTCGGGGTGGAACTGGCAGCCCAGAAAGTACGGGTGGCCGGGCAATTCGACGATCTCGACATACGTCGCGTCGGGAGTGGTGCCGCTCAGGCGCAATCCGCCGCCCACCAACAGCGCTTCGTATTCGCGGTTGAACTCGTAGCGGTGGCGATGGCGCTCGCTGATCTCGGTGGCCCCGCCGTAGGCCTGGGAGGCCAGCGTGCCTGCTTGCAGAACGCAGGTCCACGCGCCCAGTCTCATGGTTCCGCCCATCTCTTCCACGCCCAGCAGTTCTCTGAGCTTGTAGATGATGCGGTGGGGGCTGGCGGGGTCGAATTCGCCGGAGTTCGCATCCTTCAATCCGCAAACGTTGCGGGCAAACTCGATGCACGCGGTCTGCATTCCCAGGCAGATGCCGAAGTACGGCACCTGTTTCTCGCGGGCATAGCGAATGGCGTTCAACATGCCTTCGATGCCGCGCTTGCCAAAGCCGCCGGGGACGAGAATGCCGTCGAAGCCTTCGAGTTGCGCTTCGTACGAGCGGTCCTCGGGCGTCTTCGATTCCAATCCCTCGGCCTCGATCCAAGTCACGCGCAATTTCAGATTCTGCGCCGTCGCGCCGTGGGTGAGCGCTTCCTTGAGCGATTTGTAGCTGTCCTCGTACTCGACATACTTGCCGACGATGGCGATGTGGACTTCGTCCTGGGGATGGTAGCAGCGATGGACGAGCGCCTTCCACGCCGCCAGATCGGCTTCCGGCGCATCCTTGTGCAGGTAGTTGAGAATCAGCGCGTCCACGCCCTCGGCGGCGAAGCACAGCGGCACCTCGTAGATCGACGGCACATCGATGGCGTTGATGACGGCGCGCTCTTCCACGTTGCAGAAGGCGGCGATCTTCTTCTTCATATCGATGCCCAGCGGCCGCTCCGAGCGGCAGACCAGCACGTCGGCCTGAATGCCGATGCCCAGCAACTCCTTCACGGAGTGCTGTGTGGGCTTGGTTTTGAGCTCCTGCGCGGCGGCGATCCAGGGCACCAGGGTGAGGTGCACAAAGACGGTGTTCTCGCGGCCCAGCTCCTGGCGCATCTGGCGGATGGCTTCGAGAAAGGGCAGCGACTCGATGTCGCCCACCGTACCGCCGATCTCGACAATGGTCACGTCCGCGCCGTTGGCCGAGACCTTGCGCATGGCGTTCTTGATCTCGTTGGTCACGTGGGGGATCACCTGGACGGTCTTGCCCAGGTAGTCGCCGCGGCGTTCCTTGAGGATGATCTGCTCGTAGATGCGGCCGGTGGTCAGGTTGTTGTCGCGGGTGAGCACGGCATGGGTGAAGCGCTCGTAGTGGCCCAGGTCGAGATCGGTCTCGGCCCCGTCGTCGGTGACGAAGACCTCGCCGTGCTGGAAGGGCGACATGGTACCCGGATCGACGTTCAGGTAGGGATCGAACTTCATCATGTTCACGCGCAGACCGCGGCTCTCCAGCAAACAGCCAATCGAGGCCGCCGCCAGACCCTTACCTAAACTGGACACAACTCCGCCCGTCACAAAGACGTACTTTGCAGACATGAATGCAACCTCTTATAAGTCTGATGGGATTGGACGTACCAGGTGGGCACAATCAAGTATGGCAGAGAACCGCCGGCAAAGGAAACAGAATATTCACACGGCTCGCGGCACGGCGTCGCCAGGATGAAGTCAAGCGCTCTTTTATCATAGGTTTATGGAGTTCCCTTTTTCCGCAATTGGCAGTCAGGAAAGGGGAGGAGATCATCCGGGAAATGAAGAAAAACGGCGCTATACTAGACGCATGAGCACCCCCACCCAGCCCGCAACCGATACCGAAGAGCTGGAGAGCGCCTTGCGCCAGTTGTTGGCCAAGGAGCGGCTGCCCGACTACATTCAATCGGCGCGCTACGAACTGAGCACCGACCACTATGGCGATCCCATGGTGCGAATTTATTTGGATGTTACGCCGGAGAACGCCCTTATCTTGGAAAAGGACAAGGCGAAGCTCAGCAAGTATAGCGAGTATAAGCAACGACTCCGTTCTCAGGTGCTCAAGCTGGAGACGGATTATTTTCCCCTGATCCGCATGGTCGAGACACCATGAGCGCGCAAAAGCTCCCCGAGCATTTGCTGGAGCAAGCCAAACATTTGGCACGGCGGGAGCGGACGCGCCCACGGCAAGCCAGTCTGCGGAGAGCGATTTCAACGGCGTACTATGCGCTTTTTCACTTTTTGATTCGTGAAACATTGCGCCAGCTCGGCCCCAACCTTGGGCAGGAGAATTACAACCGCGCCTATCGCTGGTTCGATCATGGGACGATGAGAAGCGTGGCCAAGGCCTTTTCACAAGAAGTTGTCCGGATTCCGAATTCAAAAGAGGTACTGATTCCTGCGAACGATTCGAGAATCCAGTTTATCGCTCAGCATTTTGCCGATCTTCAGGAATTGCGTCATCTGGCCGACTACGGTTCTTCAGCCGTCTTCGCTCGCCCGGATACGATCGAGTACATTGACTTTCTCGATTCGGCATTCCGCATATGGCCAGCGGTGAAGAAATCTCCCGAAGCCAATGCTTTTCTGCTCTCGCTTCTGCTCTGGGAGCGATGGGGCAAGCAGCGATAACCCGCAAATTCTTCAGGAGAATGCGCATGACCGATCGCATCGAGATTCTCCGCGGCGACATTACCCATCTGGCTGTGGAGGCCATCGTTAACGCGGCCAACACCTCGCTGCTGGGCGGCGGCGGCGTGGATGGGGCCATTCACCGCGCCGCCGGACCCGAGTTGCTGGCCGAGTGCCGTCAACTGGGCGGCTGCTCGACCGGCGAGGCGCGCCTGACCCGCGGCTACCGGCTGCCGGCTCGCTATGTTCTGCACACCGTCGGCCCGGTCTGGCACGGCGGCGCCGATGGCGAGCCCAAATTGCTGGCCAACTGCTATCGCAACTGCTTCGCCCTGGCCCGCGCTCACGAGTTGAGAACGCTGGCCTTCCCGGCCATCAGTTGCGGCGTCTATGGCTACCCCATCGAGCAGGCCGTGGCCATCGCCGTGCGCGAGACCATCGCCGAACTTGCCGCCAATCCCCAGCTTGAAAAGGTGATCTTCGCCTGCTTCGATCCGCCGGTCTACTCTGCCTACCAGGCGGAACTGCAACAATTGGCCCGCAACGCCGCCGCTGAGTAGCGCCTGCCTCGTAGATGTAGCGCCGGCCTCCTGGCCGGCTGGAGCGCGGACGTCCTCGTCCGCGCTTGTCCACCATGAAGACCCATTTCATACGGATTAAACGCAAGTCCTGGAGCGGGAATGCCGCTTCCTCTTCCAGCACCGGGCGGCTTCGCCGGTCAATATCCGGGCATTTCGCGCCTATAAGCGGATTTAAGATGGTATTTCGGTTGGGTTCGACGAGCGCGGTCCAGCGAAACAGGCACGTTTCCTGCGAATGCCGCTCGCCAAGGTCTGTCCTTCGTCTCTCGATGAAGCGGCAATCCGCCCCTTTCCGAAGCCGCCGGCGGGGAATCCTGCCGGCCTACACCGTTGTCTAACCTCTGTACCACCGCGATTGCGAGCCAGCGAAGGGAACCCAGAGTGAAGAATCCGGCAGCCAAGTACGAAGCCACCCGCACCGTCCATTTGAACGACCGCACCTGGCCAGGCAAGACCATCGAGCGAGCGCCGCTCTGGTGCAGCGTCGATCTGCGCGACGGGAATCAGGCGCTGATCGATCCCATGGATCTGGATCGCAAGAACAAGATGTTCGATCTGCTGGTCGGCCTGGGCTTCAAGGAGATTGAGATCGGCTTTCCCTCCGCCTCGCAAACGGAGTTCGATTTTTGCCGGGGACTGATCGAAGCCGGGCGCATCCCGTCCGATGTGACCGTGCAGGTGCTCACGCAGGCCCGCGCGGAGCTGATCGAGCGCACCTTCGAGGCCCTGCGCGGCGTGCATCGGGCCATCGTCCACGTCTACAATTCCACCTCCACCGTGCAGCGCGAGGTGGTCTTCAGGATGGATCGCGCCGGGGTCAAGCAACTGGCCGTCGAAGGCGCGAAGATGCTGCGCGACCGGGCGGCCTCTCACCCCGAGACGGAGTGGATCTTCGAGTATTCCCCGGAGAGTTTTACCGGCACCGAGCTGGACTACGCCCTGGAGGTCAGCGAAGCAGTAATGGAGGTCTGGCAGCCCACGCCGGCTCATCGCGCCATTCTCAATCTGCCGGCGACAGTAGAGAACTCCACACCCAACATCTACGCCGACCAGATCGAGTGGATGGGCCGCAATCTGAAGAACCGCCAGTCCATCGTCCTCAGCGTGCATCCGCACAACGATCGCGGCACGGCAGTGGCTGCGGCGGAGTTGGCCCTGATGGCCGGCGCAGATCGCGTCGAGGGTACGCTCTTCGGCAACGGCGAACGCACCGGCAACGTCGATCTGGTGACCATGGCCCTGAATCTCTACACCCAGGGCATCGATCCCGGTCTGGACTTCTCCGATATGCCTGCGGTGATTCAGTGCGCCGAGGCCTGCACGCAGCTCAGCGTCCACCAACGCCAGCCCTATGCCGGCGAACTGGTCTTCACCGCCTTCTCCGGTTCCCACCAGGACGCCATCAAGAAGGGATTCGCCATACAGCCCCGCAAACCCCTCTGGCAGGTTCCCTATCTTCCCCTGGACCCCAACGATATTGGCCGGACCTATCAGGAAGTGGTGCGGGTCAACAGCCAATCGGGCAAGGGCGGGGTGGCGCTGCTGCTGGAGCGCGATTACAACGTCCGCCTGCCGCGCAAACTGCAGATCGAGTTCAGCCGCGTCATTCAGAAGATCGGCGACCAGACCAGCCGCGAGGTTCGTTCCGCCGAGATATGGGATGCGTTCCAGGCGGAATATCTGCATCGCCGCAGCCCCTTCTCCTGCATCCAGTACGCCGAGAGCGAGAGCGCGGAGACCACCCACATCTCGGCGACCATCAAGAATGCCGATGCGGAGTTCCCGGTGGTGGGCAAGGGAAATGGCCCCATCGATGCCTTTGTCGATGCTTTGAACGGGAATTTCGGCCTGGCCGTCAAGGTGCTCGATTACCAGGAGCAGGCGATCAGCGAGGGCGCCTCCAGCACCGCCATGGCCTTTATCGAGATCCGCTGCGGCGAGTCGGAGTCGGTCTATGGTGTTGGAACCAATCCCAATATCGTCAAAGCCTCGCTCGACGCCATTCTCTGCGCCGTTAATCGCGCCCTGCTCCGTGGCAACGCCGCGCTGTAATTGCCCGGTCCCGACCAAGCAAACTCCAACCCGCCGGAACCGGCCCACACCAGATATTTGACCGGGGAGTGTTGTACTGCTGAGGGTGCCCCCGGTCTCGTTTTTGAGACCGGGGAAAGCACGAACCCGAATACCATATCCGACTTGCCGGCCAACCGCGCGGAATCCTGAATCGGAGAGGATGATCGCTTCCAGGCTTTTGTGCCGGTGGCGTACAATGATGACACCAAATTATGGCTAACCTACTTCTGGTATTGAGGTTATGCTTACGACGCAAGGTCTGCATTGATGACGACAGTTGCTGTGCGAAGCCCGGGTGAACATCTCACGCGGTTGGGGCATTCAAGGCCACAGCGAGCGAATTGGATAGGGCTGTGTTCGGGCTTCTCGATCTTTGGATACCACTACGATTTGAAGTCTGCAACTACGACTCTACCCGCCGTTTGTACAACTGCAATGCGTTTTTTGCAATACCGATACACCGGCAAAGAACGAGATACCGAGTCAGGCAATGACTACTTCGGGAATCGCTATTATGGTTCGAACATAGGGCGCTGGATCAGCCCCGATCCAGGATGGTTTCTTGCCGCACACCTTTCAAATCCTCAGTCTTGGAATCTGTATGCATACGTCCTAAACAATCCTCTAGGATACATCGATCCAGAGGGATTGGAATCATGCTCCACGCAAGCGTTCAACCATTCCATTGGCATCTCATCAGAGAGTGTATGGTGCCACATAGCCAACTTCTTCTCTGGACTATTTGGGTCTGGAGGTGGGTCTGGAAGTACTGCCGTTGCAGGTGGAGGAGGGGCAGGTGGTGCCGGTGGTCCTGGATACCCTGGCGGTGGCTTCATTCCAGATGCGTTCATGGTGCCAACTCATTCATGGATTGAGCGTTATCCAAAGGGTGGCTCGGTTTTGCGTAACTTTTGGGAAACCCAAGGACCAAAAAACGTCAAAGGGAAATTTGGGGTGAGGGAGTACATTACCGGCTTCGATCCGGGAGGTGAAGATAACAATGCCGACGGGACGTATTCAGACAAAGACACCATCGTTAACAATTCGCCCGCAAATCAATACGACGACACCCTTGGCTGTCCTGGAGGATTGAACTGTCAGAAAGGCGTTTTCTGGCAAAGATTTACAGTTACGATGCTTTGGGGGCCTGACAAGGGGAAACAGGTGCCGGTGTTGATTAAGGTTAACGGCCAACTTATGAGGGCATTGCACTGGCAAAACAACGGGCCTAATCCAACGATGCCCCTTGATTTTCCTGGTAGTTCAACGCTGCCAGGGGCCACCCAAAGCGCCCCTTAGCAGTTTCATTATTCCGTCCGAAAAGGAGTTCGCATGAGAACGACGCGCGTGATCGTGGCACTTGCTTGTTTTTTTGTATTACTTGAGGTTGGGTTGGGAATAGAGGCTCGGCGATCCAAAGCGAAGGCGCTCCAGATGCTCCAAACAATGGATAGTTTTAAGCTAGGAGTGACAACCAAAACCGAAGTGGAATCTGAACTGCTGCAGCTTGGCGTTATTCCACAAGACGAAGCATGCTCAGCCAGCACTGGCCCTTGTCAAGGGGTCGGAATCGAGTTGGCGAACTATCCTGAACCGTCGCCACGGGCCCTAACTTCGGTTCTTGAGATCGTTGCCGAGAGAATATCTGTCTTCCGACCAACGTACCTTGTAGCCAACTTTTACTTCCATTCAGATCGACTTGCAGTAACAGAGGTGCAATTTTCAACCGATAAAGCCTCTATTGGGACGATGCTCGCATCCACCGGCCAAGGTGAGCCTGTGAAGACAGAATGACGGCGGAACAACCGGACCGGGAACCAGACTTTTGTGAGAGTACTGGATCCTGCCCATCAGCAAGAGGTTTCGCTTCGCTCGGCAGACCTCTTCGATCTTGGGTGCATGGAGTCCATACGAGGCTGTAATACCGCGTCAGAACTGTGGCCTTCGGTCTCACAGTACAAAGCCAGTCAGTAGGCACAGTGGTGTCCTCTGGGGCGACTTGCTTGCGGCGAGGTCACCTGCGGTGGAAGCATCTAAATCTATGACGATCTCCAGCGTTTGTGCCACGACAGTGTGTTTTTCATCATCCCGTTCTACCGGCAAAGAACGTGATACCGAATCAGGAAACGACTCCTTCTTGGTTGAGGAACTCCCCGGTCCCTCAATGCGAGGGACCGAGGGCGCCCTCCTCTGAGTGAAATAGAATAAGTGCGCATTGAGACCGGGGCCACCCTCCCATTTTTTAGTCAAAGCCTCCAGAGGGAATGCTGATATTGAAAAATGCACTCGATCGAAGATTCCCTAAAAGTTGAAGGTCACCTTGGCCGTCAGCGCTCGCGGCGTCACATAGTGTGTGCCGCTGAAGGTCGACAGGAAGTTATACAGCGCGTACTTGTCGGTGATGTTGACGGCGGTCAGGTCGAGGTTCATCTTGTAGCGGTCGCGGTGGAGGATGTTCTCCTTGCCCAGGCTCAGGTCGAAGAGGTTGCGCGGAGCGATGCGCGGCGGGTTGTGATCGTCGTTCTCCGTGCCCGGCGAGGGGATCTTGATGAGCGACGAGCTGTACTGTGCCGGCGCGCAGGACTGGAAGCCCGCAGTCGGCGTCGCCTTCACGCCGCCGCACGCGATGCCGGCCTCGAACTGCTGATCGTTGCTCAGGCTGCTCAGATCGACCGGCGTCGTCGCATCCGTGGCGAAAGGCATTGCGCCCGCTACCAGCCCGGAGTCGAAGCGCCAGTTCCCGCCGCCCCATAGACCGTTCAGCACTCCGCGCCGCGTGACCTGGTATTGCAGATGGGTGGTCTGGTTGAACTTCTCGTCGTGGTCGATGCGGAAGGCCTGACCGGCGGTGGTGCTGGGCACGGTGCCCAGTCCGCCCACCTGCGGCGAGAAGAAGCGCGCCGCCACGCTCGACATCACCACATCGGCGGTGAAGCCGTGGTAGTTGGGGACGGTGATGTTGGCGGCAAAGCCGGGAATCTTGGAGCTGTGCCAATCGATGGGGAAGGTGATGGGCGTATTGCCCAGTACGCTGAAGTCGAAGCTGTTGTGGGTGTACTTCCAGATGTAGTCGCCGCCCACCACCACATGGCGGCCCACAGCCTGTTGCAAGCCGGCGTGGAACTCATTGCGGAAGCCAGGCGGCAGCGAAGCCTCGACGCACGGCACCAGCGCCGCGATCACCGCCGAAGCGCAGCCGTTGCTCGACAGCACCAGATTCTCGTTGAAGGGCGTCTCCAGGGTGCGCGCATACGAGGTGCGCAAGACCGTGCTGCTGCGCTTGATCTTGTAACTCAAGCCCAACCGCGGTTCGGCCTGCTGCGCCGCGGTCAAGCCGTTGTAGATGTCGCCGCGAATGCCGATGTTGATGAGCCAGTTGCCGGCGGTGATCGCGTCTTGGATGTAGAGCGCCAGTTCCTTCACGTTGGCGCGGCCTTCGAAGGCATAGAGGCTGGCCTGCGGCGCAGGCCGGGTGAAGTCGTAGGGCGTCAGAAGCGCGGTGTAGAGCGGATAAACGCCCGCCGTGTTGTTGGCGCTGTTGTTGATGACGTATCCGTTGGCCGCGCACTGCGCAGTCGCAACGATCGTTGGCGTCTCCACCGGCGCGCCGTTGGCGGCGGTGAGGCAGGGCGCGTTCAGCGTGGGATCGACAACGCCCAGCAGGTCGCTCTCGCGCAGCAGTGTTTGCTGATAGGCCACCCCGCCCTTCACGTTCTGCCCGCCCTTGCTCCAGGAGAGGTCGGAGCGCAGGCCGTAGTTGGTCAGGTTGCGGCTCTGGCGAACTGTCTCGCGCTGCAAGTCGGCCGGCCCGTCGTCGCTCAGTGGGTTGGCGCTGGGATAGTAGTCGAACTGATCCTTGCGCACAAAGGCCGCAGTATTGAGCACCGTCTCGGTGTTGATCACGTGCGTCCAGGTGGGCGAAACGTTGAAGGTGCCGATCCTGGAGCGCTGATCGGTCTCCGCCAGCGATCCCGATTGCAGCGCGGTATTGAATTGCGCGGGGTTCAGCGCATCGTAGCTGTCCGGCGTCTGGAACCACGAACGCGTGTAGCCCAGGTTCAACTGCGCGCTATCGGTCGAGCTGAAGCGGTAGTCGGCGCGATTGAAGAAGTTGGCCTCGTTGCCGCGATCATGCATGGCCTTGAACTCGGGAGGATCGAGAAAGCGGCTGGTATCGAGGAAGTTGCCGGCGACAAACTCGCCCATCTTACGGCTGCCTGCGGCCAGGTTGAAGCCGGTGTTGGTCGAGGCGAAGGTGCCGTACGAGGTGTAGGCGCTGCCGGTGGGCTTGGGCGTATCCAGCCCGGAGCGGGTGGTGACCTTGATAACTACGCTGGTCTTGTCGCCAAACTCGGCTGGCGGCGCGCCGTCGATCACTTCGACAGACTGCACCGAATCCAGCGGAACTTGGTTCGAGAAGACCTTGCTCTGCTGATCGGTGATGGCCTGCCCGTCCACGCTGAAGGAGTTCTCGGCGTGATCGCCCAGGCCGTGAAAGAGTCCGTTCGAGTCGGCCGAGATGCCCGGCGTGGAAAGCGTCACCAGCGAACTCAGCCCCGAGGACTCACTCTCCAGGGGAATCTTGTTGAACACCTCGCGCTCCAGGTCGGTGTGCATCGAGGAATCGTTGGCCAGCAAGTCGCCCGAGGCCTCCACCAGCACCGTCGCCGCCGCCGCCTCGACTTGCAGCACCAGCTTCAGGTTGGCGCCCACCACCGAGCGCATCTCGACGTTCTGGTTGAGCGGCGCAAACCCGGGAGCGGTTGCGCTCACCCGGTAGGTATTGAAGGGAAGATTGGCAAAGACAAACTGGCCTTGCTCGTCGGTGGTTGCGCTGCGGCTCAAGCCGTTGGCTGGATTGGTAAGATTGACCGTCGCGCCGGCCACCACCGCGCCGGTGGGATCGGCCACCGTGCCGCGCACCGCGCCGCTGCTGCCGCCCTCGGCATAAACCAGCACCGCCAGCGAAAGAAAGAATAGGGGAAGAATGCGCAGAATCGCGCCGTTTTTGAACAGCATAAAAATAACCTCCGAAGAATGTTGAAGAAGAATGCTGGCCGCGCAAAAAATCCGCGCCGCCATGGGAGGTCCAAAGGCATCGTTTCCGGCTGTATGAAGATGGCTTGCCGCTCAACCACTGCGGCAATGCCCAAAGATCGTTCCGGGAAGCCGGAGAGATGCCTAGCCGGCTGGAGGGGGCCGGATGTAGAGCTTGAGATGGCGATAGAAGCTGACGGCTACCGGCTCGGGCGCGGCAACCTGCCTGCCCACTTGCACCAGCACCACCACCGCCGCGGCCACGGCCACCGGAGCCGCCGTCTGCATTACCATGCACAGCGGACAGTGGTCGGCATCCTGATCGAAGGGGTGCAGGTGCGTCACCTGAACCACGGTCAGCAGCGCCAACAGAATCAGGCACACCACCGTCGCCAGCGAAAAGGCACTTGCCTTTGCGCTGCGCTCCCGGCGAATGTTGGCCAAAAATCCGTTCAACCGTAGACTCCTTCTCTAAGGATACACAGAATTGGATGATGCAGGGAGCGTTTAGGAAGCCAGGAATTTTGCCCCGGCCCTTTGCAGCCTCCCAGCAACCTTACCCGCGCGGTTTCGTCTACACTGAGTGGCGATGATCTGCCTCCACCATCTACGCATTCTGCCGCGTGCCGCTCTGGCGCTGTTTTTTGCCGTCGCGCCGCCCTTGATCGTGGCCCAGACCCCGATTCCTATTGAAAATCAGACCCCGGCCCCCGCCCAGGAGAACAATCACGGCAAGCCCTTGCCGCTCAAGCCTGACCTGCCGGGCATGGCCACCAACCACCGCCTCATTCTCAAGGACGGCAGCTACCAGACCGTGCGCACCTACGAGATTGTGGGCGAGCGTGTCCGCTACATCTCCACCGAGCGCGGCGGCGAGTGGGAGGAGATGCCCACCGACCTCGTCGATTGGGACGCCACCCGCAAGTACGAGCGCGACCACGCCAACCAGGCCGCCGACGAGGTCAGCCCGGCGATGAAAGAGGCCCGCGAGATCGACAGGGAAGAGAGCGAGGAGCGGGAGGCCGAAAAGGCCCGCCGTCCCGAGGTCGCCAAGGGGTTGGAACTGCCCGACGAAGACAGCGTCTTTGTTCTCGACACCTTTCAGGGATCGCCGGAGCTGGCCGAGCTGCTGCCCACCGAGCTGAACATGAACACCCGGACCAAGCACGGCATCGGCACACTGAACCCGATGGCCGGCTCCAAGGCCAGCCTGGAACTCGATGGCGCGCACGCAAAGATCCATCTGCACGTGAACGATCCGGCGATCTATCTCTCGCTGGCCGCCCGCGACGACGCCGAGCAAGTGACCACCCACGCATTGACGGTAAATACCGGCAGCGCCAAAGACGTGGCCGGCCGCAAACATGGCGCCCGCTCGCCGCAATCGGGCTTCGCCATCGTCCGCGTGGACGAACGCCGCGCCCTGCGCATCGTCGGCGCCATCCACATGAGCCCCAGCGGCGTGGTGACGCAAGACGAGAACGTCATTCCCGCCAAGATCGAACTTCTCTACGACAAGCACTGGCTCAAGATCACTCCGGTGCAGCCGCTGACCATTGGTGAATACGCGCTGGTGGAGATTCTCTCGCCCAGCGACATCAATCAATCCGTCTGGGACTTCCGCGTCGATCCCCAACTGGGCGACAATCCCGGCGCCATCGGGCCGATTCAGAAGCGATGAGGATGCGTCATCGAAAAATACTTGCGGAGCTTTCCGTGTAGCGTGACGTTACGCAGTACAATTCTTTGCAGTATGATTCGCAGCTTCCGGCATAAGGGGATCGAGAAGTTCTTCCTGACCGGTTCGAAGGCCGGGATTCAGCCTAGTCATGCCGCGAAACTCTGTGCCCAACTGACCGCGTTGAACATCGCAACAAAGCCCGAGCAGATGAACGTTCCCGGCTGGCAATTTCACGCTTTGACATCGGGCCTTGCTGCTCATTGGGCGGTCAGCGTAAATGGAAACTGGCGCCTCACATTTCGTTTCGAAGGGGAAGACGCAATCCTCGTCGATTATCAGGATTACCACTGAGGAAAGGAGACCGCGCGATGCGTATGTACAACCCCGCCCATCCGGGCAGATTGCTGGCCTATTATGTCGAGGGACGTTCAGTGACAGACGTTGCCGCCCATCTCGGCGTCACCCGCCCTGCGCTCTCGCGGATTCTGAACGGCAAAGCCGGAATCTCGGCCGATATGGCGCTGCGCATCTCGGAAGCCTTCAACACCGATCCTGAATTTTGGCTTCGCCTGCAGGCGCAGCGCGATCTCTGGGTCGCCTCCCGCAAGAAGCGCGCCAAGGTGAAGCCGCTGGCCCCGCGTGAGAGCGCGGCGGCATAGAGCCTTTTCGATGGGGCGCTGGATCGATTCCGAAGTATCAAGAGAATCATTTTTTCTTCTGTTTTTCTTGCGCTTCTTTTTGTATCTCTTTCTGCTCCTCTTCTGTAGCCTGTTCTCCGGCGCGATTTCCGGCCCGTACGCCGCGAGCGCATCTGTCGGCTACCTCTCCACCAATATTCTTGAGATTTGTAAGGACTTTGCGCTCGGTCTTGGGGTTTATACCGCCTCCGTCTGCCTCCCCAGCCTTCGTGCATAGAAACAACTGTCTTCGCGGAGAGAAGGTAGCCAAGGCGGCAAGGAAATCTTGCGGATTCTTCTCCAGTTGATTGCCATAGAATCCACCCAGACCTTCTGAAGCAGCTGCATTCCAACCGTTGTAACCAGCCAGAAGTGGCTGCAAGAACTCCTTGTGCCCCTGTTCGTAGAGCCCAATCAGCAGTTCCATTGTTCCGTCATCGCCGTCCTTGCGCCATACGCGCAGCAATTCATCCCGGTTGTGCTCGTAGTCTTGGCCCAGTGAGGCCAATAGATAGACTGCCAGTTGCCTGTGCCATCCGGTCTCATCTCGCTTCACCGCCTTCAACAGCCGGATCGCGCGCGTCCTTTCTGCGGGCTTCAAGGCAAGTGCATGGGGAGGAACATCCTCAGGAGCCAATTGATGGAGGATCCCTTCGGTATCTTCTGGGTTAACGACTTTGTGGCTGGCAGGAGTAGATTGGCCAGAAACTGGTGCATAACAGCCGCAGAGCACCACTATAACGATCAAATGCACGACGACACACAGCCGGGATCTCACTGAACTTCCTCCGATTTGCTCGGGACCAATCTACCAGAATCCGCGATCTCCAAACCGATCAAGTGGGGAATTGGGTCTGAAAACACAGATATCCAAGACAGATCGCGTCCAGAGCAGCCGATCTGCTACGGATGCCGCGTGATAGCCAGAATGGTGAGGACGGGGATTCTCTTCTTTCCGACTGCCTCATCGGGGCCGTAGCGCCAGAAGATGCGAAACGCGCTGGGAGTGTTGTTTTGAACATAGGCCTCGAAGACCTTCTCGCCCAGCACGGCGGAGAGAGAAGAAAACTCATGCGTCTGCAAGCTGGGATGGTGCGGGTCGACTTCCAGAAGACCAATCGTCTTGCGCACCTGGTCGAGGAGGGCGGACTGCGCAGGCGCATTCTCCAGCGCCGTTAACTGCGCGTCCGCGGTGGGCGTGAACTTGATCTTGCGTTCCATGGCTACGGCTTGGCGTAACCGGCAAAGGAGCCGCGCTCGACGCTCTTGCCCTCCAGCGACTCGCGCAACCCCTGTTTCACGCTGGCCAGCGCCTCCGGGCTCTCGTAGAGCCACATCTCCGCGGCGGGGACGGTTTTCACGGGATCAAGAATCAGTTGGCCAAGCGAATTGCGGTAGATGTTGTAGGCCGTGACCCCGCGCAACGCCTCCCCCAGCGACAGACGCTTTTTCGCATCGGGCTGCGCGAACTCCGCAATCAACTGAAAATCGGCGTTCCGAAGGAGCGTGGAAGTGGTCATGGTGGGAGATTAGCACAAGTGGGATACAATATCAAGTGGGAAAATCCCATTGTGGAAGAGTTGGCTATCGAGCGAAGAATCCCAGGTCTTTAAACACACTGCGCCATACAACTGAGGGTGCCCCCGGTCTCGATTATGAGACCGGGGAACGCCCCTATTCTCTTCGTTCAAGCTAGAACCGCAACCGCGCGGCCAACTGCATCAGCCTGGGCGCGGTGGCGCTGACCGCCTGGCCGAAGCTGCCGCTCGATATGTTTCCCTCGACCGAAGCAGCGCCGAAGAACTGCGCATGATTGAAGAGGTTGAAGGCCTCGGCCCGGAGCTCCAGTTTCTTGCTTCCTTCGAGGACAATGGTCCGCGCCAGCGTCGCGTCCAGATTCTCCGATCCGGGGCCACTGAAGAAGCGCCGCCGGGCATTGCCCATGGTTCCCAGTGCGGGAAGGGTGAGTTGCGTGGCGTCGAAGACCATCGCGCCGCCGCGCGGGTCGCGGTTCAGGTGCAGCGATTGCCCGCTCCACTCGGGCGTATCCACGCCATTGTTATTGATACCGTTGGGAATGGTGCCCAAAAGCGAGGTGTCGTTGTTGTTGAGCAGCGTCACCGGCAATCCCGAGGTAAAGCGGACGATGCCGCTCACCGTCCAGCCATTGGTCAGCGCGTGCAGGTGGCTCCCGATGAGCAAATCCGGCACTTCGTAGTGGAAGCTGGCCACAAAGTTGTGGCGCAGGTCGAAGGAAGAGAGCGCCCGGCTCAGCGCAGGGTTGACCGGATTCACCGGCTCCGGCAGTCCGGTGGATTGATCGATGGATTTGGACCATGTATAGCTGGCCAGCAGATCCAGCCCGTGGGCGCGGTGGTTCAGTGTGGCTTCCAGGGCGTGGTAGCTGGAGTTGGCAATCGTGCGCTGCAACTCGACGCTGCCGAAGGCTGGGCCGAAGCGGGTGCGCGCGGCCTGTTCGTTGAAGGGGCCGCAGGCCGCTCCCATACTCAGACAGAGCGCCGGGTCGGCGGGATTGACTTCTTCCAGCGCCAGCAAATGATGGGCCGCAGCGCCGATGTAACTGACGGTCGCCAGGGTAGAAGAAGGGAGTTCCCGCTCGACGCTCAGCATCCAGTGCTCGGCGTAGGGAGTCACGTCCTGCGGATCGACGGCGGGAATGCCCACCAGCGGCTCGAACTGGCTCCAGTCCACCGTGGTGTTGGGATTCGAGCGGCTGGCCCCGTAGGCCACCTTTTGCAGCGGGAAGCGCTGCCCGGCATCGGCCCCGGTGGCGGCCACCGTGAAGGGGTCGGCAAAGAGCGGCGGCGCAGCCGAGGTGTAGGTGTAGCCATAGGGGGGATTGGCGCTCATGATGCCGGCCGAGAGCCCCTCGTAAGCCGTATAGAAGATGCCGTAGCCGGCCCGGAGGCTGGTTTGGCCGGCGGTTCCGCTGAGCTTGTGCAGCCAGGGAGCATTGAAAGTCGGCGTCCAGGCCAGACCGATGCGCGGCGAAAGGTTGTTGCGCGCCGGGGCCAGCGAACTGGGCACGCCCGCGTCACCGGGAAAGACCAGCCCCAGCGGCGCGCCGGGGAAGACCTCTGATTGCTGGCCCAGGGCCAGTGTCTGCAACTGGTTGTACTTCTCGCTCCAGGGGCGGATTCGGTCCCAGCGAATCCCGTAATTCAGGGTGAGAGTCGAGCCAACCCGCCAACTGTCCTGGGCGAAGGCTGCCATATAAAGGTTGCGGTTGTAGAAGTCCCGCGCCTGCCCCTGGGTGTAGCTGGAGGGAACACCTAGCAGAAAATCGGCAAAATCCAGGCCGGTCTCCGAGCCGTTGAACGAAAAACTGCCGTTGAAGACCACATCGGGATGGGTGTTGATCTGGTTGGCGTGGAACTCGCCCCCGGCTTTAAGGTTGTGCTTGCCCCAAACGCGCGAGAAAGCCTCGGCCACCTCGAAGATATTCTCGGCCTGCATCAGGGCAGTGGTGTCGACCCCCAGTGTGAAGTCGTTGAAGGCCACATTTTCAATGCCCTCGGTCGAGGGCTTGAGGGGAACGATGCCGCTAAAGCCCTGCGCGGCCAGCGTGGGTCCCACTCCGCCGTGCGGCTGGCCGACCGCGTTGGCGTTCCTCAAATAACTGAGGTGGAACTCGTTCAGCGAGGCCGCGCCGATGGTCAGCGTGTGCCCCAGGCTGAGCAACTGCGCCCTCCCGTTCGAGGTGGCGTCGAAGCCGGGAACGCTGGCCCCGCCGGTGCCGGTGGGATAGGGATTGTCGAGCGAGTATTGGTCCAAAAAGTAGTAGCCGGAGAGCGATTGCCGTTTGTGCCTCCAATCCAGGCGCAACGCGCCCTTGTCGTCTGCGAGGGTCTGCGCCTGGCTGGCGGTTGAGAAAAGGCCGCTGCTGGAGTTGGGCGTGGGAATCGAGTTCAGTAGATAATTTGCCGGCGCCGACCAGATCGCCTGCGGAATCTGGGCGTTGGGGAAGACGCACGGATCCGACGGCTGGGTACAGCCGGGGTAGTAGTAAGGCTCGCCAGCGACGATGGTTTTTCCCAGCATCGCACTGAGTTGCGCGGCCCAGGGCGGCGCAGCGGAAGCGGTTCCAGAGGTGTTGGCGCTGCTGTTCACGCTGCCCGGCAACAAATTGACGGTTGGATCGGCGCTACTGAAGTCTCCTCCGCGCTCGGCCAGCGAAGGCACGGAGATATTGCCGGTGTCGATGCCCTGGGTGAGGCGCGTTCCCTGGTAGTCGGCAAAAAATAGAAGGCTGCGGAAAAAGGGAGTTGCGCCCCCGGCGCCAGCGCCGAACTGGTTTTGGCGGTAGGCGGCGCGCTCCTGGCTGAAGTAGTTGCGCGCGTCCAGAGCGGTGTTGCGCAGGAACTCGAAGGCCGATCCGTGCAGCTCGGGCGTTCCCGCCTTGGTGACCACCAGCACCTGGCCGCCGGAGGAGTTGCCGTACTCCGCATCGACATTCGAGGTGAGCACGCGGAAGCTCTCGATCGCGTCCAGATTGGGCACGATCGAGGTGCCCATGTTCACGTCTTCCTCGACATCAGCGCCGTTGACGCGGAAGCCATTCGATGCCTCGCGCTGGCCGCTGATGGAGAGATTGCCAGGATTGGCGTCGCCCGAGGGCGGCGTGGTGGCCACGCCAGTCATCACCACCGCGCCGGGCAGCGCCGTGTTCACCGGCACGATGCCCGGCTGCACCGCCATCAGGTCGGTGAAGGCGCGGCCGTTGAGGGGCACGTTTTCGATCTTCTTCGATTCCAGCGCCTCGCCCAACTGCGTGCTGGCAGTCTCGACGGCGAGGGCGTCGGCGGCCACCAGAACGGTCTCCGCCTGCTCACCAACCTCCAAAACCAGTTTGAGCTCCGCCGTGGGCGCTTCCGCGGTCAGCAGCGCCGGGACGGCCAGCGCCTTGAAGCCCGTGGCCACAACTTCAATCTGATAGGCTCCAGCCGCCGGCATAGCAATCTGGAATTCTCCGCTCGCGTTGGACTCCGCCGTCCAGAGGCGGCTGGAACCCGCGGCATGAACCGACAGCAAAGCATGAGCGATGCGGGCGCCACTCGGGTCCTGCACCGTTCCAGAGATGGAGAAAGCCGGCCCGTCAGGGAGCGCACGGGCCAAAGAGGGAAAGAGAAAGAGCGGCAAGAAAAGTGCGAAACGGAAGTACTTCTTCAAAATGACCTCATGGCCCGGGCCGAGGCGCGAGCGGTGCAATCAAGAACGGGGGAACTGTCCTTGCGACCAACGGAGCCGCAGAAGCGAAGGGGCGCTCGGCGGGGAGCAGATATACGACTCATTTGGTCTGTGTTAAATATACGACCATTATAGTCCTCATTCAAGTGATGAGCGCACTTAACATTTTGCATTCACTATGATAAAGAAAAAACTGGAAATGCGCGTGTGCCTTGCGCCGAAGAGTCCATTTATCTTTCCCCGCAACCTGTAACCCCAAGGCCCTGCGCAGAATCCTCTCAGTGCAAGATTCTGACCGACCTGGAGTCGGTACCGGCCAGCACCCAGGCTCCCCTCAAGGCTCGCGAATCGGCTTTTTTGCGGCTCCTTGAAGAGCGTCTGTTGGGCGATGCTCCCGGCGCGCCGCAACCCCATTGACACTGGTGGGAGGCATGGAGAAAAATGACGGGTCGGAGATTTCGACCCGCGCTTTGCGGTGTATGGAGGAAATGTGAGAAAGACAGCAATTTTAAGTGCTCTGGGCTTTTGCGCCCTGTTGGGAATGGGTGTTGTGACGACGGGCTGCAAGCCGGATCTGCCGGCGGCCAGCGCACAATCCATGATTCAGGCCGAGTACGATCATCGTCCCGCCGCCAGCGTCAACATCACCATCGACGAAGTGGGACTGCGCCAGGGCGCCCCCAGTTACTGGACGATGACCAAGCTCTATCCCAACAAATACTGGGCCGATTTCCAGTTGACCCCCGAGGGCAAGAAGGTGGTCAAGCTGCCCGCCGGCGGCGACACCTTCCAGTGGCGTCCCGAGGGCCCGACCGACAAGAAGTTCACGCTGATGATCTCGACCGTGGCCACCACCCATCTGAAGGCCCGCGACCTGCAGGAACTGCAGGACGAACCCGGCGGCAAGAGCGTCATCTACAGCGAGTCGGTCGGCCTGGAAGGGGTGCCGGACGCGCTGGCGAATATGGCCCACAATGCCAGCAACAAACTGGCCAGCAAGCACACCGCCGACTTCATCATCGAGGGCGGCGCCTGGAAACTGAAGAGTATCGAATAAAAACGGGAAAAATCTGGGGGCGAGGCGATCATTCCATTGACCCCGCCCCGGATTCTTGTTATTGTTAAAAGGTTCCGCAAGAACGCCCGCGCCGCTGTGTTCAACGGTCGTGTGCGTACAAGCAACCCGGCGGGAACTAAGATTTACGCGGGTTGCGGGTCAGGCCGGGAAATGACGGCTCACTGACAGGTCCGGAAATGCTCTCATCTTGCGGAGGGCGGGACCAAATCGCATCGGCGCTCGCGCGTTCTCCGCCTTGGAGGGCTATGCGAGCCGGATCCGGCGAAACGGAGCTGGCTTTCCTGTTGTGTTCGGGGAAACGCACGGCCACCGTCCCGGCTCTCGTCTGAGATCGGAACGAAGACAGACGCGAAGCAACGAGGAATGAGCTCTCGTGCGCGCGTGCGGCCTGAAGGGTTGCGCGAGTTGCACAAGAAGGCTCCGGTTGCTTGCGCCGGTCGAACTGGGAATAGCCAAACAGGGTTTGGCGGGCTTTTTGACGTAAGGAGTTTCGGTTTGCCTACTTTCAATCAGTTGGTTCGCAAGGGGCGTACGGCCCCGCGGTACAAGACGGCATCGCCGGCCCTGCAGGCCTCGCCGCAGCGGCGCGGCGTCTGCACGCGTGTCTACACTCAGACGCCTAAAAAGCCCAACTCCGCGTTGCGCAAGGTGGCCCGCGTGCGTTTGACCAATGGGATTGAGGTCACCACCTACATCCCCGGCATCGGTCACAACCTGCAGGAGCACTCGATCGTGCTCATCCGCGGCGGCCGTGTCAAGGATCTGCCTGGCGTCCGCTACCACGTGGTGCGCGGCACGCTGGATTCGGTGGGCGTCGCCAACCGCAAGCAGAGCCGCTCGAAGTACGGAGCCAAGCGCGCCAAGGGCGGCGCGGCAGCTCCGGCAAAGAAGAAGTAAATAGGGATAAGGGGTTAGGGTTCAGGGATTAGATTCCCTAATCCCTAACCCCTGGCCCCTAACCCCAGTAAAAGGTTCCGGGACGGACCACAGAACCCGGACTTGGGCAGCACACGGCGCTTGAAGCGCGTTAGGAATTTGAGGAACTATGCCAAGAAAAGGGCACATTGCCAAGCGGGAAGTCGCGCCGGATCCGGTTTACGGGTCCACGCTGGTCACCAAGTTCGTCAACTCGATGATGTGGGGCGGCAAGAAGTCGACGGCCCAGGGCATCTTCTACGAGGCGATGGTGAATCTTGAAGCCAAGGGCGGCGGAGACGACGCGTTGAAGCTCTTCAAGAAGGCGGTCGAGAACTGCAAGCCGCTGCTGGAAGTGAAGACCCGCCGCGTGGGCGGCGCCAACTATCAGGTGCCCATCGAGGTCAATCCCGATCGCCGCACCTCGCTGGCCATCCGCTGGCTGATCTCCTACGGCCGCAATCGCGGCGAAAAGGGCATGGTCGACAAGCTGGGCGCGGAACTGCTCGATGCCGCCAACGGCCGCGGCGCGGCCATGAAGAAGAAGGAAGATGTACACCGCATGGCCGAGGCCAACAAGGCCTTTGCTCACTACCGCTGGTAGGGAATGAGCTGCTGGCTTTTAGCTTTTAGCTACTAGCCGCCGGCTGTTGAATGCGACAAGATTCGGGGCCGCTTCGGGCGGTCCCGCAAAGACAGGCTAGAGGCTAGAAGCTGGAAGCTGGCAGCTAGTCGCAACCGCGGGCCGGACGCCTGCAAGGAAAAATACCGTGGCTCGCACTATCCCTCTGAATCGTTGCCGAAATATCGGAATCATGGCGCACATCGACGCCGGAAAGACGACAGCGACAGAGCGCATCCTGTTTTATACGGGCATCACGCACCGCATCGGCGAAGTGCATGAAGGCACCGCGACCATGGATTACATGGAGCAGGAGCAGGAGCGCGGCATCACCATCACCTCCGCCGCCACCACCTGCGTGTGGAAAGATTACCGCATCAACATCATCGACACTCCTGGGCACGTGGACTTCACGGCCGAAGTCGAGCGCTCGCTGCGCGTGCTCGATGGCGCGGTGGCGTTGTTCGATTCGGTCAGCGGCGTGCAGCCCCAGTCCGAGACGGTGTGGCGTCAGGGCGACAAGTACAAGGTTCCACGCATCTGCTTCGTCAATAAAATGGACAAGGCCGGCGCGGATTTCGAGCATGTGCTCGAGACCATTCGCAAGCGTCTGGGCGCGCGTCCCGTGGCGCTGCAGATTCCCATCGGCGCCGAGAGCAACTTCAAGGGCGTCATCGATCTGATCGAGATGAAGGCCATTCTCTGGCACGATGAGACGATGGGCGCGCAGTACGACGTCGAAGAGATTCCCGCCAATCTGCTGAAGAAGGCCGAAGCCTTCCGCACCCAGTTGGTGGAAGTGATCGCCGAGACCGACGATGTGCTGCTGGAAAAGTTTTTGGAGGGCGAACTGCCCACCATCGATGAGCTGAAGGCCGGCATTCGCCAGGCCACCATCGACATGAAGATCTTCCCGGCGCTGTGCGGCACGGCCTTCAAGAACAAGGGCATTCAGACCCTGCTCGACGCGGTGGTGGATTACCTGCCCAGCCCTCTGGACAAGCCTCCCATTGAAGGCATCGACCCGCACAACATCACCGAGATCGTGGTTCGCAAGTGCGCCGATTCCGAGCCGCTCTCCGCGTTGGGCTTCAAGATCATCAACGATCCCTACGGCAAGCTGTGCTTTGTGCGCGTTTACTCGGGTGCGCTCCGCACCGGCGACACGGTGATGAATCCCCGCACCGGCAAGACCGAGCGCGTGGGCCGTCTGGTCAAGATGCACGCCAACAAGCGCGAAGACGTGACCGAGGTGCTGGCCGGCGACATCTGCGCCGCGGTGGGCCTCAAGGATCTCAAGACGGGCGACACCCTCTGCCCGCCCAATCATCCCATCGCTCTGGGCGCGATCACCTTCCCGGATACCGTGATCTCGGTGGCCATCGAGCCCAAGACCAAGGCCGATCAGGAGAAGATGGGCATCGCCCTCTCCCGCCTGGCCGACGAAGATCCCACCTTCAAGGTGCGCACCGACGAAGACTCGGGGCAGACCATCATCAGCGGCATGGGCGAGTTGCATCTCGAGATTCTCGTTGACCGTATGCGCCGCGAGCACAAGGTCGAGGCAAACGTCGGCGAACCCAAGGTCGCCTTCCGCGAGACCATCCGCAAGGCCAGCGAGGCCGAGGGCAAGTACATTCGCCAGACCGGCGGCTCGGGCAACTACGGCCACTGCAAGCTGCGCCTGGAACCCAACGAAGCGGGCAAGGGATACGAGTTCATCAACGCCATCAAGGGCGGCGTCATTCCCAAGGAATACATCAAGCCCATCGATCAGGGCGTGCAGGGCGCGCTGGAGCTGGGCATCCTGGCCGGCTTCCCCATTGTCGATGTCAAGGTATCGTTGATCGACGGCAGCTATCACGATGTCGATTCCAACGAAATGGCCTTCAAGTTTGCCGGTTCGATCGCCTTCAAGGAAGCCGCGCGCAAAGCCTCTCCGGTCCTGTTGGAGCCGGTGATGGCTGTGGAAGTGACGGTTCCCGAGGAGCACATGGGCACCATCATCGGCGACATCAACTCGCGCCGCGGGCGCATCGAGGGCATGGAGCATGTGGCCGGTTCGCAGGTCATCAAGGCCATCGTTCCGCTGAAGGAAATGTTTGGTTACGTCAACGATATTCGCTCTTCGACGCAGGGACGCGCATCGTACTCGATGCAGTTCGCGCGCTACGAAGAGGCTCCGCGCATGATTGCCGACGAAATCATCGGCCGCGCGCAGGGAAAGTAATTTAGCCGCCAGCTTCTAGCTTCTAGCTACTAGCTGGTTATCGGGGAAGCGAAAGAGTTTCTCCGATGCATGCCGAGCTAGCAGCTATAAGCTGGCGGCTAGAAGCTGATTTTTGGGGCTGGAGCCGGACGGCCGGCGCCCCGAGTGAAAAAAAGCAGTAAGAGCTACGAAAGGGATTTGGGACTTTATGGCGAAGGAAAAGTTTGACCGTTCGAAGCCGCACGTAAACGTGGGCACCATCGGACACATCGATCACGGCAAGACCACGCTGACGGCGGCGATCACCAAGGTGTTGGGCAAGCACAACCCGAAGAATGTCTTCCGTTCGTTCGATTCGATCGACAACGCGCCGGAAGAGCGGGAGCGCGGCATCACCATCGCCACGGCGCACGTGGAGTACGAGACGGCCAACCGTCACTACGCGCACGTGGATTGCCCCGGCCACGCCGATTACATCAAGAACATGATCACCGGCGCGGCGCAGATGGACGGCGCCATTCTGGTGGTTGCGGCCACCGACGGCCCCATGCCCCAGACCAAGGAGCACGTGCTTCTGGCCCGCCAGGTGGGCGTGCCCTGCATCGTGGTCTTCCTGAACAAGTGCGATGCGGTCGAAGACGAAGAGCTGACCGACCTGGTCGAGATGGAAGTGCGCGAGCTGCTGTCGAAGTACCAGTTCCCCGGCGACGACGCTCCGGTGATTCGCGGATCGGCCCTGGGCGCACTGAATGGCGAGCCCAAGTGGGAAGCCCAGATCGATGCGCTGATGGAAGCGGTGGACAAGTACGTTCCCCGTCCCGAGCGCGCCGTGGATCTGCCCTTCCTGATGCCGATCGAAGACATCTTCTCGATCTCGGGCCGCGGCACGGTGGTTACCGGCCGTATCGAGCGCGGCAAGGTGAAGGTGGGCGAAGCCTGCGAGATCGTTGGCTTCCGCGAGACCCGTCAGACGGTCTGCACGGGCGTGGAAATGTTCAAAAAGCAGCTCGACGAAGGCCTGGCGGGCGACAATGCCGGTCTTCTGCTGCGCGGCATTCCCAAGGAGGATGTGGAGCGCGGCATGGTTTTGGCCAAGCCGGGTTCGATCACGCCTCACACCAACTTCAAGGGCGAAGTCTATGTGCTCTCGAAGGAAGAGGGCGGCCGTCACACGCCGTTCTTCAAGGGCTATCGGCCTCAGTTCTACTTCCGCACCACGGATGTGACCGGCGTAGCCGAGCTTCCCGAGGGCGTGGAGATGGTGATGCCCGGCGACAACGTGCAGTTGGCCATCGAGCTGATCACGCCGGTGGCGCTGGAAAAGGGACTGCGCTTTGC
>Ga0181535_10001930_pt1 | contig 26050 bp, 29 predicted proteins | sample PEATcosm2014_Bin_44_FD_119774 | JGI IMG/M metagenome (GOLD analysis project Ga0181535, IMG submission 119774) | Peatland microbial communities from MTU Mesocosm Facility, Houghton, MI, USA - PEATcosm2014_Bin17_30_metaG | ecosystem: Environmental > Terrestrial > Soil > Wetlands > Peat | place...
CTGCATCAGCTATTTATGGCGGGTCATCAGTCTCAGATGTTGAAAAATGGGCTTTTCACTTTCTGACCGTCCACCGACGCGCGCCCGTGCCGGTCATCTGCTCGCCTCCAAGCAACCGGCTTGTTCAGCAGCTAAAACCGCGATGAATTGTCCGCTTGACAGCCCCCCGGAGAGTATCGAGCGATTCACTTGTACTGCCTGACCAATCCAACCACTTTCCCGAACAATTCCAACTCCTCCTTCGGGCGAATGTTCTTGTAGGCCCTATTGCCGGGTTTCAGGTAGAACCCGTCTTTATCTTTCGCAAGGAACTTGACCGTACATTCCCGATCCACGATGGCGACGACCACGTCGCCCGGTTTGGTCGGTGCTCCTTTCTGCACCACCACGAGGTCGCCAGAGTGCATCCCAGCTTCTTCCATCGAGTCACCGTCCACGGTAAGGACAACTGTTCGTGATGGGATCCTGACGAGCAGTTGATCGAGGTAGCAGACGGAAGAGAGTCCATCGTTCGCCGTCTGCGGGGAGCCCGCTGGAACGTGATCCACATTGATCCGTTCAAAGAACCGTCTTCCTGGCTGCAGGCGCCGTTCCGGGGATGATGACAGATACCCAGCGGCCTTGAGCCGCCCCACCATCAACGCAATTGTGGCGGTGCTGCGCAGGCCCACCAGCTTGGCGATCCCGGTAAACGGCGGCAGCACGCGATGGATGGCGTAGTAGTCACGTAGTTTCTCAAGGTATTCGGCATCGCGGTTTTTCATACTCGAATTGTAGCGAATGTTCATTTGGAAAACAATACTGCCTCCGAGTAACTTTTTACCCGAAAGGCACCCACTTGTGGGTACGTACGATTGGGCGGCATATGTGAATGTTACCGAACGAGCATTCGGCTACCCTGTATATTCTAGAAATGGCCGCACGTTTTTGGCTAACTCCCGCAGCTGTCCCGATGACGCTCGAAGATGCGATGGCGCTTACGGAGGAGCAGGCCTGGCGGCTGTTCGCACAGATCCGGTGGGGCAGCAGCAAGAGGCAGTGTTGCCCAAAATGCGGCAAGAAAGACCAGCACTACAACATCCCCAGCCGCAGGCGATGGCGGTGCAAGGCCTGCAAATCTACATTTTCGGTCACCACGAGGACGCCGTTCGCGGATAGGAAGATCAGCTTCAAAAAGCTGGTTCTGGGCATTTTTACCTTTGTCATCAGCCAGAAAGGTATTGCTGCCCTGGCTCTGAAGCGGGTCATTCGATGCCAGTACAGGACCGCATTCGTTCTCCTGCATAAGCTCAGGGAAGCCATCATGGTCACCGTATCCACGGAACTTCTTGAGGGCAGGATCGAGATGGACGGCGCGCACTTCTCCGGCCGGCCCCGGAAGGGCAACAAGGCCCCGCCCAAAGCCGCAGCACCGACCATCCCCCTGAAATACCAGCAACCGCCGCCCCAACGCCAAAAGCAGCCTCCAAACGTGTTCCCATTTCATCCGAACCGGCGCATCGTGATGGTGCTGCGTGTATACGGCGAGAAAGGGAAGGGAGCAAAACGGACGATTGTCGAAATTTGCAAGTCGGAGAATGCGGCCGACATTGAAGCGCTGGTCGCCAAAACCGTGAAGAGAGGTTCCCTGATCTGGACGGACGAGCTATCTGCGTATGGAAATCTGAAGAAGCGCGGCTATAAACACGCCGCCGTCAATCACACCAAGGAATTCTCAACGAAGAATGGCGTGAACGAGAACCAGGCGGAGAGCTTCTTCTCCCGGATGCGCCGGGCGGTCATTGGGATCTACCACCGGTTCACGCCGATGTACATGATCGATTACGCAAATGAGATGGCCTGGCGCGAAGACGTGCGGCGCATGGACACCTGGGTCCAGCTTAGTTCCCTACTCGAAAGGGTATTCGATGCCGGCGTGTCAAAGGACTGGTGCGGATATGCCCAGGGCCACAAGCGGGCCGAAGAGATCCTCTTCCAGGCGCCGCCGGCGCAAGCATCAGCTGCCGGGGCTCAGTCTCCACCGCCGCCGCCGATAATCCCTTGATGATCGGTCCTCTATTGGTACTTCCTCGCCAGGCCCACCACACGTCCGAATATCTGGAGCTCCTCTTCGGCGCGGATATTCTTGAACGCCTTATTGGCCGGCTTCAGGTAGTAGCCTTTTTTGTCCTTCGCCAAGTACTTGACCGTGTATTCACCATCCACGATCGCGATCACGATGTCGCCCGCTTTGGCCTGCGCGCCCGTATTCACAATGACGTAATCCCCATTCAGCAGGCCGGCACCGTTCATCGAGTCTCCCTTCACCTGCACGACAACCGACCTTGAGGGTTCGCTGATGAGGTACCGGTCAAGCTGGTGCTCTTCGACGAACTTCTCCATCTCATAATCAGCTTTGCCGGCCTGAACGCCAGTTATGAAAACTCGATCGAAGAATCTGCTTGCCGGGCGCAGGCCCTGATTGATTGTCGATTCAAGGAATCCATCCTCTTTCAAGCGGTCCACCACGCCGGATACTTGGGAGGTGGAGCGCAGGCCGAGGAACTTGCTCATTTCGGGAAACGCTGGCAGGACTTGTTGCGCGGCGTAGGTGTCGCGCAGCTTGCCGAGGTGTTGATCATCGCGTTCAAACATGATGGCAGCCTTTCGCAGTGCGGTTTTCAGTGCAATCGGCTTTGCTGGGCAGGCTGTTCGGCGAGCGATGCGAGTTTTCAACCTAAAGGTACTGCGCTTGCAGTGGTCTTTGTGCGCCAGCGCACACAGTGGCACTATTTTCAATATTCACGAACGAATTATTCCGTTTGAGTATTCTGCTAAAGCATTCAATCTGCCAATATTCAAATGCCATATTCTTTTTCGGCGATCTCTTGAGGAGGAAGCGCGATGAGTGCATACTGGGCTGCCCGCGAGGCCATCGCAGATTTCATTGGAAACAAGTACGTCGGGATCGCACTGTTTTCTGCGCTGATGATCGGCTGGCTTTTCGGCGCTTGCGGGTTTTCTCTGAGACAGTCGCTTGGTCTGGGTCTGTTTTTCTTGATGCTAAATTGGTCCACTTGGATGGGGTCGCCAGCTGACAGGTATCAATTCACGCCTTATGAACTCCGTTGTTACCCTTCAGCCTGTCGAATGTTTCTAGATATTGGGCTGGTTCAGTCGAGCGAGGAGTTTATGCGACTATTCGGGCCCTTCAACGACTCAGCAGTGCCATGGAAGGAAAATAATGTCCTGTGCCATGGTCTCTATGCAGTATTCCTTGCAGGACGCGGGGCTGTATGGTCAGGGCGGGCCGTGATTCATTTTCCGTGGGAAGCCCGTTATGCAAGTACTCCAAACAGGTTCTATCGGTTGGTCCCTATGGGAACAGACATGTTTGGAATTGATTGGGCCAGGTGGGAAGAGTTGAAACGAATCCATGGATTTGATTTCAAAGTAGCTGATTTTGATTGGGTTACATGGTGTCGCTCATCTGGCTTGTGCTGTGTTGGGAGTTGGAGTCCTGAGATATTCATGCGGTTAGGTGTGGGAGGTTTTGAGTTTGGGGTTCGAGTTAAGAAGGAATGGTGGAAGCGGCACAAGGACTCGAACGCTGTGGTCCTTCGGGAGAATTCATATTATGACATGGTAGACCTTGTTCTTTGCTTTCTTCCGTTTTGCACACTGAGCGAATTCTATTGGAGGCCTGAAAAGACACCAAGCGCAGAGCAAGCAAGATCTCTTGTCGAGGCAATTAAGAAGGCGGTTTCCGAGAAGGGTTGGAACAACAATTTGGGCCCCTGGGACACTGAAAAACCGAGAGGGTCATACGAGCACAAGTACATGAGCGTGAGTGTTTCATGTCTTTACGACGGCTAGAGGGCTATCTTGCGGGGCCGAATTAGGTACGCTCACGAATCTCTACAACCAACGCCCGACGTGGCTGGCGCAACTGCATCAGAAACTGGATGCCGCTGTGTTCGCTGCTTACGGCTGGCCAGGTTCGCTGACCGATGCGGAGATTCTGGAGCGGCTCCTTGCTCCCGGATTTATGTCGGAACGGTGAACAATTCGACCTCAACATCGACAGAAAACGGCACCTGGAACGGGAATGCGAACAGCACTTCATTTGGCGATACGACGAACACAAACGCCAACGGTGGCTATTCCGGAACCAGACAAACCTCCACCTATGGATCGTCGCAAGCCGTCTACAAGATCTACGACAACCTGGTAATCGAGGGTGCGGACACCGTGTACGTCACCTCCGAACGCCTCCGGTGGCGCTGGTCGCACGGGACCCATGCTGCCGTGTACGACACGATCAAGTACGACGTCGATGGCAGGAAGCTTCACGTTTTGGACGAAGACAACAAAGAGCACACGATAGAGATCGTCAAGGAGATCAGAAAACGCGCTCCGGGTGTGACACCCGTTGCTCCACGGCCAGCTGAAGGTCTGAGCCAGGTGGCGCCGGCCGCCGCAATTGCTCCCGCTGCGCAAGCGTCCGTGACCATCGACTCCACTCCTGCCGGGGCCGACATCGAGATTGACGGCGCCTTCGTTGGTAATACGCCCTCATCGCTTGCCGTCGCTTCAGGCCGTCATGTGATCGTGGTTAGCAAGCCCGGCTTCACAAGCTGGAGCAGGACACTCAACGTCACTGGCGGGGCTGTGCACGTTGCGGCGGAGTTGGTTCCGGAGCCGGCGAAGCAGTAGGAATCTATGGTGCCTTCGTCCGTGGCCGCTTCACCAGCGCCCACTTCCCAATCCGATTGGTTCTCGGTTTGTGGAGCGGCTTCATCCAGCCGGCTGCCGCGAGTTGCCGCAGCCGCCTCGTTACCATTCGCCGCGATTCTTCGCGTTGCTTGGTCGTGCCGGATGGCAGGCCGAATAGACCGGCCAAGTGCCCCCTGATCTCGATCGTGCTCACCGCCCGTTTGGCGCTGCGCATGTACTCAAAGATCACGGACGTCAAAGCACCGTGGCTCGGAATCAACCTGCTCGTTTGGCGGCTGATAGGTCGAATAAGGTTTGGATCGATCTTCCAGCGATGCCTAAGTTGTTCGTCCAGCTCCGCGACTCTTGCTTTTGCCTCTTCGTGTGCCTTCTCTGCCGATTGAACATCGATTGCGATTTGCGCAAGGCGGGCTTCCGCCTTCTTGACTTCATTGGCTGCGCAGGCTCGTGCACGGATCGCCTTAGCCAGGCCAGCGCCGTAGTGCCATCCCATGCCAGCAATCGTAAAGGATGACCGGAAGGAGCGGTGTGAGCCGGGGTACAACTGGCTAAGCCGCTTAGACAGCATGTGCCGGCTGACTGCTTAGCGCTGTGACTGGGATGACTTCTTCGGAGGCTGCTTCACCAACGCCCACTTCCCAATCCCGTTGGTTTCCCGTTTGTGGAGCCGTTGAATCCAGCCGTCATCCACTAGGTGGCGCAGCCGATGTCTGATCGTCCGTCGCGACTCTTCGCGTTCTTCGGCCGTGTCCGATGGCAGGGCGAGTACCCGAGTCAAGTGCTCAGTGAGCTCGATCGTGGTGACCGCCCGCTTGAAGCTACCCATGTAGTCAAGGATCTCCGAGGTTAAAGAACCGTGCCGCTTAATCAGCCTTCGCGGAGTGCGGTTGATAGGCCTGATTCGGTCTGGATCGACCTTCCAACGGTGAGCAATCTCCTCATCCAGGGCTGCGACTTTTGCCATTGCATCTGCTCGGACCTTTTCTGCCGCCTTGGCCTCGTTGCCCAGCTTCGTGAGGCGGGCCTCCGCCTTCTTCACTTCACCGAATGCGTAGGCACGCGCCCGGATCGTTCTGGCCAGCTCGGCGCCGTGGTGCCATCCCATGCCGGCAATCGTAAACCATAGCTCGAAGGCGCCAACTGTGAGCCGGCGCACACACGGCCGTTCGGTCGAGAGCCTGGCTCCGATGGTTTCGTTGAAGGATGTTGCGGCGCGGCGCAAATGCGCCTATTATGAGTTCGACTGTCTCTAGATTAGCAGGGCAATCCACTCCTTCAAACAACGCCGAAATACGCAATACACTCGCTTGTAATGCGGGTGTATGCACGGACCGTTTCTAACAAGAAACGGCGGATTGCAAAGGAGAGTTATGTGTAAATCGTACGAAGCTGAAGTTGAGATCGTTCTAGTGGGTTATGAAAACATCATCGAGGCTGAGAGGGAACTGGAAGAGCGAATGGCTGGAATTGACTTCACGAAGACTCGTTCATACTACAGAGGCCATACTCCGTTGCTGCCTCCTCAGTTGGAAGAGTTCATTCGGGGTTATCTAACCGGTAAGCTCACCTACTCCGATGATCGTTTCTTGGTTCGCGTGTTAAGAGAAGGCGAACAAATCACTAGAACGGAAATCTGAGGAAGGTACGGACCGAGGGGGGGGAAGACCTATCGCGACATCTCCACTCGGATAACCTCGCAGAGAAATGGAGGCTCTAGATGTCTCGAGTTGCAGGCGTCTTGTTTGTCATCGGCATAATCGTTGTCTGCTACAGGCGCCTTAGCATGGGTGGAATGGCATCGCAATGGATGAACTATGAATCCAGTTTCTTACAAGCTCCTATTCTTCTGAGCCGCATGCGTCGAATAGCCGCAAAAAATGTGGATATGCGGCGACTGGCGCTCAACAATGACCCAACCGAATCCTTCGATGGGAATGCTGATATCGTATGCGCGGCTCAGCGCCAGAACGCCATTGAGCATGACGCGGCTCTTCAGCCCGTAAGAGACGTTCTGGTGAATGTTAAAGGAACGCTCAGCGGTCAGCGGCCAGCCGAGTGGTTTGAAAGGGCGTTCCCTGTCCTAAGCGCGCAGATCAATAGGGACCTGAGCATATGTGAGTCCCCAGAAACCTTGGACCATCTCAATCAGGCCTGTCACCATCTCGACGTTCTTAGGGAAGGGCTTTTCGAACGGCCTTTTGAAAGCCCCCCACAAACAGCTGACCAGGCAATAAAGAATGCTAAATATTTGGAAGTAATTCGGAACGCGGCAAAGGTTCTGCGTCATGTCTATTACGAAAAGTTGGTTGCGGCACGAGATATCGCGGGTCTGCCCCGCATTAATCTTTGGAGTTTGCTCTCCGAGGAACTGGAATTGCAAAATGCCCTGGAGAATATCCGAGCTATAAGAATTCCACTCTTTAACGCGTTTGCAGTGGAAAACGCACCCCTTCCCTTGTTGCGTGAGTTGGAAGAGATGTTCAGACCTCGACCTGCGACAAAAATGCTCCGAAAGATGCAACAGTTGCACAAGCGGATCTACTCAGACCTGGCGACGAGGCGAGCTGCGTAGCGTGCCAGTCGGATCTGCCCCCTCGCACAAAAATCACGTTCCGCCGCTCCAAATCAGCCACGTGGGGTCACGTCACCTATTGATTCCAAGGGCCCATGGGAGCTGATGAGCAAGCGCCTTGAGGGCGAGGAGCATTGCGGAACACAAGCGGGAGATTGAAGTAGATGCAAAGAACCAGAACGATTGATATTGCCGATCGAGCCTTCACGATAGATGATTTGAGGCGGTTTGCGAAGATCCTAGATGATCACGTCCACGAAGGCGCAGCGGTGCAATTCAGCGCGAAGTACGAGGTTATACGGTGGCTGATGGGATTTTTCTGGGCATCTGGTGCCCGGGCCTGGATTCTGTCAGCATGGCCCAGCATCGAATTTGATTTCGGTAGCCAATACCTCCGCCCAGTGAATAAGCGAGACAGAATCTACGCGCTTTGGGCGTTCGCGATTGCGCCTATCTTGACCGCGGCTGTTTATGACTTTGTCAAGAAGATGGTTAAGTAGCTACGCGCACGGCCCCCCAGCATCCGCGTTCGCCGCTCGGATGCGCCTACCCCTCGCGCAAAAACCGCCCGGCGGCGATAAATCCCTTGGGTCCCATGCCGAAAAACGCTCCGTAAACCATTGATTCCACACATTCTTGTGCAACAGATGCATAATAGTGTGTGTCTGCGCTATTATGCATCTGACGCACAAAATCCGCTCCTGACGGCGATTTATGCTGACATTGAGCCCTTAGGTAGCTGAATATTAGAGGTTTGCCGGGCGGTCATTGGGATCTACCACCGGTTCACGCCGATGTACATGATCGATTACGCAAATGAGATGGCCTGGCGCGAAGACGTGCTGGCGAGGCGATCCACTCCAGCAAACAGCGCCAAGCTCGGCAAATGTTCTTTCGCAGGATCGCGAGCCCATTAGCGGTGGCGCGCGCAAAGCGCAACATGGAAGCGAAAGCAGATAAAAAGGAACATCATGGAGCACGTCACATACGAGTACGAATTTGTCACCCTCCCCGGCACGGACAAGGGCGCCATTATTGACGTTCTTAACGGTTGGGGACAGAAGGGATGGCGCGTTGTCAGCTATATCCACGGGGAACGCGAGTTGGCTGCGCTTCTGGAACGATCGAAGAGTGCATAGGATCCCGCGCGGGTGCAAGGTCCCGCCGGCACGACCGCGTAGTCCGGGCTCTTTAGCGGCAGATACCGGGCCTTCTCGTAGCGAAGGCTCGAATGCCGTTGCGCCTGATTGACGGTCCTCTGGTTAACCCACGCGGCAGCGACTATCCGCCACTCCAAGACCCGGCGAAATCCATAACCAGATGGCACCGCTTCTGGCGAAAAGGATCGGAATGAAGAATGCATTTCCTTTAGCAGTAGTTTTTGCCGCTGGATCACTTCTTGCGTGTGGCCAGGGGAGCCAGACCCCGTCCGCGCTTCTGGCGGCGGCACGGGATCAGTCGGACATCTTCAACCAAGCTGCGCGTCCATTCGTATTTGAAGCTGATTTGACGGTGCAGCTTGCAGCGCCGATGCACGGGCATCTGACTATTCATTGGCAGTCCAGGAACCACTGGCGGCGCGAGTTGGAATTCGGACCTTACAAAGAGACCGTTGTGCGCGTAGGCGAGTGGGAGTACGCACAACGGAACGTTGGGTTTGCTCCGTTCCGCGCTACCCAGGCAGTCCATCTTCTGGAATTTGCGAAGCAGGATACCCACATTCCAGTGAAGGGCGCGAAGACGCGCAACAGAGACGGGTTAGTGCTGACGTGCATCGGCTTGGAAACAACCGGATGGAATATGCACTCGGAGATGTGCACTGATTCCGCGACCCACGAGATTGTGAGCTACAACCCGTGGCCTTACGACGGTGCCGGTGGGAGCGCGAGCTTCTCCAGCTACACCAGGATTGATGAGATGAAGTTCCCAAAGCATCTGGAGTTACGCGTAAACAATAGCCCCGCAGTGGTGGTGGCCGTCACGAAGCTTGAAGAACAGACGTTCGATACGAATCTGCTTACACCACCACAGGGCTCGACTGCGCGGAGGCACTGCGACGACATGACCCCGGCGGTGCTGATCCAGAAGCCCCCCGATATCGGCCATCTTGAGAGCCTCTCTGGAGAAGCGCATGTTGAGGTTCAAGTCACCGTTATGAAGGACGGATCCGTCGGCGCGATTCAGGTCATAGGTCTGAACTCGGTGGAGTTGGCGGATCGGATACGGAAGGTGTGGATGAACGTGCGGTTCAAACCGGCTATGTGCGGGACCGAGCCTGTGCTGGTCGATGAGGAGGTGGATATGGAGGTTACTTCGAACTAGTTTCCGGACGTTTAGCTAGGTCCTGAACGCGCTAGCTGGTGATTACCAGCCGATGCGCGCCTGGGCGCCGCCGACCCCCTCGCACAGAAATCGTCAGGCGGCGATAAATACCTTGCAAACCATGTCGAAAACCGCGCTGTAGTCCATTGATTACAATCATTCTTGTGCGTCAGATGCATAATAGCGTTGTGTCTGCGCGGCCCCGCGGGCCCGCATCCGCAGTTTCTTGTGGAGCACCTGTCAAAGGACGACGGCCCCCGCCCCTCGACTCCCTAGAGCCGATAAATCGCAACCGGGAGTTGAGCCTATTGTGGATTACCTGCAGTCGCTGCAGCCCCATATCAACCCGCGTTGTGAAGACGGTTGCTACTATCTGCTGAACAACTACAACCCTGGATCCTTCGGAAATGGCAACAACGCGTATTCGGACCACTACGTCTATAACACCGCATTCACCATACCGCCGTCCTCGGTTCCGAGCATTGGCGACGATATGATCAAGGCCGAGGTTTCCTGGAAGTACCATGGCGATCAATGGAACAACTACGTTCCCGATCCCTATCAGCTCAACTACGGGGCGATCGGCGCGAACACAGATAAGTATTGCAATATCTGCAATCCTTTCCAGTACGACACCTCCATCATGGCGAATGCCGCTGTCCGCACGGCCCATATTCAAGACACCGCGAATCTGTACAGCGACATCGCAAAAAGCTCCTTGCCTGCTGTCTCGATCGTCAAGCCAAGCGGGCTTGTAGACGGTCACCCATCTTCTTCAAAGCTGAATCTGTTTGAGTCCTTCGTGAAAAAGATTGTGGATGCGCGCAGTCGAGACAACTTTCCCAATCCAATCGCCTCATGGAAAACCCATACGTTCCCATCGACAGCCCGGCGATCGACAATCTTTTCAGCCTCTTCGATTTCCCTGCCCAGAAATAATCAGGTCTGACTCAGAAACATTCGCCGGAGTTGGTGTCCTAACTCCGGCGAGTGCTGTAAAGATATGAATTATTCAGCTCGGTTTGCATGCCACCCAGGGCGCTAAAGACATCAAAATGTCCTGAGCTCTTTGTTCTGCAAAATTGACGATAAGTCCCACGCGTCGACTGTTCAATTCCGAACACGGCTTTTCAAATCCGGACATCATCCATAAGCTGGAATCGGGCACGGGCGCGGATTTACCCTAGAAATCGGGAATTTTGCCCGCACGCTGATCTGGCTTAAAAAATGCAGCGGTCAGGGCTTGAGGACCATTTAGGTGGAGGCCCCCTTGAGATCGATCAAGTTCATTGGGAATCCTGTTCCCATGGCAATCGCATTTGCGCTTTTGTCCACAGCGCCCTTCTCGGATGCACAGGAAGCGCTGACCGCCGATTCACATTCTCCAACCTCGCAGGCTTATGCTCTCACCGACACTTCGAACTTGGTGGAACAAGGTGTGAAGGCCGAAGCAGTCGAATATCGTGGCCGGAAGGCCGTGCGGCTCACCGCCCTGGGAGAACAGGGATTGGCTTTCCTCAAGGGAGTTGAGTTCCGCGACGGAACCATTGAATTGGACATCGCGACAAAGATCACCACGCCCCCCGGCACCAGGATGCCTGGGTTCACAGGCGTTGCTTTCCGAGCGCTGCCAGACGCCGTGCACCCTGACGCTTCGCATTACGAGCTGTTTTATCTCCGCCCCGGCAACTCGCGATCCGAGGATCAGGCGATGCGCAACCATTCCCTGCAATATACCGCCGAGCCCGGCTTCGGCTGGGAGAAGCTGCGCAGACAGTGGCCTTTTATCTACGAATCGTATGCGGAATTGCAACCGGACGAGTGGACACCCGTGAAGATCGAAGTGCATGGCCGGAAAGCCAGGTTGTTCGTGAATGGGTCCGCAAATCCAAGCCTGGTGGTGGACGGCCTCAAGGGCGAGGATCTGCAGGGTGGCGTCGCCTTATGGGGTTATGCAGGGGAAGAATCGTATTTTTCGAATCTGAGGATCTCCTCTGCGAAACCGGAACCGATTGAGAATGGCGGCGAAGCTGCCGGCACATGGGATGTCACGTTCGCCAGCGACGCCGGCCGGTTCTCTGGAACATTGAAACTCGCTCGCCAGAACGGCTCGGTCATCGGCACATGGTCGGGAGCTTTTGGAATGGAGCAACAAGTCGCCGGGACTTGGCGCGACGGCTACGTCGAACTGAAGTTCAATGGCACCTGGCCCGACCCGCCGGCACCCGTTGTGGCCACGATGGCCGGATGGATTGATGGCGACTTCGCTCAAGGCCGAATGAAGGTGGAAGGTGAAGCAGATGGCCGGTGGATTGCTGTTCGCAAGAAATGATGCACCGTCGTTTGAGCGGATTGGGAATTGGTGGGCCGCAGAGGAATCAGTGCGGTCTACGCGGCTGTGAGCCCAAGTAGCGAGTTTCCGTCATCACATGATTCTTCCAGCTTCCCGTTTATGCCTTACCTCGTTGTTGGTTCCCGCAACCTCAAGGAACCTCCTTGTCCTTTACCTTGGTCTCGCTCTCTTCTCGCAGCTTCGCCTGCCATGCCTGGTACGCCGCATGGTCGTGGCTCTCAACCATTCCTGCTAGATAAGGTTCGATCTGGAACCCCTTGGGCAGCTTGTGCAGCACCACAAGTTGCTTGAAGTGCGCATTGCACACCGGGCAATACAACTCGTACTCCTGAAAACTCGCATCGGTCATGGTCAACACATTGTAGTGCCCGCACGGCACACTCACATATGGCTATGTAACCGCGGCCTTAGCCAAACTCACTGAATGTGGAATGAATTCAGAAAATCGTCCGCTGAGCTTGAAGAACCGCCCGCGCCGACCGTCACAAAAAGCCTGTAAAGCCGCTGACCGTTCAGATACTCACGCCCATAGAACGTGTTCCCGGCGTTGTCGGTCAGCACGAAGGCCCGCCCTGGAACACCATTCAAATCCACCGGCCCGTCGGAGGTCACAGTAGCCTTCAGTGCCGTCGCCGACGCGTCGCGAATGCGCCCCAGCGCTGGCTGCGTGTCGCCAAAGGAATAATTTGCCGGATAGTCGTTGTAGATCACCAGGTAAGAAAGACTACTGCTCGCGTCATATTGGAATTGATGAATAACCAGGGTATCCGTCCCGGAAAGCGGTGCCGAATTCTGGGTTTCCGTTGGCGTTCCTGGAAATAGCACGCTGAAACGGCCGTCATCTGACACGAACGGCTGCACGCTCGGCGCTGAAACAGGTGTGTCGGTTGGCGTGGTTGTCGTGGGTGTCGATGTCGTCGCCGTCGGTGTAGACGAAAAATCAGTCGCGTCCGCCGGCGTAAACGGCAACTCCCCGTGTTGATCCATCCGCTTCGCAAATGGGATGATCACCTTGATTGTCAACAGCGTCAACAACGCCAGCACCACAACTGCCGCCACCAGGCTTGGCCACCACGGATCCTTCTTCGGAACTTTGGAAACCTTCGCAAACGGTAGCGCTGCCAGCTTCTCCAGGTCAGCGGGGAGTCCAGGGTTCTCCGCCTCGAACCGCGCATACTGTTCTGGATACCGCTGCTTCCCGAATATGATCATGTCCACATATCGCGCCGTCAGGTGGGGAAAACCGATCGGCAGCCGCGCGAACCACGCAAAGAACGATCCTTTCACCAGCCGGTGTTGATCCACAATGCCGTTCGGGTTAACCGAGTAGCCCAGTTGCCGCCCCACAAAAATCTTCTGCATCGCTGAGATAGCGCTTGAAATATCTCCGTTGATCACCGCCAGCGCAATACGATCGCCGGTATAGACCAGCGCCCGCTCATACGGCAGCAGAAAGACATTGAAGAACCCCAGTTGTTGCGCTGCGCGAATCGTCCAACCCCAGAACCCCGCTTGCCGCCGCGCCCGCAGATAGCCAATGAATCTTCCGATAATCCAGCGAAGCTCGTCGTCCGTCACTCCCGCTTCAAGAAGCTCGGAGTTCAGAAACACAGCCCGCCTGTAGAAAAAGAACTTGATGAGGAAGGCGTTGAAGTTGCCCTGTTCATACACAAACACATTCACCGTTTTTTTGAATACGATCACCGACTTCAATTCTTCGCTGATGTGGTGAATGCGCGGATAGTTCAGTTCCGACACAAGAATGCTGTTGCCCATGAAGCGCGCAAACCAAACGCGGCCGCCCAGCCACAGCAGGAATGCAAAGAACGGCACAATCAGAACCGCTGTGCCCAGAGCCAGAGCCGCACCGATCAGCGGAAACAGAACAAGCGCGAAAAACAGCGCCAGCACAAACCGCCGCGGCTGCAGCGGGTGCTCAAGCGACAGGAACGTTTCTTTGTTGATGGTTTGCTGTGGCTCGGACACCGATCATCCTCCGAGTTGTCAAGCTGCGTGGAATTCCCCGATAATAGCAAATACTCCCCAACTCTGGAGTTGAATTTTCGTGAGTGCCCAACCGTGGCCGATGTTTTCCTGAGTTATAAAAGAGAAGACGCTGACACCGCGCGCCGCATCGCCGATGCCCTGCGCGATAGTGGAATCTCTGTATGGTGGGACGACGGTATCACTCCGCGCCAGGCATGGGATTCCGAGATCGAGCAAGCCATTTCCGCTGCTTCCACCGTCGTTGTCCTCTGGTCCCCGCGCTCAGTATCTTCGGAGTGGGTTCGCACCGAGGCTCACTACGGCAAAGATCGCGGCAAACTCGTTCCCGCAATCGTTGAGGCCTGTTCCATCCCCATCGCCTTCACCCTCACCCAGACCGTCAACCTCACTGCGTGGAACGGCGACCGCGAAGACCGCCAGTGGCGCAAGCTCCTCACCTGGATTACCGATCTCATCTCCACCAAGCCGGGCAATGCCAACTTGCCCCCAGGCCTTGTTGCCGCCGGAACCCCCAACGTCTATCGAGATGCCATCGGCAGTCTGCCCTCTGGCGACCCCATCTATGACGGTGCATTCATCAGTCCCTATTCACCGCCCGGCACTCTGTTTCGCGATGGCGAGCAAATGCCCGTCATGCGCATTGTGCCCAAAGGCCTCTTTCTTCTCGGCGCCTCCAGCGACGACCCCGACCGCGCTCCTTTTGAGATGTCCCAGAAGCGCATTGACCTGCCCGCCTCGTTTGCCATCGGCGTCTACCCTGTGCTCATCACCGAATACATCAAGCTCATCGGCGCACCGCCGGCCCCACAAGCCGCTCCCGAGCCGGAGCGCAGTTGGTTCAGCCGCTTTCGCGCCTCCTCCCAGCTCGCGCCTCAGCCCGTCGAGCGCGCCACACCGCCAACTGGAATCCCTGTAACCAACATCTCCTGCGATGAAGCCCAGGTGTTCTGCAACCGACTCTCTGCCGCTTCCCAGCAAAGCTACCGCATCCCCTCTGAAGCAGAGTGGGAGTACGCTTGCCGCGCCGGTTCGCTCTCGCGCTACTCCTGCGGAGACTCCATTGACTCCACCCGCGCAGCCTTCGCCCTCGCCGCTGGCCCCATCCCAGTCGGAACCTTCCCTCCCAATAGTTTCGGCCTTTACGACATGCACGGTAACGTCCGCGAATGGACCGCCGACCTTTGGCACGACTCCTACGACCTCACTCCCCAGGACGGTCGGCCCGCCCTTGATGGCCACAGCTCCATGAGCATCGTCCGCGGTGGTGGATGGCGTGACAGCGCCTCGATGCTCCGCTCCGCGGCTCGCATGCGCGCAACGAGATCAATCCGTGCCGATGTCATCGGCTTCCGTGTAGCCCGCTCAGTAGGCTAACCCGTCATCCTGAGCGAGGCGCAGTGCAGCACAGCCCGAGGGATCTCCATTTTCACTCTGTCGACCGGATAAGGCCGGAAGCGGAGTGCCCAACGTCTCGCCCTTCACACAAGGGATTCAACGACATCCCACCAAATGCCCCCAACCCTGAGTCCATCGCTGAAATTCTGAACTCATCACCTTTGAGCGGACCAATCCGCGGGAAACTCCGGAAAAGCCGGCACGGGCAACCCGACCTTCGATCGAGGCTTCTGTAGATAGAACGACCAGCCACCTCCGAGATCGACAGTTGCTTGAGAAGGAAATCGTGCAAAAAGTGCGGCAAAAAGTGCAAGGAATGAAAGGCCACAAAGGAGGAAAGAAATGAAGAGAAGTCATCACCACGCAGAGGCGCTTGCGCCAATTCTGGCCACGGCCCTCTTTGCCTTCACCCCCGGGCCTGACTGCCCAAAACAGGCCACAGAACCCGCCTGCGCAGCTGCAACCGGACCCGCAGCAACAGGAGCAGCAGCAACAAGACGAGCAGCAACGGGATCAACAGCAACAGGACCAGCAAAGCAAGACCTTCCAGGGTAAGATCATCCAACTCCAGGATGGAACCTATGCTCTCGTGACAGGCCAAACGCCGGAAGGCAAAATGTCTGGACATCACCTGGATGACCAGGACAATGCAAAGAAGCATGAGGGGAAGCAAGTGAAAGTCACCGGAACCCTCGAGGCGGCAAGCAACACGATTCACGTAACCAAAATCGAAGGAGCGTAACTACTCGCCCGACGTGGGCGCAGCCGGTAAGACGAGGGTGCCTCCGCATTTGGCGGCCCTCCTCGCTTGCCTCGTAGACTGCACCACCCTTCCACAGCGCAAGCGGCAAACCCCTGATTGCGCCAGCCTGCCGGCTGTTCCCCGCCGTTCTCATTGCGGATCGCTCGCGGCCAACCTCCACACATTCTCCTGACGAAGAAAATCGAAGTCTTTGCCCCCAAAAACTCCGAGCCGCCTCTCCCGTTAAAATCAACACCATATGGATCCCAAGATTCCCAGCCCCGCCGTCGAAGGCGCCCCAGACACTATCCTCGACGGCAGTCGCTTCGTCCGCGCCTGTCTCCGCCGTCCCGTCGACCGCACTCCTGTCTGGTTTCTACGCCAGGCTGGGCGTTACATGCAGGAGTACCGCGACGTCCGAAAGCACCACACTCTCGTCGAAATCTGCAAGTCGCCCGACCTGGCCTCTGAAGTCACTATCACCGCCGCTGAAAAACTCGGCGTCGACGCCGCCATTATCTTTGCCGACCTCCTGTTACCCCTTGAGCCCATGGGCCTGCCCTTCGAGTTCCAGGCCGGCGAAGGCCCTGTCGTCCACCATCCCGTCCGCACTGGTGAGGACGTGCGCGCCCTGCGCACTGACCGTGCCGCCGATCTCGCTTACGTCGCCCGCGCAATTCAAAAGGTCGCTGCCCACTTCCGCGACCGCCTCGGCATCATCGGCTTCTGCGGAGCACCGTACACCCTCGCCAGCTACATGATCGAGGGCGGCGGCTCAAAGAACTACATCCACACCAAGCAGCTGATGTATCGAGACACGCTGTCCTGGCGCTTGCTCCTCGATAAGATCGTCAAGGTCCTCGAAGAGTACTGCCGCCTCCAGGTGCAGGCCGGCGCGGACGTCATTCAAATCTTTGACAGTTGGGTCGGCTCTCTCGGCCTCGCCGACTATCGCGAATACGCCTTCGAAGCCTCCAAACGCCTGGTTGAATCGGTGCAGAAGATGGGCGTCCCGGTCATTTATTTCGGCGTCGAGACAGCCGGCCTGCTCACCGAGATGGCAAAGACAGGCACGGATGTCATCGGTCTCGACTGGCGACAGCCCCTCGATGAGGGTTGGCAGGCCGTTGGCCATGGCCACGCCGTGCAAGGCAACCTCGACCCCATCACTCTTTTTGCTCCCGTTGAAATCCTCGAACTCCGCGTCAAAGAGGTTCTTCGCGCCGCTAACGGTCGCCCAGGCCACATTTTCAATCTTGGCCACGGCATCGTCCCTTCAACCCCGGTCGAAAACGTGCAGGCCGTAGTCCGCATGGTCCGCGAGTTCCGCCTGGAGCCTGACAATGGCTGAACGAGCCGTCCTTACAGGTGCCCCATCCATCGCGTCCTTGGCGATGGGTGGGAGCCCTCAACCCGCCCGACACGGGGAACGCATAGATGCCTGAACAAGCTGTTCTTCTCCTAGCCCACGGAACCCCTGAGACCATCGAGCAGATTCCCGAATACCTGCGCAACGTCGTCAGCGGCCGCCCGCTTCCGGAACACGTGATCGATGAGATTCAGCACCGTTACTCGCTCATCGGCCACAGCCCGCTCACTGAAATCACACTCGAGCAGGCGCGTCTCGTTGAGTTAGAACTGGCTGCCGCGGGTCAACCGGTGCGAGTCTACGTCGGCATGCGCAACTGGCGTCCTTATATTCCCGACGTCGTACGCCAGATGCGTGAAGACGGCGTTGAAGAAGCCGCTGTCATCTGCATGGCCCCTCAGAACTCGCGCACCAGCGTTGGACTCTACCGCCGTGCTGTGCAGGCAGAGGCAGGCCCGTTGCGCATCGATTTCACTGAGGGCTGGGCTGAGCATCCGCTGCTCTCCGACGCTTTCGCGCAGCGGCTTCGCCCCGCCCTGGCCAAACTAGTCGCCGAATCTCAATCTCCGGTGCCCGTCCTGTTCACCGCGCACAGCGTTCCGTCGCGGACCATCCAGGCGCCAACTGCGGAAGAGGGTCAGCCGCGTCTTTGGCCTGGCGAAGGCCCCAACTCCACACCCGATCCGTATGCTGAAGAAGCGCGGCGTACTGCAACCATGGTCGCCGAGCGCGTCTCCGAAATCCCTTCATGGAAATTCGCCTTCCAAAGCCAGGGCGCAAGCGGTGGACCGTGGATAGGGCCCAGCGTTGAAAGCATCCTTGATGAACTTGCGGGTGAGGGCGTCAAAAGCCTGATCCTCCAGCCCATCGGGTTTCTCTGCGATCACGTCGAGATCCTCTACGACGTCGATATCTTCTTTCGCGAATACGCCGCCAACCTCGGCGTCCGTCTTGAAAGGCCAGAGTCGTTGAACGCTTCTCCCACCCTTGCCAAAGCGGTTGCCGATCTCGCGCTGAAAAGCTTGCAACGCTTGATGAGCCCTTCCGCTTCCTGATTTACCAGGGAGCATACCCCAAAAGTAATAGGCGGCATCGCACCTCGTTGCGCACTTTCAGTTACTCTCATACCCAAACTTTTGCCGCTTGGTCTCTATGCCAATGTCACTTCGTTCGATAAAATAGTGGACAGCAAAACTGTAGAAGAACCTGTTGTGCGTATGCGTGGGTCCCAGAGGAACTCTCTTTTGGATCAAGCCGCACGGGTGCGATTTGCTTGTCCAATGTTTCGGCCTCAGGTGAATTTGCAGGTCGGGCCGCGTAACAAGGAACTCAATTTGATTGCCGGCAGATAAGGAAGACTGACATGCACTGCACAAGATGTGGATGTGAGATGCGTCGGCTCATGCGGGAAAGCTTCTTGCAGCGAAACGTCTATCCATTATTCGGTTATTATCCCTGGGAATGCCCGCTGTGCAGGGACCTTGTCCACTACAAGGTTCGCCACGTGAATAAGAATCATTCCAGCAAGGCAGACGGCGCATTGTCCGATTCGAGCTTTGCCAACTCTTCATCCCAGGCACCTTCTGGCGCCTCCACCGCCAAGTAGGTTGAAGCACCGCAGGTGCGCCGTTTTCGCGTACGCTCGTGTTGCTCATGCAAGCACGCTTAGGCCTTGAAGAAATTCTTCGCCAGGAACAGCAAGTTTGCCGGCCGCTCCGCGAGCCGCCGCATGAAGTAGGGATACCACTCTCTTCCAAAGGGAACGTAAACTCGCACCTTGTAGCCCTCTGCCACGAGACTGCGCTGCAAATCGCGGCGCACGCCATAAAGCATCTGAAATTCAAATCGGCTGCGTTCAATTCCACGCTCCTGCGCAAACAACTTTGCCGCGGCAATCATGGCTTCGTCGTGCGTAGCTAATCCATGGAAGATCGGGCTCGCCAGCAACATCTTGCTTAGCTGGATGTAATTCTTATCCACGCTTGACTTCCGCGCGAACGCCACCTCCGGCGGTTCTTTGTAAGCGCCCTTGCAAAGCCGCACCCTGATCCCATCCACGAGTAGCTGTTCAAGATCCGCCTCTGACCTGTAGAGGTATGCCTGGATCACAATGCCGATGGCCCCGCGCAGGTTGGGCCGCGCATGCAGCCGGCGCACAATGTCAAGCGTTACCTGTGTCAGCGACGAGTCTTCCATGTCGATTCGCACAAAGTTGCCGGTCTGGCTAGCGTGCTCGGCCAGATTCAGCGCGATGGTATCAGCCAGCTTTGGAGAGAGCTCCAGCCCCATCTGCGTCAGCTTCACGCTGACGTTCGCGTTCAGTTTCTGCGCGGCAATCGCATCCAGCAACTCGTGGTAAACATTGGCGGCCTTGTGAGCCTCCAGCTCTGAGGTCACGCTCTCGCCCAGCGAGTCCAGGGTCACGGCCATGCCCTGTTGGTTGACTGCCTCCGCCACCCTGAGCGCGTCGCTGATTTCCATCCCCGCCACAAAGCGGGAACTCATCTGGCGCCCTACGCTTGAGTTTTCACTAAAGCGCCGCAATAAACGATTCCGGGAGAGCGCGATAAAGGCGGTGCGCAAAACGGGCATCGGGCGATCCTGCCGGCCAGAGTCATCTTGCTGGCTCTTCCGCCGGACACTCCAGTTTCGCACAGCAGCCGCGGTCCACCTGGTGGAATTCAGGACGAAGGTAACGCGTGGCTGCTTTCGCCGCTCTTGCGATAATTCGAACCAGAGGTGCCTTGGAAATGCATTCCAACTGGCTTGGGTTCTTGATTGCAGGTGCCGCCCTGGCTCAACAGGTGTGCCTCTCCCAAACCTTGCCGTTGAGTCCTGGCGAGACCCTGAACGGCCACCGCATCGTCCTCGCTGAGGCGGTGCGCAACCAGCCGGCCGTCATCATCGCGGGCTTCAGCAAAGACGCTGGTCCTGCCTGCGGCAATTGGGCCAGGGCTGTTCGCGCAGACACATCGCTCACTCGCGTGGCGCTCTACCAGATGGCGATGCTTGAAGCTGCTCCATCCCTGCTCCGCGGCATGATCAAAAGCACCATGCGCAAGGGTCTCTCTGCCTCTGAACAAGATCGCTTCGTTGTGCTCACGCAGGATGAAACCCTATGGCGCAGTTATTTCGGGGTTGCTGGCGACAAAGACCCGTGGATCGTCCTCATAGATTCCAGCGGGCATGTCCTGTGGCATGGACACGGCGCTGCAAGCAACCTCGAGCCGTTGCTTAAAGCAGCCTTGCCACAATGACTCGCCTTACTGCACCTGGTAAATCGCGCTGGCATGCGCCGGCAGCGTCACCGTGATCTCTCTCGAATCCTTACCGTCAGTGTCGGTCCACAGATCGTGAGCCGTATGTTTCGCCCCATCCAGCCCCAACTCCTTCCACGTCGCCCTCAGGGTAACTGGCGCCTCGTCCAGGTTGAAGAAGGCATAGAACTCCGTGTAACCCCTTGCGCCCGGCGCGTCGATCGTTGCCCGCCACACCCTTGCATGTTCAAATCCTGCCGGCAGGCTCGCTGCTTCCAGCGGATGGCTGTAGGTCACATTCTGATTCATGAAAAGGATGGACTGATTGGTCAGCAGCGACCGTGTAAAGTCGTCCAGCTTGGTCAGATTGGCCCCGAGGATCAGCGGCGACCGCGCCACCGCCCACAACGTGAACTCCGTCCGCTGCTCGTCCGTTGTCTCCCGCGATTGCCTCGGCTCGCCCCAACCTGGATGCGGTGTCAATGAGCCCCACGGCAGCATATCTGCGTCCGGCCAGTTGCCCTGCCGCGCATACGGAGCCCACTTGGCCAGCAGATCGAACCCCTCACGAATGCCAGACGGGAAGTCACCCTCCCCCGCTTTATGCGGAAACGTCCAACCATCCCAGTGATCGTCGGAGATGCGCCACATCTGCGCCATTTCCGCCACCTCGGCTCCGTGTTCCAGCCCTGTCGGTCCGGGTGACAGGCTCAGCACAATCGGCCTTCCCGTCTTTTTGATCGCCTCGGCAATCTGCCTGATCTCGGTTGGCCGATACGGCCGGTCGCTGATGCAATCCACCTTGATGTAGTCCAGGCCCCAGCCTGCGTACTTCTTCAACATGGAATCGTAGTATGCCTGTCCGGCCGGTGTATCGCTTACTCCAAAGTTGCCCTCATCCCACGGGCAGGTTGCGCCCATGTCGGCCGCGTCCGTCGCATGGAAACTTGTACCCGCGATGGGCAGATTCTCTTTGACCACCTGTTTTGGAATTCCGCGGACAATATGGATGCCGAACTTCAGCCCCTGCGCATGAACCCAATCCGCCAGCGGCTTGAAGCCCGCTCCGCCTGCCGAGGAAGGGAATCGGCTCTCAACCGGAATCAAAATTCCATTCTTGTCCCACAGGTATTTCCGTTCGATCAGGTGCGCGGCGAAGGGATCTTCCATGTACCATCCCTCGTCGATCACTGAGTACTTCCATCCAAAGCCCACTACACCGGCCAGAACCCTGGTGTTGGCTTTGTAGTCGGCTTCATTGATGGTCAGCCCGTAGGCATCCCAGCTGTTCCACCCCATCGGCGGCGATAGCGCAACGCTTTGCGCGTGCGTTGAAACTGCAGTCAAAACAAGAGGGGCAAGAATAGCAGCGAGCAAAACCATGCGGCGAGTCATGCCGACACATATACCACATTCGCCCGCGTCTCCGCATGGGCGCGGGCCTGGTCGACTTACGAAGGTGGCCGAATCTCGCTCGATGTCCCTCCTGCTGCCGGAATGTAGCCCTTCAGCACGTAATCCATCACCATGCGGTCCGCATTGAAGCGCCACCCCAGTGTGCGAATCGTCCTCTTCATGCGCTTGATCCACCCTCTGGGCAGCCCATCCCGGTCGCGCTGATAGTACAGCGGAATCAGTTCGTCGCGCAGCACGCGATACAAGTCTTCACCATCCCGTGTGTCGTGGACGTCGAAGTTCGTGTGCGTTCTGCCCCCGCCAATGGCAAAGCCGTTCATGCCGTCATACGCCTCAGCCCACCATCCATCCAGCACTGACAGGTTGAGGCCGCCGTTCAGCACAACTTTTTGCCCGCTCGTACCCGATGCTTCCAGGGGCCGCCGTGGATTGTTCAACCACACGTCCACGCCTTGCACCAGGTACCTGCCCACGTTGATGTCGTAGTCCTCAACAAACACAAACTTGTTGGCGAAATCCGCGTTGCGCATCATCTCCGCAATCTGCTGAAGCACACGCTTGCCCGGTTCATCGTGTGGATGCGCTTTGCCGGCAAAAAGAAACTGTACCGGCCGCTTCGGATCGTTCACCATTGAAGCCAGCCGTTCCATGTCGGCCAGCAGCAGGTTGGCGCGTTTATAGGTTGCAAACCTCCGCGCAAAACCAATCGTCAGTGCGTCCGGTGAAAGAACTTTCAGCAATTTGTTCAGCGACTCCTGCGGCTCATTCCTGCGTTTGGACTGTTCCCAGGCGCGGCGTCGCACAAATTCCAGCAGTTGCGCTTTCAGACTCAGATGTGTCTCCCACAGTTCGCCGTCGTCCACATTCTCAATCTCTTCCCAGGTCCTGGCAGATCCGCTGTTGCTCTGCCATCCGACGCCCAGGTGCCTGTCGTAAAGACGGCACATCTGCGGCGCCAGCCACGACGGCACGTGGACCCCGTTCGTGATATGACCGATCGGCACCGCGTCTTCGGATCTTCCTGGATAAAGACAGTTCCACATCGCTCGCGACACCTCGCCGTGGAGCGATGAAACCGCGTTCACCCGGCGCGCCAGCTTCAGTCCCAGCACGGTCATGCAGAATTGCTCGCCATGATTTGAGGGGTTCTCGCGCCCGAAGCTCATCAGCGCGTCGTGGGAAAGCCCCAGTTGCTCACGCAGCGGTCCCAGGTGCTCCTCAATCAGGTCCGGGTGGAATCGGTCGTGCCCCGCCGGCACCGGAGTGTGTGTGGTAAACAACACCTCCCGCGGTATCTGGCTGGCCGCCTTGTTGAAGTCGATTCCTTCCTCCACCATGCGGGTGCGAATCGCTTCAAACACTGCAAACCCGCTGTGTCCCTCGTTCAGGTGCAGGACTCCCGGCGAAATGCCCATCGCTTTCAGCGCTCTGTATCCTCCCACACCAAGCAGCAGCTCCTGCCGGATTCTCGTCCGCGCATCGCCGCCGTAAAGCCGCGACGTGGTCTCCAGGTCCTCGGGTGCGTTACCTGCCACGTTCGAGTCAAGCAGAAGCAGGTCAACGCGGCCGACCTTCACTTGCCATACCTTGGCGCGGATCGATGCGCCGCGGGTGGCAATCTCCACCACCACAGGTTCACCGTTTTCGCCAATTGCCGGCTGCATGGGTAGCCGATTCACATCAGTTTCCAGGTATTCCTCGCGCTGCCAACCATTCTCATCCAGCCGCTGCAAAAAGTAGCCTTGTCCGTAGAACAACCCGATCCCGATCAGCGGGATGTCCAGGTCAGACGCGCTCTTGATGTGGTCTCCCGACAGTACGCCCAGGCCGCCTGAATAAATGGGCAGCGATTCATGCAACCCGAACTCCGCCGAAAAATAAGCCACCGGTCGTGGGCGCAGGACTCCGGCATTCGTCGCTCCCCAGGTCCGGTCCGCATTCAGGTATTCCTGCTGCCGGCGATAAACGTAGTTGATGCGGCTATGCAGAACCAGCTCTGTCGCTCGACGCTCAATCTCACCCAGCGGGATTTCGCTCAACAGTGAAATGGGATTCTGATTCAGTTGCCTCCATCGCGTCGGGTTCAAGTCGCGAAACAAGCTGATGCAATCGTGGTCCCAGCTCCACCACACGTTGCGGGCCAGCGCCCAAAGCCGTTCCTGCGCCGGCGCAATAAACCTGTCCAGCGTGCGCGCTTCGCTCACCACGGGCGCCACCTGGCCCGCGGCCTCAACAAACATGCGGACTTCCTGTTCAGTGAAGCGGCGCGGCGCCTTGGTTTGAACCACAAGTACGCCCTGCAGAATCCCGTCGTCAATCAACGGTACGCCCAGAAACGAGTGATACTCCTCTTCTCCCGACTCCTTGAAATACTTGAACCGCGGATGATTCCTGGCGTCCTCCACGGCCACGGGCAGAACCTGTTCCGCCACCAATCCAGCCAGTCCCTCGCTCAACGGCATGCGCAGCTTGCCAATTGAACGGGGGTGCAGCCCAAGCGTTGCCGCCAGCACCAGGTTCGATCGATCCGGCTCCAGCAGATACGCTGAGCACACATCGGTCTTGAACCGCGTGGCGATCAGCGCCACCACATTCATCAGGCTGTCGGCTGCCTTGCCGCCTTCCTGGGTCAGGTTCGTAATCTCTTCAATGGTCAAAACTAGGCTGGCGTGCGTCGCTTCTGAGATTTCGGTCATCGGGATTCGCCTTTCGAGGTTTGGTCAAGAATGACGTATCGACACGTGTGCCACGCCTCCACAATCAAAGTAAAGGCACTTACGGCAAGGATGGCAAGAACTGGTTTTGCTCTAAAACAGGCTGTTGGGTTTATGGGGAAATCCCGTATTTCGCTGCTGGATAATTGTGACAATATCATCAATCCGCCCGCTCCTGCGAATCGTTTTTCCATGCTGCGCGTCAGCAGCCCGGTACTTGTTTCCACAACACTCCGGACTTGCCCTCCCGTGCCGCTACCCAACTGGGTTCCCTTATCTCTCAGGCAACCCCTCTGGAGCGGTATCATGAGAAGTCGGAAACCTGCGCGCAAAACACCTGCCGCGATTGCCCATCTCGCGGCCGGCGCCAAGGAAAAATGAAAGAAACTGGTCCTGAAAAAGTCGAGATCTTTGACACCAGCCTTCGAGATGGGATGCAACAGCCCAACCTCGAAATCTCCATCCCCAATGCGGTTGGACTCCTGCAGCGCATGGCCGCATTTGGGGTTCACTACGCCGAGATCGGATTTGCCGGCGCAAACCAGTTCATCGTCGAGCTGACCGGCGCTCTCCACGCCGCCGATACCGGCGCCATGAAGCTGGCCCTCTTTGGCCGCACCCGTGGCCGCGATTCAAGCGTGCAACACTGGCCCGATGTTCAATTCATCATTACCAACAAATTGCGCGTTCCGGTAGCCGTCGTCGTCGTCAAGTCCAGGCTGCTCGACGTCATGAAGTCGCTCGAGACAACGCCGCAAGAAAACCTGCTCATGGCTTACGAAACGGTTCAGTGCCTGCAGGATAACGGTCTTGAGGTGATCGTGGACTTCGAACACGCCATGGACGCCTCCTGTGGCCGTGTTGAGAACGGGGAGAGCAGCGACGCCGACTTCAGCAAGCGAAGTCTCGATTACTTCCTGAAGATGACCGGGCAATGCGTCCAGCAGAAAGTCAGCCGATTGGTTGTTTGTGATACCACAGGCGGCGCAAGTCCTGAAGAAGTAAGTCAAGTGATGAGCAATCTCATCCGCACATACCCCGATGCCGGCTTCGGATTTCACGGCCATACCGATCGCGGTCTTGGTGTTGCCAATGCCCGAGCCGCCATTCTCGCCGGAGCCGCTCAAATTCAAGGCACCCTGCTTGGAACCGGCGAGCGCTGCGGCAACGTGAACCTCACCACCGTC
>Ga0181535_10001932_pt1 | contig 26031 bp, 23 predicted proteins | sample PEATcosm2014_Bin_44_FD_119774 | JGI IMG/M metagenome (GOLD analysis project Ga0181535, IMG submission 119774) | Peatland microbial communities from MTU Mesocosm Facility, Houghton, MI, USA - PEATcosm2014_Bin17_30_metaG | ecosystem: Environmental > Terrestrial > Soil > Wetlands > Peat | place...
GGGCGCGGAGGTGGCCACGGTCGCTCCCGGCCTCTCGCTGCGCGGTGTCCTTCGACTGGCGGTCGAACCGTCGGGTGCGGTGCTGGCCACGGTCGTCGCCGCCGATCCGCAGCGCGACTTGTTCACGCTCGCATTCGAGCTGATGCTCGCCGAGGTCGGCGGGCGCTGGGAGATCACCCGCATCCAGTCATGACCCACGAGCGGAAGGAGTAGGACGATGAGACGGCTGCTTGCGGGTGCGCTCGCACTCGCGGTTGGACTCGTGATGCCGGCGGTGGCGAGCGCTGCGAGCTCGCTGACCAGCGCCAACGGCACGTCGCTGGAGAGCGCCGCCAGCCAGGCCAGCAGCACGGGCCGCACGGTGGCGCTGAGCCTGATCGGGCTCGCGTTGGCCGTCGCGGCTGTTGTGCTCGTCTTCAAGCGCGACTTCAAAGAGGCGGTCGGCGTGCTCGCAATCGGCGTCATCGCGGTCCTGCTCGCCAGCCCGGCCGGGCTCAGCGTGCTGCAGAACACCGTTTCGCTCCTGTTCGGCTCGGGGTGATCGCGCCGCTCGAGGTCCGCTCGTTTCGCTCGGTCTTCGCGCTCGAGCGGCGCATCTACAGAGTCGACACGCTGCGGCTGAACCCGGCGGGGATCCCCTTGCGGGGAATCGCTTACGCGGGGGTGCTGGTGCTCTCGGCGCTGGCGGCCGGCGCCCTGCCTCCGACGGCCTGGCTCGATCCGCTGATCCCGTGGTACGTGCGCGACGTCGGCGTGCCGCTCTCCGCAGCCACGCTGCTCGGGGCGCTCCGCATCGACGGTCGCCCCTTTCACATCGCGGCGATCTCGCTGCTGGAGCACAGGTTCGCGCGTCGCCGACTGGATGGGCTCGTGCCGCTGCCGTTCCGCGCCGGTCGCTGGCATCCGCCGCCCGTCCTGTGCATCCCGGACGGGTCGGATCCGCGGTTTCGGCGGCTGCGCTACCGCGGACCGGGGGCCGTGCTCGTGCACCACCCTCATCTGCGCGCAGAATGGCGTCGGCCGGGCCGGGCCGACATCACGCTTCACCCACTCGAAGGTGCGTGCGCAAGTCCGGCGATGCTCGAACTGGCCGCAGGCGCGGTCCTCGAAGTGCGGGCACGTTGAGCGCGTGGCGTAGGCCGCTCAGCTTCGTGTACGGCAACTGCCTGCAGGGCGCGTGCGGCGCATGGGCGCTGTTCGCTCTCGAGACCTACAGCTACGCGACGCTTGCCGTGGCACGCAAGCGGGAGCGCTTCGGAAGGCTGCTCGCGGCGATCGAGTCGCTCGAGGCCGACATTCAGATCCTGCGGGTTGCACGATCGTGGGATGCCGAGCGGGAGTTCGAGCCCCTCGCTCGCGACTACCGGGGACCGCATCCGGCCGCGCACGCGTCGTATCTGGCTGCCCAGCTTTCCGCGCTCGACGAGGAACGTGCCGAGCTCCCGGCCGTCTACCTGGCGGTCAGCCTCGAGCGTCCGCGGCGCGACGTCGGTGCGTTCGTCTCCGAGCTTGGCGAACGCCCGCCCCGCGAGTCGTTGCGGTCGGCCGTCGCAGCGCTGCGCGGGAACGGCGCGCGGCAGCTCGCGGCGGTGGAGCTCGAGCGGCTGCGTGTGCGGGCAGACGAGGTTCATGCCCGGCTGGCCGGCAACCTCGACGTTCGCCCGGCACGGACGATCGAGGTGCAGTGGCTGGTGCGCCGAGCCTTCTGCCGAGCGCTTGGTGAGCCCGCGATCGACGGGCTCGACGAGCCGCAGGCGCTCGTGTTCGAGCGAAACGGCGCCGCCGTGCTGGCTCCGCTCGAAGCCGACGTGATGCGCTGGAGCGACAGCTACGTCGAGCACCATGGCCGCCTTCTGCGGGTCGAGTCGGAGCTCGGAGTCAGCTGGCAGGCCCTGCTCGTCGCCGGAGCCCTGCCCGACAGCGCCGTCTTTCCCAGCTCTCGTCTTGAGTTGATGTTCGCGCCAGTCGAGGCGCTGCCGTTCGGCGTCGACCTCACGCTCTGCGCGCGCTTCTTGCCCAACGACCTGGCGATGCGACTCGTGCGCCGCCGCGTGCAGGATGCCGACGAGATCGCCCGCGCCGAGGCTGGCGGCGACCAGGGGGTTTCCGACCGCGGCTACGACCGCACGCAGGAGGCACGCGATCTGCTGTCCTACCTGCAGTCGGCAAGTCATCCGCCGCTGCTGCGCGCGACGCTGGCGATCGCTGTTTCGGCTGCCGGCGCTGATGAGCTCGAGCGGCGTGTCGAAGCGGTCCGGCGCGCATTCGGCGAGGTGCGCCTTCACCGCCCGCTCGGTGATCAGCTGCGCCTGTTCATAGCCGCGCTTCCGGGGCAGCGCTCGTCGGTCGCGGGCTACGACGACGTGCTGACTACCGAGCAGGTCGCGGCGATGATGCCGCTCGCCACGCATGCGGTCGGCGCGCGCCAGGGCTTCCATCTCGGGCACACGCTGAGCGCCAGCCGCCATCCGGTTCGCTTCAATCTGCGCGAGGGCTCCGACAGCGACCGCAACGCCGCGATCCTCTCGATCGGCGCCCTCGGCTCCGGCAAGACCACGCTCGACCAGAAGCTCGCCTACGAGGCGTTTCTGCTGGGGGCACGCGTGATCGATTGTGATCCCAAGGGCGATCACCGGATGCACGAGCTGCCGGAGGTCGCGCCTCACGTCGAAACGATCGCCCTGCGAAGCGAGCGCGCCCTGCGCGGCATGCTCGACCCGCTGCGGGTCGCGCCCGAGCACATGCGTCAGGACGCGACCGTCTCGTTTCTCTGCGACCTGCTCCCGGTGCGCTCCGAGGCGACCTGGGAAACCGCGGTGGCCGGGGCGGTCGACGCGGTGCGACGACGTTCCAAGGCCCCGACCTGCTTCGAGGTGATCCGCGCGCTCTCGGCCGGCGACGCCGTCGATCAGCAGGTTGCCAAGACGCTGGCAGTCTACGCCGGGGCCGGCCTGACCCAGCTCGGTTTCGCCGATCCAGACGTGCGCCTGCCGGAGGTCGGAACGCGCCAGGTCACCTATCTGCCGATTCGCGACCTCCCGGCCCCGCAGCCCGGCGCCGCGCGCTCCGAGTACTCGCCGCTCGAGCGCGTCGGAGAGCAGATCGTGCGGCTGATCGCGATGTTCGCGATGGCGCTGATGGCCGCGGAGCGATCGCGCCTGAAGGTCTTCTCGTTCGATGAGGGCTGGCGGTTGCTGGGCGACCCGGTCGGCCGGTTGTTGCTGGCCTCACTGCAGCGGATGGGTCGAAGCGAGCTCGCCGTCCCGATCATCTCCACGCAGTTGGTCAACGACACGCTGCTCGACGGCCGGGCTTCGCTGGAGAACCTGATCGGGGCGACCTTCGTGTTCGGACTGCGCTCCGAGCGCGAGGCCGAGCGTGCACTCGAGCTGCTCGACCTGGACCCCGACGATCGGCTGCTGCGCGACCGGCTGCTCGAGTTCGACACGGGCCGCTGCCTGATGCGAGACCATCGCGGTCGCGTCGAGGCGGTGCAGGTGGAGATCCTCGTGCCGCGGCTTCTGGCCGCGTTCTCGACCACGCCGCCGCGCCGCTGATGCGGAGACTCCCGGTCGTCGCGCTCGGTGTCGCAGCGCTGCTTGTGCTGTGCACCCCGGTCGCCGCGCGCGCGGCCACCGCACAGGCGCCGGTCGACGCGAGCCCACTGGCGTCGAACGGCTTCTCCAGCCCATCGTGCACTGCGCCGGCCCTCACCGCCCAGCTGTCCGACACCGAGCGGACGGACTGTGCCGGGTCCGGCGTCGATGTCGCGCCGGTGCCGCTCTCGAACTACGCGATCGACATCGACATCCCGTCCGGTCTCGACGCCAGCTTCGGCGAGGACCTCTACACCGTCGTGCAGGACCTGCTCGTCACGCCGGTGTGGACCGCGCTCGTGTGGCTGATCCACGTGGTGCTCGTGGCGCTCGAGTGGTGCTACGCGATCGACCTCTTGGCACCGGCGACACTCGCCCACGTCAGCTCATCCCTCGGCGTCGCCGAGCGCGTCTTCACTGACCCGTGGCTGGGTCTGGTGCTGGCGGTCGCCGCCATCGGCTTTGCCTGGCAGGGTCTCGTGCGCCGGCGCGTGCTCGACACCGCAGGCAGGGCGGCGCTGCTCGCGGTGATGGTCTGCGCGGGGCTGTGGATCATCGCCGACCCGGTCGGCACCGTCGGCGCGGTCGGCAACCTCGCCGACCGCGCGGCCCTCGCGACCGTCGCCGCGAGTGCGACCGGGGATCCCAGCCAGCCGGTCGCGACCGTCGACGGGGCCTTCGCCGAGGTCTTCGACACCGCGATCAGCGGGCCGTGGTGCTACCTGGAGTTCGGCGACGTCGACTGGTGCCGTCAGCCGGCGGAGTTCGACCCGCGCCTTCGCGCGACCGCGACGAGCCTGGAGCAGGAGCTGCGCGCCGAGGCCACCTGTCATGGGCCCTCTCCCGGCCTCGTGCAGTGCGCGCCTGGGGGCAGCGCGCTGCAGAGCCAGCTCTCCGGCGCCGCGACGGCGTTGGCGAACGCCCGCACGAACGGGGAACTGTTTCTGGCCCTGCCACCCGCAGCGTTGGCGCGCACGGCACTCTCCAGCCAGACGGCGACGCCGACGCTCTACGGCACGCTGTGCGGTTCGAACGACCCCACTGCCTGCACCGCGCCGACGGCGCCGCAGGCGGAGTTTCGGACCGCTTCGGGCACATGGCCGCGTGTCGGTGGGCTGCTGCTGATCGTCGCGGGGACACTCGGGATGCTCCTTCTATTCGGCTTTATCGCCCTGCGACTGCTCGGTGCCGCGCTCGCGACGCTGCTCTATCTGCTGCTGGCGCCGCTGGCGGTGCTCGCGCCGGCGCTCGGCGACGCGGGGCGCGACGCCTTCCGGCTCTGGCTCACGCGGCTCGTTGGCGCCGCGCTCGCCAAGCTCGTCTACTCGGTCGCGCTCGGCGTCGCGCTGCTCGTCGTGAGCCTCCTCAGCTCGCTCAGCGGCCTCGGCTGGTGGACGCAGTGGCTGCTGATCTCGGTCTTCTGGTGGACGGCATTCGAGCAGCGCCACCGGCTGCTGGGGCTCGTGATGCACGAGCGCGGAGAGCCGGCGCGCAGGGCGCCGGTTGCCACGCGCGTGTGGCTTGCCGGCCGCAGCGCCGGCGCCGCTGTCGGCGCGGTCCGGGCCTCGGGGCGGCTAGCCGCCGGGGCTGGTGGCCGTGCGTTCGAGACGATCAAACGCATCCGCGACTTCCCGCAGGATGGCGGCGCGCTCGATCCCGGCATCGCCGCGCGCCCGCCCGGCGACGGCCGGGCGCGTGCGGGTCGTGGCGAGGAGCGCGGCTCGCAGCGCGCGCGGCGCCTGGAGGCTCGCGGCGAGCTCGCCACGCAGGTCGGGCGGATGCAAGACGCGGCGGTCGATCAGTTCCATCGTCCGCGGAGCGGAAGCGACGGGCGCGCTTCACCGGCGCCGGCCGACGTCGCGGCTCTCGAGCGTCGGCGAGCGCGGATCGCTGCGAGCCTTCGCACGGCCGAACGCGAGCACGACGGTCGCCGGGTCGCGTCGCTGCGCTCACGGGCCGCAGCCGTCGATGCTGAGCTTGCGGGGAGCCGCGCCGGCCATGCGGCAGCCCGCGGCCCCACGGCGGTCGGTGCGTTGCGTACGCGACTGGGCCAGGTTGCGCCGGCACCGCTCGTCGCGGCGCGCCAGTCGCGCGCGCTCGCGCGTGTGCTCGATCGCGCTGCGCTGGCGCCGCCCGGAACGCTGCTGCGCTCGGGACCCGAGGCGGCGCCGCTGGCCGGCTTGGCCGGCAGCAGTCCCGCCGAGTATTTGCGCAGCTCGGCGCGCGAGCAACGCATCATGCGCCTGGAGATCGAGCGCGAGCTCGCCCGGCGGCGGGAGCTCCTGAGCGACGCCGCCGTGGCGCCGCGGGGCAGGCTCGGCGCGGCACGGTGGCGCGTTGGAGTTGCAGGACGCCAAAGCACGCCTCCCGCGCCCGTCCCGATCACGCGCCGGGCGCGTCAGTTCGGCTCGCGGCAGCAGTGAGCGCCCGGATCGCGCTTCCGTTGGCCGTGCTCGCCGCGCTGCTGGCAGGACTCGTGACGGTGGGTGCCTCCACGATCCTGATCGCGTTCGCGATCGCGCGTGGAGCGGAACGCGCTGCCCTGGGCGCCGGTGCCCGCGTTCGTGTCGACGTCGGCACCGACACCGGGCTGGGTGCCGACGGCGCGCCCGTCGTCCCGTCCAATGCGGCTCGGGTGGACATACCGCCGCTCTATCTCGCGCTCTACATGCAGGCCGCGGCACGCTTCGGGCTCGACTGGGCGATTCTCGCCGGCATCGGCCGCGTGGAGTGCGATCACGGTCGCGATCCGGCTCCGTCGTGCACCGTCGAGGGGCAACTCAACTCGGCGGGGGCCGGCGGCCCCGCCCAGTTCCTCGTCTCGACGTGGCAACGCTACGGGATCAGCGCGACGGGGCAGGGGACGCCCGACATGTGGAACCCGGCCGATGCCATTTTCAGCATGGCCAACTACCTGCACGCGAGCGGCGCTCCCGGTGACTACAGGCAGGCGATCTTCGCGTACAACCATGCCTGGTGGTATGTCGTCGACGTCCTGTCGTGGGCGCGCATCTACACCGCGGATTACGGCTCTCAACCCGCGACGCACGGACGCCACATCCGCTCCGCGCAGACACATCGCCGCAACATCCGCGCCGCTCGCGGGTCTTAGTCGATGTGGCGGTTCGGGGGAGCGCCGGGACGACGATGCGACGCGCCAAGCTGACAGCCCTCCTGACCGCCGCTGCGCTGCTCGGTGCCGGCGCGCTCGCGGCCGCGCCGGCACTCGCCTCGCACGACGAGACGGTCTTCTTCGAAGCGCCGAACGCCCTGCTCACGCCGGCGACGCGGGAACCGACGATCAGGCAGCTGCAGTCACTCGGTGTGCACGCCCTGCGGGTCATCGTCTACTGGCGCGACGTCGCCCCGGACCCGAACCACCGGCGGCGGCCGAACTTCAACCAGGCCAACCCGGCGGCCTACCACTGGGGCGCCTACGACCCGTTGATCGCCGCCGCCACCGCCCTGCATTGGAGGATCCTGCTGACCGTCAGCGGGCCGGTGCCGCGCTGGGCGACGCCGCACGGCGAGGACATCTACAGCGACCCGAACACGACCGACTTCGGCAAGTTCATGCAGGCCGTGGGGAAGCATTACGGCAGGCAGGTGAAGCTCTACTCGATCTGGAACGAGCCCAACGAGCCGGGCTTCCTGCGACCGCAGTACACGCACGGCAGGCTCGCCTCCGCGGCCATCTACCGGGGCCTCTTCATCGCCGGCTACGACGGGCTGAAGGCCTCCGGCAACTTCTCCGGCATGACCGTGCTGATGGGGGAGACCTCGCCGACCGGCGTGGCGAGCCAGGGCGTGCCGGCGCCGCTTGCCTTCCTGCGCGGTGTGCTTTGCCTGAACTCGAGCTACCGGCCGGTCGGGCACTGCGGTCTGCTGCCGGCCGACGGCTACGCGCAGCACCCATATTCGAACGCGCGCGGCCCGTTCTGGGTCCCCCCGCCCGACGACGTCACGATCGCCACGATCGGGCGTCTCGTGACCGCGCTCAACCGCGCCGCGGCCGTGCACGCGATCCGGCCCGGACTGCCTGTCTACGTCACCGAGTTCGGGGTCGAGAGCGTGCCCAACCCCTTCGGCGGCGTTTCGCTCGCGACGCAGGCGGAGTACCTGGCGATCTCCGAGCACATCGCGTGGGCGAACCCCCGCGTCGCGTCGTTTGGTCAGTACCTGCTGCGCGACGACCATCCCGTGGGCGGCCACGTCGCCGGCTTCCAGACCGGACTCGAGACCTACCGGGGCGCGACCAAGCCGGCGTATGACGGCTTCCGTTTGCCGCTGACCGTGACGCGCAACTCGAGCGCCGGTGTGACGTTGTGGGGTCTCGTGCGCCCGGCACGCGGTGCGACGAGCATCGTCGTGCAGTACTCCGCCAACGGCGGACGCAGCTGGCACGGACTGGCCGACGAGCGAACCGCCTCCGACGGCGCCTGGACCGCGACCGGCCGCTTCGTCGCGGGCCGGCTCTGGCGGGTGCGCTGGACCTCGCCGGCGGGACAGACCCTCACCGGTGCGCCGACCCGCGCCTACACCCTCACCGGCGCGCTCGAGTCCTGAGCCGCCGGCGGCCCGCCGTGCTCAGCGGTGCTTGCCCGGGACCCACAGAGGGTCGTCGCCGCCGTTGGCTTCCCGCGCCAGGATGAACAGCAGGTCGCTCAGGCGGTTCAGATAGCGCACCGTCTGCGGGCTGGCGTCCTCGCCGAGCGCGACGACACGCCGCTCGGCGCGGCGGCAGACGGTGCGGCAGACATGCAGCCACGCCGCCGCCGGCGTGCCGCCGGAGAGCACGAACGAACGCAGCGGCTCGAGTCCGGCGTTCACCTCGTCGCAGCGCCCCTCGAGCCACTCGACCTGCTCGGCGAGCAGCCGCAGGCGCTCGCGCGGATCCTCTCCCGGCACGGCGAGATCGGCGCCGAGGTCGAACAGGTCGTTCTGGATCCGTCGCAGCCAGCCGCTCGTCTGCCCCGCCAGCCCGGGCAGCGTCAGCGCGAAGCCGAGATTCGCGCCGAGCTCGTCGACCGCGCCGCACGCCTCGATCCGCGGGTCGCTCTTGCGAACCCGGCTGCGATCGCCGAGGTCGGTCTCGCCGCCGTCGCCGAGCCTCGTGTAGATGCGGGTCAGGTTGACGGTCATCGCTCTGCCGCCAGTGTCGCAGAGCGCTACGATGGCGCGGTCATTGGTCGGTGGCAAGGGAAGCCGGTGTGAAACCGGCGCGGACCCGCCACTGTGACCGGGGACGTCCACCGCACGCGCGCAAGCGCAGGCCACTGGCTCGCCATCGCGAGCCGGGAAGGCGCGGCCGGATTGGCCCGGAAGCCAGGAGACCTGCGCCGACCGCAAGCCCACATAGACCCTCGTGGAAAGGGGTTGGCCACTCATGCAACGCACCCATTCGGGCCGTCCTGCGCTGATCCGCCGGCCGGCGCGCGCCGCCGCGCTCGGCTCGGTGCTCGCCGCAACGCTGGCGACGGCGCTGCTCACCTCCCCGGCCTCGGCCGGCACCGCCGCCGTCACCGTTCGCGTCGAAGGCACCAAGACGACGCTCCTCGCGGCGACGGCCGTCACGCTCTCGACCGCCGCGGTCACGAAGAACGGTGTCGCCGCCGACAGCTGCGCCGGCACGAGCGCCGCCGGCGCACTGCAGGTCGCGACCCACGGCGACTGGGCCGGCACCTGGTCGGCGTCCTACAGGGCGTACTTCCTGACCGCCATCGACGGCCTCAACCTCCCCAGCAGCGGCGCCGAGTACTGGGCGTTCTGGGTCAACGACGCCCCGGCGTCGGAGGGCATCTGCAGCTATCACCCCAAGCCGGGCGACAGTCTCCTGTTCTTCCCGGACTGCTACGGCAAGAGCTGCCCGAAGAACGCCGGCGTGCTCGGCGTGAAGGCGCCCGCGGTGGCGGTCGTCGGCACGCCGTTCAAGGTGGCGGTCACGGCCTACAGCGACGCCAAGGGCACCCCGTCGAAGGCGGTCGGTGCGACCGTCAGCGGCGGTGGGGCCTCGGCCACGACCGGTGCGAACGGGACCGCGAGCCTCACGTTCACCCACGCCGGCGCGGTCACGTTGAGGGTGTCGGCGCCGCACGCGATCCGGACCGAGGCGAGCGTCTGCGTGCAGACGGCGACGGCGAAGGGCTGCGCCTGAGCGGTGCCCGCCGATAGGCCGATCTGGGCGAGCGTCGCCGCCGTCGCGGCGGCGCTCGCGCTCGCGGGCTGCGGGCTCGGCGCCGGCGCCACGCCGACGCACGTCTCGCTGCTCGTCACCCAGGGCTTCGGTGCGCAGACCGTGGTCACTGAAGGCGCGCCGAAGATCGTCGGCGCCGACACCGTGATGCGGATGCTCGAGCGCAACGCGAACGTCGGCACGCTCGACAGCGGCGGTTTCGTGCAGAGCATCGACGGCCTCGCGGGCGGCGGTGGCAGCGACTGGTTCTACTACGTCAACGGCGTGCAGGCGCCGAAGGGCGCGGCCGAGACGAAGCTCCACGACGGCGACCACGTCTGGTGGGACCGTCACGACTGGAGCGCGACGCTCAGCATCCCGGCGGTCGTCGGCTCGTTCCCCGAGCCGTTCGTCGACGGTTTCGCCGGCCGGCGCTACCCGCTGCGGATCGAGTGCACGCAGACGGCTTCGAAGTCCTGCGGCGCCGTCGAGCAGGTGTTCGCCGGCTACAACATCGTCGCCTCGCTCGGCTGCGTGCTGTGCTCGCAGTACAACCTCTCGCTGCGCGTGCTCGTCGGGCCCTACTCGACCCTGACCGCGGATCCGGCGGCCGACCAGCTGAGCCGCGGCCCCGGCGCGAGCGGCGTCTACGCGCGCTTCACGCACGACGGCGCGACGCTCGAGTTGCTCGATCAGTCCGGCCGCGTGGCGCGCAGCGCCGGCGCCGGCGCCGGGCTCGTGGCGGCGACCCGTTTCATGGGCCAGCCGCCGGTCTGGCTGGTGACCGGCACCGACGCCGCCGGCGTCGCCGCGGCGGTGCGCGCGTTCAACGCCGGAACGCTGGACGGGCACTTCGCGCTCGCCGTGATCGCGGGCGCCGCGGTACCGCTACCCGACCAGGAGCCATGAACTACCTGCGGCGTGCCAGCCCGCTGCACGCGACGCGCGCCGGCGTCGGCGCCGCCTACTGCGCGGCGATCGTGCTCGCCGCGCTGGTGATCCCCAATCCGCTCGTGCTCGGTGTGCTGGCGGTAGCACTGCTCGTCGCCGGAGCGGGCGCCGGCGCCGGCGGCCGCGTCGCGCGCTCGCTGTACCTGTCGGCGCCGATGGCGGTACTGATCGTGCTCGTCAACGCGCTCGTCAGCCGCGAGGGCCTGACCGTGATCGCGCGCCTCGGCGACGCCGGTCCGCTCGGCCAGATCGACATCACGCTCGAGGCCGTCGCCTACGGCGCCAAGGAGGCGCTCGTGCTGATCGTGATCATCGCCGCCTGCGCACTGGCGAGCGCCGCGGTCGACCCCGACGAGCTGCTGCGCTCGCTGCGGCGCGTCTCGTTTCGCTCTGCGCTGACGGCGACGATCGCGACGCGGATGGTGCCGCTCCTGGCGCTCGACGCGCGCCGGATCGGCGACGCGCAGCGCTGCCGCCCGGACCCGGGTGGGCGGCTCGCCGTGATGCGCGCGATCACCGCCAACGCGCTCGACCGCTCGCTCGACGTCGCCGCGACGCTGGAGGTCCGCGGCTACGGCTCGGCGCGGCGTCCGGCACGCGCCCACCGGCCGTGGTCGCGCCACGACCTCGCCTTCGCGGGATCGGCGCTCGCGATCGCGGTGCTGGCGCTCGCGCTGCGCGCGCCGTTCGCCTTCTACCCGTCGATCCACGGCTCGTTCGGCGTGCGAACCTGGGCGCTCGCCGCCGCAATCGCGTTCGCGGCGCTGGCTCCGTTCATGCAGCGCCGCGGGATCATGCGATGAACGCGCTCGAGCTCGCCGGGGTGTCTTACACATACCCGCAGGCGCCCGTCCCGGCGCTCCGCGAGCTGACGCTGGAGATCGCGCAGGGCGAGTTCGTCGTGCTCGCCGGCGGCTCGGCGGCGGGCAAGTCGACGCTGCTCGGCGTCGCCTGCGGGCTCGTGCCGCACTTCCACGGCGGGCGCTTCGACGGCCGCGCCGAGATCTGCGGCATGAGCCTGCGCGATCACGGCCCGGCGGCGCTCGCCGCTGAGGTCGGCACGCTCTTCCAGGATCCCGAGACGCAGGTCGTGATGGGGACGGTGCGCGCGGAGCTGGCCTTCCCGCTCGAGAATCGCGGCCACAGCGCCGTCGCCGTCGCCCGCGGGGTCGAGGAGGTCGCGCTCGCGCTCGGCATCGAGTCGCTGCTCGAACGCTCGACCGTCGAGCTCTCGGGCGGCGAGTGCCAGCGCGTCGCGCTCGGCGCGGCGCTCGCCGGGCGCCCGCGGCTGCTCGTGCTCGACGAGCCGACCTCGCAACTCGACCCGGTCGCCGGCGACGAGCTGCTCGGGCTGCTGCGGCGGCTGAACGAGGAGTGGGGGACGACGATCGTGCTGGCCGAGCATCGCCTCGAACGCTGCCTCGGCGCGGCGGACCGTGTGATCGCGCTCGACCGCGGCGAGATCGTCTGCGACGCCGCGCCGAGCGGGTTCCTCGAATGGGCGCACGACGCCGCGACGGCGCTCGAGACCCCGGGCGCGACGCTCGTCGCGGGTCTGGGACTCACACCGGCGCCGGCCGGCGTCAAGCAGGCGCGCGCGACCCTGCGCGCCGCGGGTCTGCTGCCGGAGGCGACGGCGCCGGCGGTGGCGCCCCGGCATGAGCCGCGCCGGCGAAGGCGGCGCACACCGGCGGCGAGCCTGCGCCTGCGCCACGTCTGGCACGAGCTGAGCGACGGACCGGCGATCCTCGCCGGCGTCTCACTGTCGGTTGCGGCCGGGGAGCGGGTCGTGCTGCTCGGGCGTAACGGCGCCGGCAAGTCGACGCTGCTCCGCCACGCGGCCGGTCTGGCGCAGCCCACCCGCGGGCGGGTGGAGCGCACCGGCCGCGTTGCCCTGCTGCTGCAGAACCCCGGCGACTACTTCATCCACGACCGCGTCGGCGACGAGCTCGACGGCGCGGGGCTCGCGCGCGCCGGGCTCGGCGCGCTCGCCGACCGCCACCCGCGCGACTGCTCCGGCGGCGAGCGCCAGCGGCTGGCGCTCGCGATCGTCACCGCCGGCGAGCCGCCGCCGGCCGTGCTCTGCCTCGACGAGCCGACCCGCGGGATGGACCGCGCCGCGAAGGCGACGCTCGCGGGCGAGCTGATCGACTGGTCGGAGCGCGGCGTCGCGGTGGTCGTCGCCACCCACGACCCGGAGTTCGCCGCCGCCTTCGCCACGCGCGCCGTCCTGCTCGCCGACGGGCGCGTGCTCGCCGATTCGATTCCCGCCGACCTGCTCTCCGGCGGCTGGTACTTCGCGACCGAGACGGCGCGGATCCTTGGCGGGCACCGTGGGATCCTGACGCCGGCGCAGGCGCTCGCGGAGCTCTCGGCGGACCCGGCGGCGGTCGAGGCGCACCGGTGAGCTGGCCGCTCGCCTCGTTCCTCATCCTGGCGGTCGCGCTCGCCGGCGGCTTCGCCTGGTACGAACGCTCGCGCCCCTCGTCGCGCACGGTGGCGATCGTCGCCTCGCTCGCCGCGCTGGCGACGCTTGGGCGGATCGCGTTCGCGCCGCTGCCGAGCGTCAAGCCGACGACCGACATCGTGCTGATCGCCGGCTTCGTGCTCGGCGGCCCGCCCGGCTTCGCGGTTGGCGCGGTCGCCGCGATCGCGTCCAACATCGTCTTCGGGCAGGGGCCGTGGACGCCCTGGCAGATGCTGGCGTGGGGGATGGTCGGGCTGCTCGGCGCCGGCCTGCGACGCCGGCGGGCCCGCCCGATCCCGCGGCTCGTGATGGCGCTGATCTGCGCCGCCGCCGGCTTCGCCTACGGCCTCGTGCTGAACTTCTACACCTTCGTCACCTTCACCGGCCAGCACACGCTGGCGCAGTTCCTGGTGATCGAGGGTGCCGCGTTCACGTTCGACCTGGCGCACGCGGTCGGCAACTTCGTCTTCTTCCTCGCCTTCGGGCCGGCGCTCGTGCGCGCGCTCCAGCGCTTCCGCCTGCGCATGAACGTGCAGTGGGGCGTCGCGGCCGGGGCGTCGGCGCTGCTCGCGCTCGCCTGCCTCGGCGCGGCCGCCGTCGCCACGCCGCCGGCCACGGCGCAGGCGGCGCCGGCGGCGAGCGCGCAGGCGATCGCCTACCTCGCGCGCGTGCAGAACGCCGACGGCGGCTTCGGTCTCGCGCCCGGCCAGCCCTCCTCGCAGCTCGCGAGCGCGTGGGTCGTGATCGGGCTCGCCGCCGCGGGGCGCCCGCCCTCCACGGTCAGCAGGGACGGCCACACGGCCGTCGCCTGGATCCGCGCGCACCTGCGCCAGCTGCAGGGCGCGGGCGACCTCGAGCGAACGATCCTCGCGCTGGCCGCGGCGCACGCGCCGCTCGGCACGCTCGTCGCCGGCCTGCGCCGCGACCAGCGCGCCGACGGCTCGGTCGGCGAGCAGGCCAACCTGACGGCGTTCGCGATCCTCGCGCTCCGCGCCGCGCGCGCCGGCGGCGTGAGCGCCGCCGCCGCATGGCTGGCGCGCGCGCAGAACGCCGACGGCGGCTTCAGCTTCGCTGTGCGCGGCGACCCGAGTGACGTCGACGACACGGCGGCGGCGCTCGAGGCGCTCCGCGCGGCGTCGGCGCCGGCCCACGTCCTGGCGCGGGCGCGCGCCTACCTGCTGGCGAGCGAGAACCGCGACGGCGGCTTCCCCGAGCAGCCGGGCGGCGCCTCCAACGCACAGTCGACGGCCTGGGCGGTGCAGGCGCTGGTCGCCGTGCGCGCCGCCACGCAGCGGCCGCTCGCCTACCTCTACGCGCGGCTGACGAGCTCCGGCGCCGTCCGCTACGCCGCCGGTCAGACGCTGACCCCCGTCTGGGTGACGGCCGAAGCGCTCGCGGCGTTCGCCCGCGCGCCGCTGCCGATCACCGGCAGCTGACCCGCTTCGCGACCCTGCCCGCCATACGCACTTTGCCGCAGCGAGGCTAGGTGATTGTCACCGAGGGGCCGCCCGCCGCGATCGCATATGGTTGGAGCAGATGCTCATCGGGGTGCCCACGGAAACCGCTTATGGCGAACGTCGTGTGGCCCTCGTTCCCGAGGTCGTCAAGAAGCTCTCGGCCCGCGGCATCGAGGTGATCGTGCAGTCCGGCGCGGGGGATGCCGCGGTCATCCCCGACGCGTTGTATGAGGCGGCGGGCGCGAAGGTCAGCGCCGATCCGGCCGCCGTCTGGGGCGCGCCGCTGGTGGTGAAGGTCTCGCCGCCGAGCGACGAGGAGGTCGCGAAGCTCGCGCCCGGGGCGGTGCTGATCGCGTTCCTGAACCCGCTCGGCAGTCCCCAGGCCACGCGTGCGCTCGCCGCGGCCGGCGTCACCGCGTTCGCGATGGAGGCGATCCCGCGGATCTCGCGCGCGCAGGGGATGGACGCGCTCTCCTCGCAGTCCAACGTCGCCGGCTACCGTGCGGCCCTGCTCGGCGCCGAGCACATCGGGCGCTTCTTCCCGATGCTGATGACGGCGGCGGGCACGATCCCGCCGGCCAAGGTGCTGGTGCTCGGTGCCGGCGTCGCCGGCCTGCAGGCGCTCGCCACCGCGCGCCGCCTCGGGGCGCAGACGACCGGCTACGACGTGCGCCCGGAGGTCGCCGAGCAGGTCAGCTCGCTCGGCGCGAAGTGGCTCGACCTCGGCATCGAGGCGGCGGGGGAGGGCGGCTACGCACGTGCGCTGACACCCGAGGAGCAGGTCGCCCAGCAGCAGGCGCTGACCGACGCGATCAAGGGCTTCGACGTCGTCATCACGACCGCGCTCGTGCCGGGACGCCCGGCGCCGAAGCTCGTCACCGCGGAGGCCGTGCGGGGGATGAAGCCGGGCAGCGTGATCGTGGATCTGGCCGGCGAGACCGGCGGCAACTGCGAGCTGACGACGCCCGGGCAGGTGACCGTCGAGCACGACGTGACGATCGTCTCGCCGCTGAACCTCGCGGCGGAGATGCCCGAGCACGCCTCGCAGCTCTACGCGCGAAACATCCAGGCGCTGCTCGAGCTGTTCGTCGATGAGCACGGCGAGCTGGCGCTCGACTTCGACGACGAGATCGTCGCGGGCTCCTGCATCGTGCGCGACGGAACCATCGTCAACGACGCCGCTCGCGCGGTCGCGGAGGCCAACGCCTGATGCTCGTCACCAACCTCACGATCCTCGTGCTCGCCGGCTTCATCGGCTTCGCCGTGATCTCGAAGATCCCCAACACGCTGCACACGCCGCTGATGAGCGGCACCAACGCGATCCACGGGATCGTGCTGCTCGGCGGGCTGCTGATCGTCGGCTTCTCCGGCAACAGCGCCTTCAACAAGGTGATCCTGGTGATCGCGATCGCCTTCGGCACGATCAACATCGTCGGCGGCTTCCTCGTCACCGACCGGATGCTCGAGATGTTCAAGCGCAAGCCCACGCAGGCGCCCAAGGACGGCGAGCCGAAGTGATCCTCGCGACCAGCTTCTTTCACAACGCGAACTTCCTGCGCGTCCTCTATATCGTCGCGTTCGCGCTCTTCATCTACGGCCTGATGGGGCTGACCGGCCCGCGCACCGCCGTGCGCGGCAACCGGATCGCCGCGGTCGGCATGGCGATCGCCGTGATCGCGACGCTGCTGGCTCAGGGCGAGGGCAACTGGGGGCTGATCATCATCGGCGTCGCGATCGGCACGGCCGTCGGCATCCCCGCCGCGCGCAGGGTGCGGATGACGGCGATGCCGCAGATGGTCGCGCTCTTCAACGGCGTCGGCGGCGGCGCGGTCTTCCTGATCGCCTGGGCGGAGTTCCGCAACACCGGTGGCTACGCGCACTCGGCGGGTCTGCCCGGCTCCGGCCCGGTCGCCACCTACATCGCGGTCTTCTCGATCTTCGCGGCGATCGTCGGCTCGGTCTCCTTCTGGGGCTCCAACATCGCCTTCGGCAAGCTGCAGGAGCTCCTGCCCGGGCGCCCGATCACGCTCGGGCGTTTCCAGCAGCCCGTCAACTTCCTGCTCGGCGCGATCGCGATCGCGCTCGGCGTGGCGATCGTCGCGGGCTCGCACTCGGAGCTGATCTTCATCCTGATGCTGGTCACGGCGGCGCTGCTCGGCAACGCCGTCGTGCTGCCGATCGGCGGCGCCGACATGCCGGTCGTGATCTCGATGCTGAACGCCGCGACCGGCCTCTCCGCCGCCGCGACCGGCGTCGCGCTCAACAACCCGGCGCTGATCGTCGCCGGCATGATCGTCGGCGCGTCCGGCTCGATCCTGACCAACCTGATGGCGGTCGCGATGAACCGCTCGATCCCGGCGATCATCGCCGGCGGCTTCGGCGGCGGGGGCGTCGTGGAGGGCGCCGCCGGCGCCGGCGCGTTCGCGGGCACCGTGCGCTCGACGAGCGCCGCGGACGTCGCGATGCAGCTCGCCTACGCCCGCCAGGTCGTGGTCGTCCCCGGCTACGGGATGGCGGTCGCGCAGGCCCAGCACGCGGTCCGCGAGCTGGCCAAGGAGCTCGAGGCGCGGGGCGTCGAGGTCAAGTACGCGATCCATCCGGTTGCCGGGCGCATGCCCGGCCACATGAACGTGCTGCTCGCCGAGGCCGACGTGCCCTACGAGCAGCTGAAGGAGATGGACGACATCAACCCCGAGTTCCCGCGCACCGACGTGGCGCTCGTGATCGGCGCCAACGACGTCACCAATCCGGCCGCCCACACCAACCCGAGCTCGCCGATCTACGGGATGCCGATCCTCGATGTCGAGAACGCGCACTCGGTGGTCGTGATCAAGCGCTCGATGAACCCGGGCTTCGCCGGCATCGAGAACGAGCTCTACTTCAAGCCGAACACCTCGATGCTGTTCGGCGACGCGAAGTCCGCGGTCTCCGACATCACCGCCGAGCTCGCGGACATCTAGCGCCCCTCTCGCCGCCGCGGCCACCAGGTAGGCTCAGCGGCACCAACCGAGAAGGAGTGACAACCATGCCCGCAAAGGCAAACGCGGAGTGGCAGGGCGACCTGCGCTCCGGCGCAGGCACCTTCACCGCCGGCGACTCGATCCACGGCGAATATTCGTTCCGCACGCGCTTCGAGGACGCCCCGGGCGCCAACCCCGAGCAGCTGATCGGCGCCGCGCACGCCGCCTGCTTCTCGATGGCGCTCTCGAACGCGCTGGCCCAGGCCGGCACCCCGGTCGACTCGGTCAAGACCGGCGCCGTCGTGACGATCCGCCAGATCGACGGCCAGGCGACGATCGCCTCGATCGCCCTGAGCACCGTCGGCGTGGTGCCCGGCATCGACCAGGCCACGTTCGAACGGTTCGCGCAGGACGCCAAGGCGGGGTGCATCGTCAGCAGAGCGCTCGCCGGGGTGCCCGAGATCACGCTCGAGGCGACGCTCGCCGGCTGAGCGACGCCAGGCGACCGCGAGAGTCGTGGCTGCGTGAGCGGCGCCGGCGCCGAGCCCACGCGGGCGCCCGCGCCCGCCGGCGTGCTGCTCCGCGCCGGCGGCGAGACGCACGCGCTCGGCGGGCGCCCGTGGCTGATGGGGATCGTCAACGCGACCCCGGACAGCTTCAGCGACGCCGGGCTTCACCCGACGCTCGACGCGCGCCTGCGGCTGGCCGGCGAGCTGGCCGCCGAGGGGGCGCGCGTGATCGACGTCGGCGGCGAGTCGGGCGTCACGAACCGCCCGCCGGTGCAGCCGGCGCAGGAGATCGAGCGTGTCGTGCCGCTGATCGAGCGCCTCGCCGCGGCGCTGCCGCAGGTGCTGATCTCGGTCGACACCTACAAGCCGGCGGTGGCGGCCGCGGCGATCGCGGCGGGCGCCGTGATCGTCAACGACGTCAGCGGCCTGCGCGACCCGGAGCTCGCCGATGTCTGCGCGGCGACCGGGGCGGCGCTCGTCGTGATGCACACGCGGGCGGCGCCGAAGCAGCGCCTGCAGGATCCCGGGCGCTACGACGACGTGCTCGCCGACGTGATCGCCTTCATCGGCGAGCGCCTCGAGCTGGCGCGCTCGCGCGGCGTCGACGAGCGCCAGCTGATCGTCGACCCGGGCCCCGACTTCGCCAAGACGCCGGCCCAGACGATCGAGCTGCTGCGCGGCGCGCGGGCGCTGCACGAGTTCGGCCGCCCGCTGCTGCTCGCGGTCTCGCGCAAGGACTTCGTCGGCGCGCTGACGGGACGACCGCCGCGCGAGCGCGGCGCCGGGACGCTCGCGGCGCTGGCCCACGGGATGGATCTCGGCGCGCAGATCTTCCGCGTCCACGACGTCGCCGCCGCGGCGGACTTCATCACGGTGCTGGCGGCGCTGCGCGGCGAGGAGGCGATCCCCCCGGCGCTGGCGCTCCCCGACGAGCTGCGATGGGAGCGCCCGGACCAGCAGCTAGAGTAGAGCGACCGGGTGCCGGCGGCTGACATCAACGCCGCGGGACGCCTCACACCCATCCAAAGGAAGACGATGTCCATCATCAGCCCAGCCGATCTCGAGGCGAGCCCCCTCGCCGACCTCCACGCCCTCGCCTCGGCGCTCTCCATCGACGGTTACCGGCGCCTGCGCAAGGAGGAACTGGTCGAGGCGATCCTCGCCCGCCAGGGAGCCGCCGCGCCGCGGCGCTCACGCGCCGGCTCCCGGCGCGCCGCCGCCGAGGCGCCACGCGACCGCGACGACGACGAGACGACGGCCGACGACGCGGGGGAGGAGCCGCCGTCCCGCGAGGGCGCCGGCGAGCGCCCGGCCCGCTCCGGGCGTCCGCGACGCCGGCGCGGCGGGCGCTCGCGCGAGGGCGGCGAGGAGACCACATCGCCGGCGGCCGACACGCCCGCGCCGCGCGCGCGCGACCGCGCACGCGACGACCGCGGACGCGACGAGCGCGCACGCGACGACCGCGACCGCGACGAGCGCGACGAGCGCGAGCCGGCGTCCGAACGCGTCGCCGAGGGCGTCGTCGAGCTGCTCGCCAACGGCTCCGGCTTCCTGCGCGCCAACCCCGAGGAGGCCTCCGACGACGACGTCTACATCTCCGCCGCGCAGGCGCGTCGCTGCGAGCTGGTCTCCGGCGATCGGATCAGCGGGCCGGTTCGCCCGGCGCGGCGCTCCGAGCGCCACGCCTCTCTGATTCGCATCGACACGATCAACGGCGTCGCGGCCGAACAGGCCGTCGTCGGCACGAGGATCGACGAGATCGACGTCGACTTCCCGAGCGAGTCGTTCGTCTTCGGCGACGGCGGCGGCCTGGCCGCGCTGCCGCCGTTCGGGCGCGGCTCGCGCGTGCTGATCGCCGGCGCGCCGCGCTCCGGCCGAAGCGAGCTGCTGCGGCGGATCGCCGCCGAGCTGGCCGCGAGCGAGGGCCTCGACGTCGAGCTGCTCGCCGTCGGCGTGCGCCCGGAGGAGCTGACCGAGTACAAGGCGCTCGAGCACGCCGTCTCGAGCGGGCTGTCGTTCGCAGCCTCCAGCGACGCCCAGGAGGCGGCGGTCGAGCAGGCCGCCGAACGTGGCCGGCGGATCGCCCTGCGCGGCGGCAACTCGGTTCTCGCGATCGACACGCTCGACGGGCTGGGGGCGAGCGCGGCGCGCCGCACGATGGCCTCCGCGCGCAACCTGCGCGGCGCCGGCTCGCTGACCGTGATCGCCACCGCCCGCGCCCCGATCGGCGGCGAGACGACGCTGATCGCGCTGCTCACCGACGGCGCGTTCCCCTCGCTCGATCCGGCCGTCAGCGGCACGCTGCGCGCCGAGCTGCTCGCGCCGCCGGTCGCCGCCAGGCCGGCCCGCGTGCGCAAACCGCGCGCCACCGCCGCGACGACGACCGACACCGCCGCGACACCGCGCGCGGCGGCGCCCCGCACCCGGGCGCCGCGCAAGCCGCGGACCGCCCCGGTCGAGGAACCGCGGGACGACGGCGGCGAATAGGCGCGCGGGCGCTCGGCTCACGCGCCGCCGGCCGGGGCGGTCAGGCCGAGCGAACTAGCCGGCGAGGCCGCGGTAGGCGACCCGGCCCCAGGAGGGCTCGGGGGCGAGCTCGATCGGCTCGCCGCCGCGGTCGGGCTGGACGTAGGCGAAGCTGTTGGTCTGCTCGTTGAAGGCGACGTCCAGCTCGCCCTCGCGCACGCGCTGGTCGAGCCAGGCGCCGCGGAAGACGAGGCGGCGCAGCCAGTGCACCAGCGAGCGCTCGGCCGGGCCGATGATCTCCGGCCAGCAGTCGTTGACGTGGTCGCCCAGGGCCGAGGCGGGGTCCAGGATCTCGCCGTTCACGGCGAGGTTGACGAGATCCTCGATCTCAGGTTCGGCCAGCCTTTCGCCGATGAATCCGAGACGCAACGCGGCCTGTTCGCAGCGCTCGCGGAAGTCCGCCTCGTTGAAGGTGAAGCGCAACTCTCCGTACTCGAGCACGAAGTCCTCGCCAGAGTTGTAGTTTCCACGACGCGCAGTGTCCATGAACAGCCCTTTCCAAGGGCCGTCGGCATCATAAGGCGCTTTCCTTCATTGGCGGCCGCGCTGCACGCTTTCTTTCAGAGCGACAACCACGAGGATCGACATCTTGCGCTGCCATGAGAAGAGGACGTCATCGCCCGGCTGAGTGAGCACGGACTGCGGCGCACGGTCGGTGTGCCGGGCCTGTTCGCGACCGCCTACGGCAACGTCGGCTCCTCGATCTACTACGCACTCGGCCTGGTCGCGGCGCACGCGCTCGGGCTCACGCCGCTCGTCTTCCTGTTCGCCGGCGGCCTCTTCGCGCTGACCGCGAAGACCTACGCCGAGGGCGCGTCGATGTTCCCCGAGGCCGGCGGATCGTCGTCGTTCGCGCGCCACGCATTCAACGACTGGATCTCCTTCTTCGCCGGCTGGGCGCTGTCGCTCGACTACATCCTGACGATCGCGATCTCGGCCTACTTCGTGCCGTTCTACGCCAGCGCGCTGCCCGGCCTGCACGCGCTGCACAACCCGCCGGACAACATCATCGCCGCGCTCGGCGTGCTGGTGCTGCTGGTCGTCCTGAACATCCGCGGCCTCGGCGAGTCGGCGCGCGTCAACTTCGTCCTCGCGATCACCGATCTCGGCACGCAGGCGCTGGTCGTGATCCTCGGCGTTGCGCTCGTGCTGAGCCCGTCGCGCCTGGTCAGCCAGGTCCATCTCGGCACCGCCCCGAGCCTCTCGCAGCTGATCTTCGCGCTGTCGATCGCGATGCTCGCCTACACCGGCATCGAAACCGTCTCGAACATGGCCGAGGAGGCGCAGGACCCCGGCAACGACGTGCCGCGCGCGGTCAACTTCGTGCTGATCGCCGTCCTCACCGTGTACATGGGCATCTCGGTCGTCGCGCTCTCGGCGCTGCCGGTCACCTACCACACGGCGGTGGTCAACGGCTCGCACTTTCAGACCGCCCTCGGCGTGAAGTACGCCTCCGAGCCGGTGCTGGGGATCGTCGACCACCTGGGCTTCAGCGGCGCCCTGCTGCACGGCGCCCAGTACTACGTCGGACTGCTGGCGACGACGATCCTGTTCATCGCGACCAACGCCGGCCTGATCGGCATCTCGCGCCTGTCGTGGTCGCTGTCGGAGCACCGCCAGCTGCCGGGCATCTTCTCGCGCCTGCACCCGACCTACCGCACGCCGTGGTTCACGATCGTCTTCTTCTCCGCCTTCGCGGTGCTGCTGATCACCTTCGCGAACATCAACGTGCTGGGCAACCTCTACTCGTTCGGCGCGATGCTTTCGTTCACGACCGCGCACGCGGCGGTCGTCGCGCTGCGGATCAAGGACCCCGACCGCGAGCGCCCCTACCGGATGCCCGGCAACCTGCGGATCCGAGGGCGCGACATCCCGATCACCGCGGTGATCGGCGGGATCGGCACCTTCCTCGCCTGGGTCGCCGTGGTCGTGCTGCACCCGGAGGCGAAGTACGTAGGCATCCCCTGGATGGTGGTCGGCATGGTCGGCTACGTGATCTACCGCAGGCGCGCCGGCCTCAGCCTGTCGAAGAGCGTCGTGCTCGTGCGCCCGGAGCGCCCGCCCGACTTCCACCAGCTGGGCTACCGCACGGCGCTCGTGCCGATCTTCGGCGCCGACGTCAGCGCGCAGACGCTGGTCAGCGCGGCGAAGCTGATCGGCAAGGACGGGATCGTCTACGCCGTCTTCGTGCTGCCGGTGCCGCGCCAGCTGTCGCTCGACTCGGGGCTCGAGGCGGAGGAGGCGCTCGGGCGCTCGATCCTCGAGAGCGCGCGCATCCAGGGCCGCCGCGCCGGCATCAAGGTCCGCACCGGCCTGATCCGCGCGCGCAACCCCGGCGCCGCGCTCGCCGACGAGGCGCAGCGGATCAACGCCGACGTGATCTACCTCTCGACCCTGCACGCCCCGTCCAGCGAGCAGCGGATCGGCCTGACCGCCTCGTACCTGCTCGACCGCCGGCCGTGCCGGATCGTGATCGAGACCGACAGCTCGGCGACGCCCGCCTCGCTGGCGCCGGCCTGACCCGGCGGCCGGCTGCATCCCTGTGTTGACGGGCTGGTGCATGCACCAGCCCGCGGGATTGGCGCATGCGCCAATCCCCGGGGCGGCGCATGCGCCGCCCCGAAAAGCTCGGGGAAACGTCGTCGCCGTGCGGGTGGCGTGATGGGAAAGTGGATGCAAGTGGGGGAAAAGTGCCGAATTGTGTTGCAAAGTGGGTCGGATCTGGTACGGTCCGCGCAGCGAACCGGGGTGGATGGGTTCCTCCCGCCTCTTCCAGCCCGGTTCGACCAACTTTGCGAGCGCCGGTCATGGCATTCCGCGGCTACTACGACAACACCCTCGACGCGAAGAATCGGCTGACGATTCCGGCGAAGCTGCGCAAGGCGCTCGCCGACGGCGTCGTGGTGGCGCTGCAGCGCGACGCCCCCGAGTGCGTGGCGATCTGGTGCCCCGACGATTACGCGGAGTACGTCGAGAGCGTGCTGGCGGGCATCGACCGCCTCTCCGAGGACTACGGCAACATGGAGCGCTTCTCCAACGCCTACTCGCAGGAGCTGGAGCTCGACGCGGCGGGGCGCGTGATGGTGCCCTCGAAGCTGCTCGAGAAGGCCGGCCTGGGCAAGGAGGTCGCGGTGATCGGCGCCGGCAACCGCCTGGAGGTCTGGGACCGCGAGGCGTGGGGGCGTGTGAGCGAGCAGATCGTCAGCACCGTCAAGCAGATCGGAGCGGGATCGTCGAGTGGCCACACTTCTTGAGATGACGGTCACGCACGTGCCAGTGCTGGCCGGGGAGCTGATCGAGCTGCTCGACCCCCGGCCCGGCGCGGTCGCCGTCGACTGCACGGTCGGCGGCGGCGGTCACGCGCGGCTGATCGCCGAGCGGATCGGCTCGGCCGGCACGCTGATCGGGATCGACCGCGACCCCACGGCGCAGGAGCGCTTCGAGGAGCTTGCGCGCGAGGTCAGCTGCACGACCCGCTTCATTCGCGCGAGCTTCGCCGACGGCCTGGCGCTGCTGCTCGACGAGGGCGTCGCCGCCGACTGCGTGTACTTCGACCTCGGCACCTCGTCGATGCAGATCGACACCTGGGAGCGCGGCTTCTCCTACGCCTACGACGCGCCGCTCGACATGCGGATGGATCCCGACCAGGAGCTGACCGCGGCGGAGATCGTCGGTGAGTGGGATCAGCGGCGGCTCGCGCGGCTGCTGCGCGAGTTCGGCGAGGAGCGCTACGCCGCGCAGATCGCGCGCGCGATCGTCGCCGAGCGCGAGCGCGCGCCGATCGTCACCACGCTCGAGCTGGTCGAGGTGATCAAGGCCGCCGTGCCGGCGCCGGCGCGCTTCGCCGGCGGGCACCCCGCCAAGCGGAGCTTCCAGGCGATCCGGATCGCCGTCAACGAGGAGCTCGAGCAGCTCGACGCCGCGCTGCCGCTGGCGTGGGAGCTGCTGCACGCCGGCGGCTCGCTCGCCGCGATCTCGTTCCACTCACTCGAGGACCGCCGCGTCAAGCAGTTCTTCGCGGCCCGCACGCGCGGCTGCATCTGCCCGCCCGACCTGCCGGTCTGCGGCTGCGGACGGAGCCCCGAGGCGGAGCTGGCGCACCGCCGCGCGATCGCGCCGAGCGCCGGCGAGGTGGCCGCCAACCCACGCTCCGCCAGCGCGCACCTGCGCGTCGCCCGCAAGCTCGGAGTCACCGCATGAGCATGCCGGCCGCCACCGCCGGCGCCGCGCGCGCACGCTCGGCCCGCGCTCAGCCGGCGCCGCTTCGACTTCCGCCCGCGCCCCGCCGCGTCTCGGGCCCGAGCCGCCATCCGCGTGCCGCACCGGCGCGGCCGGCGGCCGCCCCGGGCCTGGTCGTCCGCGTGATCGACCATCCGTGGCTGGAGCGGCTGGTGCGCGGACGGGCCTGGATCGCGATCGTCGCGACCGCGCTGCTCGGGATCGTCGCGATGCAGGTCGCGCAGCTGCGCCTCGGCACCGAGATCGGCAACGAGACCACGGCCGTGAACGCCCTGACCGCGCAGAACGAGACGACACGGACCGAGATCGCCGTGATGGAGGCGAGCCACCGGCTGAGCACCACGGCCGGCGCGCTCGACATGGTCTACCCGGCCCCCGACGCCGTGACCTACCTCGCCGTCAACCCGGGCGACGCGGCGAGGGCCGCGCGCGGGATGACCGTCCCGTCGACTGCGGCGATCGCCGCCGCCGCGGCCGACGCGCACCGGATCGTGAGCTCCCCGCCGGCCGCGACGACCCCGGTGGCGCCCACCGCTCCGGCGACGACCACGCCGGCGCAGACCACCACGCCCTCGACCACGACGATCGCCACGACGACGCCGGGCACCGCCGCGGCGGGCGCGACCAGCACGACCTCCGCCGGCACTCCCGCGAGCACGACCGGGACGACCGCGGCTTCCGCCACGACGGGCGCCACGGCCACCACGCCGTCGAGCGCCACCACGGCGACGACCACGCCGGCGAGCGGCACGGCGGGAGCGCCGGCCACGACCACGCCGGCCACGACCACGCCCGCCACGACCACGGCGGCCACGACGACGGCGGCCACGACGACGGCGGCCACGACGACGGCCGGCGGCGCGACACCCCCCGCGACGACCGCCGCCGGCGGTACGACCCCGGGCGGGTAGCGGGATGGCGCTCAGTCAGCGCCGCGTCGGCTGGCTGCTCGCCGTGTTCGCGCTGCTGCTCGCGGTCGCGGCGGTGCGGGCGCTGCAGCTCGCGACGCTGAGCTCGGGCCGTCTCTCGAGCGTCGCCAACGCCGAGCACGTCACGACCGTGACGACACCGGCGCCGCGCGGCTCGATCGTCGACCGTAACGGCGACCTGCTCGCGGTCACGCAGGCCGCCGACGACATCACCGCGACGCCCAA
>Ga0181535_10001935_pt1 | contig 26001 bp, 23 predicted proteins | sample PEATcosm2014_Bin_44_FD_119774 | JGI IMG/M metagenome (GOLD analysis project Ga0181535, IMG submission 119774) | Peatland microbial communities from MTU Mesocosm Facility, Houghton, MI, USA - PEATcosm2014_Bin17_30_metaG | ecosystem: Environmental > Terrestrial > Soil > Wetlands > Peat | place...
CCTCTTTTTCCGGGGATTGGCGGGCGTCGCGGGAGGAAAAGGTAAATTCCTCCGAATGCGGATTGACCAGACGCGCTCCGCCATGAGTGCGCCGGAGACCGCCGGTGGCTTCCAGCGTCGCGATGTCGCGCCGCACGGTGGAGACCGAAGCATCCACATGCTGGGACAACTCTTCCAAGGAGGCGAATTCGACTTTTTGCAGGTATTCCTCGATTCGCCTTTGACGCGCTTCTGGCTGCATTTGACCGAATTTGGAACATTTTGGTAACTTTTGCAAGATTTATATTGACGATTCTGCCATATATTGCAATATTACGCTCAACAATATGGTTGCGCTTAATAATAACCCGCACCGGGCGGTGGTGGAATATCAGGTCCGACGTGCTGTTTATCAACGGCTTGGGAGGCCATTGCCTCGCTTTGCGGCCGCCCCGAATCCCTTGGTGGTCAATGTCAGCGCGCGGCATTGTCATCTGACCGAGGCAGCGGTGGAGATACTATTTGGGAAAGGCTACAAGCTTACCCCCTTCAAGTGGCTTTATCAGGAAGGCCAATACGCCGCCAAGGAAAGCGTCACGCTCATCGGTCCGCGCAGCCGGGTTATTTCCAATCTTCGCATATTGGGGCCGTGTCGGAATTTCAACCAAGTTGAGTTAGCTTATACGGACGCCATAGCGTTGGGATTTGAAATACCGTTGCGATGCTCCGGGGATATCAAGGAAACAGCCGGCGGGATGCTGATGGGGCCGGCGGGATTTTTTGAGATGCCGGTGGGAGTGATCCGCGCCATGCGCCATGTTCATATGCATCCGGACGACGTGAAATTTTACGGGGTCAAGGCCGGTGACGAAATGAAGCTGAAAATCGGGGGGTCATGCGGATTGGTGCTGGACCGGATGCTGGTCCGGGCCGACCCCAGTTTTAAACTCGAAGTCCACATCGACACGGACGAAGGCAACGCCTGCAATTTGCAGCCGGACACGCCTTGTGAACTGATCAATTAGTCAATAAAAACTCGAAAGAAACAGGAACAAACATGAGTCAAGAAGCACTAGGCATGATTGAAACGAAAGGGTACATCGGCAGCGTCGAAGCCAGCGACGCGATGGTCAAAGCCGCCAACGTAACCCTAGTCAAAACGATTCCCATCGGCGGCGGTATGATCACCGTTTTCGTCACCGGCGATGTCGGCAGCGTCAAGGCCGCCGTGGATGCCGGGAGCAAAGCCGCGGGCAAAGTGGGCGAACTCATAGGTTCCCACATCCTGGCCCGTCCGCACGAGGATCTGATCAAATCATTCTTCGCCGACGCCCCGAAAAAGTGATCCGCCACCCACACCAACAAATTTCTTACATCTCTTATATATGACACAACAAGCAATTGGCATGATTGAAACAAAAGGGTTGTGCGCGCTGTTCGAAGCGGCTGATTCCGCCTTGAAGGCCGCCAACGTCGAGTTCGTCGGCTGGGAAAAAATCGGCAGCGGGTATGTGACCGCCGTTTTTCGCGGCGATGTGGCCGCAGTGAAGGCCGCGACGGATGCCGGCGCGGCAGCAGCAGCGCAGGTGGGCACCGTGATCGGCGTGCAAGTGATCCCGCGTCCGCATGAAAGCTTGAGCGGTCTTGGCAAGTGGTTGCAGCAATAACAGGCGTCTGACCGAGCCTTGCGCGGCGCCTTTGCGCGCGGATCCATGAAGATACTTGTCGCCAATTTGGGATCGACCTCCCTGAAATACCGTTTGTTCGATTTTTCGGACGGGGGGGAACGCATGCTCACGCGCGGCGGGTTCGAGCGGGTCACCGATTACGCGCAGACCATCCAGGGCTGTCTGGCAGAATTAAAAAATGGCGGCTGGATCAAGGATGAGAGCGATCTGGCTGCGGTGGGTTTCAAGACCATCATGGCCCGCGGCATCAACGGATGCGTGCGTCTGGACGAAAGCGTGGTCAAGGCGATGGAAGTGTACAACTCGCTTGCGCCGGCCCACAATCCCCCCTACATCACCGGCATCCGGATTTTTGCCAAACAGATGCCGAAGACCCCGTTGATCGGTCTGTTTGAGACCGCCTTTTATCAATGGGCGCCTGAATCCGCCATGCGCTACGCAGTGCCGGAGACATGGCGCGAAGCCGGGGTCCGCCGTTGGGGATTTCACGGGGCGAGTCACAAATATATTGCCGAGCGTTCCGCCGAAATGTTGGGGCGCGAGGATGTGGCCCGGCGGGTCCGGCAACTTTATGTGGACCAAGGCAAGACGGCCGTGCGCCAGCCGGATTTGCGGGTCATTTCCTGTCATTTGGGCGGCAGTTCGTCCATCACGGGAATACTGAATGGTGTCGCCATCGGGAACAGTTTTGGCATGAGCCCGCAAGCGGGTCTGCCGCAAAACAACCGGGTGGGCGATTTGGATGTTTCCGCCGTGCCGTTCATCATGCAGGCCATCGGCATTTCGCTTGACGAAGCGATGCGCGTGCTTTGCCAGGAAGCCGGGCTGAAGGCGTTGTCGGGCGGATTTAACGATATTCGGGACATCTGCACCCGCGCCGGGCAGGGCGACAAGCGCGCCCAACTGGCCCTCGACGTTTATGTGCATGGCGCGCGCCATTGGATCGGCGCGTTTCACTTTGAATTAAATGGAATTGACGCCCTGGTTTTCACGGCGGGGATCGGGGAGAATCGCGACGAATTGCGCGCCGCGATTTGCCGGAACCTGGACCAGCTCGGCATCATTCTGGATCCGCAATCAAACTCAAACACCCGCGCCAAGGAAGCGATCATCAGCGCGCCGCAATCGCGGGTTAAAGTCATGGTCATACCGACCAACGAAGAACTGGTCGTCGCCCGAGAGGTGCGGCGTTTTCTTCAGTCAAACTAAGTGTATGTCGTCAAAAATCACCGAACCCTCAAAGAAAGCAATAAATATGGCTCATCAAGCAATTGGACTTCTGGAAACCCGCGGACTCATCGCCTTGGTCGAAGGCACGGACGCGATGCTCAAGGCGGCGAACGTTGAACTGGCCGGCCCCATGCAACAGGTCGGCAACGCCCTCTGCACTGCGGTCGTTGTCGGCGACGTGGCGGCGGTCAAGGCCGCGACGGATGCCGGCGCGCAAGCTGTCAAAGCCAGCAAAGGCGAACTGGTCAGCGTCCACGTCATCGCCCGTCCCCATGCGGATGTCGATGCCGTGTTGCCGCACAAAGCGCAAGGCAAATAAGTATGTTCCTCGCACGAGTTGAAGGCTCGGTTGTTGCGACCAAGAAGGACGCGTCCATGAACGGGCGCGCGCTCTTGCTCCTTCGTCCCCAATTGGTGGACGACAAGAACCCGACCCGGTTTCGGCCGGGCAGCAACACCATTGTCGCCGTGGACAGCATCGGGTGCGGAGTGGGGGAGATGGTGTTGTTTTGCCAGGGCAGTTCAGCCCGTCTGGCCCCCAACTTGAAAGATGCCCCCGTGGACGCCGTCATCATTGGCATTGTCGATGCCGTCGATGTCTTCGGTAAACAAATCTATAACGCGAAAAGTTGATAAAAATGAGCGCCGTGAACGAAGTGTTGATTCGTGATATTGTCGAAGAAATTTTGGGCCGTCTTGGTTCGCCCCAATCTCCCGCCAAAAATGGGACGCCTGCCGCCAAAGCCGATTGCGGCTGCTCCCATGCGTCCGCCAGTCCGGCGGGTGGCCCGGCCAGCGGGCGGTTTGGCGTGTTTCAGGATGCGGGCGAGGCTTGCGCCGCCGCCGCCGTGGCCTATGTCCAATTGCAGAAAGGCGGCGTCGCCGCCCGGCTGAAAGTCATCAGCATTGTCAAAACGCTGGTGGGCGACAATGCCGTCGAATGGGGCCGGATGGAGTTGGAAGAAACCAAGATTGGCCGGCTCGATCACAAGATTGAGAAGCTGCGCAACATCAAGGGCGTTCCGGGAGTGGAATATTTGCACCCCAACGGCATGAGCGGGGATCACGGCATCACGCTTGAAGAATACACGCCTTTCGGAGTCATCGGCGCCATCACCCCGTCCACCCATTCGGTTCCGACGTTAAGCGGGAACATTGTCAACATGGTGGCGGCGGGCAACGCCGTTGTTTTCAACGCCCATCCTTCCGCGGCGCGCTGCGCGGCCACGGCCATCCGCGTCTATAATCAGGCTATTTATCGCGAACTCGGGATCGAGAATCTTTGCTGCATCATCGAGCGCCCCACCATGGAATCTTTCACGGCGCTCTGCACCAGCGAACACATCCGGTTGCTCTGCGTCACGGGCGGTCCCGGGGTGGTCAAGGCCGCCATGACGGCGGGCAAGCGCGCCATTTGCGCCGGGCCGGGCAATCCGCCGGTGCTGGTTGACGACATCGCTTGCATGCGGCGCGCGGCCAAAGCCATCATCACGGGCGCGGCCTATGACAACAATCTCCTTTGCGTCGGGGAAAAGGAAATATTCGCGCTGGACAACATCGCGGACAAACTGATGTCCGAGATGGAAGTGAACGGCGCGGTGCGTTTGAATCCCGCCCAGCTTGAGCGTTTGACCAAGGCGGCGTTCACCTTCAAGGAAGGCCAGGGCGGCGGTTGCGCCGAGCCGTCCGTCAATAAAGATTTCATCGGCAAGGACCCGTCCGTCCTCGCCCAGGCGGCCGGGGTGAATATCCCGGCCAACACCCAGTTGCTCTTCGCCGAGACGGACAGCAAACACCCGTTTGTGGTGGAAGAACAAATGATGCCGTTCGTCCCGGTGGTGCGCGTCCGAAGCGTGGAAGAAGGCATCGCCGAGGCCAAGAAAGCCGAGCACAATTACAAGCACACCGCCATCATCCATTCCCATGACGTCGAACACATGACGGCAATGGCGCGCGCCTTGGACACCACCCTGTTCATCAAAAACGGGTCGTGCCTGTGCGGATTGGGTGGGGGCGGTGAAGGTTATTTGAGTTTCTCCATCGCCACGCCGACCGGCGAAGGGGTGACCAATCCGAAAACATTCGCGCGCGTCCGCCGCTGCGTGATGGTCGATAATCTTAGAATATATTGACATGCTCCTCGCCCGCGTTGAAGGCAATGTGACCGCAACCCGAAAGCATCCGAGCTTCGAGGGTTGGCGCTGGGTCATATGCCAGCCAATCAACGGGGCCGGGCAGCCGGAGGGCGTGCCGCAAGTCGCGATTGACGCCTTGGGCGCGGGAATGCATCAGCAAGTCATCATTTCATCCGACGGCTCGGCCGCGCGGGCGGCGGTGAAGGATCCCAAAAGTCCGGCCCGCTGGCTGGTGGTCGGGATAGTGGATGAATTGGAACCGGGGGTGCGGGCGTGAAATTAGGGACTGTCATAGGACGCGTCATATTGAGCCGGACGGTGGAGGAATTGACCGGGGCGCGCTGGCTGGTGGTCAGCCCGTTTACGCGCGAACATTTTCAGCAGGGGACCGCCGCGATTACCGGCTTGAGCAAGGACCCCAGCCTGGTGGTGTATGACAATCTGGGCGCCGGAGTCGGGCAAACCATCGGTTTTATTGAGGGGCGCGAAGCGGCGATGCCGTTTGACGGTCCCACGCCCATCGACGCGATTGACGCGGCGCTGGTCGATAACATTTTTTATTCGCCATTAAAGTAACTTTGTAAAAATGAAAAATATAATCAGTTCCAAGGAGGTCGAGGAGTTGTTGCGCAACGGCGGGGATGTCAAATCGTTTCCCGCGGACGCCATTTTTACGCCCTCCGCGCGCGATTTGATCCGCGAGTTTGAGAACAAGGGGACGGCCCGCGGTTCCAGCCCGGAAAAAGCCCCCGTCGGGAACACCGCGCCGGCGGCGTCCACCCAGTCCTCCTCGGTCGAGGTCTTTTTTAATTCCCCGGAAATGCAGGCCCTCAAGCTGCAAATCTGCGACATCGGGCGGCGTCTCTGGACGCGCGCTTACGTCGATGGCAACGGCGGGAACGTCGCCGTCCGGGTGGGCGAGAACATGGTGATGTGTACTCCCACCCTGATTTCCAAGGGTTTCATGAAGCCCGAGGATATGTGCCTGGTGGACATGGAAGGCAACCAACTGGCCGGCAAAAGAAAGCGTACGAGCGAAGTTTTGATGCACTTGCAGATCATGAAACGGCAGCCCCGTTGCGTGGCGAGCGTGCATTGCCATCCGCCTCATGCGACGGCTTTCGCGGTGGCCGGAGTGGAGCCGCCAACCTGCATGATCCCGGAAATCGAGGTCTTTGTGGGCAAGGTTCCCATTGCTCCCTACCGCACCCCCGGAACGCCGGAGATGGGCAAATTGGTGGCGGAGTTGAGCGATCATCACAACACCATACTCATGGCCAACCATGGCGTGGTTTCCTGGAGCCATGTCAGCGTGGAAGACGCCTATTTCAAAATGGAAATCATTGACGCCTATTGCCGCACGGTGGTGGTGGCGGTTCAATTGGGCGCGCCGTTAAAAACATTCTCCGGCGCTCATCTCCAGGATTTGCTCACTATCAAAAAGAGCCTCGGCATTCCTGATCCCCGCATTGGTTTGAAGGAGTGCGAACTTTGCAACAACGACGAGTGGCGGCCGGGCGTGACCTGCGCCGTCCCTCCCAAGGAAGTCGGCCAATCTCCGGCTGACGGGGAGGCTGAAACTTTGGTGCAGGCGATTACGAACGAGGTCGTGTCGAGAATGAAACAATAGCGAATCTCATATGAAAGTTACCATTATTGGCGGCGGTGGCAGGGTTGGTTCTTGCGCGGCTTATGCTTTGCAATGCGGCGGGCTGGTGTCGGAAATTCAAATCCTTGACGCCAATCGCGACACGGCCGAGGGGGAGGCGCTTGATCTGCTGCACGGCAGCACCCTGGCGGGCGACCAGCGTATTTATGCGGGCGATTACGCCCGCGCGGCGGACAGCGACATGTTCCTGATCACCGCCGGATTGCGGCGCAAGCCGGATGAGTCCCGTCTTGATTTGATCAGCCGGAATGTCGATCTGTTTGTTTCGATCATCGACGCGGTCAAGATCGCCGGTTTCCGCAAGGACGCGCACATCTTTGTTGTTTCCAACCCGGTGGACATCCTGACCCAGCTTGCCTTGCAGCGCACGGGCCTGCCTTGGAACCAGGTCTATGGTCTCGGCACAATGCTTGACAGCGCGCGCTTCAGTTCTTTGATCGCGCAGGAGTTGAAACTGGCCCCGACGCAGGTGAAGGCTTTGATCCTGGGCGAGCACGGCGATTCGATGCTGCCCGTCTGGTCGAGCGCGGCGGTCAACGGCCTGCCTCTGGCCGGTTTCCCCGAATGCACCCCCGCTTTCCAAAACGCCATTTTTGAACGGACCAAGAACAGCGGCGCCGAAGTCCTCAAACGAAAGGGCGGCGCCGGTTGGGCGGTCGGTCTTTCCATCCGGGACGTCGTGCATGCCGTTCTGCTCAACAAGCACGCTTTGCTCCCTGTCTCCTCGCTGGTCCAGGACGCCTACGAAGTGCATGACATCTGCCTGAGTGTGCCGTCGGTGGTCGGTCGCAAGGGGATTGAGTCTCACGTCAATATTAAATTGTGGCCCAAGGAACAGATGGCGCTGCAAGCCTCCGCCCGCGCCTTGAAAGAAGCACTGGGCAAGGTCAAGGTTAAATGAAATCACTCGACACCAAGCTTGCCCTGGTCAAAACGGATCGCGCCTCGCGCGCGTTTATCATTGCGGACGCCAAGGATGCGGACATGGCGTTTGGGGTGCGCGCTCCCGGGCCGCGCAATTACCTTTCGGCGCGCGGCGCGCGTCCGGCCGCTTTTTCGCCGGAGGTCTGGAGCCGTGAAGAATACGGCCACCGCAATCTGCCGGAATTTCTCGATATCATCCGCGAAGTGGTCAAGCAGGGTGTCGTGGACATCATGCTCATGTCCGCCTACGTCAATGAGCAACTGACGATCAAGGAAGGATTGTTCCGCGATTCCCACGTCACGCCCGCCGCGCGCGCCAACGACACCACCGATGTCTGGGCGGTGCGCCACGGCTGTTACACGCGCGAACCGGTGCAGACCTTCCGTTCCGCGTCCATCGGCCACATCCAATGCGGAAAACTCGAATGTGAAGAGGGCGAGGTTCCGGGCGCCAATCTGGGGCTCTATTCCGTCACCTTCATCAATGATCTGGAATACGACCGCAACACCCTGCTCGCCTTCAAGGAATTTCGCGAGGAAGCGGAGCGGAAAAAATTCCGTTACTTTCTGGAAGTCTTCGATCCCAATGTTGACAGCGGCGTTGCTCCCGAGAAAATCGGCGAATTTATCAACGACAAGATCATCCGCAGCCTGGCCGGGGTGGCCGAGGCGGGGCGTCCGGTGTTTTTGAAGATTGTCTATCACGGTCCCCGCTGCATGGAAGAACTGGCCCAATACGATCCCAACCTTGTGGTTGGAATTCTGGGCGGCAGCGCCGGCACGACTTACGACGCCTTCAAATTGATTCATGACGCCCAAAAATACGGGGCGCGCGTGGCGCTTTTTGGACGGAAAATCAACAATGCCGAGCACCAGCTCGCGTTCATCGAAATGTTGCGCATGATCACCGACGGCCGGATTTCCCCCGAGGAAGCGGTGCGCGCTTATCACGGGGTGTTGCAGGCCCGCAAGATCACGCCCAAGCTGCCGTTGGAAAAGGATTTGCTGCTTACGGATCAAGCAATGAGTTACGACGGTTCGGGCGCCGCCCGCTCCACCGTGACCATTACAAACAATCCACTGAGCGGCGCCGCGTCGAAACCCGCCCAAGCTCCCGCTGCAGCCGCGCCTGTGCCTGCGCCTGCGTCCGCGAATGGGGCGTGGCCTGTGTTGTCCACCGGCCGGCCCGATTTCGACCGGATGAACACCGCCCAGCGCCGCGCCTACGACCAAGACCGCCTGACCCGCATATTCGGTTGAGCGTTTCGGCAGGGTGAGTCCCGGAGCGGACTCGAAGCCGCATTTCCTCCAAAATCACCCGGATCAGGGAGTTCGCGCTAACGTCGCGTGCCAAAGCCAATGGGAAAGTGGCCGCTCAAGGCCGCTTGAACGAGTAACCACATCGCATCAAACATATTGCGTTCCGCAGGCGGATACGCTTGACCGCCAACGATGCTTTGATAAGCTCGCCGCAAGATGACCCGGATTCACACCAAACTGTCACTGGCGTCCGCAAAGTCAAAGGGCGAATTTTCATCAATTCCATCAGCAGGGATCCGGCTTGCTCTCGTCCTGTTATGCGTCACCGTTTTTGCGGGTTGCGACACCAGCACAGGCACCAAGACGGCCATGCAGGCCGGGGCCGTGTCCAAAATCGGCAAACTTGAGGTGCAGGTGAGCGTGGACGGCGATTTTTCGTTGACACTGGCCGGTGCCAAGCCCCGTGGGTTTAAGGATGTTCCTTTGAGCTACGTATCCGTCGAGCTGTGGCCGAAAAGCAAATACCGGGTGACACTGGTGTCCCCGGAGTCTGTTGTGACCGGGCTGGCATTGGACTCCCAGCGCGCGGCGGAGGATGCCCAACGGGCACAGACATTCTGCACGACGGTCGCAGGAATCCCCATTCAAAGCATTGCCGAGAAGGCGCTGGTGGACGGCCTTCAGGCCTCGCGCCGGTTCGAGTTGGTGACGGCTGTCTCCGGACCAGAAGGGGCTTCCCCAAGCGGCGCCGGGACTTTGCGAGTGCGAATTGAGAATTGGGGTTTGTACGCGGATTCAAGGGAAAATGCCACCGCTGACCTGGTCCAAGTCGGCCTTAATGCCACTGCGGTGCTGGCGGGGGCCGACGGCAAACGATTGTGGGAGCACAAAGACTATTTCACAAGCGGCATGCATCGTCCCATCTCCGAGTACGGTTCTTCACCCGATCTCTTGAAGAGCGAAATGGAGGAGACAGCCAGGCGGTATTGCGCCCGCGTGGCAAATGAGATTCGATATGCGAAATAAAAGGAGACAAAACATCATGAAAAGATTTGGTTATTCATTCTTGCCCCTTTTCTTGCTGGGCGTGCTGGTGTCGGGATGCGATACAAGAACGCCGGTGGCCGTTCATTTTAATCCGGACGGAAACGGGCCGCTCACTTCCATCAAGGCGTCAACAATTTTGGTCCAGGTGGAAGACCTGCGTCCGGCCGCCGAGCGGGATTCTGTCTATCAGATTGTGGCCGACGTCGGGGGGACGCAGACCTTTTACACAAAAAAGCCGGTCCCGCTTATTGTGCAGGACGCATTGGTATCAGAACTTTCAAAGTGCGGCCACCGGGCTGTGACCGATCCGGGCGCGCCGGTTGACGCCCGCGTCAAAATTGGCCTGGAGAGATTCAGGGCGTTCCTTTCCACCACCACCCTCCACTACACAATGGAAGGGCAGATTGACGCGGAAATTTCAGTGACCAATGACGCCAAGAAAACAACCGCCGGCCCGTTTCGCATCAGCGGCAATTACCAGCGGAAATCATCTTCCCACCAAGTGTATCCGCCCGAGAAGGAACTTAGCGCCGCGCTTGCTGAATTTGTTCACAACCTGGCTTTTGATTCCCGATTTGCGGAAGCGTTACAATAAAGAAGTGTCCGTCGGGTCGCCGTTACACAAACCAGCCGGTTAAACCAAGAGCGGACGCTCGGCCGCGTACGTTTCCTGATGATTCAAATGCCGGTGAATCATGGGTTTTTTTCGCTTGAATTTTGACCTGCCGTCAGCCCAATCCTGCCCATCAGATGCGTCAAACCTAAATTTGGGGTTTTGAGATTTGATGGGGCCACAAGCATTTGGGGAGTGGTTCAAATGAACCCACCAGTAATGGTGTTTTTTAAGCAAAAAAACATCAATTTAAGGGTTGTCTGTTTGACCGAAAATTCATACACTTCTGCAGTCGCGCGGGAGGCCGACAAATCCCGCCGCGCAAGGTGTTTTTTAAGATCAGATTTTGGTCAGGAAGATGTGATGTCCATGATGAATACTGCGCCAGAGCAGACGGAAAAGTACGACGCGTCAAAGATAGACAAATTGGAGGGGTTGGAGGCTGTCCGAAAACGCCCCGGCATGTATATCGGCGACCCGGATGAACACGGCTTGCACCATTGCGTTTTCGAGGTCCTGGATAATTCCATCGACGAACATCTCGCCGGATTCGCGAAAAAAATCGACGTGAACATTCATGTTGACGGCTCCGTTTCCATCCGCGACGACGGGCGGGGCATCCCGGTGGATACGCATCCCAAGTGGCATATGCCTGCGGTGGAATTGGTTCTGACCAATTTGCACGCCGGCGGCAAATTCGGCCAGGGCGCTTACAAGTATTCGGGCGGGTTGCACGGGGTGGGGGCCAAATGCGTCAATGCCTTGTCCGACTGGTTCAAGGTTGAAGTGTCGCGCGACAATCAGGTCTATTACATGGCTTTTGAGCGCGGGGTGACGAAGCGTAAGCTGGAAGTCATTGGCAAGTCGAAAAGCACCGGCACCCTGATCACCTTCAAGCCTGACCCGACGATTTTCACCATCACGACCGAGTTTAAGTTTGATCTGCTGGCCAATCGCCTGCGCGAGCTGGCCTTTTTGAATCCGGGGCTGGAGATTCAATTGAGGGACGAGCGGGTTGAGAACAAGAAGGAGATTTTTCTATATCGGGAGGGCATAGTGCAATTTGTGCAGCAACTGGGCCGCAACAAAGTGGTGCTGCATCCCCAGCCGATTGTCCTGTCCCAACAAAGAGACGAAGTCATCGTTGATTGCGTCATGCAATACAATGACACCTACACCGACCAGATACTTTGTTTTGCCAATTCCATCTCGAATACGGATGGCGGCACCCATTTGACCGGGTTTCGCACCGCCCTGACCCGGGCGGTCAACCAATACGCCCGCGCCAATGAACTGCTGAAGGAAAAAGACCCGGCCATTTCGGGCGATGACGTGCGGGAAGGCCTGGTTTGCGTCCTGAGCGTGAAGCTGCCGAATCCGCGGTTTGAATCGCAAACCAAGGTCAAACTGGTCAATACCGAGATCGAAGGCATTGTTTCGTCCACGGTTTACGAAGGGCTGATGACGTTTTTTGACGCCAATCCGGCCGTGGCCAGGAAAGTGATAGACAAGAGCCTGATGGCGGCCCGGGCCAGGGAAGCGGCGCGCAAGGCGCGCGACACGGTGCGCAAAAGCGCGCTGACCGGCGGTGGTTTGCCAGGGAAACTGGCGGACTGCTCGGATCGCGATCCGGCCAACACGGAACTATACATAGTGGAGGGTGATTCCGCCGGCGGTTCGGCCAAGCAGGGGCGCGACCGGAAATTCCAGGCCATCCTGCCCATACGCGGCAAATTGATCAACGTGGAGAAGGCGCGATTGGACAAGGTGCTGCAAAACACCGAAATCCGCACCATGATCACGGCCATCGGCACGGGTATTGGCGATGTGGAAGGCGAAGGCTCGTTCAGCCTGCCGAAGCTGCGTTACCACAAGATCATTATCATGACCGATGCGGACGTGGACGGGTCGCACATCCGGACCCTGCTATTGACGTTTTTTTACCGGCAGATGCCGCAACTGGTCCGGCAGGGGTATGTCTATATCGCCCAGCCGCCGCTTTATCAGGTCACGCGCAAAAAGCGGGTGGAGTATGTGGATGACGACGTGCAGATGAACCGCATCCTGGTTCAACTGGGGACGGAAGACGTCCGCCTGCGCGATCTGGCCACGGACAAGGAGCTTTCGGAAAAGCAGTTGGTGGAAATCCTGCAACTGCTGGAGATGCTGGACAAATACGTGCAGGCCCTGCGTCGTCATGGCGGGGAATTTGGGGATTACGTGGAACGGCGCCATCCGGTCACGCACGAGTTGCCGCGGCATCTGGTCAAGGTGCGCGATGGCAACGATGAGACGGTGCATTACTTCCATACCGAGGAAGAACTGGCGGTGTTTGACGATGCCAACCCGGATTTGAAATTATTCGGCGAAGACAGCGACACCTCCCTGTTGGAACGGGCTGAGAGGGACAAGGTGGAGAGGCCGCAAAACGGCAACGTCCGCCGCGCCAAACATGTGGAATTGCATGAAAGCCAGGCCGTGATGGATCTGTTGAGCCAACTGGAGAAAAAAGGCCTCAACGTGGCGCACTACTCCGCCCAGGACAAGCCGCTTTTCGAGTTGATCGAAGGCGAAGGCGAGAGAGCCACGACCAAGCCGTTGTTTTCGATCGCGGAAATTCTGAGCGGCGTCAAGGAAGCCGGCAAACGCGGCATCCAGATCAAACGCTTCAAGGGACTGGGCGAAATGAACGCCAAGGAACTATTTGAGACCACCATGAACCCGGAGCGCCGCAAATTGCTGCGGGTGGACATGACGAACCTGGTCGAAGCCGAGGAGATGTTTACCAAGTTGATGGGCGACGAGGTGGAGCCGCGCCGCCAGTTCATAGAAGACAACGCCCTCAACGTGCGCAACCTCGATGTCTAAAACAAAATCCGCCACGCGGAGCATATAATTTATTTCCATGCCAGACGAACCCGGTCAAAACGATCCCGCCGAAAACAAGAAATTGCCCGCGGAGAGCATTCCGCTCTTCGCCGCCAATGAAAAAGTTCAAAAGATCAACGTCGCCGACGAGATCAAGAATTCCTTTTTGGATTACTCGATGTCGGTCATCATCTCCCGCGCCCTGCCCGATGTCCGCGACGGATTGAAGCCTTCGCAGCGCCGCATCCTGTATGCGATGCACCGGCTCAATCTTTATCCCGGACGCAAGCATTACAAGTGCGCCAAAATTTGCGGCGATACGAGCGGCGACTTCCATCCGCACGGCGAAGGAGTGATTTACCCGACCCTGGTTCATATGGCACAGCCTTGGGCGATGCGCGCCACGCTGGTCGATGGCCAGGGCAATTTCGGATCGGTCGAAGGCGACCCGCCCGCCGCCATGCGTTACACCGAGGCGCGCATGACGCATCTCGGCGGGGTGTTGATGCAGGACATGGACAAGGACACGGTTGATTTTGTTCCGAATTATGACGAACGCCTGACCGAGCCGTGCGTTTTCCCGGCGGCCTTCCCGAATTTACTGGTCAACGGGGGCACCGGCATCGCCGTCGGCATGGCCACCAACATGGCGCCGCACAATCTGGGCGAGGTCATTGACGGTGTTTGCGCGCAGGTGGATAATCCCGACATCACCCCGGAGCAGTTGATGCAGCACATCAAGGGGCCGGACTTTCCGACCGGATGCGCGATTCTGGGATTGGAGGGGATCAAAAATTATTTCAAGACCGGGCGCGGCAGCGTGAGAATTCGCGGCAAAGTGGGCGTTGAGGAAACCAAGGGCGGCCGGGAACAAATCGTCATCACGGAAATCCCCTACAACGTCAATCGCGCCACCCTGGTCGAGCGCATTGCCGAACTGGTCAACGAAAAAGTCATCACCGACATCACCGCCGTGCGCGATGAATCGGACGAAAACACCCGGGTGGTCATCGAGATCAAGCGCGATGCCATAGCCAAGGTGGTCATCAATAATTTGTATCAGCACACCGCCCTGGAAAGCAGCTTTGCGGTCAACGCCCTGGCCATTGACCACGGGCGGCCCAAGACCCTTTCCATGAAGGACCTGATCGCCTGCTACATCGAGCACCGGCGCGAGGTCATCATCCGCCGCACCCGCTTTGAATTGCGCAAGGCGGAGGATCGCGCCGAGACGCTGGAAGGCTACCTCATTGCGCTGGGCAGTCTGGACGAGTTTATCCGCATCATACGCCAATCCGGCAATCGCGAGGAGGCCAGGATCAAGTTGCTCGCCTTTGATTTCACCCGGCAGCAGGTCGAACAAATCGGGGTGGTCATACGCAGCGAGGCGCGGCTGACCAACGGACGCTATTCCTTCAGCGACGCCCAAGCCAACGCCGTCCTCGAATTGCGCCTTTACCAGTTGACCGGAATGGAAGCGGGCAAGGTCCGCGCCGAGTACACCCAGTTGCTCGGTCAAATCAGCGATTTACTTGACATATTGGCCAAGGAAGCCCGCGTTTTCGCCCTGATCAAGTCGGAGTTGAGGGCCATCAAGGAAAAATACGTCATGCCGCGCCTGACCGAGCTGATCCCGGATGAAGGCGAAATTGCCATTGAAGATTTGATTGCCAACGAGGGCGTGATCATCACCATCACCCACGCCGGCCTGATCAAGCGCACCAACGTCAGTTCCTATCGCGCCCAACGGCGCGGGGGCAAAGGCGTCATTGGCATGGCCACGCGCGAGAATTCGGCCGCGCCGGGCGATGCGGAGGATTTCCTCGAGCATTTGTTCACCGCCAGCACGCACGATTACCTCATGTTCTTTACCGACACCGGGCGGGTCTATGTGGAGCGCGTGCATGAAATTCCAGACATGGGGCGCGCCGCCAAAGGCCGCAGCATCGTCAACCTGCTTGAATTGAAAGCCGGGGAAAAAATCGCCGCCCTCATCCGCGTCGTGGCCCAATCCGGCCCGGACCGGGAGGACATCACCTGGACCCAGCCGGGCGAGGTGTTTTTCGCCACCCAGAAGGGGACTGTCAAGAAGACTTCCTTGAACGAGTTTGGCAACGTGCGCAAAGGCGGGATCATCGCCATCACCATTGAAGAAGGAGACGCGCTGATTGACGCCAAACTGACCCGCGGCGGCGTCGTGGAAAACGACGAGGTCAAGGATCCGGGCGACGGCGTGGTGCTGATCACCCGCGAAGGCATGAGCATTCGATTTTCTGAAACCGATGTCCGCTCCATGGGGCGGGGCGCGACAGGAGTGCGCGGCATCCACTTGGAACCCACCGATGCCGTGGTGGCATTGGCGGTGGTCGTCCCCGACGCCACCCTGCTGGTGGTCGGAGAAAATGGCATTGGGAAGCGCACCGATTTTGGCGAATACCGCGTCCAATCCCGCGGGGGCAAGGGCATCATCACGATGAAGACCACCGAAAAGACCGGCGCCCTGGTGGGCGCATTGACGGTCAAGGATACGGATGAAATCATGCTCATCACCATTGCCGGCCAAATGGTCCGGACCCGGGTGAGCGACATCCGTGAATGTGGCCGCAACACCCAAGGGGTGAAAGTCATCGGCTTGGATGAACCTGACAAACTCCAGGCGATAGCCCCGGTCATTGGCGAAGAAAACGACGAGACGGAAGAATCCGCCGACGCCGACGCCGACGCAGACGCAGGTGCCGGTGCCTCCGGTGCCGACGCCACGCCAGAGCCGCCGAAATAGTCCGGGCCGCGGTTCTCCAGATATGGGGAGCGCGCTCCCGGCGACGGGAGCGGCTCCGGGATTTGCGCTTGCCAGGGGGTGGAATTCTCCCAAGAATTCCCCAGACATGAAACAAATCCTCCCCGCCTTTTTAGGTCTGATACTCTTGACAGTGCCGGCGGCGGCGCAGGGTCTGCGGCCCAAAACCCCGCCCGCCAAACCCCAGGACGCCGTCGTCTTTTCCATCAACGGGCTTACCGCTTCCGATTATGCACTCGACCTGGCGCGTCAGAGCGATTCCGATGTTTTGATCCGGGCCTGGTTCAAATGGGGGAAAGCTCCCGACTATCAACCTTTGCGTGAATTCCCGGAGCGCGCCCACGGCATGGGGGCTGTGTTCGGCGGCGGCATCACTTGCAGCGCGCTCTACGACAAGGAAAACGGCATTACTCCGGCCCAGCTTCAAGACATGGCCACCCGCGGCACGAATGGCGCGATGGTCGATGCCTGGGGCCATCCGGGCATCCGGCACGGTTCCCTCTCCAGCCCGGCATACATGGATTATTTGTTTCGCTGGTGCAAGGAGCAGATGGACGCCGGCGTGGATTATTTGTTCATGGACGAAAATACGGCCGCGCTGAGCGGGCAGGAGGGTTATGACGATTATTCCCTGGCGGACTTCCGGCAATACCTGCTCGGATTTTGTCCATCGACCAAAGGGTGGAAAGCGAACGACCCGCGCTGGGCGTCCCAATATGGGATCAATCTTGGCGACGCGGCCGTGTGTTGTGACGGCAGCATGAACACCTTTGATTACCGCGCGTTTTTGCAGGCTCGAAGAGCGCTGAAAAAATCCCCGGCGCCGCCCAAACGGCTCCTGCCGCTCTGGCGGTCTTTCCGGATCTGGCGCGATGACCGGGCCTGGAAATCGCTGACGGACCGTATCCGGGCCTACGCCCGTCAGCGGGGCCACCCGGTCTGGATCAGCGGCAACGGACTGACGCGTTACGTCGATTTGCAAGTGCTTGGAATCTGGCACAACTGGCTGGTGACCAATGGTCAGGTGGACATCAGCCAAAACCAGATTCAGATCTGGCGCAACCTGGTGGTGAAGGGGCATGAGTTGACCGATGAAACGGTGCCGGTGGTTCTGTTTCACGATTGGGGCTTTGGCGAACCGCATTTCCCCTGGCTGGCCGTTCCCCCCGATCAGCGCGAAATCTGGCTTCGCACCCGGGCGGCCGAAATTTACGCGGCGGGCGCGTTCTTCGCCTTCCCGGTGCTGGGGCCGCACGGTTGCGATGCGGGGCGCGACGGCACCATCGCCACCATCGCCCGGCAGGCCGCCTTTTACCAGGCGCAACGGAACCTTTATCTGCACGGCCGTTTTCTGGGCGCTGATTCCGTGCAAACCAGCCAACCGGCGTTCAGCCTCGCCGCTTGGGCGGGCGACACGCCGGACACCGTTGTGCTGCACGTCATCAACCGGCAGATTCGGGATGGCCGGCTCCAACCGCGCCAGGCGGTAACCCTTACCGCGCCGCTCAGCGAAATGCCGGAGGCGGCTGAAGCTGTTTCACCGGATTGGACGGGAACGCGCCCGGTCTCGTGCGTCCAAAGCGGCGGCCAATTGCGCGTCAGCCTTTCCGACATGGAGGCCTACGCCGTGATCCGGCTGCATTACCGGCAGGCGGTTAATCTGTCGCGCCTGATCGACCCCGTTCGCATCCGGATGTCGCCGGTCGGGGAATGAGTGGCGCGCAACGAATTTAACCGGCTGGTGATGGACTGGCTGGAGTTTGCGCCCTGATTAGCGGCGCAAATCGCGTTCGGCGGTCAGGCCCCAGCGGCGGCGGATTCTGTGTTCGACCGCGCCGAAAATGAATTTGTCCAGCAGCAGGCCGAATACGATGATGAGCAGCATGATTCCGATGATCTGCGCGGCGTCGTCCAGTTCGCGTCCCATGTCCAGTAAAAAGCCAAGTCCCACGGTGGATTTAATCAGTTCCGCCGAAACCGCGCCGTGCCAGCCGAGCGTCCAACCCAGTTTCAGACCGGTGACGAGGGTGGGCAGGGCAGCGGGGATGATGACGCGGACGTACATGGCCCGGTACGGCGTGCCCAGGGTTCGCGCCGCGCGCAAATAAATGGGCGGAATGTTGAGGATGCCGTCGGCGGTGGCGATGGCCATGGCGGAGACGGAACTCATGATCACCACGAAATAAATCCCCCAGTTGCTCAAGCCGAAAAGCAGGATGGCCACGGGGGTCCATGCGACGGTGGGCAGGGTTTGCATGCCGAGAAAGAACGACTTGAGAGTTTTATTGACAGCCCAATTGGTGCCCATGGCGATTCCGAGGCAGAGGCCGATTGAGGCGGAAAGGATGAAGCCGATCACCACCCGGGCGAGGGTGGCGGCGATGCTCTGCCAAAGGAGATGATCGCTCCCCAGCTCGCAGAGGCGTCGCGCCACATCCAATGGGGAGGGAAAAAGGTAATCGGGCAGCAAGCGGAGGGACGCGCTGACCTGCCAGAGCGCCAGGAGCAAAAAATAAAAAGACGGCACCAGAAGCGCGCTGGAAATTTTGGAGCTACGTTTCATGGCGCTGCTCCTTGTTTTGCCCCAATTTGCTCATGAGCTCGGCGGCGAATGCGACCACCTTTGGGTCGTTGAAATCGCGGGGCCGGGGCAGGTTGATTTTCACCTCGTGGACGACGCGACCCGGGCTGCCCGAAAAAACAAAGACGCGGTCCCCCAGGCAGGCGGCCTCCTGCATGTGATGGGTCACGAATATGATTGTTTTGTGCGTTTCGCGATGGATGCGCTGCAATTCCAGATACAGCTCGAATTTGGACATGGCGTCCAGCGCGGAAAAAGGTTCGTCGCAGAGCAGGATGCGCGGATCCAGGGCCAGGGCGCGGGCCAGGGCGACCCGTTGTTTCATGCCGCCGGAAAGCTCATGGATGGCGGACGTCTCGAAATCCTCCAGGTGCATCATACGCAGGAGGGGGCGCGCCGTTTCCCGCCGCGCCGCCGGATGCAACCAGCGGCGCGGCAGCCCGAAGGTGATGTTGTCAATCACATTTAGCCAGGGGAAAAGGGCGGGCTCCTGGAAAATCATCAACCGGTCCCGGCCTGGTCCCTCCACCGCCTTGCCATCAAGCAGAATTTCGCCCGAGGTGGGTTTGATGAAACCGGCGATGAGATTGAGCAGGGTGGTCTTGCCGCAGCCGGAAGGGCCGACGAACACGACCAGTTCGCCCTCCTCGATTTCGAGGCTGACGGGGGCCAGGGCCGCGAATTTTCTCTGCGGCGTGATCTCGTAAGACTGGGCGGCGTTTTTTATGATCAGTTTCAAGGGCGTCCGGGGTCCGGTTGAATTTTGGGCAGGGATTTGGCGGCCAGCACCTTGTTGAGCGGTGTCAAGTCAACAATACCGGCCAGGTCCGGCTTCTGGCGCAGGAAATGGATTTCGAAGGCCGCGTTCGCGTCCGTTTGCAGCGACGAGGCGACGGGGTCCCAGGTCAATTCCACCCGGCGCAACGCGCTTTGGATCACATCCGGGCGCAGGGCGCGGCTTGTTTCGCGGCGGAGTTGCCCGTTCAAAATGGCGGCGGCGGTGTCCGGGTGGCTGGCGAGCCATTGCGTAGCTTCCACGTGGGCGCGGAGCAGGCGCCGGATTTCCCCGGGGTGTTGTTGCAGGAAAGAACGGGTGACAATGAGCAGGGTGGTGGCGTATTTGCCCTGGGGCCACAAGGTTTTTTCCTCCAGAAAAAGCCGCGCCCCGGTTTCCAATTCCAGCCGCGAAACCCATGGTTCTATGGTCCAGGCGGCATCAACCTGCTTTTTTTTGAACAAGGTCAGTTGGTCGGGATTGGACAGCGCCACCAGGTTCACCGTCCCGCCGGCAGCGGCGGGAACGTAGCCCGCGGCGTGCAACCAGAAGCGGGCGGAAATGTCCTGAGTGTTGCCCAATTGGGGCGTGGCGATTGTTTTCCCGCCAAAATCCCCGGCGGTTTTGATGCCGGAATCCGCGCGCACCACCAGCGCCGCGCCACCGGAAGCGCCTCCGGCAATGATGACAAATTTTTCGCCATGCGACTTGATATAGCCATTGATGGCCGGCCCTGGCCCGACAAAGGTTGCGTCAATTTCATCGGTCACAATGGCTTCGATGGCCGGCGGCCCCGCATTGAATGTGGTCCATCGAATCGGCGCGCCGATGGCTTTCTCGAATTCCCCGCCGGCCCGCGCATACAAGGCTTGGGCGTGGGTTATGTTCGGGAAAAAGCCCAACCGCAGCTCATGCGGTTGTTCGTCGGCAACAGCAAGCCCGGTCAGCGCCAAGACGGCGCCAGCCAAAAAAACAGCAATCTTGTAGGATACGCGCAATGGATCCCTTTCACGTTACCGGGCGGAAAATCAACGGTCACACCCTCCCATATAATCCATACTACGTCAATAGACATTATAGACTTCAACCGGCGTCCGCCTTTTCCATAAGAAGACTGCGGGTTTACATCCCCATAATTTGGTAACCGCAATCCACATATAAAACCTGGCCGGTGATGGCGGCGGCGCCGTCGCTGGCCAGAAACACGCCCGTTGCGCCGAGTTCCTCGGGGACGACATTGCGTTTGAGCGGCGCGTGGGCTTCGTAATGTTTGATCATCTCCGACAAGCCGGAGATGCCGCGGGCGGCGAGGGTATTGACCGGGCCGGCGCTGATGCAATTGACGCGGATTTTTTTCGGGCCGAGATCGTAGGCAAGGTAACGGGTGCTGGCTTCGAGGGCGGCCTTGGCCACGCCCATGACGTTGTAATGCGGCACCACTTTTCTCGCCCCGTAATAGCTCATGGCCACGATGCTGCCGCCTTCGGTCATGAGCGGGGCCGCGCCCCGGGCCAGGGCCACCAGGGAGTAGGCGCTGACATCGTGGGCCACGCGAAAGGCTTCGCGCGAGGTATTGACAAAATTGCCTTCCAGCGCCTCGCGCGGGGCGAAGGCCACCGAGTGCAGCAGGAGGTGTAATTTGCCGAATTTGCGGCCGATTTCCTGGAAGACGCGCGTGATCTCTTCGTCCTTGGTGACGTCGCAGGGAAGAATCAGGGTGTCAGGGCCGAATGTTGCGGCGAGTTCCTCGACGTTCTCCCTCAGGCGTTCGCCCTGGTAGGTGAAGGCGAGGGTGGCGCCGGCGTCATGCCAGGCTTTGGCGATGGCATGGGCGATGGAACGTTTGTTGGCCACTCCGACGACTAATCCAATTTTTCCAGCGAGTAATGACATGTGTGTTAACGATTCAGACGGATTTTATTTTTTGCGCAGTTTGATCAGCAGATCCTTGCTCTCCACCGCCTCGCCGACCTGGGCGTAGATGGAGTCCACGGTTCCCGGAACCGAGGCGTAAATGGTACTCTGCATTTTCATGGCTTCAAGCGTCAATAATTTATCTCCCTTGCACACCTTGCCGCCCACGCTTACGGCCAAAGCGGTGATCAACCCCGGCATGGGCGCGCCGATTTGCATCGGGTCCGCCAAGTCGGCTTTGGGGCGGGCCACGGCTTTGGGCTGGACGGAGCGGTCAATCGCGTCCACTTCGCGCTTCATGCCATTGAGTTCGAAAATCACGGCGCGCCGTCCGTCCTTGTCCACGTCGCCGAGGTGAATGAATTTGATGAACAAGGTTTTTCCCTCTTCAATATCGACGGAGATTTCCTCGCCCGGCTTGAGTCCGTAGAAAAACGCCGGGGTGGGCAGAACGGTCACATCGCTGTAATCGCGGTTGAACCGGGCGAATTCTGCAAAAACTTCCGGGTACATCAGATGGCTGTATAAATCGTCGCCTGTGGCTTCGCGTTTGAGTTTGCGGGAGAGATCATCCCTGATTTTTTGAAGAGGAGCCGGTTTCAACCCCGCGCCGGGCCGGCCGTGAATGGGCTTGGCGCTGCCCAGAACGACCTTTTGCAATTGTTTGGGCCAGCCGCCGTCCGGTTGCCCCAGATTGCCCATCAACATGTCGATGATTGAAGCGGGGAAAGGGACGCTGCCCGGTTCGAGGTTCAGAACATCGGCGGGTTTGATGCCGCGGGAAATGAGGAACATGGCCATGTCGCCCACGACCTTGCTGCTGGGGGTGACCTTGACGATGTCGCCGAAGAGTAGGTTGACCTCGGTGTAAGCGCGGGCGATCTCCGGCCAGCGCTGGCCCAGGCCCATGCTGGCGGCCTGTTCCTTCAAATTGGTGTACTGGCCGCCGGGCATTTCGTGATTATAGACCTCGGCCGTGCCGGCGCGCGGGGCGGTGTTGAAGGGGGCGTAGAAAGTGGAGACGCTTTCCCAATAATCGGAAAACTCGTTCAGCGCGGTCAAATCCAGGCCGGTGTCGCGCGGCGAGTTGGCCAGGGCGGCGACAATGGAATTGAGATTGGGCTGGCTGGTGGAACCGCTCATCGAGGCGATGGCCAGATCGGCAATATCCGCCTGCGCCTCGCACGCTTTCAAAACGGAGGCGGAATTAATGCCGCTGGTGTCGTGAGTGTGAAAATGAATGGGCAGCCCGACTTCTTCCTTGAGCGCCTTGACCAGGGCGTAGGCGGCAAAGGGCCGGCACAAGCCCGCCATATCCTTGATTGCGAGGAAATGCACCCCCATTTTTTCCAGTTCCCTGGCCAGTTTTATGTAGTATTTAAGCGAATATTTGGTCCGCCTGGGGTCCATGATGTCGCCGGTGTAACAGATGGCCGCCTCGCAAACAGCGTGTGTTTGATTGATGGCCGCCATGGCGGTCTTCAGGTTCGGGGTGTAGTTGAGCGAGTCGAAAACGCGGAAAATATCAATGCCCGCCTCCGCCGCCTGTTTGACAAAACCGGCCACGACGTTGTCGGGGTAATTGGAATAGCCGACGGCGTTGGAACCGCGAAAGAGCATCTGGAAACAGATGTTCGGGATTTTCCCGCGCAACAGGCGCAAACGCTCCCAAGGGTCTTCGTGCAGGAAGCGCATCGCGGTGTCGAAGGTGGCTCCGCCCCACATTTCGAGGCTGAACAAGCCGGGGGCGCGCCGCGCCACGGCCGGGGCGATGGCCAGCATGTCAAAGGAGCGGACGCGGGTGGCGAGGAGGGATTGATGGGCGTCGCGGAAAGTGGTGTCGGTGATGAGCAGGCGTTTTTGGCGCAGGGTCCATTCGGCAAACTTTTTCGCGCCCAATTTGAGCAGCAACTGGCGCGTGCCGTCGGGGGGCAGTTGCTTGCGGTCATAAGAGGGCGGGGCGACGGACGGGAGGGGCGCTTTGAGGACAAAGCCCTTGGCTTGCGGGTTGCCGTTGACAATGACGTCGCTGACAAAGGCGAGGAGTTTGGTGGCCCGGTCGCGTCTGGGGGTGAATTGGAACAAGGCGGGCGTGGTGTCGATCAGCGTGGTGGTGGCCATGCCGGAGCGGAAGACGGGGTTGGCGATGACATTTTCGAGGAAGGGGATATTCGTCTTGACGCCGCGCACGCGGAATTCGCGCAAGGCCCGGTCCATGCGCAGCAGGGCCATCTCGAAACTCGAGCCAAAGGCGGTGGCCTTGACCAGGAGCGAATCGTAAAACGGGGTGATGACCGCGCCGGCGTAACCCATGCCGCCGTCCAGACGGATGCCCTGCCCGCCGGGGGAGCGGTAGGTCAAAATCCGGCCGTAATCCGGCGTGAATTTATTTTCGGGATCCTCGGTGGTGACGCGGCATTGCACGGCGTAGCCCATGCGCGGAATTTGCGCCTGCGGCGGCAGTCCGATCTCCGGACCGTGCAGCAGACAGCCTTGGGCGGCGAGAATTTGCGAGCGGACAAGATCGACGCCGGTGATCACTTCCGTGATGGTGTGCTCAACCTGGATGCGCGGATTGACCTCGATGAAATACCATTGATGCTTGTCCAGGTCGTAGAGAAATTCGACCGTGCCGGCATTGTCGTATTTGACCGAGCGAGCCAGGCTGACCGCCGCCGCGCACAACTCTTCCCGCACGGAATCGGGCAGCCCGTGGGAGGGCGCGATTTCGATGACTTTCTGGTGGCGCCGTTGCACGGAGCAATCGCGTTCATGGAGATGGAGGACATTGCCATGACGGTCGCCCATGATCTGCACCTCAATGTGCTTGGCGCGCGGGATGTATTTCTCCAGAAAAACAGCCGGATTGCCAAAGGCGCGGCCCGCCTCGGCCTGGGCTTCGTCGAGCATGTGGGACAAGTCGCCGGATTTATGCACGACACGCATGCCGCGGCCCCCGCCTCCGAAAGCGGCTTTGACGATCAGGGGATAACCGATTTCCTGGGCGATCTTCATGGCGGCGGCGCGGTCCGTGACCGGTTCCTCGGTGCCGGGCAGGGTGGGGACGCCGGCTTTTTGGGCCAATTCCCGGGCGGCGACCTTGTTGCCCATCAATTCAATCACGTCCGGCCGCGGTCCGACGAAGGTGATGCCGACCTCGGCGCAGGCGCGGGCAAACCCGGCGTTTTCGGCTAGAAAACCGTAACCGGGATGAATGAAGTCAATCTCCTTTTCCTTGGCCAGGGCAATGATGCCCGGAATGTCGAGGTAAGCGCCGACCGGCCCCTTGTTTTCGCCGATGAGATAAGCTTCGTCGGCCTTGAACCGGTGAATGCTCAGGCGGTCTTCCTGGGCGTAAATGGCCACGGTGCGCAGACCCAGTTCTGTGGCAGCGCGGAAAATGCGGATGGCGATCTCGTTGCGATTAGCGACGAGCAATCTTTTGGTGGCAGGCAGAGGATGGCTCATAAGACAAATAAGACAACGGCATTTATAACGGCGGCGCGGCCAAGTTCAAAGGCTAAAATTTGGAAGAAATTGTTGGTTTGATTCCTTCAAATCAGCCCCTAAGATAAAGACCGCTGTGAAAGTTGAGATTTTAAATATTTGCGATTTTGCTTCTGCTGATGCGGGCGGGAAATTAAATGTCATCGGAATTTTTAATTCAATACGGGCAAAAGAAAAGCCTGTCGTTTACGGGCTTTGCGCTTTGGCAATAAGAATCCGTTTTGAAAAAGCGGAGGAAGGATTGAAAAAAATCAGGATTGCCTTCGTTGATGCGGACGGAAAACCGGTTATGCCCATTATTGAGACTCAGATTCAAATTCAGTTTGTACCATGGGAGCCAACTTGTAGCGCCCAGCTTGTGACCTTGCTATCGCAACTCCGGTTCCCGAATTTTGGAGAATACTCGATTAATGTTGCAATTGATGGCAGACAGGAGGCGTCGTCCCCGTTTTATGTGCATCAAGCCCCGACAACATCACCGAACCTCCAGCCACAATTACCACTGCCGTAGTCGGTGGTTTTTGTTTTCGTAGGGGGTTTTCCGCGAGCAGGGCGTTGCGCTCGCGGATTTTTTCCATTAGATCGAGTTTTTTGTCAAAAGGGAGCGCTGCAAGCTCTTTGCGGGTCTTGAGCTTTCCTGCTAAAATTTTATCCATCAATTCGCTCATTTTGTGCTCCCGTGCGATTGTCGCTGATTTGCTTCCATTTGTCAATTAGATTATGAGTCGAGAGAATATTGTTCAGCTTGTTTTGGTCATAGTACCCGATCTCAATAAATCTTCCCACGCGCGCAACATCTTTTGGACGGCCAAGTCTGAGTGCGAGAGCTATCAGATGTTCGGCGGTCATCACCCAAGTTTTGACCCCTCGAACGTCGGTTTGAACGGACTCCGATAGTGCTTCCTCGTGAAGCGCATCTTCCGCAGGCAGGAATTGAATAAGCCAACCTTTGAGCCAAATATGCTCTTTGTCTGGTTTTCCACCAAACGGGATTAGATAATCATAAATGGGCCG
>Ga0181535_10001940_pt1 | contig 25934 bp, 19 predicted proteins | sample PEATcosm2014_Bin_44_FD_119774 | JGI IMG/M metagenome (GOLD analysis project Ga0181535, IMG submission 119774) | Peatland microbial communities from MTU Mesocosm Facility, Houghton, MI, USA - PEATcosm2014_Bin17_30_metaG | ecosystem: Environmental > Terrestrial > Soil > Wetlands > Peat | place...
GGATTCAAGGCGGTGCGCGTGTGGCATTGCAACGATGCCAAGGCTGCACGCGGGTCGAAGCTCGACCGGCATGAGCACATCGGGCAGGGAACGATTGGGGTCGAGCCGTTTCGGCGGTTGCTGAATGACAAGCGCTTTGCGCATGCTGCTTTTATTGCGGAGACGCCGGTGGACGAGCCGGGCGACGAAGAGCGCAATGTGAGGGTACTGAAAAGCCTGGTCGCGGCGCCGGCGAAGTAGCGCGTCTCCCCCATTTACACTGAAGGGTGATGGCGGAAGAAAAAGAACAACGGTACGATCCCGGGACAATTGAGGCGAAGTGGCAGGCGCGCTGGGCTGCGGACCCCGCTCTGTATGCGGCCGAACCTCCTTCCTGCGGCAAGCCGAAGTACTACGTGCTGGAGATGTTGCCGTATCCCAGCGGCCAACTGCATATGGGCCACGTGCGCAACTACTCGATTGGCGATGCGCTGGCGCGCCACATGTGGATGCGCGGCTATAACGTGCTGCACCCCATGGGATGGGACGCCTTCGGTCTGCCGGCTGAGAATGCCGCGCTCAAGAACAACACTCCTCCGCGCGAGTGGACGCTCAACAACATTGCCGGGATGAAGCGGCAGTTTGAGCGCCTCGGCATGGGATTTGACTGGGCCACCGAAGTCACCACGTGCCTGCCTGACTACTACCGATGGAACCAGTGGTTCTTCCTCCGCATGTACGAGCGAGGACTCGCCTATCGCAAGAAGAGCAAGGTCAACTGGTGCCCCGAGTGCGCTACGGTGCTCGCCAACGAACAGGTGATCGATGGGCGCTGCTGGCGGCACGAAGATACGATTGTGGAGCAGCGGGATCTGGTGCAGTGGTTCTTCCGCATCACGGCGTATGCGCAGGAATTGCTGGATGGCCTTGACAAGCTGGACGGCTGGCCGGAGAAAGTGCGCACCATGCAGCGCAACTGGATCGGCCGCAGCGAAGGGACGGAGGTCGATTTTTTCCTTGCGGAAAAAATCGACCAGGGATTAGGGAGCAGGGACCAGGGAACGGAAAAGCAGGGACCGGGGATCAGGGATCAGGGATCAGAAAGGCAAAGGATTCGCGTTTTTACTACGCGGGTAGACACGATTTTTGGAGCGACCAGCTTGCAGCTTGCTCCCGAGCATCCGCTGGTGACGGCTTTCGCTGCTGCAGACGCGGGCCTGAAAGTGCAGGTGGGTCAGCTCATCGAGGAGCAGAAGATCGCGCGGGAAACCGGGGATATCGGGGAGATTGAGAAGCACGGTGTGCCGACCGGTCATTTCGCCATCAATCCGTATAGCGGCGAGATGGTGCCCATCTGGGTAGCGAATTACGTGCTCAGCGACTATGGAACCGCGGCAATTATGAGTGTGCCGGCGCATGATGAACGCGATTTTGAGTTTGCGACGAAGTATGCGATTCCGATACGGCGCGTGATCGCGCCTGCCGACCCAAATGCCGAAGAGCCTGCGCTGCCTTTTACGACCAAAGATGGCGTAGTGATCAATTCGGGCGAGTTTAATGGGCTGGGCTATGAAGAAGCGGTGAAGCGCTTCCAGGCGGTAGCGGTGGCCAGCGGTTTTGGTGAAGCGAAGGTGACATTCCGCCTGAAGGACTGGGGCGTGAGCCGGCAGCGCTACTGGGGCACGCCGATCCCGATGATTCACTGCGAGCGCGACGGCATCGTTCCAGTGCCGGACGAGCAGTTGCCGGTGCTCCTGCCCGAGAAAATCGAAATCACGCAGCAGGGTGGCTCGCCATTGGCGCGTGTGCCGGAGTTTGTCGATGTCACCTGCCCCAAGTGCGGGGGGCCTGCCAAGCGGGAGACGGACACGATGGACACCTTTGTCGATTCGAGCTGGTACTTCTATCGCTACACCGACGCCAAAAACGCGGATGCGCCGTTCGATCCCGCGCGGGTGGCTTATTGGTTTCCGATTGACCAGTATATTGGCGGCGTGGAGCACGCGATCCTGCACCTCATTTATTCGCGCTTTTGGACCAGGGTTATGCGCGATCTGGGCATGGTGCAGGATGACGAACCGGTGCGGCATCAGTTCTCGCAGGGCATGGTCATCAAAGACGGCGCGAAGATGTCGAAGTCGAAGGGCAACGTGGTTTCGCCCGACGACATGGTGGCCCGCTTCGGTGCAGACTCCGCGCGCATGTATGCGCTGTTTGCCGCGCCGCCGGATCGCGACCTCGATTGGCAGGAGGACGGCGTTGCGGGGGTGAGCCGTTTTCTGGCCCGTGTGTGGAGGCTGGCGAATAAGTACGCGCCGGTTGCGCGGACGGCGAAGAGCGAAGCGGTCGCTGCGCCGAGCGGTGTGTCGCTGAAGCTGCTGCGCAAGCTGCACCAGACCATCGCGAAAATCACGCTGGATTTTGAGGGGCGCTGGCACTTCAACACTTGCGTCGCGGCGATTATGGAATTCGTGAACGAGATGCAGGCTGCCGATGCGCAGCTTGCGGCTGGGGAAGTGCCCGCACCGGTGATCCGCGAACTGCTGCGCTCTCTGGTTCTGCTACTGGCGCCGTTCGCGCCTTACCTCGCTGCGGACCTGTGGGAGAGCCTCGGCGAAGAGGGGGCGGTGCTCCGCGCTCCCTGGCCCAAGAGTAACCCGGAATTGGCGAAGGAAGAGGAGATCGAGATACCTGTGCAGATCAACGGGAAGCTCGTGACAGTGGTACGCGTGGCCGCCGATGCAGCGTCGAAGGAACTAGAGATTGCAGCTCTCGCCGACGAAAAATTGAAATCGCGGATCGCAGGAAAGAGCGTCGTCAAAATCATCGTGGTGTCAGGCAAGCTGGTCAACCTGGTTGTCAAGTGAAAGCGGGCCCCTCGACGGCGCGGCCGGTGCGGGCGACGCAGAAGCTCGTGGACCAAATGGGCTGGGTCTTCCGTCACCCCTCCACTGTTGCGGTTGAGATTGCATGGCGCTGGTTGTTTGGAGCGCCATTTCTCTGGGTCTGTTTTTGGCAGGCGAAAAAGATTCTGACTCTACTGCCGCCTTCCTACACAGGGCTCTCCAACCTTGATTCGCAGAATCCATGGGTTGCAGTGGTGCAGCTGGCCGATGTCTGGTCGCGCTACGAACCGTATGTCACGCGCACGCTCACGTGGCTCGTTCCGGCCGCTGCGATCGTGTGGAGCGTTGTTTCGGGGATCGGCCGAGGGCTCGTGCTCAAACGCATTGAGCCTGGACTTCGGTTCAGGCCAGTGGCGATGATCGCGCTGCAGGCCGGGTGGCTGGCTTTGCTGGGCCTTGTTTTCTGGGGATGGTTCCATTGCATCCAATGGGTCGCGGCGACGCACATCACTCCTGATGGCGACGCGGATCTGGTCGGTTATGCGATCTGGGCGATCTTCCTGTCGTTAGGATTTTTCACGCTTTGGGCGCTCGTCAGTTGGCCTTTTGCGGTCGCGCCCATGCTGATGTTGTTGGAGGATCGCTCGGCGGGTTCAGCCTACGTTGTTAGTTTTCGGCTGGGCAGAGCCTTCGCCAGCAAGCTGATGGAAATCAACCTGGTGATGGGGATTGTGAAGCTTGCGCTGATCGTACTTGCGATGGTGTTCTCAGCTGCGCCCCTGCCTTTCAGCGATGAGCTTGGCCCGAGCGCGATGCATTTTGTGTGGGCCGGATCGACGCTCTTCTACTTGGTTGTGAGCGATTTCTTTCAGGTGGTGCGGCTGAAGGGATTTGTGGAGTTGTGGAAGTACTTCAGGGAGTAGACGGAGACGTGGAATGGGAACGCATTCTCAAGACGGCCAGCAAAACCAGAAGGAGTGCACCGGGTCCCGCGATGATGCCAGCCCACCCGGCTGCAATTCCCCACGCGTATGACATGTCCAAGCTTATTTCGGCTGCATCGACACTGACTTTCAGTCGCATGGATTCGTCCATATTCTGCACGTCGTGAGGCAGGGTGACGACGATCCTCTGTCCCTTCCTGAACCCTGCCGGATAACCTCCAAGACAGACAGTATTTCCGACGATCGAGTTGTCAAAGGAACCTTTCGCGACGATTCCTCGTTTGGCATCGACAATTTTCCAGTCGAGGTCCAGCCGTTTCTGCTCATTCCCCAATATTGATCGGTCCCAATCGAGATCGATCCTGTAGGGTCCGTCGAAACCGGCGTTGAATGGTGAGGAGGCATACTCGCCCTTTCGCAGCGGGAACTCCATCACAAGCGGCTCAGGCCGGGGCTCATATGCATACCAAAGGCAGAGTGCGAAGGGAATAGCGCCTGCGGTAACCAAACAACCGGCAAAGATCGCCAGAATCTTTCGCCACCGCCACTTCTTCATCGAAGCCCCTTTCGTGCGAGGCGGAAGACCTAGTGCCGTGACCATGAGGATTCGAGCTTTCCCAGGTCTCAAATGCGAGACCTGGGGCACCCAAATCCATCAACTCAATTACAAAATGAAGCGGTCAAAGTCCTAGAAAACCTTCAGCCGGATGATGAAGTATTTTTTGGGATCTTCGCGGATGGCCTTGACCAGCTGCTGTGCCTGGTCCATGGTTTGGTCGACGTGATCGTAGAGAGAGCGGTTTTGCACCAGTTGGCCGATTGTGCCCTTGCCCTCGTCAACCGTGGTCAGGATCGAATCCAACCGCGTGACGGTATCGTCGAGCTTTTTTGCAAATGCCGGGTCCCGGGCCAACTTTCCAAACGACCCTTTACCCGAGTTAATCCCGTCCATCAGATTATTCGCGCTGGTAACGGTCGTATTCAGGTTGTTGTAGAGGGTTTCGTCCTTCAGCAGCTTGCCGACCGTGCCATGTCCCTGATCGAGAGAAGCAGTAATCCGATCCACGTTGTCGATCGCAGAGTTGGCTCTTGTGTAGAGGGTATCGTCATTGATCAGTTTGCCGATCGTCCCCTGGCCCTCGCTTATTTCGCTCGTGATCTTCTCCAGGTGGTCTGTGATACGCGCGATTTTGGCATAGTAGGCCGGATCGTTAATCAGCTCGCCGACAGTGCCTTTCTTGGAATTAATCGAGTCCATCAGGATATCGATTTTGCGTATTAGCTTGGAGATGTCCTGAATAGAGTCCTGGCTGGTGCTGATCACGGACTGAATGTTGGGCGATTCGGTGGCGCGCAGTTCGGCGTTGTTGGCCGGAGGCGGTCCCGAAGCCCGACTTGAGTCGATGTCGAGGTAGCTGTCGCCGAGCACTCCGGCCTGGGCGATCGACGCCGTTGAATTCACGTGTATGTCGCGCAGATACTCCTCGCCGACCCTCATTGTGACTTCGACGGGGGTCGGATTCCGCTCTGGAACTACTCGGATGTGGAGAACGTTGCCGATGGTTACGCCTTCAAGCGTCACTGGCGCGCCGTCTTTGAGCCCGGAAGCATTTGTAAAATACGAGCGCATTTTCAGCTTGGGGGCAAAAATGCCGCCGGTCGAGCCGGACATAAGGAAGATGAGTCCGACAAGCACAGCCACGGCCACAAGGACCAATGCGCCAACTCTCAGTTGCGACCACTGAATCTCTTTGCGGCTTGGCACGGCGCTCCCCTGATTATTTTGAGCCGGGACCTATCAACCTTAACGTCTTGAGGATAGCAGACAGGAAGGACTATGGCGCTTCTCCCGTTGCTGCGGAATCTCGGAATCGTGCAAGGAGCCTCTTTCTTAAAGAAGAACCACCCGGAGGATTTTGGTTCCCTCGGTACCAACGCGTGGAGTGCTTTATTGTTCGTCTTCGAGCACCACGCTGGCCATCGCCAAATCCCCGGAGTGCGTAAGCGAGAGAGCTGTGCGCGCGACACCCAGGGCGGCTGCAATCTCGGCGGCTCGTCCGTGAAAGCGCAGCGATGGCTTTCCGCCCGGTTCGCGGACTACTTCGATTTCGAGCCAATTCACGCCACGGCTGATCCCGGTTCCCAGCGCCTTCGCCCCCGCTTCCTTAGCCGCAAAGCGCGCCGCTAGGCTTTCGGCTGCTTTGCGCTTGCGCAGACAATAGGCCTGCTCCGCCGCTGTAAATATGCGGTCGAGAAACCGCTGGCCAAACCGCTCCATCGACTGATGAATGCGACCAATCTCGACCAAATCAATTCCGCTTCCGACGATCATGCTAAAAATGGCGTCCTGAAAATCCAATCCTGGATATCAAACTAAACCATTCATCCCCAGGCCCGGCCAATACTCTTTGAGCATTCATTCGGGAGGAGGGTCACCCGATTTCCGGCAGAATACGGCGACACCGGCCGATCCCAATCTTTTGGATGTGTCAAAGGCAGTCATGGGAGTGCCACTCCCGCACATTCATCATGCTCGGCCCCAAGGCTCCGATAACCCCATCGTGAGAGAGCTCGCTCCCATCGTCGACAACCGGAATCCAGCGATTCCCTGGGCTATGCAGATGAGGGCGATCTCTCTTGTAGAGCCGTCCCGTCTCGTACACACTTTGACCGGCGCCATTCTGGGGTGCGGTGGGTGGGTTTTGAGCAGGGGCGCGAACGACTCGGGTGCGGTCAACCTGCTGTTCGAGTTTGAACGGCAAGTTTGTGTTGATATTTATACGGTCCTGATTGCTTCTGGGCTGGAACTCAGCCGCAGTGGCCACATCCGTTTTACCGAGCTTTGCCAGTGCACGCGTCTCAGCCCGCAGGAGTGCGGCGGCGAGATTGCCAGCATCGATCTCGAAATTCAAACCTATCCCGTTGACACGCAAAACAGCGGCGGGGCACCTCGGCTCGAAGAATGATTCATTTCGAACGATCTTGTCTAGAACTGGTTGCATAAATGTCGTCGCGGCCGAATGAACCCATCCCTCAGGGGCTGAAGCCCCTCTGTTTTACAGGCCCATTGCGGCACGGCTGAAGCCGTGCCCTTTCAAAACACCATTTATGCAACCAGTTCTAGCGACAGGCGTGCTGTGCCGTTTTTACTTTCCGGCGTAGGGGTCCGGCACCGCCTTTGCGCTCTCAAGCCAGGCAGTAAAGATCATGTCGCGCAGCATACTTGCCCCTGCCGCCAGACGCGCTGCAGTAAATTCGCGCGACTCGGGAGAACCTGCGCCCGCAAATCCTCCGGCTTTCTCCAATTCATAGACCTTCTCTACGTGCGTCGCACTCTGGCGAAGGTAGGCGACATAGGCGTCGAAGATATCGCCATCGATGGCATGCGGAGGTGTCATTTTCGGTTCGACCTGCTGTGCGAATACATTTGCGCCGACGAACGGTCCTTCAAATTGCCAGTGAATTGTGTGTGCAGTCGTGTAGCTGTTCGGGTTCGCGCCGACCCAGCCGTTGTATTGGATCGTGGTGTGCAGCGGTTGGGAGCCGTCACCGACGTAGTGCCCGAGCCACCCCGCATAGAAGAGAGCGGCTTGTTCCACTGGCCGCGTGTTCTGCCCTGCCACCGTCAGGCGCCGGTACTCGCGCAAAGCCGCCTTCAGACGCTCCCATACTTCGGTCGTTTGCCACGGCTGAAGGCCGATCTTCTCGGGGCGCTGGCCGGAAGCAAAGACCCTAGCCTCGAAATCGAGACGGTTCCGGGGCAATGGGCCCAAAGCGTCGGCGGGCTCAAGATCGATGAAGTGTTCCGGCGCCTGCGCTGCGTTTAACTCCGGCTCGGCGGGAGAGCGCCATCGGTCGGGTTCCGGGCCCAAATACTCGATCTCTTCGATCGCTGCCTCGGAGCGAAGAAACGCCGGCACATCGGGTGGCAGGCTGCTGATAGCAAGGCGATTGACGAGCCGATGGCCTTCGTTGCCCCAGGAATGGGCCAGGGGAGCCATGGCAAAAGAGCAGGAAAGGGCGATCAGAAAGCGCAGACCGAAGCGGGGATGAAGCCGCAAGATGAACATGGGGGCAGTATACGATTGAGATGAACGCGAACGGATCATTACAAGGCGAGGAGGCAGTTAGAGGGACGCCACCCTCAACATCACTCCGGTAACCATCGCTGATCCATTCTGGGTTCAATCCGGCGTTTTTTGAGTAACATACATGTACAGCAGGCGTATGGTGCTACCTACGAGCCGGAATAGATATCTTTGCCGTTTGAATCGGAAGACGCGGGCCGCAGCTGGACTGACGTCGAGTTGCCTGACTGTGGAGATGTTTTGCACAGGACAACCCGCCTTTGATGGCCGGTAGCCCATTCTCTTAATGCGTCCTGACCCCTCGAGGGCCGCGCAATGACAACAATGACCCAAAGACGATTGGAGGAGCGGTGAGGGCGCGGTCCTAAGTTGCAGTTTCAGGACGGGCGCAGGCAATCGATCGCAGCAAGCCGCAGACGCATGGAGACAAGCGGAACCCAACGGACAAAGGAAACGGAACGCGACACATCTCCTTCGATGTGGTCTGCGCTTGCTGTGCTCTCGTTGGCAATGGCCGCGGGAGGAATTACCGCACGTCTCGAGGCGGGTCCGCGCTTCGATTGGCTCTTGTTAATGACAGCGATCGGTCTGACGGCCGCAGTGGCCATGCGGCTGCTGGCGGACAACTCCAATGAGCGCGACGCGGCGAGTCACTACTCCGGCGATCCGCTCAAGGACCTGCTCGACTCAGCCGGCCCCATTATTGTCTCTATCGGGCTCGATGGTCGCGTGACGTTTGTCAATCCTACCGCCGAAAGACTGCTGGGATACCGTGCGGCTGAACTGATCAACAAGTCCCGCACAGTGGAGCTTCTGGCGCCCGGTGAGGGGGCACGCCTGATTGCGGAGATGCAGAAGCTTTGCGGCATCGACAAAGACGATGAGTCCACGCCCGCGGGCCGCCTAGCGGCTTATGCGGAGGTAGTTCGCTCTTTACTGCCGAGCCAGGTGCCCAGTTTCGAAACGCACCTGCGACGAAGGAACGGAGAACTGTTTCCTGTACGTTTGCATCTTTCCGCGCTCCGCAACCAGGATGGCGAACCGGCGGGACTTGTCGCCGTGGCTCTCGATCAGAGCACGACCATCCGGAAAGACCAATGGAAGCGCGAAGCGCGTGAGCGTTATCGGGATGTGTTCGAGAACTCGAGCGAGATGGTAGCGACGCTCGATCTGACAGGAAGATTCCTGTACGTCAATCCGGCGTGGAAACGGTGTTTTGGCAAGGATCAGGCGGGGGAAATCGAGAGCGAATTCTTCGAACAGGTTTTCAGTTCGGATTGCCGTGCCGAGGCCGCATCGTTGTTGCGTCGCGTGATGAATGGCGAGACGATCGACCGCGCGCCGCTTCGCAATGAAACTTCGGATGGCCACTTGCAGGAACTCGAACTGAGCCTGCACCAACGGCGCAGGGCAGGGAAGGCGATGGCCGTCCAATGCCTGGTTCGCGATGTTACGCAGCAGAAGCAGCGGGAGCATCGGCTCGCCTTGCAGCTGCTGGTTACGCAGATTGTGGGAGAAAACGTCTCATCGGAGATGGCGGCGATGCGCGTGCTTGAGGCGCTGTGCGTCTCGCAAGGTTGGGACGTCGCCGTGAAGTGGGAGATCAACGCCGAAGAAAATAGGCTCGAGTTCAGCACCGCATGGGGTGTGCCGGGCAAAGAAACAGAGGCGTTGATCCAGGAGAGCGTAAGCACGACGCTGGTGCGGGGAGGCAGCCTCCCCGGGCGTGCGTGGCAAGAGGGCCGCCTGGTTTGGGTTGGCGACCTCTCCAAGGCCGCCGCAGATCCGCGCGTCCAAAGCGCAATGCGGCACAAGATGGTGTCCGGCTGGGCAACGCCGGTGCAGGTGGGCAACAATGTGCTCGCCGTTCTGGAATTCTATTGCCACATGCGGCTGCGCGAAGACCGCGAAACCACGGCAGCGATGGAGACAGTAGCAGCCTCGCTGGGCCAGATGCTCGCGCGTACCCGCGAGCGGGAACGCGCCGAAGAGCTCAGCCGGCAACAGAAGATTCTCTTGCACTCGGTGGCGGACGGGATTTGCGGAGTCGACCGGAATGGGCTTGTGCGTTTTGCCAACCCGGCGGCAACGCGGCTGCTGGGTGCGCCGGCGGCCAGCCTGATCGGCAAGCCGGTGCACGAGCTTGTGCACGGTTCGGCTCCCGCCAGCAAAAAATGCGGCGATGACTGTGCCTTGTTGCGCGCTTCGAGCGGGCGTGTTCCTTCGACCGGTGAAGACACCCTTTATCGCGCCAACGGCGTAGGCTTCCCTGCTGAGTACTTCCTGAACCCGATCCTCGACATGGGGCGCTATTCCGGCTCCGTGCTGAGCTTTCGCGATATCAGCCAGCGCTACGCTCTTGACCGGCTGAAGGATGAATTTGTTTCGACGGTGAGCCATGAGTTGCGCACGCCGCTTACCTCCATTCGTGGAGCGCTTGGCTTGTTGTCCTCCGGCATCCTGGGCGACATCACCGATAAGGCGACCAACCTGCTTCGCATCGCACTTAGCAATTCAGATCGGCTGGTGCGGCTGATCAACGACATTCTCGATCTGGAGCGCGCCCAGAGCGGACGCGAGCCGCTGGTCTTTCGTCCGGCGCAAATGGCGGATTTGGTGCGGCAATCCATGGATAGTATGCAGTTGATGGCGGAAGGCGCGGGCGTCCTGCTGATTCACGACAAAACCCAGGTTGAAATCACTGCAGACGCCGACCGCTTGCTGCAGGTCCTTACCAATCTTTTGTCGAATGCCATTAAGTTTTCGCCGCCCAATTCGGCAGTCTCGATCATGTTGCGACCGGGTTCCAGCGGCATGACGCTCTCCGTCATCGATCAGGGCCGCGGGATTCCGGCCGACAAGCTCGAGGCTATTTTCGGCCGGTTCCAGCAGGTCGATGCCTCCGATTCACGCCAGAAGGGCGGCAGCGGCCTGGGTCTTGCCATATGCCGCGCGATTGTGTCGCAGCATAATGGGCGCATCTGGGCGGAACGCAATCCGATACGCGGTTCAACATTCCGAGTTTTTCTGCCGTATCATCCAGCAGCGGCAACCAAGGCCAAGAACGCCGCCGACGATTCACCCGGCCAGGGCGTGGTATTGCTGGCGAGCGATAATGGCGCTTCGCGGCCGTTAATCGGCGCGCAGCTCGCCGAGCACGGTTATCGCATTCTCGAAACTGCCAACGTAGAGCAAACTCTAGTCGCGGCACATGATGGCGTCGAGGCGATCGTGCTCGATACCGGTTCTAGCGGGATTAACGGATGGGAATTACTGCCGCAGCTGCGCAGAGCGAGTCCTGAGTCCCGCACACCGATCATCGTGTTGAGTCTCGATACTCAGCAAAATGCTACGGAGACTGTTCGAAACGGGAGCATGCGCGCGGCCAATGCAAGAGCGCAGATGTCGGAGCTAATCCGCGTGCTAGGAACCGCGGGGGAAATGGCGCGGATTCTGATCGTTGAAGAAAGCGAGCAGATGGCGGTCCTTGTGGGCGAAGCTTTCTCAGGGGATAACACCACGGTGAGGATGGCGCGCAGCCGGGAGCAGGCAATGGATGAATGCCTCGCATTCCATCCGCATCTTCTTGTCTTTAACGTGGGTCTGCCGGACAATGGGGCACTCGGCCTGGTGGGTTGGCTTCGGGATCGGGACATCCTGACACATCTTGTCCTGGTGGCTTATTCGGGCCTGGGCTTGACCTCTTCGGGAGCACAGTTCGGAATGGAACCGACGACGCTGCTGAAGCGAGCGCGGGTACAACCGGAGCAGCTTGAACAATTGGTTCTTACGATATTGCGAGGTTCCCGTCACATTGAATCGGCAGCAGAAGTTGCCGATGTATCGGGTGTGACCAGCGCCTGAATTCGAGGGCGGCGCAGCGGCGTGTTCCGGACGCGCGCCAAACGTGTCCGATAGATTATTATCGTAACCGGCGGAGTGTTGGCGCTCTTCCGGTAGCTGAGCCACCAGGATCTTCGGTCGGCTTTGGAGAGAACGGCAATGCCGCACCGCATCCTCATCATCGACGATGAAGATGATATTCGAGAAGTTGCAGCAATGAGCCTGGAGACCGTGGCCGGTTGGGAAGTGATGGTCGCCAATTCGGGGGCTCAGGGCCTTACGCGGGCTGCAACGTACAAACCCGACGCCATTCTTTTGGACGTGATGATGCCTGGAATGGACGGCCCCACCACGTTTCGTGAGTTGCGGAAGAATCCCGTGACAGCGAAGATCCCGGTTTTGTTTCTTACCGCAAAAGTGCAGGCCACGGACCGGCGGCGTTTTGCCGATCTCGGTATTCATGCTGTGCTTGTGAAACCCTTCGACCCGCTGACGCTCTCCACGCAGATTGCGAACGCGCTTGGCTGGAAGTAGAGAGAGTAGTTCGATGGGGACGCCCAATCCATCAGCGCTTGCCGAGGCCATGAGCCGGCTATGGGCACAGTTTTTGCCGCAGATCGAGGAGCGAGTGTCCACCCTGGAAAGCGCTGCCGTAGCCCTCGCGGAAGGCTCGCTGACCCCCGCTCAATGCGAGCAGGCATCTTCTGCAGCACACAACCTTGCTGGTGTTCTTGGGACATTTGGGCTTGATCGCGGTACGGAACTGGCGCGTGAAGCGGAACTGCTGTACTCAAGCGGACCTTCAACTTCTCCGATGTTGAACGGGCACCCTGCCGCACTTGCCTCGCAGCTTAGAGGCATAGTCGCCGCGAGGGGAAGATAGGTTGGCTTCGAGCAATTACACTCGACTTTGGTGAACCCACGCGATTCATCTGCCGGCCAACTCAACCTCATTTTTGAGGAGAGCTCCGCACGCCGTATCTGGCCCGTTCGCGAACTTGTGGAGGAGGTGCGCGGAACCGTTGAGAAGAAATTCTTTGACGTGTGGGTGGAAGGCGAGATCTCCAACTTCCGGCCGGCGCCCTCGGGACACATTTACTTCAGCCTCAAGGATGTCGAGGCACAACTCCCGGTGGTATTGTTTCGCCGTCAGGCTCTGCTTCTCCGCTTCCGGCCAGAGGATGGCTTACATGTGCAGGTGCGCGGCAGGGTCAGCATCTATGAACAACGCGGTCAGCTGCAGCTGGTGGCGGAGACCCTGGAGCCGGTCGGCGCGGGGTCATTACAACTGGCGTTTGAACAGCTGAAAGAGCGGCTCAAAACCGAGGGACTCTTTGACGCGGAACGAAAGCGTCCGCTGCCTGCGTTTCCCCGCACCGTCGGTATTGTCACCTCCCCCGCCGGTGCGGTCATCCGCGATTTTCTGAATATCGTCGGACGCAGACACTCCGGGCTCAATGTGCTGCTTTATCCCGTTTCCGTTCAGGGCGAATCCGCGCCGGATGAAATCGAGGCGGCCCTGGCCCAGCTCAACGCGTCGGGCCTGGTCGACGTCATCGTTGTGGCGCGCGGCGGAGGGTCGCTTGAAGACCTGGCTGCCTTCAACAGCGAACGTGTGGCGCGCGCCATTGCAGCATCTCGGTTGCCGGTAGTCTGTGCAGTAGGCCACGAAACTGATTTCACAATCGCGGATTTTTCCGCCGATCTTCGAGCGCCAACTCCTTCCGCGGCAGCGGAGTTGATTACCGAAGCCCAGCATAGAGTCGCGGAACGCGTGACCAGCCTTGAAGTGCGAATTGAGCATGCTGTGCGCTTCCAGCTTCTCCACGCGCGCCAGAAGATTGACAGTCTCCACGTGGAGCGTGCAGAGTGGCGCATGAGTTCGCTGTTGAACAGACTGGATCAGCGGCTGGACGATTGCGTCCTCTTCTTGGAACGAGCCAAGCGCGATCAATTGCACGGATTGCAGCGCAGAGTCGCAGAGCTCGCCGGGATGGTCCTGCGGCACGATCCACGTCGATTGCTCGGTGAAGTCCGCGAACGAATTGCCACGAGTTCCACAAGGCTTGATCGCACATGGGAGCGTCTTGTTCGCGATCAGGCGATGCATCTCCGCGCAACAGAAGCGCGGCTTCACGCTCTCTCGCCGCTCGAAGTTCTTCATCGGGGCTATGCTCTGGTTCAGAACGCCGACGGCGTTCTCGTTCGCTCTGCCGCTCAGCTCGCTCCTGGCGATCTGGTCCGCACGCGCCTGAGTGATGGCTCGTTTTTGAGCCGAGTCGAAGAGAATGCGGCCGATGCTCCACCGCAAAATCGATCCAGAGAAAAGTGAGACGATGAGCACATTAGCAAAACGCAAGCTTTTCGGTACAGATGGAATTCGCGGTATTGCAGGTGAGCCGCCTCTCGACGCAGACACGGTCTTCGCGGCCGGATTGGCGATAGGCCATTCTGTGCGCCAAGCCGCTTCGAAGCCGAAAGTCATTCTCGGCCGCGACACGCGCGAGTCAAGTTTCTGGATTGCATCAACCATCGCTGCCGGATTGCGCGAAACCGGCGTGGTGGTCGAGAGCGCTGGAGTTGTTCCGACACCAGCGGTCGCATTCCTGGCGCACACCCATGGATTCCACGCGGGGATCGTGATCTCTGCGTCTCACAATCCGTGGCGCGACAATGGCATCAAGCTCTTCGGGAGCGACGGATTCAAGTTGCCCGACGCGTTCGAACTTGAGATCGAGGATGAAATCCTGCATCATGCGGTAGTGGCCGTTGCGCCCGATCCGTCGAAACTTCCGCCGATCCAAGACGACGCTTCCCTCCAGGCTGACTACGTTCAGTTCCTCATTGATTCCGTTCCGGGGCTGCGACTCAAGGGCCTCGGCATCGTGGCGGATTGCGCAAACGGCGCCGCCGCAGCCATTGCGCCCGAGTTGGTTCGGCGGCTTGGCGGAGACGTGACTCTTCTCAACATCGCGCCCGATGGCCGCAATATCAACGAGGGCTGCGGCGCGCTTCATCCTACCTGGGTGGCGGGCGAAGTTCTGAAGCGCCACGCGGAGATCGGTGTCACTTTCGATGGTGATGCTGACCGCTGCATGCTGGCCGATGCGATGGGAAACGTCGTCAATGGAGATGCGATTTTGCTGATGGCCGCTCGCGACCTGAAGTCCCGTGGCTTATTGACCGGCAACTTGGTCGTGGCCACTACGATGTCGAACATGGGCCTTGAGGCGGCACTCAAGCGTTCAGGCATCCGTATGCTGCGTGCGCCGGTGGGCGATCGATACGTGCTTGAGCAGATGCAGCAAAACGACGCTGCGCTGGGTGGCGAACAGTCCGGCCACATTTTGTTCCCGCACCTTGCCACAACAGGTGACGGTATGTTGACCGCGCTCGTAGTTCTCGATCTCGTGGCCAGAAGCGGCAAGACCCTCGAGGAACTGACTGCGGATCTGAAAGTGTTTCCGCAGGTCATCATCAACGTGAAGGTTCGCGAAAAGAGGCCACTGGAATCGATACCGGCGGTGGCGAAGCGCATTCGCGCCGCTGAAGCCGAGTTGCGGGATACAGGGCGAGTCGTCATTCGGTACAGCGGCACCGAGGCACTGGCGCGCGTCATGATTGAAGCTGAGAGCGACGAGGCCATGCAGCGCCATGCCGAGGCGATAGCCGAAGCGATCCGCAAGGAGCTGGGTGCGTAATGGGCGTTGCCTTATCCGATTCATGCTTGAAGATTGGCCTCCAAGATGCGAAAGCCTCAGTTATCTTGCTAGTTAGATAGAGGGCAGGAAAATGCCGACAATGTATCGGGCTCCAAATGATTTGCCACGGCCTTTGTGCTATCGAGTGTACCGATTCAAGGTGGTGGTAACCGGGCATGGTTGGTCGAGTAGTTTCTGAGTTTCGCCTCCAGAAATCCTCTCTTTCACTAGAGGTTATGAATTGACGAATGCGCGCAGAGACGGACTGTACTTGGTTTTGATGGGGACCGCAGTGTTTCTCGCGTTTGGCAGTGTGCTTACCATTAGTTCTTCTCACCCAATTCCAGACTTTAGGTTCGTATACAACAGCGCTCGATGCCTCTTTCAACACATCGACCCCTATAACGTGAGCGAGTTTCAACGTGTTTTCTTGGCCGAAGGTGGAAATCCGGGATCGGGTTCTGCGCGGAGCCAATATATGGAAATGTCGCAATACATGTATTTGCCGACCAGCTTTGTAGTTGCTCCCATTGCATTGCTGTCTTGGGGACCTGCGTTCCTCATTTGGTCGATCCTAATTGCCGTGAGCTTTGTTCTTGCATCGTTTCTCATTTGGCAACTTGGGGCGAAGTACTCGCCAGTAATCTCGGGAGCTCTGATTTGTATGACGCTGGCAAGCAGTGAATTACTTTTAGTGGTTGGCAATCCGGTTGGTATTGTAATAAGTCTTTGCGTTGTGGCCGTCTGGTGTTTCGTTGAGAATCGCTTCGCGCTTGCGGGCATCACATGCCTTGCCATAAGTCTCATGCTTAAGCCGCATGACGGGGGCTTGGTCTGGCTATATTTCTTACTAGCAGGTGGAGTGTACCGGAAGCGCGCGGTGCAAACATTGATTATGACCGTCGCTCTGTGCATACCGATCGTGTTGTGGGTTACATATGTCTCGCCGCATTGGTTCCCGGAATTGCGATCAAACCTGGCGGCACTTTCGGCTCATGGCCATCTCAACGACCCGGGCCCGCAATCGATGGCGGGTCACGGGATCGCCATGGTCATCGACTTGCAAACGATGATCAGCGTCTTCCGAGATGATCCCCGCGTATACAACTCGATTAGCTATCTCATATGTGGGTTGCTTCTGCTTGTTTGGTCAATCGCAACTGTTCGCTCGCGTCCATCGCCTGCCAGCACGTGGCTTGCTCTTGCTGCAATTGCTCCACTGTCGATGTTGCCCGTCTATCATCGACTGGGTGATGCAAAGCTCTTGCTGCTTACAGTTCCCGCCTGCGCCATTCTCTGGGCGGAAGGCGGTTTGCTTGGATGGCTCGCAGTAGCGGTGAGTTCTGCCGGAGTTCTATTCACGGGTGAGCTTCAGTGGGCAATGTTCTTTGGCCTCCTTAAGCACATTCGTTCTTCCGCCAATTGGTTGAACGGTTTTTTATTAGTAGCTGCGCAGGTTTTTCCAGTCCCGCTCACCTTGCTTACCGTTGGCGTCTTTTACTTGTGGATATATTGGAAGCGCGCATCAGAACCGGCACTAAACTCGGATGCCGCTGTTCTGGCGGGGACGAACATCAAGACTGGATAGTTGCGCAAGCAGATTGTGAAGTTGCGAAGGAGGGCTTTCGGCTCCTAGCGAAACAGTTGGCGTCGACAGAGACTGAGCATGACTAAGGCACGGAGAGACGGTCTGTACTTGATCATGCTCGGAACTCTGATGCTATTGTTTTTGAGCGTTGCACTTGAGTACAGCTCCCCCATGTCGATGATTGACTTCAAGGGGCCCTATTTTGGTGCTCGATGCCTTCTGAAACACTTAGATCCATACAGCCAACGTAATTTAATGCAGGTCTACCTTGAAGAGCGAGGAGATCGGACGCCAGCGAATCCTTCTCGTGGCCCGCAGGCTATCGCGCTAGGATATTTGCCGACGATCTTCCCCTTCACTTTGCCGCTCGCGATGTTAGGCTTTGATCTATCGCGCGCCATTTGGATGGCTTTTATATTGTCAGGGCTATCCTTTGCCTCGTTTCTATGTTGGTCCGTTGCGGCAGAATATGCACCCGTTGCGGCCGGCTGTCTTCTTGGATTTATGCTTGCCAACAGCGAATTGATTGCCTTTATCGGCAACCCTGCCGGCGTTGCAATCAGCTTATGTGTTGTGGGTGCCTGGTGCTTTGTTAGAGAAAAGTATGTGCCTGCAGGGGTCCTTTGTCTTGCGTTAGGACTCATGATAAAACCGCACGACGTTTGCATAGTCTGGCTATACTTTTTTTTGGCAGGGGGTGCACAACGCAGGCGCGCCCTCCAAGCTCTCCTGGTAACTGTTGGCCTTAGTCTTCCGGCGATTATGTGGGTTACAGAAGTGGCGCCAGACTGGTTCCGCGAACTAAAGTCAACTTTGCAGGCGTTTTCGGTGCATGGTGCCCTAAACGACCCTGGACCAGCTTCAAGCGGCGCGCATCGGCTAGGGATGATGGTAAACCTACAAACAGCCCTTAGCTTCTTTCGAGACGATCCGCGTTTCTATAATCTCTTCACGTACGCGATATGTGGGACACTCTTGTTGCTGTGGGTGTTCGCTACGTTGCGGACGCGACCATCTCCTGCCAAAGCCTGGCTCGCGCTCGCAGCAATTTCGGCTCTCACCATGCTCCCTATCTACCATCGTCAACTTGACACAAAACTTTTGATCCTTAGCGTCCCGGCCTGCGCAATGTTGTGCGCGGAGAAGAGCCGCACCGGGCATATCGCTTTTCTGGTAACCGCCGCGGCATTCCTGTTTAATGGAGATCTTTCGTGGTTGATCGTGCTGAGCACCATCAGCCACCTGAGAATTCCGAGTGCAGCCTTTCTGAGCCAGCTCGTTATCGCCATACAAGTTTTTCCGGCTCCGCTCAGTTTGCTTGCAATGAGTATTTTTTACCTATGGGTGTATGCTCAACGTGCTTCGGCCGAAATATTCGCTGGAGAAGTTGGAGAAGCCCAACAAGGTTGATAGCGCCTTTGCATGAGCAATTTAACTCAGCAGGTCAGCGAAAGCAGAGACATGATCTCAAATTGGCGCCCATGATTCCAATTCAATCTTGGCTAACTGCTAAGCGAGCGCTACGACCATTAGACTCTGACCGACCGGCGGTGGACAGATGTGCGATTCTAATCCATGGACTATAGGAAAGATCACGCGGTCGAACAATCGCACGTGCGTTCTATTGAAGGTTCTCTTCTTTAAGAGGCAGAAACTGAGCCACCAAAGAAAGTAACCGACAAAGTTATAGTAGCGAAAATACCGCAATGTGAAGCCTGCACGCCTAAGCTTTTCTTGCAATTCCGGTCGTGTGTAGCGGCGAAAATGGCCGAAATCCCTGTCAATTGACGCATAGATCTCCGGCCGTGCAGGAACGAAGAGACAAAGTGCGCCCCCGGAAGGTTGCAAAAGGCGATGGTAAGTCATCAGCTCCTCCACGTCATTTTCGATGTGCTCTAGAACATTAATGCTCAGAATTGCGTTCCAGGGCGTCTCCGAGTTTAGATCAGCCACGGTTCCATTAAGCAATTCGCAACTGGGAAGCCGTGAACGAAATTGAGCGCAAAAAGCTGGGTCTGGCTCAATGGAAAGCAATCGACAAATCTCCGGGATTTTCAGAAGGTCAGAAGAAACCTGACCTATTCCGCAACCAACCTCAAGCACGTTCCCACATAAATACGGCCCAAAATCGCGCAATAGGGCGGCTCGGTAGTTCCTCGCCTCGGCGAGTGCAGCGAATTCGAAATCAGCAGTTTGTGCCGTGATGTTGGGTCGAGCTTTCACTTTCTTAGGAGATTATACTTACAGATACACCAAATCGCTCGGAATCCGTCGCGCCAGCCTACCTTCTTGCCTTCTAAGTACGTTCGGCCTCTGTAGGAGATTCCTACCTCGAAGATTCGCACTTTCGACTTTGCAACTTTGGCGGTAATCTCCGGCTCAAATCCGAATCGATTCTCCTCGATCCGGATGTTTTGAATTAACTCGCGACGGAAGGCCTTGTAGCATGTCTCCATGTCGGTGAGGTTCAAGTCCGTTGCCATGTTGGAACAAAGCGTCAATATGTTGTTTCCGACAGAATGCCAAAAATACAAGACACGACGCGCGTCGGTTCCTGAATGAAAGCGCGAACCATAAACGACATCGGCCATCCCAGACAGAATTGGCGCTACCAGCCGGCAGTACTCGGCTGGATCGTATTCAAGATCGGCGTCCTGGATGATCACGATCTTTGCGGCTGCGTGCGCGATGCCGGTGCGCAACGCCGCACCTTTCCCCTGGTTCACCTCGTGGCGAAAGAGATTGATCCGTGGTTGGCTCGCCGCCAATGACTGAAGCCGTTCCCATGTGCCATCCGTTGAGGAATCATCGACAATCACTAACTGCTGCACAGGGCGCTGCGCGAGAACTGCATTGACAACTTCGGCCACGGTAGCGGCCTCGTTGTAGACCGGCATCACCGCAGTAAGACAGGGCTCAATATCATCGTTTGATGCCATTGTGGACATCGTAGCATTTGGTTGGGTTGGGACAAGCACGCAGATTCCACGATGAATTACATATGTACCTTGCGTGCTAGAGGTCCCGCCAATTTGGACCAAAGCCCAAGTCTGCGATCAGGGGCACAGACAGTGTCACGACGCCCTCCATCTCCTCGCGGACGAGATTCTCCACTTCCGCCGTTTCGCGGGAAGGTACTTCAAACAGTAACTCGTCGTGAACCTGCAAGACCATGCGACTTCTAAGTCGCCTTTCTGTGAGTTTGCGGTCCAGGGCAATCATGGCTAGCTTGATGAGGTCGGCAGCTGTGCCCTGGAGGGGCGTATTAATGGCTGTGCGCTCAGCGAAGCCGCGCTGGTTGGGATTTCTGCTCTCGATGTCCGGAATCGGCCGTATTCGGCCGAACATTGTGCGGACGCTGCCCTCACGCCGTGCCGCTTCGAGTGTCTTTTCGATAAACGCCTTCACTCCTTCGTAGCGCACGAAGTATCGGTCGATGTAGGCTTTTGCCTCAGCTTGTGGAATTCCCAACTGGGCGGCAAGTCCAAAAGGAGAAATTCCATAGACGATTCCGAAATTCACCGCCTTTGCGCGATTGCGCGTTTCCTTATCCATCGACTCTGCTGGAACACCAAATACTTCACTTGCAGTGAGTGTGTGAATATCCTCGTTATTGGCAAACGCACGCACCAGGAGCGGGTCGCTGCTGAAGTGGGCCAGCAGACGCAGCTCGATCTGGGAGTAATCTGCCGAGAGCAACTGCATCCCGGGTGAGGCGATGAAAGCAGCCCGAATTTCCCGGCCCAGCTCTGTTCGAATGGGAATGTTTTGGAGATTGGGATTGACTGAGGAGAGTCTTCCCGTCGCGGTGGCGGCTGCCTGGAATGTTGTGTGCACGCGCGAGCTTTTATCGGCTTGCATGGGCAATGCATCAATATAAGTCGATTTCAACTTAGCCAGGTGCCGAAACTCAAGAACCAAGCGCGGAACATCGTGCGATTCCGCCAATTGTTCCAGGACATCCTGCGCAGTCGAAATAGCCTTTCCCTTTCCGCGAACCGTTGGAGCTGGCAGGCCTATGTGGGTGAAGAGGACTTCTCCAAGTTGCTTCGGCGAGTTGATGTTGAATCGGCGTCCTGCCAGCTCAAAGATACTCTCGCCCACACGCTCCAATTCGACGGCAAAACGCTTCGAGAGGTCGTCCAATGCGTGAATATCGATGCGTATACCCGCTTGTTCCATTCGATAGAGCACTGGCGCCAGCGGGAGGTCGATCTCTGTGTACACGCGTGCCACTTCCATGCGGTTCGCTTCGGATCGCAATCCGGGAATCAGCGCATCGATCGCCGCCGCTGCCGCGGCCAGCGTGGAAGGCGGACCTTGTCCATGGCGAGCAGCGACGTCGGCGAGCGTTTGTGTTGCATGCGTGGGATTCAGCACATAGGAAAGCAGCATCGCGTCATCCACAGCCCCAGCCAGCTCAATGTCAAATCCGTGGAGGACATGGAGTGCCAGCTTCAGGTCATGAACGAGCTTCGGCACACCCGCATCTTGCAACAGCGCGCGCAGCTCTTGTGTAAGCGGCAGCCGAAGCGCAGTGCCGCGCTCCGCGCAGACTCCGATATTGCACCGGGTCTTTTGCTCTGCCTCTTCGATCGCCTGCAAGAGCGATGGAAACTGCGGAGTGCCCTCGTCTGTTTCTTCTTCCACGGGTTCGGCGGCGTCCAGCGCGAACGCAAATCCAGACGCGCGCGCCGCCTTGTAGAAGGCGGCAATCTGTTCCGCGTCCGGATCTTCGATCAGGTCAATCGGTGCGCCGGTGAGCGAAGGCTCAAGCTCCCGCAGCAAGGAAGTGAATTCGAGCTCCGTAAATAGCTCGCGGCAAGCTTCAATGTCCGGTGCCAGCGTGGCCATCGATTCCAGGTCCAACTCGAGTGGCACATGGCAGTCAATGGTGACCAGCTCCTTCGAGAGAAGAACGGCTTCGCGATTCTGTTCGAGGGACTCGCGATAGCTTTTCCGTTTTACCTCGCTCGCTCGGTTGAGGACGTCTTCCACGCTGCCGAATTGAACAATCAACTCGACGCTTCCCTTGTCGCCGATACCCGGCGCACCGGGTATATTGTCAACTGAGTCGCCGCGCAGAGCCATCACATCGACAACTTTCTCGGGTGGGACGCCTAGCGTCTCGACAACTTTGGCAGGATCGAGGATGAGGTTGTCCTTTTGCGGGTTCAGTACTTTTACCTTCGACGTGACCAACTGCATCATGTCCTTGTCGCCGGAGACAATGAAGACTTCGTGCTCTCGTTCTGCCGCTTCGCGCGCCAGCGTGCCGATTACATCGTCAGCTTCGAAGCCCATTGCCTCGAGAACCGGAATCCGGAGTGCTTCAAGGGCGCGGCGAATATATGGGATCTGACGCCGCAAATCCTCCGGCATCGCTTCCCGGTGGGCTTTATATCCCTCATAGCTCACTTCGTCGAAACCTTTAGTCTGCGAGTTCCACTTACGCAGCATACCTATCGCGCGCGCTCGCTCGTCGCGAAACACCTCGCCAGAGACGTCAAATACAGCGGCAAAGTAGCGCGGCGAGAAGTCCTGGCGCAGCTTCTTGATCATGTTGACGAACACGTAGGTCGCAGCCGTGGGCACTCCCGATCGGGTCGACATGGGGCGACTGCGCTGCATCGCGTGGTATGCGCGAAAAATGAAAGACATTGCATCGAGCAGAAAGACCGGCGGCTTGGCTTCGTCTGGCACGCTACAGAGTCTATCAGGTTGGAAAAGACGATTTTCGGACGATAGTTAGGGGTTTGGCAACGCGGGAATTCCGGCAACGTTGACAGATGAAATACGGACAGTTCCGCGTCGGCGGTGATTCTCTTGTCGCCTTATCGGATGGTCGGATACTTTGATCCTATGGCTTCTCGATTACCTGCTCAGGAGAGTTCTGGCGAAGGCCATCCGAATGCGGATGGCGGGAATCGGTTCGCGGACGTCCTAAGAAGAGTTTGCGGTCGGCAGCTGATGGATATGGCGATCTTGATGGTGGTAGCTGTGATCTTCTCCGCACTAAGCCAGCCCAAATCATTCATGACCGATCCGGATATCTGGTGGCATCTATCGAATGCACGAATTCTATGTATCGACCATAACGTAATTCGGACGGACCCTTATTCGTTCACGGCAGCCGGCCAGCGCTGGATAAATTGGGAATGGCTTGCCGAACTGCCATTTTGGTACAGTTATGGGGCTTTAGGATTAAAGGGGGTCTATTTCATTTCGTTTCTCGCGCTCTACTTAAATGTCCTATTGGTTTATTGGCGTGGCTGGTGGATGTCGGGCGATGCCGGTTCGGCGTTTTGGGCAAGTGCCATAGGTTTTTTTCTCATGACGGTGAATGCGGGCCCACGAACGATTGCCTTTGCTTATATTGCAATGTCTGCAGAAATGTTAATCCTGGAAGCTTCAGATCGGGGCAAGAAGTACTACCTTTGGCTCCTCCCTGCGATATTTTGCATCTGGGTTAACTTGCACGGTACTTGGCTTATCGGCTTGGTTTTATTCGTCTCTTACATCCTGTGCGGGTCGTTCTCAGTCCGGAAAGGCGTCTTTTTCCAGGAAGGCTGGACTCGAAAAGAGCGCAATCAACTGTGGGCCGTATTTGCAATAAGCCTGTTTTCACTCTTAATGAATCCGTACTCCTGGCGGCTCTTATGGAACCCCCTCGATATGATGTTGAACCAGAAACTAAGCGTCTCCAGAATCGCGGAATGGCAGCCTCTCAACCTTTCGTCTCGGGTCGGGGCTGTCGTTGCTATTGCTATTCTCGCAATGTTGCTTATGAATTGCCTGCGGGGAAGGACTTGGAAGGTCTATGAACTAGCTTTTGTTTTTCTGGCTTGGTATTCGGCCTTTGCACACGTACGATTCTCGTATTTTGCGGCTATCTTGACGACTCCGATGCTTGCTAGAGACTTCAAACGCAACTTCAGCCTCAATTCAACGACGATTCCGGTGATGAATGCGCTTGTCGCGGTCAGCGCAATATTCGTGACAGCTTTGTATATGCCGAGCAATTCCACACTTGAAGATGGGGTTAGAGCAGGATTCCCACTGCAAACCATTGCGTCGATCCAGCCCGCATGGCGAACGTTCAATGAGGAACATTTGGGCGGCATGATGGATTTCGATCGGAAGCCGACCTTTGTTGATACTCGATGGGACAGTTTCGAGCGCCTGGGAGTAATGAGAGATTATATCGATATCGTCGAGCGCCGAGACTCGATCCGTCTTTTGGAGAAGTATCGAATTGACCATGCACTCCTGAATAAGGCTGAGCCGCTTGCCGGCATTCTTGAACAGACTCCGGGCTGGAGCGTCGTGCGAATCGAGGGTGCGGGGTCGGATCGGTATGAGCTTCTTGCGAAGTCAAGCATCGCTGGGAAGTGAGGATGGCTCTTGCCTAAATCGGCTGAGTGCGGTTAGCTGCAGGATGCCGAGAATGGCAAACAACAATGTCAGGAGCTGAACGCCGGTGATTCTGCTCAGGGGTACTGAGAACCACGAGCAAATGAGAATAAGGATCCACGTGATCGTGAACCAGCGATAAAGAGACTTATTCAGAAGATGTTGGAAAACGCCGGCGGTCAGTAGAACCGAGAGCACAACCAAGATTGAATCGTAGATTGGGACATAGAGGTTGATCAGCAGCGTCCAAGTTAAGGTTGTTGCCCAAAGCAGATTGTTATAGAGTCGCCCGCCGGTTCGCGCCCTCAACCAAAACCTCACCAGATATGCCAGTGCCAGCGATCCGCAGCCAAGAATGACAAAAAGTCCCAACCAGGAGCGGCCGCCGCGAATATGGGAGGAGAATGACGTCAGATCGACATACATAGCAAGAGGAAGAAACGAAGGGCTCTTCACGCCCACTGAGGAGCTCCCGAAGGATTGAATCGCACGAATGAAATCAGGCCAGACATCGAAGCCTTCAAACGCGGAGGTTATCAGGAAAAGGGCTACGGTTCCGGCTGCGAATCCGAGAATCGCCTTGAATCGTCTGCTGAAAAGCAGCATTGGCAAAACGAGGATCAACATTGTCGGCTTGAAGAGGCACAGGCACAACGCCAGACCGCTGCGGAGGGGCCGGCCGGCATCATCCTCCCGCAGAGCAAGAGCCAGAGCAAAGAAGCCCACAGCCGCGAGCTGCCCATTCGCCGCTGTATACGCAATAAAGGGGCAGTAAGAAAAGGCAAGCGCAAAAAGCAAGGAACGGGCGAGAGGTTCTTGCGGGAGGAATCGTTCGATCGTCAGCCCAAGTCCTGATGCGTAAAGAGCCAGGGAAACGATCACCCACAGCGCGTAAGCGGCCCAGTAAGGGAGCAGTGTGAAAGGTCTGAAAAAGAGTCCAACGAATGGAGGGTAGGGAAGTGGACCATATGCACTCTTTCTTGGATGAACTTCCTGACAGATCTGCTTTTGCAATTCGTAGTTATACAGGTCACGAGGCGAGTGCTCGCTCAGGATGCGACCCAAGCTATAGAAGCCGGCGAAGTCAGCATCCGGGGGGCGATGATTGTTGAGGACTACGATGCAGAAAGGCAGTATGAATCCGACGAAAAGCAGGCCCCAGAAAATGAGGTTCAGGTCCTTCAATTTCGGGGCAGGACCCAGGCGGGTCGGCCACGAGCTGGGGTACGAATTCATATACGAGTCACCGCGAGAATAGCATGCTGGAAACCAAGTATCTTGCTTGACGAAGGGGCTTCGCGAGCCGGAAGTGCGATATGTGCTCGAAAGCGCAAAACTGTCTTGTCGCGTGCGCTTATTTGCCGAATTCCAATGCTCTAAAATCTGGATCGGAAACGGCAAGAGCGGATGGGAGGGTACGCGATTTGCGTGCGGCGATGGACAGTCCGCTCAATGCCCTTGTCTGACCGCGCCGACTCGCTTCACGCTTTCTCTCCGCTCGGTTGTGGATAACTCCGACGTAAGTACACCAA
>Ga0181535_10001942_pt1 | contig 25929 bp, 25 predicted proteins | sample PEATcosm2014_Bin_44_FD_119774 | JGI IMG/M metagenome (GOLD analysis project Ga0181535, IMG submission 119774) | Peatland microbial communities from MTU Mesocosm Facility, Houghton, MI, USA - PEATcosm2014_Bin17_30_metaG | ecosystem: Environmental > Terrestrial > Soil > Wetlands > Peat | place...
TGACCCCGACGCCGTGGACCGCGGCGTCGATGCTCCGCGTCCTGGTCGACGAGCTCGTCACGGTCGGCGCCGGCGTCCCCACGCAATGGGCCAAGCTCGTTGAGCTGCCCCAGGTGGCCGCGGCGGACCTCACGAGACTGCGAGTCTGCCTTGCGGCGACCGCGCCGGCGCCACCCGAACTGGTCGTCCGGATGCGAACGCTGCTCGGCTGCCCCGTGGTCGTCCGCTACGCCATGACGGAGTCGCCCTCCATCACCGGAACCTCGCCGGACGATCCACCCGAGGTCCAGTACCGCACCGTCGGCAAGCCCCAGGCCGAGACCAGCATCGACCTGGTGGATGCGCGCGGTGACGTCGTCCCGTCCGGTGAGGTGGGGCGGGTCCGCGTCGAGGGACCCTGTGTGATGCGCGGCTACTGGCGCGACGCTGCCGCGACGCGTGAGGTACTCGACGACCAGGGGCGGCTGCTCAGCACCGACCTGGGGCGATTGGACCCCGACGGCAACCTCATCCTGGTGGGGCGCGCTTCGGACATGTACATCCGCGGTGGGTACAACGTCTACCCGCTCGAAGTGGAGAACGTCCTGACCGAGCACCCCTCGATCGCGGGCGCCGCCGTGGTCGGTGCCGAGCGATCCGTCATCGGAGAGATCGGCGTGGCCTTCGTCGTGCTCGCGCCGGGCGCGCCGGTCCCGAGCCCTGGCTCTCTCCGTACCTGGGTGGCGGAGCGGTTGGCCGACTACAAGGCTCCCGACGAGGTCCGAGTGGTCGAGGCCTTGCCACTCACCCCAATGGGCAAGGTCGACAAGGGTGCACTCACTGCGGTCTGCTAGACGCCGAGCCGCAGGCCAGGCACACGGGTGCCGAAGACATCAGTTTCCAACGTGCGCGCCAGCGTCACCGCGTCCCAGTGTCGGCCGCCATTGGAGATGGAGACGTGCTCACGCCAGCCCTGCATCCAGTGCAGGTGCTCCCCCATGACCCGGAAGCACTGGCCGCTGACCCCCGCCGATGCCGTGCTGGCCAACCACGCCACCACGGGTGAGCTCATGCGCGGATCGAACTCCGACCAGTCGTCCGGCCCCAGGTCCATCGGCTCGGTGGGATCGGGCAGGCCCGTCGTCGCCGACAGTCTCGTCAGTGCGCCGGGCCCGATGAGGTTGGCCGTGCAGCCGATGCTCCCCAGCTCGACGCTCAACGTCATCGTCAGGCCCGTGAGCGCCGCCTTCGCCGTCGCGTAATTGCTCTGTCCGAAATTACCCTGGAGCCCGGCACCCGACGTCGTGTTGATGATCCGACCGGCCAAGGACTCGCCCGACTTCGCCCGGTGCCGCCAATGGCGGGCGACAGCTCGCGACGTCAGCCACGATCCCCGTACGTGCACGCGCATGACCGCATCGAAGTCGTCGGCCTCCATGTTCCAAATGGCCCGGTCGCGGACGATGCCCGCGTTGTTGACGAGCACGTCGAGGTGCCCCCAGGCATCGATCGCACGGGTAACCATTGCCTCTGCGTCCCCTTCGTCGCCGACGTCGCCGTAATCGGCAACCGCTTTTCCGCCCATGGCGACGATGGCATCGACGACCACGTCGGCGTCGCGGCCCGAGCCCTCGCCGCTGACCGAGGTCCCCAGATCGTTGACGACAACACTTGCCCCATGGCGCGCGAGCTCCAGCGCGTGCGCCTGTCCGATCCCGTGACCCGCTCCAGTGATCAGGGCCGTACGTCCTTCAAGGAGTGCTGCCATGGAAGAGGCCTCCTGTCCATATCAAGGTCCGGTTGATGCACCGGCTGACGCCGGGGTCAGTCATGCAGCCAGGGCTCCGTGAACTGCGCGTCACGTGCCGCCTTGAGCCCGCCCATTCCCTCGGTGTCGATGATCGACCGGAACGTGCGGCCATCGGGTGCAGTGGCGTGCGCCGCCCTGTTCGTGGTGAGCGTGTCGGCGGCGAGTGCGGCAGGTCGCGCCGCAGCGTCACCCGCGGCATCGGCCGTCGCATCGATCGCCCGGCGGTTGAGCAGGACCGATTCGCGGGGCATGCGGGCAATCCGGGCGGCGAGATCCAACGTGCGGGAGCTCAGCTCCTCGTCCGGCTCCACTGACAAGACGAGCCCGAGCCGCCGGGCCTGCGTCGCGTTCAGCAGTTCGCCGGTGATCATGAGGAACTTCGCCCACTGCCTCCCGACGACTGGGACGACGGCGGTGGCGCCGGCGAGGCCCATCCGGCCCTCCGGGAAACCGAAGAGAGCTCCCTCTCCCGCGACGATGAAGTCGCACGATGCGGCGAGCGTCAGCCCCGCTCCAAGGCAGTACCCGTGTACGGAGGCGACGATCGGCACATCGCTCCCCCGCAGGCGATCGTGGAACTCAGCCGCCGACCGCAGGAACCGTTCGTCGTCCTCGAGCCGAACCCGTCGCTCGTTACCCGTGATGTCCCCGCCACCGCTGAATGCTCTACCGGCTCCACGCAGCACGACGCAGCCGATGCTGGGGTCGTCCTCCGCCAGGCCAATGGCGTGCATCAGCTGGTCCCGCATGCCACCGGATCGACCGGAAATGGCATTGAGCGTCTCGGGCCGATTGAGGACGACCTCTGCGACGCCCTCGCCGGTGTTCCGGTACTCGATTTCGTCGAGGATCACGTCACCCCTCCTAGCGCAGTCGGCCGGAGGCCGTCGCCATGGCCAGGTCAGGGGCGTGCTGGCCCCGATTTCGGGTTGATTTCATCGGGGTCGGCGCTTTGCCATCGGCAAGTATCTGAGTATCCTGACAGAATTGTCAACTTCCAGTTCAGGGGGCCACCATGAACGTTGAAGATCTCGTCCTGGTCAGCGTCGACGACCACATCATTGAGCCGCGGGAGATGTTCGACGCACACATCCCGGAGCGATACAGGGACCGGGCGCCGCGCGTGCTCACCGATGAGGACGGAAGCGAGTACTGGCTCTTCGAAGGCGAGCGCGCGGCCTACATGGGACTCAACGCGGTGGCGGGGTGTCCCCCGGAGGAGTATGGCCTGAACCCCACCCGCTACGACCAGATGCGCAAGGGGTGCTACGACGTCGACGAACGCGTAGGCGACATGAACGCCAACGGGGTGCTGGGCTCGCTGAACTTTCCGACCTTCCCCCACTTCTGCGGTCAGCTCTTCGCCCGCCAGCAGGACAAGGAACTGTCGCTGGCGGTGGTCCGGGCATACAACGACTGGCACATCGACGAGTGGTGCGGTGCGCACCCGGGGCGCTTCATTCCGTGCGGAATCACCCCGTACTGGGATCCGAACCTCATGGCCGAAGAAGTTCGTAGGATCGCGGGCAAAGGCTGCCACGCGGTGACCTTCTCGGAGAACCCCGAGAAGCTCGGGCACCCGAGTCTGCACAGCGACCATTGGGATCCGTTCTGGCACGCCTGTCAGGAGAGTGACACGGTCGTGTGCCTGCACATCGGGTCCTCGTCGAGCCTCTTGCTCACTGCCAGCGACGCCCCGGCCGACGTCATGATCTCCATCACGCCCATGAATTCGTTTCTGGCGCTGAACGACCTCATGTGGACCTCCATCTTCAAGAAGTTCCCACGGATCAAGATCGCCATGTCGGAGGGTGGGATCGGCTGGATCCCCTACGCGCTCGAGCGGATGGATTACGTCTACGAACACCACCACTCGTGGACGGGTGCCGACTTCGGCGGGCGGAGGCCGAGCGACGTGTACCGGGATCACATCGTGACCTGCTTCATTGACGACGCGAGCGGGCTGGAGTTGCGCCACCGGGTCGGCGTCGACTCCATCACGTGGGAATGCGACTACCCGCACTCCGACAGCACGTGGCCGCACTCGCCGGAGCTGCTCGGCAAATCGCTGAGTGGTATCCCCGACGACGAGGTCGACAAGATGACCCACCTCAATGCGATGCGGGTCTTCCAATTCGACCCGTTCGCCGTCCGGCCCAAGGAGAGGTGCACCGTGGGAGCCCTTCGGTCCGAGGCCTCGGACGTGGATATTTCGATCCGCAGCCTCGGCCGCAAGAACGAGGGGGGCATGAAGGCGACAGAGCTCGCGGCCATTGCCCGGCCAGAGGCCCTCGATGCCTGACCCGACAGCCCGCGGGCTCGGCGACCGCCCATGACAGTGGTCGCGGCGAGGATCATCCCACCGCTCGACGACGACAACCGGGAGTTTTGGACAGGTGGCGCCACCGGGCAGTTGCGCCTCCCCTTCTGCGCCACCTGTTCCCGCTGGATCTTTCCCCCTCTGCTGCGGTGTCCGGACTGCTCGGGTCCGGCCGTCTACGCGCCGGTCAGCGGAAAGGGTCGGGTCTTCACCTACACGGTGAACCACCACCCCTTCAATCCTGAGGTGCCCGTGCCGTATGTCATCGCCATCGTGGAGCTCGCCGAGCAGGAGGGTCTGCGATTCACGACCGACATCGTGAGTTGCCCCGTCGACTCTGTGACCATCGACATGCCGGTCCGGGTCGTCTTTGAGCAGCAGGCAGACGTGTTCGTACCGTTGTTCGAGCCAGATCCCGAGGCCTGAGGTGACCAGGTGACGGACGAAAGGGTCGAGCGCGGCGCCATCGTCTCGGGCATCGGCATGTCACGGATCGGCCGCAAGACCGGGATCTCCGACGTGGAGCTCACAGTCGAGTCGGCCAAAGCGGCGATCGCCGACGCGGGGCTTTCTGCCTCCGACATCGACGGGATCGCCACCATCGGTGATACGCCCATCGCCGTCGCCGCCGAGCAACTCGGCCTCTCTCCCGATTGGACCGGCGGGTCGATGGGTCATTACGGGCTGCTCACGCCGGTGGTCGACGCCTTCCAGGCGGTCGGAAGCCGTACCGCGCGACACGTCCTGGTCTACCGGACCGTGAACATGATGGGCGGTGAGGCGATTCAGGAGCGATCCGACGGCACCCAGATGGAGGTCCCTCCGGCGATGCGAGACATCACTCGCATCTTGACCATGCACGCCTATTCGGCGCCGAACTGGCTGGCCATGCACCTGCGGCGACACATGCACCTCTACGGCACCACCCGAGAGCAGATCGGCTGGCTGGCCATCAACAGCCGGCGCAACGCCGCACTCAATCCCAGCGCCGCCTACCGGGATCCCATCACGATGGAGGACTACCTCTCCGCCCGCATGATCTCCGAGCCCTTGGGGCTCTTGGACTGCGATGTGCCGGTCGACGGGTCCATTGCGGTCGTCGTCTCGAGGCCCGAACATGCGGGAGCCTGCGAGCACCCGGTACGCGTCGACGCGGTCGGCGGATCCGACGGTGCGGGCGGTTGGGATCAACGACCCGACTATCCGAAAATGGCCTCGGCCGACGCTGCCCGCGAGATGTGGCACGCCACCGACCTCCGGCCGACCGACGTCGACCTGGCTGAGCTCTACGACGGCTTCACCTACCTCACCATGGCCTGGCTCGAGGCCCTGGGGTTCTGTGCCGACGGCGAGTCCGGCCCCTTCCTCGAAGGCGGGTCACGAATTGCCCTGGACGGCGAACTGCCACTCAACACCTACGGTGGGCAGCTCTCCGCCGGCCGGATGCACGGCTACTGGGTTCTCCACGAGGCATGCCTCCAGCTGCGGGGGGAGGCGGGGGAGCGTCAGGTGCCGGGAATGCCCGAAGTCGCCGTCGTGTCGAATGGAGGTGGCCCGATCGCAGGGTGCATGCTCTTGACCCGGTAGCCGGCAAGGGGGCATGGCGTGAAACGGATGGGAACTCCTTCGGGTATCCCCGAACAACCCGTGCTGGTCATAGGGCCCTGCGGCGCTGAGATCACCCGCCTCTGCGACTCCATGAATGCGGGGGGGTGGACGCTGCTCATCGCTGAAAACTTGGACCGGGCGAACTGGCTGGCGTCCATCCAAAAGGTCGCCGTGATCCTGATCGCCGGTGGCCCCAACGCACACGAGGTGGCCCGTGCCATCCGACCCGTGTCGAACGCGCCCCTCGTCGTGCTGGGCGCCCCCACACCGCAGAGTGTGATCTCCCTCGTCGAGGCGGGGGTGGATGCCGTCATCGATACCCGCGCCGGCGATGACGACGTGCTGGCCCGGCTCGGGGCCCTGCTCCGCCGCGTGGACCGAGCATCCGCCCCCGGCGTCCGCTTCCTACGAGCAGATGGATTGGCCGTCGATCTCCTCGCCCGAGAGGTCACGCTCAATGGAGCGGATTTGGCCCTCTCGCCGACCGAATACGCCGTGCTGGCCCTTTTGATGACACGGGCGCACGAAGCGCTGCCCGTGCAGACGATCGTACGACAGGTCTGGGGGTGGAGCGCGGCGGACGGCCGCAACGCTTTGCGGATCATCGTCAACCGCCTGCGACGAAAGCTCGAGGACGATCCCCACTCCCCCCGGTACATTGCGGCTGTACGCGGGGTTGGTTATCGGTTCAACACCGATGTCATTGAGATGGGCGACCGACCGACACCGCCGTCCACTTCACATCGCAATGACCTGCTCAACTGGATCGAGGGTTTGGCATTTTCGCTGATTGAATGTGACTCTGTCGTGGAGGCCGGAGATCTGCTGCTCGATGCCCTCAGCGCGAGTGGGTACGCAGATGGCATGGCGGTCTTCCAGGTCGACGGGGACGTCATGCACCTCGTTGCCGTCCGGGGAATGTCGGAGGCGTGGACGGAGCGGGTGACGGGAGGGATCCCGCTCGATCCGTCTTTCGCCAGTGCGCAGAGCGTCCTGACGGGAGAGCCGGTGCAGTTCGGGGACATCCACGCTGTCGGGGGACATTTCCGTGCCACGGCAGAACAGCTCGTCGACGAGGGCGTGCGCGCCGGCCACTTCTTCCCTATCCCGGGACGTCACGGTGTCTGGGGAAACCTCGGCCTGGTCCGCCGTTCGGGTCAGCCTTTCGACGAGTCCGCCATGGCGTTCTGCAGCGCCATGTGCGCCATCTTCGCGGTCTACGTCGAGCACATCGGTGACCGGTGACCTGCATACGAGAACGTTCGATGACGAAAAGGCGACACGATCGATGCTGAGAAGGATGCAGCGAGGCGAGCCGACGCTGCGACCTAGCCGGCTGAAATCAAACCGAAATGATCCGATGCGGCCCCGTGGTTGACAACTCTGTCAAGTTATAGGCTCGGTGCCCATGACCACCTGCCCGATCGCCCACGGTTACGACCCGCTGGATCCGAGCGTCGTGGCGGACCCGTACCCGGCGCTGCGGCACCTGCGTGAGGAAGGCCCCGTCTTCTACCTCTCGAGCCTCGACCACTACATCGTGACCCGCTTCGACGACATCGAGGCAATCTTGAAGGACAGGGAGACGTGGTCGGCCTCCAACGCCTCGTCACCACTCATTCCAGTGTGCCCGCAGGCGCAGGAGGTCCTCAACAGCGGCTTCAAACGCGTGCCGACGCTGAACAACGCCGATCCACCCCGTCACGCCCCTATGCGCAAGTCGGTATTGGCTGTCATGACTCCCCGCCGCCTCCGGGCGCTCGAGCCCGTTCTTCGTGACTACGCGACCTCGCTCATCGAAGGCTTCGCGGGGAAGCCGGTCATCGACTTCGTCCAGGAGTACTCCTTCCCGTTTCCGGGGTTTGCCGCATTCAGCTTGCTCGGGTTCCCGGACGCGGACACGGACACGCTGAAGGAATGGAGCCGGACGCGGGTCCTGCTCACCTACGGGCGGCTCTCTGACGAACAGCAGGTGGAGACGGCCAAAGACGTCGTCGCCATGTGGCAGTACGTCGAGGACTTCGTCGCCCGCCGGACGGCCGAGCCGCTCGACGATCTCACCAGTGATCTCGTCAGGCTGGCACGAGACCAGCCCGACCAAATCACGACTTTCGACATCGTCAACATCGTCTACTCCATGGCACTCGCGGGCCATGAGACGACCATGAACACAATCGGGAGCGGTCTCCTGGCCCTCTTGCGGAACCGGCAACAGTGGCGGCTCCTCATTGACGAGCCCACATTGATCCAAAACGCAGTGGAGGAAATTCTTCGATTCGATGGACCTGTGCTGAACCACCGACGGGTGGCGAAGGTGGACACGTCCATCGGTGGGATCGACATTCAGGCGGGCTCGCGCATCATGATGTGCTTCGCCGCCGCCGACCACGACCCGACCCATTTCGGCGGCGATGCCGAGAGCTTCCGCGTCGATCGTTCGGAGGCGGAGTTCCACCTCGCCTTTGGCAAGGGAGCGCATCTCTGTCTGGGGGCGGCCCTTGGCCGGCTTGAGACCCAGATCACGTTGGAACTGCTCACCACGATGACGCCCGACATGGAGCTGGTTCCCGATCAGGAGCTGCAGTACAGCCCGAATGCGCTGTTCCGAGGCCTCCGATCCCTGCTGGTGGCGCCCCGGGGCACTGGCCCATGATCGAGCCGGAGGTCGACGAGCAGAAGTTCCAGCAGGCGCAGCGTGCGCTGAAGATCTCTGCGCTCCAGGCCGGTCCGTCGGACGGCGACAGCTGTCGTGGCTGCCTCTATTACCTCGAACTGGACAGCGGACTCGCCTTCTGTTGGCACGAGAAGCTGCAAATCCTGGTCGGGGCCGACTGGTGGTGCCACTACTGGGAGATGGCTGATTCGTGACCGACGCGGGGGACCGTCCGGTGCTCCAAGATCTCCTCGGATTGCGGCCGACGGAGGATAGTCACCGCTGGCAGCAGGTCGTCGGGCCCACCGTGACCACGCCATCGGGGGCCCTTCAAGGTGGCGCGGCGCTGGCAGCCGCAATGGAGGCGGCCCAGAGCACCACCGAGAGGCCTCTCAAGTGGGCGACCGCCCAATTCGTCTCCCACGTACAGAGTGGGTCGGTCGTGGACATCGACGTCACGGTCGTGGTGGACGGCCCGCACCTGAGCCAGGTTCGTGCCACCGCGTGCTGCGCCGGCAGCGAGATTCTGACCATGCTGGCGGCGCTCGGGGAGCGACCGTTCGCCCACGCCGGCGTCTGGCCGGCTCCCCCGGAGGTACCGCCTCCCGAGCAGTGCCCGGAACGGCTGGTGCCGGGTCCCGTGACGCACTCGATGCTCGAGACGTTCGACCGGCGATCGGCGATGGGCCGGTCGTACACCGAGGTGGACGGACGTCCGGGACCCGGACGTTCGGCCAGCTGGCTCCGGCTACCGGGCGGCATGCGTACCGTCTCTGCGGGCGACCTCGCCGTCTTGGGAGATTTCCTCATGCTCGAGTTCGCCGATGCCGTGGGCGTGGCCTGCACCGGAGCAAGCCTGGACAACACCGTGCGCGTGGCCAACCTGGGGCCCACGGAGTGGGTCCTTCTCGATGCCTCCATCCATGCCGTGACGGGTGGGCTCGGCTACGGGCAGGCCCACCTGTGGTCCCAACGGGGCGGCCTTCTCGGCACCACGTCACAGACGCTCGTCATCCGAGCGCTATCCCCGGAGGGTGCGCTACCGGAACGACGCGGCCGGCGGGTCGTCGGCAACCGGTCCCCGGGCGGGGCGGGACGGCACAACGAACGAGGATCTGAGGCTGGAAGCCTCCCCCCAAAAGAGCGAGAGGAGTAATGCCCGAACTTGACTCCCAGGCATCGGCAGCTGCCGATTACACCTTGGGTGGCCTCCGACCGTTCCCGGTCGCGGTCACCACGACCATGGACGGTCGTTCCAACGGACTCATCTCACTCTCGGCCGGCTCGGCCGGGATCATCCGCGAAGCACCCCGGGTCACCATCAGCCTCACCAAGTACAACCTGACCCACGACATGGTGCTCGAATCGGGCTCGTTCGCCATGCACCTGCTCTGCAACGACGAAGACGCTATTGAGGAATCACTCCGCATCCTCATGGTGCTCGGAGGCACTTCAGGGCGTGACGGGGACAAGATGCGCTCTCTGCGCACCAAGCCGGGCGTCAACGGCGTTCCCATTCTCACCGACGCGCTCGCCTACGTCGAAGCAAGTGTCTGCGGGACTTTGGACAACGACGAGAACACGATATTCGTTGGCGACGTCATCGCAAGCGAGCGGCTACGACCCGCGGGTGGGCGTCTCCACATCAACGAGGCTTGGAGCAGGTTGCCCCGCCAATGGATCGAACAGTACGAGCAGAACCATGTTGGGCAATTGGAGGACGCCAAACGCCGACGCGGAATGTCTCCGTGAAGGACGCCGACCAGAAGGAGGGCCCATGACAACCACCTACAACCGCGACGAGGTCGAGGATGCGTTCCGGCACTACTTCCTGACGGGGCCGGTCCTCGAGGATTGGGTGGCGTGGTCGCAACTCTTCTCGGACGATGCGGTCTACTTCGACCATTTCTACGGCCGATTCCGTGGTCCAGAAGAGATACAGAAGTTCCTCGAGTCGACGATGGGTTTTGCTCCCCACGTCTACTCGCCGCTCGAGTGGTACAACCTCGATGGCAACCGCATCGTCTACAAGGTCTGGAACCGTGCTGACAACCCTGACCCAGGCGGGCCTCCGGCCGAGTTCCCATCTCTGCAAATAATTGAATATGCCGGTGGCGGCAGGTGGTCCTCTGAAGAGGACTGGTGGCTTGTCAAGGAGATGAAGCAGTTCAACGCCGACTACGAAGCGATGTGCCAGGCGGCTGGGAAGCCCGACTTCAAGAACGAGCTCTCGCGCCGTGACTGGGGCCCTATCCAATGGGCCCGCCCGCCGGAGGGCACCCACCCGAAACCGTCATGGCAGAGCGGCGAGACCGACCTCGTGGCCAGCGTTCGAGAAATGAAGTTCGGCGAACGCGTGTGAGCACACTCTCTCACCGGCCGCCGGACGCCCATGTGTGGTGGTGTCGAAACGGCGGGACTGGGCCGCTCCTCCCACGGGATGCTCGACCGTGACGACCCGCCTGCCGACCGGTGCCGGTCGTAGGTGTGGTCGGGACTCGATCAAACGACAGAGGTTCGGATGACCGTGGGCCCCTCCGTCGTGGGCGACCGGCGGACGCCCACGTTGCTCGGAAGCTACGTGCTCCCTGGGGGCGTCAGCGATCCGCGGCCGGTCGTGGAGCAGGCGCGCTGCGCCGAAGCGCTGGGGCTGGGTACCGCCTGGATCGGCGAACGCTATGACACCAAGGATCTCCCGTCGCTCGCCGGAGCCCTCACCCAGACGACCACTACCTTGCGCATCGGCGCTGCGATCACGCATACCCAGCTCCGGCACCCCATGGTGCTCGCCTCCATGGGCCAGACCCTCCAGGCTCTTTCCAATGGCCGCTTCCTGCTCGGATTCGGTCGTTCGGCAGTGTGGCGCTGGCGCGACTATGGCGAACCGACGCCCACGCTGGCATCGCTGGGCGATGTCGCTCAGATCCTCCATCGGCTCTGGGCCGGCGAAACGGTGAACTACGAGGGCCCCGCCGGGAGGTATCCACGGCTCCGCCTGCCCCAACGGCCAGACGTCGACCCTCCCCCGGTACTCCTCGCTGCGGTCGGACCGAAGACTCTGGCGCTCGCCGGGCAGTGCTTCGATGGGGTGATTCTTCACCCCTTCCTGACATCCGACGCGGTCGCCGCTTCAGTGCAGACAGTCAGAACCGCCGCCGCAGAAGCAGGGCGCGACGTCGCTCAGGTCCGCTGCTACGCCACGGTCGTCGTCGCTCCAGACCGACGTTCTGACGAAAGTGAATCGGCCGTCAACGCACGTGGCGCCGGCTACTTCCACGTCGCCGGCCTCGGAGACGCCCTGGTCGCCGCCAACGGATGGGACGCCGCCGATCTCGCCCGCTACCGGAGCCATCCGACGCTGCTTGCCCTCGGAGACCGCCAGGCCGACAAAGCACTGTCGCGCGCGGAGCTGGTCGAGGTCAGCCGCAGCCTCCCCGATCACTGGCTGGCCTCCTCGTCGGCGACGGGGACTGCGGCGCAGTGCGCCACTCGCCTGACCGAGTACCTCGACGCCGGCTCGGACGAGCTGATCCTGCACGGCACGACGGCCGAGCACCTCGGTCCGCTCGTCAAGGCATTCGCTTCTGTGCCATGACGGTCGCCGTCGAGGACCTCGCGGGAGACCTGGCGGCATGGCTGGGTGAACGGATGGGTGCTGACGACGTGACCGTGTCCGGGTTCGTTCGCCCGGCCGCTGGTCAGTCGAGCGACAACGTCTTGTTCGAAGCCTTGGCGAACGGCCGAGTCGAGCATCTGGTTCTCCGCCGCCAGACGGTGGGGACCACGATCTTCCGGGACCCCGACGTGTGCAGAGAGGCTCAGGTGCTGCAGGGGCTGTCGACGGCTGGCATACGGGTCCCGAAGGTCCGGTGGATTGAGCCAAATTCCGCCGTCCTCGGTGCGCCGTTCTTCGTGATGGACCGCGTACAAGGGCGGGTACCGCTCGGCAAGCCCTCCATACATACTGCGGGTTGGCTCCCGACTCTCACGCCGGCCGAACGAGAGCGCCTTTGGTCATCGGCCCTCGAGGTCCTGGTCTCGGTTCACGCGATCCCGTGGCGTTCGAGCCACGACTTCCTCCTCGACGGCGACCCCATCGCCGCCACCGTGGGCGCTCACGTCACCGCCCTCGGTGACTGGTACCGGTGGAGTACCGCGGAACGCGTGTATCCGGTCACCGACGCCGCGCTCGAGTATCTCGAAGAACACCTGACCGTAATCGACGCCGGCGATCCCGTCCTGCTCTGGGGCGATCCGCGCGTGGGCAACATGCTCTTCGCCGACGACCACACCGTCGCGGCGGCCGTCGACTGGGAGACGGCAAGCATCGGCCCAGCGGGTCGCGACGTCGCTCACTGGCTGTTCTTCGACGAGTTTCAGACCGAGGCGGTCGGCATCGAGAGACTGTCAGGGTGGCCCGATCGCGACACGACGGTCGCTTGCTACGAGATGAGTTCGGGTCGTCACCTCGGCGATCTCTTGTACTTCGATGTGATGGAGTCACTCTTCATGGCCACGACCCTCATCAGGCAAGCGGACCGTCGGGAGGCCATGGGACTTGCCCCACGAGGGAACCGGATGGGGCACGACAACACAGTCACGCAAATGCTGGCCCGCAAACTGGGTCTGACCGTCCCTCCCCTGTCTCCCGACTACATCGCGCACCGAGGCGGGCTCCCCGAGATGGATCGGACGTGACCGGGATTCGGTGGAATCCTTGCTTCGCCAGATCCCGTCTGGGAGATCGCCGGAGCTGGCCACGGGGCGCGCGGTCCATCGACGAGCGGCCGCGCCAACAATCCTGACCTGCGATGCTGTCGGACATGCTGCTCGAGGGAAAAGTCGCAATCATCACTGGAGCCGGATCTGGAATCGGCCGTTCAAGCGCCGTACGCTTTGCTGCCGAGGGTGCAGCCGTCGTCGTGGCCGACGTGCGCGGCGACAGAGCCAGGAAGGTGCGGGACATGGTCGCCGCCGCCGGTGGACGGGCCGTGCCATGCGAGATTGACGTGGGCGATGCCGCGCAGGTGGAAACCATGGTCGCCACAGCCCTGAAGGAATGGGGTCGGCTCGACGTCGTCTTCAACAACGCGGCCCTGTCGCGCCAGGGTACGGCCGTCGACCTGCTCGCGGAATCCTGGGACCTGATGTGGCGGACGAACGTCTCGTCTCTGTTCCACACTGCCAAACACGCCATCCCGTTCATGGCCGAACACGGTGGCGGTTCGATCGTCGCCACGGCGTCAGTTTCAGGGCTCTTTCCCGACACCAACACGGTCGGCTATGCCACGACGAAGGCAGCCGTCTTCGGTCTCGTGAAGGCCTTGGCGGTCGACCACGCTCGCCAGGGGATTCGGGTGAACTGCCTCTGTCCCGGCGTCACGGCCACACCACCGATGCTGGCGGCACTCGGTCAGGGTATGGGTCCGCTCCACGATGCCCTCGTAGAGTCCCAGCCGCTTGGTCGGCTTGGGCGACCGGAAGAATTGGCAGCCGTCGCCGTGTGGCTGGCGAGCGACGAGGCGTCGTATGTGACCGGCCAGACCATCATTGCCGATGGCGGCCTCACCTCCGAGTCCCAGTTCTCGAGACTCCTCCGGATGACCTAGGAGGAGCGGCCGTCCTCAGGTGCAGAGTTCGCACGTGCAGCCCGAAGTTGTCGGTTCACATCCTCGGGGTCGAAGTACTCGCGCCAGGCCGCGATACGTCCATCCTCTGAGATGTCGAAGACGGCAACCAGGTGATGATCGATCCGGACGCCGTGCGAGGTGAATGCGTCGAGCCTTTCCGTGAACACCTGTCGATCGTTCGAGACCATCGCAATCGGGCCGCACCGCATATGCGTGGCAAACCCCAACTGGCGCCAGATATCAGCCTCGATCGCGTCCCGCCCATGCAATATCGGTCCTCCCGGCACCCAGAGCTGCCAAACGGCGTCCTCGGCAAACATCGAAAGGATGGTGTCGACATCGGGCTCGGCCTGCGTACCGTCCCCCCATGCAGACATGAACGCGGATACAACCGCCTCTTCGACTGCACCCATCAGGGCATGGTGGGGGTGGAAGCGGCAGCGTGGACTTCCGCTCGGAACCTTTTGGCCACGCCTCATCCTAACCGGACGGCCATCGACTCCAAAAGGGGATACTCGGTCCTATCCCACTCCCCCGTCCACCGTGTCCCCCTCGGCGCGCAACTGGGCGCGGAGGAGGTGTTTGACGACTTTCATGGATGCGTTGCGGGGTAGAGACCCGACGATGCGGATCTCTCGGGGCACCTTGTACCCAGCCAGCGAGTCCTTCGCGTGGATGAGCAGGGCATCGGGATCGATGGAGCCGCCGAGCCGCGGCACGACAAAGGCGATGCCGATCTCTCCCATGCGCTGGTCGGGTGCGGCCACCACCGCGGCCTCGCTCACGTTGTCGTCTAGTAGCAGGACCCGCTCGACCTCTGCCGGATAGACGTTGAAGCCACCGGTGATGATCATGTCCTTCTTACGGTCGGTGATCTTCAAGTACCCGATCTCGTTGAGAATGCCGATGTCGCCAGTGTGCAGCCAGCCTTCCGAGTCGATGACCTCGACTGTCGCCTCTGGATCGTCGTAGTACTCGGTCATCAGATTGTAACCCCGCACCAAGACCTCACCCTGCTCGTCGGCACGCAGTTCGACGCCCCTGTCGTCGACAATCTTGACGTCGCAGTTCTCGATCGGAGGTCCCGCGAAGTTCGCCACCAACTCGGGCTCATCGCCGGCATGGCACATCGACACCGCACCGTGGGCCTCGGTGAGACCGTAGGCATTGAGCACGACGTCGAAGCCGAGGTCGCTCGAGAGCCTCCTGACGAGCTCGACCGGCACCGAGGCGGCCGATGGGCAAGAGACGCGCAAGGAGCTGTAGTCGATCTGGGCCAGACGGGGGCTGTGCAGAATATCCGTGAAGAGCGTCGGAGGGCCCAGGATCACACTGATCTTTTCCCTCTGGATCCGGTCGAGGACCTCTTCGACCTCGAACACCTTCTGGGGGATCATCGTCACCCCTTTGAGCAGGCACGCCATCCAGCCCGCCTTGTAGCCGAAGCAGTGGAAGAAGGGCGGGATGATCAAGAAGACGTCGCCGGGTCGCAGCGTCTCTCGATCCGCCAGCGACTTGTACACCTGCAGTGAGGCCCCGTGGCGAAGAACGACTCCCTTGGGTCGGCCGGTCGTCCCCGAGGTGAACATGATGTCGCTGGGGTCGTCTGGGCTGATTCGGGTGATCGAGGCCTCTACCTGCTCTGGAGAGCTTGCCGCTCCCAAGGCGAGGAACTCGTCGAAGGTGCGCCCGCCAGCGACCTCGCCTTCGAGGGTCACGACAATTTCGGTTGCCCGCAGCGCCGGGGCCGCGGACCGGAGTGAGCCGATCTGATCGAGGCCGAGGAAGCCCTGAGACACGAAGAGTGCTGAGGCACCCGCCTTCTCGAGGGCGTAGCCGATCTCATCACCGTTCCAGCGGGTGTTGAGCGGAACCAGGACGCCACCAGCGCCGAGGATTCCCAGAGCCGCAAATATCCACTCCGACATATTGGGGCCCCAGAGGCCAACTCGATCCCCCTTCTCGATGCCCAGAGCGATCGCAGCCGCGATGGCTCCTCGAACGGTCTCGCCGAATTCGGCATACGTCCACCGCCGCTCCCCATCGATCAAAGCCGTGAGGGGTCCGAACTTCTCGGCGCTCGCAAGCGCCATGGCTGGGATGTTGGTCGCGGGAAGAGGTGGGGCCTCACGCATCTCGCCATTATTCTCCCAGCCGAGACGACGGCGCCGAGCACCACCGTGCGTCGAGTGACGGAGATGGTGCGGAGTTGCCCTCGAACCGGTACTGGAAGTCCGATCGTTCGGGGGGGACGGCGAACTTCCTATATTGATATCGGGCCATGGTCCGGGAACACCGGCGCGAAGGTCACTACCGCATGAGCGATGGGCTCCTCCCGCTCGGCGCGATGGATCAGTGTGTCGACCACCGACGACCTCCTTCCGAACCGCAGAAGCTTGCCCTCCACAAACAGGACGCCGACCGGTGCAGGCGTCAGAAATTCCATCGATATGGAGGCGGTATATGCCTGGGAGCCCCGGGGTGAGCGGGACATGGTGACGAAGTAGGCCATTGCGTCGACCAACGTGAACAAGTTCGGGCCGGAGACCATCCCCCCGGGCCGAGTGTGATCGTGCTCGAATCGGGCGCGGACGACAATCCTTTGCACGGAATACTCGTCCATCTCCAGCACGGCGACAGGGTGACCCCTCATGGCGTTGTTGTAGTGAGTGAGGAGTTCCTCGGGCGTGTGGGTGAGTACGTCGACCCCCTGCAAGGCACGCTGATCCTTCATTTGCTCCCCTTTTGAGTTGCTCTGTACTTCGCCACTACTGGCTAGTCGGGATTCGGCAAATCGAGCAAACCTGGTGTGATCTCTCCGCGTCTCCTCAACCCTCTTGGCCAGCCTCGACGTCCGGATCTTCACCCCCGACAGGCCGCCACTACGGCACCGGACCTTGGATTCACGAACGTCGATTACCGGCGAATCCCCCTGGCTGAAGGCGAAAGGAGCCCGGAAGCAGGCGAACCACGCTGCTAGAAGCTCTCCCAGGCGGGGCTGGCCACTGGCGACTCGTCAACCGCAGCCGCGCCCCCATCGTTGTCTTGCGGTGGTGAATCGTCGGACCGATGAGTGGCGACGAACGCAGTCGTCCGCAGCGGGATCTCTTTGATGAGCCAGCTCAGGATGAAGCCGAGGACGACAAAGGGCACAGCGACCAAGAAGGTCGTCTCGATCGAGTGACTGAACGCACCGACGACAAAGGTGCGCTGGGCGACCGGAAGATGGGCGATCTGGGCAGGGTTGGCTGTCACGTTCGAGCCGCTGACCAACTTCAGCTCGGCCGATGTGGCGTGCAGTCTGAGTTGTGAGATCAGGCGGTTGGCGAAGACGGCACCGAGGACCGCCACCCCGAAGGCGCCCCCGATGGTCCGGAAGAACGTCGCCGTTGCCGTAGCCACTCCCAGAGCGGAGTGCGGAACCGCGTTCTGCACGGCGACGACCAGCACCTGCATGACCAGGCCTATGCCGAGCCCAGTGATGAACATGAAGACTGCCACTTCCCCGTAGGGGGTATGCGGCCCCAGCTGGGTGAGCGACAACAGGCCGAGTGAGAGGACCGCCGTGCCCACGATCGGGAACACCTTGTAGCGCCCGGTGCGGGTCACGATGCGCCCGCTCGAGATGAAGGTGAACAGCATCCCGCCGATCATGGGCAGGAGCTCGAGGCCCGAAAGGGTCGGCGAGGCTCCGTGGACGATCTGGAGATACAGAGGCAGGTAGATGATGGCCCCGAACATGGCGAAGCCGATGATGAACCCGACGGCCGAGGTGACATTGAAGGTCCGGTTCTTGAAGAGCCAGAGCGGGATTATGGGCTCGGAGGCCCTGGTTTCGATGAAGCAGAAGATGCCCAGCGTGACCAGGGCGACGAGCCCGGTTCCGATGATCACGGGCGAGCCCCAGGCGTATTCGGAGCCGGCCCAGGTCGTGAGCAAGATAATGCAGGTGACGCCGACCGAGAGGAAGGCGGTTCCGGCCCAGTCGATCTTGTGTGGCACCCGCTTGACTGGGAGGTGGAGCACAGCGGCCACGACGAACAGGGCGACGATGCCGAGCGGCAGGTTGATGTAGAAGATCCAGCGCCACGACAGGTGTTCGGTGAAGAAGCCGCCGAGCAACGGACCCGCCACGTTGGTGACGCCGAAGACGACGCCGAAGTAACCCATGTACTTGCCCCGCTGCCGGGCAGAGACGACGTCGCCCATGATGGCCTGGGACCCGACCATCAGCCCGCCGGCTCCGATCCCCTGAATGGCCCGGAAGGCGATGAGCTCGGCCATGGACTGCGACAGCCCGGACAGCACGGAGCCGACCAGGAAGATCACGATGGCCAGCTGGAAGAGCGCTTTGCGGCCGTAGAGGTCTCCCAGTTTTCCCCACAGCGGCGTGGAGATGCAGGTGGTCAGGAGGTAGGCCGTCACCACCCAGGACAGGTGGTTGAGCCCGTGCAGGTCGCCGGCGATGGTGGGGAGTGCCGTCGCCACGATGGTCTGGTCGAGGGCAGCCAGGGCCATCCCCATCATCAGAGCGCCGAGGATCACCAGGATCCGGCGGTGCTCGGCGCCGGCAGCGTCTGCAGCCTCTCCATCGACCGAGGCCGTCGCCAGCTCAGTCACGGGCGTCCAGATCTCGCTCGAGGTCCTCCGCGAAACGACTCAGCAGGTCGGCCAAGGCGCTCAGGTCATGGTCGCCCCACCCCTGCAGAAGCTGCTCGAGCCAGGCGCGGCGGGCCCGCCGCACCCGTTCGATGGTCCGGCGACCGGTCGGGGTGAGGCGGATCCTCGAGGCCCGGCGGTCGTCCGGGTCGGTCTGGCGCACGACCATCCCGTCGCGTTCGAGCTGCTGGACCTTTCGGGTGACCGTCGGGGTGTCCACGCCCAGTATCTCGGCGAGGTCCGTGACCCGGAGCGAATCGCCCTGCGCCGAGAGCTTGAACAGCAGGGTGGCACCGGCCCGGTCGAGCCGAACTCCGGCCAATCGCAGGAGTCGCTCGTGTAGGCGGACCTGGGTGATCGACCGGGCGACGGTCTGCAGTACCTCATCGAACCGGTCGACGTGACCGGCCGCCGGGCCCGACTCGGCATCTGGCTCGATAGTTGCTTTCAGCACGTAAATATTGTACCGCCCTCGGCGCCGCTTCCAACTGTTCCGACTCCGACTCTTCGAACCCCTGTCGGCCGACTCCCAGACATGTCCTGGAACAATCGGACGGACAGGATGGATTCAATAGTCACTCGTCTAAGTGAAAGAGACGAGTGGCTGTACTGAAAAGCATGGCACCGCGTCTCCTGCAAAGCCCTACCGTTGCCGGCAGCCTCATCCTCACGGCCCGGCTGAAGGCAGGGCTGACCCAGCAGCAACTCGCGGACCGGCTGAGCATCACCCAACCCGTTGTCGCTGCCTATGAATCGGGCCGCCGGCAACCGAGCGTTCCCGACATTGATGCGGATGGTCTTGGGCGCAGGCTTCGATCTCCGACTGAGCCTGGCACCTCACGAGGACCACGACGAGGTCCTCGAGGTTCTAGAGCGACAACGGCCGCGTGAAGAACAAGAGCGCTGGCGCACCTACCAACGCGATAGCTAGAACAGCGGCGTCGGGTCGTACACCTTGATGCTGGCGACCTTGCCGGTCTTGCCGCTCTGGATGATCCCGAGAGCGGAGGATGACGAACATACGGACTTGAGCAGCGGAATGGCCGTCCCGTTGCAGGTAAAGGTCAGGCCGCCCGAGAGCGGGATCACCACGTTCTTCGCCGTCTCAGTCTGAGTCTTGATGCCCGCTGCCGTGACAGGATCAGTGGAGCCCTTCATGATGGCGGCCAGTGCGAGGACGGGGGACACACCCGAGGCCTCGTTGCTGCTGACGTTGGGGTTCGTGCTCACCTTCGGCAGGTACTTCTTGATGATCGCTGCATAGCTCGCCAGGTCGAACTTGGACGGCTGCGTGGTTGTCGCGACGATCGAGCCGGCGAGCGCCTTATCGAGCGTGGCTGAATCGAGGATGCTCGGGTCCAGGCACGTGGAGAGCATGTACCTGGGTAGCTTCAGGTCGAGCGTGTTGTAGGCCTGCAAGAAGGAGCTGCAGAACGTCACGTCGCCGACCATGCCCACCGCGTCCGCGCCGCCCGAAACAGCCGACTGCAGCTGCGGGCTCATGTCGGCCGTACCCCCGTTCACAGGGATCACCGTGAAGCCGACGCCGGCCGCCTTGAAGACGAGTCCACCGAGCACCTGCGCGCCCTGAATGGCGGCAGGCACGTTGTCAACCAGGAACGTGACGTGCGTGTAGCCGTGCTGCTTGGCGCTCAACGCCTCGGCACCCAGGTCGGCGGGGAAGCCACCCGTAAGGGCGAACGCGCCCGGCGTGGTGAGCTCGGCGGTCGATGCGCCACTCAGCGTGATGTAGGGGATACCCGCGCCCGTGATGGTCGGCACTTCGGTCGCGCCCTGCCCGGTGAAGGGCTCAACGACCGCCACGACCCCGTGCTGGACCATGTCGTTGGCGCATGTCTGGCCGCCGGCCGGTGTCGACTGGTTCTCACAGATGTAGAGACTTATCTTGTGGCCATCGAGGCCGTCGCCATACTCGTTCTGGTAGGCAACGGCGGCCTTGGCCCCTGCTCGACCAGGCTGGCGGTGCCGATGGAGCTGCCACCACCGCCGTCGCTGATCAAACCGATCGTCACCGCGGGCAGCGTCGCCGGGTGGGTGGCGCTGGAGGCCCCGGCCACACCGGGGGCAGCGAGTACGGCACCGAGCGCGGCAGCGGCCATGATGCCCACTGCCATCGATCCCCTTGCCATCAAGTGGCGAGACCTAATTGTTTTGGCTGAAAAGAGCACTTTTTTTGTCCCTCCTGGGGGTGGGGGGCAGCACACGTGCTCTCGCAGTCGCAGCAAGCCCCCCGGGGTCTGCGACCAGAAAAGAGGATACCATTTAGACCCTCCATCTTCAAGATATCGCAACAATTCTGAGCATTTCGGGCAGGAACGATCCCAAAGACTTCCCGTCCTGTCGGACTCAAGGTCCTGTTCGCGTCTCTCTGACCGCCGAGGAGCCGAAGGACGCGATGGTGGTCAACTCGACGTCCAGGTCGAACGGCGCGAGAGCTCGCCATCACTGCGAGCCCTGATCACACCCTCGAACGGGTCGAAGAGCTGACCGATGCCGGCGCAACCTGGATGGTCTGTCGACCCACCCGGTGACGACCTGGAGCACACTGTCGAGTTGATTGCGCCTACGGCGAGTCCGTCATCGCACACGCGTAACCGCCGTAGAGGTTGAGACGCCCGATAGCTGTGCAGGCAGCGGCTCAACAGGCCACTTGTCCCGGTCGAGCAACAAGAATCCGTCTTGAGGCGCAATGTCACCGATTACCACACCGAGATGGAGCAGGCGGCGTTAGGTTGGGGCTCGGTTTTCCCGAGGCGCCACGAGCCCAAGAGCCATGGCCGTGAGACGCGCACGAGCGCCACTGCCCCGCACCTTCTGGCCCCTCGGGCTCGAAGGCGGGCAACAGATGTCCTCTCGAAATCCGGGTCGAAATCTGATTCATCTCCCGTGGCTCCGGACTGACCCAAGATCCATCAGATCTCCGTTCAGCGACGACACTCACGGAGCGGCTTGCTCGGGGGCCAAGCAGGCGAGGACCGACCATCGCGGGCAGAAGTGGGTCAGGGTGACAGTCGCTCGATTCTCCAATTTCCAGACTGAGCGCGGTAGCGAAGTCGATCGTGCAATCGGTCCGCTCCTTCTTCCCACAATTCGACGACATCCGGCTGGATCCGGTAACCGCCCCATCGAAGAGGGCGTGGTGGCCCCGAGTCGTCGGGAAACGCTTCGGCCAGCTTGATCACCTGCTCTTCGAGCACCGCTCGACTCGCGATCACCTGGCTCTGGTGGCTTGCGACTGCGCTACGACGAGAACCTGGCGGCCGGGATTGCCAGTAGGCGTCCGACAACGAGGCTTCGACCACCTCCACTGCGCCCGTCACGCGGACCTGTCGGTGCACCGGCTTGAACCAATGGAAGAGGGCAGCGGCAAATGGATTGGCCTTCAACTCCTGACCCTTGCCGCTCTCCTGGTCGGTGTAGAAGACGAGGCCTCGATCGTCGATACCCCGGAGTAGCACCATTCTCGAGGACGGGCGCCCCTCGGTCGTGGCTGTGGCTACTGCCATCGCCTCGGGCATGGGTTCGCCGGCTCCTCGCGCAATCTCGAGCCACGAGGACAACTGAGTCATCGGGTCTGGATCGACGGATCCTTCTTCCACCGCCACAGTCTGCTCGCTCGCGGGTATGGGCCGGGGTTGGACGGGTTGGCCCTGAATTGCCGGAGGGTGGCACCCTGCCCCGGCGTGCGGTGACAGTCCGAATCAACAGTCCTAAGCCCCCTCAAACGGCTGGGTTTCCCGCAGGGGTCGATCGGCACGTGAGCGCGTCAGTCAGATCGGCGGCTAACACGGTGCCATTGTCAGCATGGCACTACTGGTGTTCGGCGTTCCACAGGCTCCGACCAGGGAAGAACCATCGCGGATACCCTGAAGACTGAAGACACATTTATCTCGTTGGAGAAGAATCGCCAAGACTCACGGAGGAAGCAACATGCCCACTGATCGCGTCGCACAGCCGTGGGCTATTCGTTCCACACTGGTCGCCGTAGCCGACCTCGATCGATCAGTCGACTTCTACCGGGAGCCCGGTCCTTTCGATGAGATCGTTCGCGAGGATGCAGTCGCGGTACTCGGTCATATGTCGCCGGCATCCATCATCCCGCCGCACCTTGGCATTATCAGGGCCCGGGACTTGGACTCAGATCGCGGGCGATGGGACGGACATCGATCACGGCGGCTTCCCGCTGGTTCAGAGACGACCCGGTTCGTCAGGTACCTCACCACGGCTCGGTGTCACAGCTGCGAGCGGACAAGAACGCCTAAGCTTGCGATTAAGCCCCCTGCTGCTTGCTCAAGCGGCCTTCTTGACCGCCGGATAGCGCTTTCTGGGCGGTTTTCGTGTCCCTTTCGGGCGTCCCGGTCCGGGCCTTGTCGATTTCGGTGGGCTGGCCGGTGTGCCGATCGCTGCACGAAGTCGCCGAAACCCCCTTCGCACGCGTGCTGGCGTGAGCGCGATCGGTTCTTGAGGTCGTTCCCATGGCAGGCGGAGATCGTCCACGAGGCCACGGCCAAGCCGGAGTTGGGTGTAGGCAGCGGCCATCAGCCAGCTCCAGCGGTCGGCCTGCTCGGGCGTGCACAGTGAGGGCGTGGTCCATCCCATGGTGTTCTTGAGGAAGCGGAAGGTGTGCTCGATGTCGAAGCGCCGCAAATAGGCGCGCCAGCATCGCTCGAGGTCAGGCTGGCCAGGCCCGGACCAAAAGAGCCACAACGTCTTCTTCGTCCTCGAGGTCGCCTTGGGCAGGTGCTCGACGTCGATGCAGATGATGCTGCCGCGCACGATGGGCGGTTTCCCGCCGTAGTCAGCCCAACGGCCGCGACCGATCACCCGAGGGTGCATCCGGTGCCACGCCTTGACGCTGACGTTGCCATAACGGGGGTCAGAGGCCTCGAGGCACTCGTCGGGTTTGCTCTGGGTTCTGCGATCCGAACACTTGAATCGCCGTCCGTGCCGAGGGGGCCGTCCACCGCTGCGGGCCGGTCGGTCGGGGCGAGGGGGAGGATCTGCGTAGAACACGCGGTCGTCGCGGACGCGGGTGAGGCACTCGCAACGCACATCGGCCAGGTCGTGCCCGATGGCGGTCGGGTTGTAGCCGGCATCGAAGACGAACAGCGGGACTTCGCCATCGCCTGGGAGGAGCCCGACGAGGCGGCGGATCTGTTCAGCGGTGGCCATGGTGGCGTCTTGGCCCGGCGGGATGCGGGCCACGTCGAGTGGAGCCGTCCACGAGTCAGAGGCCCAGTTCAGCTGGCAGATCCACTGATAGTTCCAGCCTGCCACGATGGGCTGTCCGGCCGAGTGTTTCGAAGCCGAGTAGTAGAACCCTCGTTCGGGGCTGCACTCAGCATCGCAGCGGTCCCAGGTCGAGGCATCGACGGCAAAGACCAGGGGCCACTCCAGTGGTCGGTGCGCGACGAGCAGGAGACGGAATCGATCTTGATCGATGCGGCCGCGATCCAGCGCCTTGTAGAGGCTGCCGTGAGAGCGGCGGAACACCGGCTCGAGACTCAGAGCCGGCACTGATCCGACGGGCCCCGGAGCGCACAGGGTGGCATCGGCCAGCTCGAAGAGGGCGTCGCCCCAGCGCCGTGCGCAGCGATGGAAGCCCTCTCGGAATCCAACGAGCTGTTCGAGCGCACGGTCACCGACGTCCCGTCGTGCCATGACCGAGAGTCTTACTACTATCGGATCGAAAAGTTGGGATACTCAAGGCGGAGGCAGGCCATGGCAACCAAGAGGACGACCGCCCGACTCGAGGCCTACGAACAGCGCTATCGCGAACTGGCTCGCCAGTTGGCCGACGTCGGCTACATCGCGTCTGGCAGTGTCGCCCCGCGCTACAACCGCTGCGGCAAAGCGAGCTGTCGTTGTCACGCCGATCCTCCGCAACTCCACGGCCCTTACTTCCAGTGGACGGCCAAGGTGGGGGGCAAGACGGTCAATCGGAGACTCACGCCGAGTGAGGCCGCGCTCTACGGTGAATGGATCGGCAACGATCGACGCGTACGCGCCATCATCGCTGAGATGCGTGAAGTGGCGGCCAAGGCTCAACAGCTGATGCTCGAAGAGGTCCAGAGCAGGGCTGGTTGAGGTTTAATCGCAAGCTAAGAGCGCGCGCCAATAGGCGAGAGCCAGCGTGGGTCTGTCGTTGGCTCTGAGATCTATCGGGCTGCGACCAAGAGCCCGGTGGGAGTCCGCTGGTCACCGCCGAGAACGGCAATGGATTCAGCGACCGAGGAGATGAAGAGGGCGGAGGATTCGCCATCGAGATCGAAGAGAGCGACGGCGGCGAGCTTGGATGAGATGCGGCCGTGATCACGCAAGGTGATGATGGCGTCAGCAAGTTCGATTCGTCGCTCCGGGGTGTCGACGGTCGGCACGACCTGGTTGAGTTCTCGGTCGAAGGCTTCTCCGTCATCGTCGTCGAGTGCGCTGATCGCTCGGTCGATCTCGGGGGTCATCAGCCTGGGTAGGGGCACCTGGAGGGAGATGTCGATCTCGGGGAGATAGATCATCTCGTCGAACAGCGCATGGAACTCGGCGTTGCTGACGCCTTCAAGGTCGAGGGCTGCGTCGCGGCAGACCTCGAGCGGCAAGAGCCTGGTGGGCGAATGGGCCGCCGCTGAGCGCTCTTTGAGACAGCAGTGTTTGGCCTTGTTGCCGCTCCCACACGGACACGGACCGTTGCGACGCACCTTGGCCATGACTACCTCCTCTCTGCTCATTGTCACCGCCGAGGATCGCTCGGGGGTGGACCGCCCATGACCAGGAAGAAAGGTCCACCGGTCGTTGGCTCGGACCGGACATGATCCGGCTGCTTGTCCCAACCCAACGAACCAGTGGAGGTCCCATGCTTGCACTTGACCCGGTCGTCGTCGACGCCGTCTGGGCGTCTTTTGCCGCCTACCTGCCCGAACACGGTGCATCGAATCACCCGCTGGGCTGTCACCGACCCCGGATTGCTGACCGAGACTGCTTCGAAGCGATCCTCTTCCGCCTCGTCACCGGGTGCTCATGGGATGTGGCGGGTCGGCTCGGCAAGGGGAGCGAGACGACGCTTCGGCGCCGACGTGACGAGTGGCTGGCCGTCGGTGCGTGTCAGTACCTGGTCGAAGAAGCAATCAACGCGTTCGACAAGGTGATCGGCTTGGACTTCTCTGACGTCTCGATCGACGGGTCGCTACACAAGACGCCGACAGGAGGCGAGGGAACGGGACCGAACCCGACTGATCGAGGTAAGAGCGGATGGAAA
>Ga0181535_10001946_pt1 | contig 25907 bp, 25 predicted proteins | sample PEATcosm2014_Bin_44_FD_119774 | JGI IMG/M metagenome (GOLD analysis project Ga0181535, IMG submission 119774) | Peatland microbial communities from MTU Mesocosm Facility, Houghton, MI, USA - PEATcosm2014_Bin17_30_metaG | ecosystem: Environmental > Terrestrial > Soil > Wetlands > Peat | place...
CGATCGCTCCCGAATCGGGCGGGCAGGGAGAGATGAAGAAGGCCGAGGCCCTCGTCGATTGGCTGGCCTCGAAGGGAATCCGCGACATCGAGCGCTACGACGCGCCCGACTCGCGCGTCCCCGAAGGGAAGCGGCCCAATATCGTCGCCACCATCACGGGCTCGGACGCCGACGGCGCGGGCAGGGTATGGATCATGAGCCACCTCGACGTCGTCCCCGAGGGCGACCGGACCATGTGGAAGACCGATCCCTTCACCGTGCTGAACGAGGACGGACGGGTGTACGGCCGCGGCGTCGAGGACAATCAGCAGGGACTTGTCGCGTCGGTCTTTGCCGTACTCGCGGTCCTCGCGTCGGGCGGCGTCCCCGCGCGCACCGTCAAGCTCCTCTTCGTCGCCGACGAGGAGGTCGGCTCGGCCTACGGGATTCAATACGTCCTCAAGACGCAGAAGCTCTTCAGGAAGGAAGACATCATCATCGTGCCCGACGGCGGCAACGCCGACGGCAGCGAGATAGAGGTAGCCGAGAAGAATCTCTGCTGGCTCAAGGTGGCGACGAAGGGCAAGCAGTGCCACGGCTCCACGCCCGACGAGGGGGTCAACGCCTTCCTCGCGGCCTCCGACCTCGTCCTCCGCGCGCACGAGCTCGAGAAGACCAGGTTCGACGCCCGCGACCCCCTCTTCCAGCCCGACCGCACGACGATCTCGCCGACGAAGAAGGAAGCGAACGTTCCCAACGTGAACACTATCCCCGGGGACGACGTCTTCTACCTCGACATGCGCATCCTGCCCCGCTATCCGATCGATCAGGTCCTCGCCGCGATATCCGGGGAGATGCGCGAGGTCGAGGCGAAGTACGGGGTCAAGATGTCCTTCGAGTCGGTGCAGCGCAACGAGTCCAGGCCCACGCCCACCGACGCGGCGGTTGTGGGGCTTTTGACGGCGGCGATCAAGGAAGTGTACGGCATGGACGCCAGGCCCATCGGCGTCGGGGGCGGCACCGTCGGTGCCTACCTGCGAAACGCCGGCTTCGATTGCGTCGTATGGGCCCGCATGGACGAGACCGCCCACCAGCCCAACGAGTACGCGCTTATCGCCAACATCGTCGGAGACGCGAAGGTCTTCGCGTCGCTGATGCTGGGCTAATAGACGACGACGACCTTGCCCCGCCGCAGGAGCTCACGGTTGGCGGCGCTCGAGAGGATGCGGAGCGCGTCCTCTCGGGAGACGATATAGTCGGTCCGCTGATCCCCGAATAGCCCGATCGCCATGATCCGCATCGGATCCGTGCCGACGCGCTCGCCCGCCTCGACGCCGATCGCCGACGCGTAGCCGAGGACTCCCCCGTAGGCGGCGCCAGCGTTCCCCGAGCCGGAAAGGACCTCGGGCAGGACGAGGCTCCTGTCGAGCAGCAGGTCCATGTCGGAATCGTAGACCCTCGGGAAGAGGCAGGGACGGGCCTCGTCCTCGACGTCCTCCCCGTGGACGGGGAGACTTCCCTTTGCGTAGATGACGATGCCCGTATAATCCCTGGTCGGCAGGGTCTCGAGAGGCGCGCGTATGGGCGGGGGCTCCGCCCCCGCAAGGAAGAGCGAGGCGACCGCGTCCAGCCGGAGGGAATAGGTCGAGATGAATCGCCTCATGTCCTTCGAGAGGGACGCGCTCTCGACGCGGAAGAGGCCCGCGAGCGCGACGAGGGCTTCGGGATCGATGGTCCCGTCGGCGACGGCGTCCTCGACCCTGCGGTGCGAATCGACCTGTAGGGAGAAGACGGCGTCCTTCGCGAGGGCGGGAATGTCGTGCTCGACCGTCCGCTCGGCGGCGAGCCTTCCTTCCGGCAGCCTGAGGCCCGCGGCGGCCAGGTCGAGCTCGACCTCTACCGTGAGGACGCGCCCTTTCCAATCTACGCTCGATCGCGTCGAGTAAATCGGCCGATCGCCGGCGGCGGCCTGATTTCCAGCGTCGTCCGGGGCCGCGAGGCAAGGCAGCGCGGCGGCCAGGGCCAGCAGCGCGCTCGCGAGGACTCCGCGCGCGAGTATAGTCGGGGAAGTCGATCCTTTGGTCATGGCATCCCCTTCAGTATCGGCACGCGAAGCGCCATACCTTCGCGGATCACGCTCGAGAGGGCGAGGCCGTTGCGCTCGGCGAGGAGTTCAGGCTGGACTTCGTAGCGGAGAGAGATGCTCCAGAGAGTATCGCCTTTGGACACGATGTAGCTCGAGGCGAAGGGCGGCGCCTCCCCCGAAGGAGCCTCAGGCTCGGGAGGCGGCGCATCCTTGAGGGCCGGAACGACGATGACTTGCCCCAATTGTATATGGTCGGGCTTGAGTCCGAGATTCGAGTCGACGATGGCCGGCATGGGGGTGCCGTACCGGCTCGCGATGCCCGACAGCGTGTCTCCCGAGTGCACGGTGTGAAGGTAGAATCGCACGAGCTTTCGCGTCGGGTCCTCGAGGACGGCGCGGACGGCGGCCGCCGAGGCGGCGGGCACCTTGAGCGCGTAGCCCGGGCCGGGCGGAGTCACACCGTACTGTAGCTCGGGGTTGGCCTCGCGGAGAAGGGCGAGGGGCACTCCGGCCTGCTCGGACAGGAGCTTGAGGTCCACGGGGCGGCGGGGCGAGATGGCTTCCCAGGAGGCCGGCTCGTCCCAGGACTGCTCGAGGCCGTTGCGTCCCGGATAGCGGAGGATCGAGGCGACCGCGAGGAACTTGGGCACGTAGTCCGCGGTTTCGGCCTTGAGGAGGCCCCTCTTGCGCAACTCCCAGAAGCCGGGAGTCTCGGCCCCCTCCCGCTTGGCGGTCGCGATGGCCTTGGCCAGGGCGCCGTCTCCGCAGTTGTAGGCCGCAAGGGCGAGGGCCCAATCGCCGAAGGCCGCGAAATTGTCCGCGAGCTTGCGGAGCGCGCCGTCGGTGCTTTTCATGAAGTCGCGCCTCTCGTCCACCCAGTCGTCGATTCTCATGCCGTAGCCGGAAATGGAGTTGCGCATGAACTGCCAGAGCCCGGCGGCCCCGCTCCTCGATATGTCGCGGGGCGAGAATTCCGATTCGATCACCGGGAGGAAGGCGAGCTCGTCCGGGAGTCCGTAGAATCGGACCCTCTCCTCGATATACGGAAGGAAGGGCTTGGCTCTGTCCATTATGGCGGCCAGCCACTTCCTTCCGTCCGGCGACAGGTAGGCCGCCCTTATGGCCTCGAAGATTTCCTCTTCCCAGGGCATCCCAATTCCGTAGTCGAGTTCCGCGACGTGGCCCTGGATGGGAGGGCCGGCTTCTCCCCAGGCCTCGGCGGCCTCGCGGGCGGCGCAGGAGCGCTGAGGCTCCCGACCGCCGACCGCGTCCGGGGCCTCGGTCGGCGCGTCGTCGGCTCGAAGCGGCAACGCGACGAGCGCGAAGGCCATCGCGGCGACGGCGCGGAAAGAATGGGGGCGATGCCTGGTTTGCGGGATGTGTCGTGCCATCTGGATATCTTATCGGCCCGATCCCGGGTCCCAATTTAGGCCCCATGACCATTCGGGGCCGGAAGATCCGGGGATTCTCCGCATGTCGCCAGGATAGCACTTCGTCTTTTCCATTGGCAAGATCGGCGGCTTTCTGTACAATTCAATATGAATGAACCAGCGCCGACATCGCTCAGACGACGTGCTCTTCATCTCGGCCCTCGCGGCCATACTGCTCGGAGTCGCTTTCCTGCTCTATACGACGCATACCTTCGCCGGGGTCCCGCACGCCTGGCCGGTGATGGTGATGGCCGCGGGAGGCGCTTTGCTCTATTTCGCCCTCGTCCGCGGCGCCTCCTACTACTTCTACCTCGGCGGCATGCTCTTCGTGCTGGAAGGCGCCTTCTTCCTGGCCGCCGTCCTATTCGATTGGCAGCTCGCCAAGGCCTGGCCGCTCGGCATGGCCATCGCCGGCGTCGCGGGGCTCTTGTCCGGCCTGGCGACCAGGAGGAAGCTCAAGCCCCTGCTCGCCGTCCCCTCGATCGGCTTCGCTTGCCTCGGGCTCCTTTTCTCGGCATTCTCGTTCGGACTCATCAAGGTCAATTTCAGGAGTTTCATCGCAGTCTGGTGGCCCAGTCTCCTCATCGCCGGCGGGATTTCTTTGTTCGTCGCCTACGGTGTATCGCGGCGAAGACCGGCCAACCCCGCTCGCGCCGAAGGAGGGGAGGGCCGGACATTGACGCGCGCGGGCAATGCGCGAGCCGACGGCCCGAAGCGTAAGCGCGGCCCCTCGTCGGGGCCATGAATCGCGGGAGGCCTCGCGGCAAGGTCCGCGCGGCGGCGCTCGTCGCGTTCGCCCTCATAGCGTCGGCGTCCTGCGCTTCGAGGCCCAAGGCGGCAGTTCCGCCTCCTGCTGTCGCTCCGGCCGCCGCCCCCGCGGCGCAGGCCGCTCCCCCCAATACTCCTCTTCCGCCGCCGCAGCCGGCGGCCGTCCCCATCCCAGTCTCGCCCGCGGCCGCCGAAAGCGGGAGCGGTACCCCCGATAGCGCCGGCACGGCCAGTGCCGGCACGGCGCTAAAGACCGCGGACCCGGCGGCGCTCTCGCGCAGTCGCGAGGAGCGCGAAGAGATCGAGACCTCGATCGTCTTCGGCTCTCCTTCCTCCTTGGCGAAGGCGCGCGATCTCGCCTCCAAAGCCACGTCGATCGATGCTCAAGACGCGGCCGTCCTCGGCTCCCTGGCGCAGGGCATAGCGGCGCTCGCCTATCCCGAGGCTTCGGGCTCCTCGCGGCCGGCTGGCGTAGGCGCGCCTGCCGGCTCATCGGGGACGGCACAGGGCCTTCTCGGGGCTCTCGGTCAGGCCGCGGCCGGGCATTCGCCGGAAGTCCCTCCCGATGCGACGGGCAGCCCGCTCGGAGAGCTCATACCCGCCCTCGCGCTCTTCGCTTCGGATTCCAGCGAGAGCTCGCGTCGGGCCTTCGACGCCCTCGAGCGTTTCGCGAGGTTCGGAGTGCCCTCGATCATGCCGAGCATCCTCCGGGGCATCGACGCCGAGCGGCGGGGCGATTGGCAGGGCGCCCTCGAGCTCTATCGCTCCGCCCTCGCCATCGCCCCGGACGCCTGGACCGCGACGCTCGGGTCGGGCAGGGCGCTCCTGGCGCTGAAGAGAAGCGGCGAAGCCTTGGCCATACTTTCGCCTCTCGCGCAGGCGCGTTCCGGCCTCTCCTCCTTCGACCGTCCTTTCGCCCTGGCCCTGTACGCGAACGGGCGATACGCGGACGCGGATCCCTACGTCGCGCGCGTCCTGACGCGCAATCCGCAGGACTCGCGGTTCATACTCATCCGCGCGAGGCTCCTCATCCGCGCCAAGTCCTACCAGCAGGCCCTGCCCCTGCTCGACGCCTTCGCCACGGTCGATCCCTCCGACCGCCTCTATCTCCTCTTGCGCTGCATCGAGTCCGAGGCCCTCAAGGCGAGGGACGAGGCGCTCAGCTGGGCCCGCCGCGGATTGGCCGCGTACGCCGACGATCCGGAGCTCCTCGTCGCGGCCTCGCGCCTCCTCTTCGCCGGTCCCGCCTTCGGTCGGGAGGAGGCCAGGACCTTGGCCCTTCGAGTCTGCCGGCTCGTCGTCCCCGGAGCCGCCGCGCCCTCCGATTCCGATACCGAGACGGGCGCCGTCCTCCTCGCGGCGCAGCAGGCCGCGGCCGTCGAGGCTTCCCGCCTCCTCGCGCTCGACGCCGCGGCGAACTACAAATGGACGGCCGCCGCCTCCTATCTCGCCCGGGCCGGTACCACCTTCGAGGATAAGGCCCTCGCCGCGCGCATCCTCCGCAAGGCCGGCGGCGCCGGGGCCGCCCTGGATTACGCCTCCGCCTGGTATAGGGACCAGCCTCGCTCCGAGGACGCGGCCGAGGCCTATCTCCGCGCCCTCGTCGACTCGGGCGACGAGAAGACGGCGCAGGAGGCCATCGACCGCCTCCTTCCCGGAGCCTCCTCGCCTCCCTTCCGCTCCGTCCTCTACGTCATCGAGTCCAAACTGCAGAAATCCGACGATGCCGCGCTCACTCTCCTCCATTCGGCCCTCGTCGAGAACGCCGACAATCCCGAAGCCCTCGCCGCCGTCTCTGACATCCAGCTGCGCCGAAAGGACTACGCTAAAGCGCGATTCTACCTGAAGCTCGCCATCGCCACGGATCCGGGCGATCCCGAGCTCGAGGCGCGGCAGCAGCAGCTCGACGCCGTCTCGCCGCCGTGAAAGCCGGCGCTCCGCATATCGCGCGCGATCCCGAGATCGCGCGCTTCCTGGAGGGCGTCTACTCCGCATGCAACACCTTGGGCCGATTGAGGCGCGATCCCCTCGCCCGCGTGAGGCCTTTCTCCGATCCCGCCGATCGCGAGATCGCGGCCATCGTATGCTCCATGCTGGCCTTCGGCTCCGTCGACCTGATCATGCGGGCCTGCTCGCGGGCCCTCGCTCCGCTGGGCGATCGGCCCGCCGCCTCGCTCTCTCGCATGGGCGAGGCCGAGCTCGGCGAGGCGTGGGGATCATTCCAATACCGCTTCTGCTTCGCCCGGGACTTGATCGCCGTCATGCGCGCCATAAAGCGCGCTCGCGAGAGCTACGGATCCCTCGAAGACCTCTTCCTTCGGGGAGACCCCGGAGGGCCCGACGTCGTCGGCGCGTTGGGCGCCTTCGTTCGCGCCATGAAGGACCTGGGCAGGGAAGGTGGCCGCACTTTTCGCGAGGGCCTCATGCCCGATCCGGCGCGAGGCAGCGCGTGCAAGAGGCCCTTCCTGGCCTTGCGTTGGCTTTCGCGCAAGGACAGGGTGGACCCGGGCGGATGGTCCCGGGTCCATCCCTCCCGTCTTGTCGTTCCGCTGGACCTGCACATGTCGCGCGTCTGCTACGGAAGGCTGGGGTTCATGTCGAGCCGGTACGCGAACCTCCGGAACGCGCTGGAAGCGACCGCGGCGTTCAGGCTCTACGCGCCCGACGACCCCGTCAAGTTCGACTTCGCCCTCACCCGACCGGGGATAGATCCCGCTCCCGGCGATGAGCGCTTCGGCTGCGCGTGACTCGCCTCGACTCGGATCTTGACCCGCCTTCGCCGGGCGTGCTAGATTCGCTCTGCTTCTTGCGAAGCGCTCGGGCAATAGCGCAAGTGGTTAGCGTACGAGTCTGGGGGACTCGGGGTTCCCAGTTCGAGTCTGGGTTGCCCGACCTACCGTAACTCGCTACTCCGCAAAGGGTAGCGAGTTTTATTTTCTAAACGCTTTGCTTGCGACGGCCGATCGCTCCGATTCGGTCCCGGCGATTCGGCCGAAATCATCGGGCCATCGCCACCGCTTCGGGCTCCGAGCCGTTCCCCCCCGCGTCCGCGACCTTCAAGTCGTTCTTGATTTTCAATACGTCCCCGAAGGTGTCGAAGACGTCGCCGGAAAGCCAGTGCTCGGGCTTCGGCCCGCCCGGCTTCGCGGCGATGGCGAGGCCGCTGTTCAGCCTCTTGCCGCTCGGATCCCATTCGACGGTCGGTTGCAGCAGGTTCATCACTTCTATGACGACGCCCCTGAACATGTTCTCGTGAACGTAGTAGATCGTGCCGTCGTCGTCCACGGCCAGGACTACGCCCGCATGGGTCCTGGGGTCGTTCGTGCGGTAGCCGTCGCCGTTCGCGTCCCAGGTATTGTCCCAGACTATGACGTCCCCGACGCGCGGGTATTTGTCGCGATGGAGGACCCCCTTGTCCTTGAGCGTCATATAGAACCGGTTGACTCCGTTGCCCGGATACTTGTCGAAGTCTTTCGCGATATCGATATCCATGCGGTAGAAGATCGCGCCCACGGTGCCGATGCAGTCCAGCGTGAACTGCTTGCCTTTGACGACTACCTTGGCGTTCGGAGCCTTGCCGATCAGCTTCTTGGCGGAATCGATCACCAGGAGTTCGTCGTCCGTCGGAGGCTTTCGCGCATCGTCCATCGTACGGTAGAGATTCAGCGCCTTGGCGGAGATGGCCGCGGGCCGCGGCTCCGACGGGGAAACCGGCACGGCGGCGACCGGGACCGGAGCCGGCTGTTCGGGCTGCTTAGGCTGTTCGGCGATCGGGGCCGCCGGCGGATTGACGGAAGTCTTCGGCGCGGGGCCGGAAGCGCAGGCCGAATAGAGAAACGATAGGACGATCAGCGAGGCGAGCCCGGCCATTGCGATAATCGAAAACCCGCGACAGGCATTAGCCTGGTTTTTCGTCCTGCCCATGCCGCGCTCCTTTTTTTCATGAGACGGGAACCCTCAGGAGCCCTTGCCCGATGCTTCGTCTTCGCGGGGTCTCCCCGCAACCTGTCCCATTCTACTACGCCCGGGCGTGACGTCAAGATCGACCTTGACCCGGAGGCCCGACGCGGCTAGGCTTTCCACTCAGGCACCTTGTTCGGAGGAGGAACAGCTCATGATCAGATTCCGTTTCGCGGTCTTCACCTTGGCCCTCTCTTTGGTCGCTCCGGTCGCATTCGCCGCGGGCGACGTCGCCGCGCTGAAGGCCGGCGCCGACGCCGCGGTCCAGGCTGCGGTCGCCGCCCCCGGCGACTACGCGGCGAATTGGAACGCTGCCAAGGCCCTTCGCCTCTGGGGCGACGAGGCGGTGACCCAGAAAGTGCAAGGATGGAAGGACATCGCGAAGAGCGCGGGCAAGGACGGAATGAAGTTCGGGGATATGGCGACCAAGCTCAATCCGAGCGGCATCGAGGGATGGTATTACTACGGCTTGTCGGTAGGTACCTACTCGGACGGCGTCAGCATAATCACGGCCCTCACCGAAGGGCTCAAAGGCAAGACGCAGAAAGGCTTCGAGATCGCGTATGCGACCGACAAGACCTTCGACAACGGCGGTCCCATCCTCGCCCTCGGGCGTTTTTGGCAAGTGCTTCCCGGGATTGCGGGCCGCGACATGAAGAAGGCCGAGCGGCTCTTGAACGAGTACATCTCGCTCTTCGGCGACAGCAAGGACGCGGACAAGGATGCCTGGTATTTCCGCGGCCAGCTCTACAAGGACACTGGCAGGAAGGACGAGGCCAGGGCCGATCTCCAGAAGGCCGCTTCGATGGGGAAGGCCGAAGCCGCCAAGCTCCTGGCCGATCTCAAGTAGAGAGGGGGCGGAGCCGGCCATGAATCCCTCCATCGTAAATCCGCGCAACGTAGCCATCCTGATATTCGACGATGTCGAGGTCCTCGACTTCGCCGGCCCGCACGAAGTCTTCAGCGTCGCGGGGGACATGATCCGCCCCCAGCCCTTCTACACCTACGAGGTTGGCCTGGCCGCGGGACCCGTCGTCGCGCGGGGCCGACTTCTCGCGACTCCGCGCTATACTATCGATATGTGCCCGGATCCGGACATCCTGATCGTTCCCGGAGGGATGGGCGTCAGGCCCCTGCTCAAGGACCAGAGGCTGATCGCGTGGATCGCGGAGCGGTCGACGAGAGTCGAGCTCCTCCTTACCGTGTGCACCGGGGCTCTCTTGATCGCGAAGGCGGGCCTCCTCGCGGGCAAGCGCGCGACTACGCACCACGGGGCCTTCGAGCACCTGTCCCAGATCTCGCCCACTACCGAGATCGTGCTGGATGCGCGTTTCGTGGAATCCTCGAAGAGCATCATCACGTCGGGGGGCATATCGGCCGGCATCGACATGTCGTTGTTCGTCGTCGAGAAGCTTCTCGGGGAGAAAGCGAGGGCGACAGTCGTCGAAGAGATGGAGTACGGATGGCACCGGACCGAGGGGATGGATGATGGCGAACCGTCTACCTGAACGATACGGCGCGTGGGCGCTCGTCGCCGGAGCGTCGGAGGGACTCGGAGCGGCTTTCGCCGGGGCATTGGCGGGCCGCGGCGTGAATCTGCTCCTCATAGCGCGGCGCCGGGACTTGCTGAACGAAGTCGCAGAGGACTGCCGCCGGCGCTTCGGCGTCGAGACGATCTGTCTCGACGCCGATCTCGCGGCGCCGGATTTCGCCGAAAGCTTGCTGAGTGCGGTCTCGGGGCTCGAGGTGGGTATCGCCGTATACAATGCGGCCTACGCCCCCGTCGGCGATTTCGCGGGCGCCGATCCCGCGGACATCTCGCGGGTGATCGACGTCAACGTGCGCGGACCGGCGAGACTGCTGCGGGCGCTCCTGCCCGCGATGGTCGAGCGAGGACGCGGCGCGGCGATACTGATGTCCTCTCTCGCGGGCAACTGCGGCGCGCCGGGAATCGCAGCCTATGCCGCGAGCAAGGCGTTCAACAGGGTGCTGGCCGAGAGTCTGTGGCGCGAACTGAAAGGCCGGGGGATCGACGTCGTCGCATGCTGCGCCGGGGCCATCCGCACGCCCGGCTTCGCGCAGGCGTCGGCCAAGGACGCGCCCGGCACGGTCGATCCCGAGTTCGTGGCGGAGAGGGCGCTGCGCGCCCTGGGCCGAGGCCCGGTGGTGGTTCCCGGCTTCGTCAACGCTCTCGCCGCCTGGGCCCTGTCCCGGCTCCTGTCCCGGCGCGCGGCCATCGGCATCATGGCGGGCTCGACCAAGGGCCTGGCGCGGACTCCGGAGGCGAAGGCGCCGTCATGAGGGACCTCATCGCGGGATTCTTCGCGCCGTGGCTCATCTACGCGCTGCTCCTGGCGCTGCATATCGCCCTCCCGGCGCGCAAGGTCGACGGGTACGTACGCGAGGCGGGCACCGGCGAGCCGCTGAGATACCGGCTCAACGGCCCGCTCGTCATGGCGGTCGCCGTCGCGCTTTGGGGGCTGGCGGGGCGCTCGCACCTGCTGTCCTGGGACTGGCTCTATTACCACCGATGGCCGGGCCTCGCGGGCGCTTGCGCTCTCGGCCTGATCTTCAGCCTCGCCATGATGCTGCCCGCCGAGGGCGGGAGGCGGTCCTTCCTCGCCGATCTGTATTTCGGCCGACTGGAGAATCCGCGATTCTTCGGAGGACGGGTCGACGCGAAGATGTTCCTCTACCTCGCGGGCGCCATAATGCTGAGCCTGAATCTCCTGTCCTTCCTCGCCCATCACCTGCTGGTCTTCGGCTCGGGCGCGTCGCCGGGAATATCGATCTACTGCTTCCTCTTCATCTGGTTCGTGGTCGACTACCTGGTCTTCGAGCGCGTCCATCTCTACACCTACGACATCTTCGCCGAGCGCGTGGGCTTCAAGCTCGGATGGGGCTGCCTGGTGTTCTACCCCTATTTCTACGCGGTGGGCCTTTGGGTCACGGCCGACCTCCCCGATCCGCGCGCGGCCCCCTGGCTCCTCATGGTCTGCAGATGCGTCTTCTTCGCGGGCTGGATCCTGTCGCGGGGCGCCAATATGCAAAAGTACTTCTTCAAGACCAGCCCCGAGCGAGCCCTCCTCGGCATCCTCAAGCCGAGGACCGTCTCCGACGGGAAATACGCCCTCCTGTGCAGCGGGTTCTGGGGAGTGTCGCGCCATGTCAATTACCTCGGCGAGATACTGATGGCCACCGGCCTGACTCTCGCCCTCGGTCGGCCGACCGTCTGGGCGGCCTGGCTTTATCCCCTTTATTACGTGGCCCTCCTTTTTCCTCGAGAGCGGGCGGACGAGCGTCGATGCGCGGCCAAGTACGGCGACTTGTGGAAGGAGTACGTCCGACGCGTCCCCCGGCGGATAGTTCCCGGGCTGTACTGACCGCGGGGAGCCCGTCGGTCGGAGGCTGAGCATGGAAGAGCGCAGGAGAAGCCGGAAACTCATCACGAACCTGGACCAGGAGTTCCTGAACCACGTTCGTTCGGCCTTCGCCGCGCATTCGGGGCGGGCGGGGCGCATGACGAGCTCGCAGATGGGCGATCTGCTCGGCATCAAGGATAGGACGATCGCGAAGAGAGTGTACGAGATCTTCGAGGGAGGAGACCGGAAGGGCATCGACGAATCCGGCTTCCAGGCCTCGGTCATTTCCCTCGTCCTCGGGGACGACCAGGCCAAGCTGAAATTCGTCTTCGATCTCTTCGATCAGGACGGCGACGGCGCTATCAGCCGCGGCGACCTCACCGGGATGGTGGAGGCCTCGCTCCACCACAACAATATCCGCATAGCGCAGCGGCAGCGCCGCGCCATGACCAAGCTCCTCTTCGAGGCGGCGGACCGCAAGCGCGACAATCGCGTCGATTTCGGCGAGCTCAAGCAGCTCCTGGCGCGATACCCCCTCATACGCAATGACCTGGTAAAAAGCATCGCGGCCTGGTTCTGGAAGGAGAGCCCGAGCGCGTCCCGCGGAGGTCCACAGCTCGTCGCCATCTTCCGCTTCGCATTCCTGGTCCTTCCCTATCTGGTCTATCAGAACATCCTCATCCTCGCGTACATCGCCCTCAATGCCTGGCTGTTCTGGCGCGCCCAGAGCCACTACGCGGCGCTCGGCGCGAATATCTACATCCAGATCGCGCGGGGAGCGGGCGCCTGCCTCAACCTGAACGGCGCCCTGATCCTGGTCCCCATGATGAGGACCTTCCTGACCTGGATCAGGAAGAGCTTCCTGGCCGTCTTCGTGCCCGTCGACCACGCCGTGGACATCCACAGGTTCATCGGGCAGGTCATGTTCGCCTTCTCCATAATCCACTCGGCGGCCCACCTCCTCAACTACAACGCCATGTCCGCCACAGTCCCGTTCCGCGACAGTCTGTTCGCGACCCGCGCGGGGCTTACGGGCGTGATCCTCATCTCGGCCTTCGGCCTCATGTGGCTGTTCGCGCAGAACTTCATACGCAAGCGGGGCTGGTTCGAGGCCTTCTCGGTCACCCATTCCCTGTACTTCGTCTTCTTCGCCGCCCTCCTCGTCCACGCGCCCAACTTCTGGAAATGGGGCGCGATTCCCCTCGTCGCCTACGGGTTCGAGCTCTACCTGAAGCGCAACCGGAAGAGGGAAGTCTCTTTCATCGAATCCGCGGCCGCCCTTCCCTCGGGCGTCAGCCGCCTCGCGATACGCCGCCCGGAGGGCTTCGCCTTCCAGCCGGGGGACTACCTCTTCCTCAAGATTCCCCGCGTGAGCCGCTTCGAATGGCATCCCTTCACCATCAGCAGCAACCCCGAGGGGCAGGAGAGCCTGAGCCTCCACGTCCGCAGCCTCGGCAACTGGACTCGCGCCCTCTATCGGCTCGTCGAGACTCTGCCGCGCAAGGACCATCGCCTGCCGGTCGAGATCCGCGGTCCCTACGGTACTCCCAGCACGAGGATATTCCGCTCCAGGTGCGCCGTGCTCATCGGCGCCGGCATCGGCGTGACGCCCTTCGCCTCGATCCTGAGCAGCATCCTCTACCGCCGGGAGCGCGGCGAGGAGCTCAAGCTGGAGAAGGTGTATTTCTTCTGGCTCAATCGCGGTCCCGGATCCTTCGAATGGTTCACCGACATGCTCGCCGAAATCGAAGCGGCGGGGATGAGCGATTTCATCGAGCTGAACATCTACATGACCGACGCCCGGATCGACGCGACCTCGGGCCTGGTGAAGATAGGCATGGATCTGCTGGGCAAGCAGGAGAACCGCGATCTGACGACGGGGCTCAAGACCATAACGAACTTCGGGCGACCGGACTGGCGGGGCATCTTCTCGGAGATCTCGCGTCGGAAGAAGCTTCACGGCGTGGACGTCTATTTCTGCGGCCCCTATCCCCTCGCGCAGATCGTCAAGCACGAGGCGCGCAGATGCGGCTTCCGCTTCCGCAAGGAGAACTTCTGACGAAGCGGGGATGACTTGCGCCCCGGCGCCGTTTGCCATACCCTGATGCCATGGAGCTCAGGCACCTGAGGTATTTCCTCGCGGTCGCGAAGAACCTGAGCTTCGTGAAGGCCGCGGACTCCCTCCATATATCCCAGCCTCCTTTGAGCAGGCAGATCCAGGAGTTCGAGGAAGAGATCGGCACGCCGCTCTTCGATCGCAAGAGCCACAAGACCGCCCTGACGAAGGCGGGCGAGTATCTCATGGTCGAGATCGAGCGCAACCTCGAGCGCCTTGAGGCGATCTGCCGGACCGCGAAGAGCATCGGCGACACGGGCACGACCAGCCTGAAGATAGGTTGCGTGAGCTTCCTCCTCTATTCGATCCTCCCCCCCTTCCTGGAGAAATTCCGATCCGCCTTTTCGGAAATAAGACTCGAGATATTCGTCATGTCGACGGAGGAGCAGGAGACCGCCCTTCGTACCAAGGCGATAGACATCGGGTTCGCGAGATCGTGGATAAACGAGGAGGACCTCGTCTTCGAGCCTATCATGGAAGAGAGGCTGGCTCTCATCTACCCGACCGGGAGCTCCGCCGAGACCGACCCGAAGTCGTGCATGGCGAGTCTCGCCGGCCTCCCCTTCCTGACGATCTCGCATTCCGCCGCGCCCGGTTTCACCAGTCGTATCCTGGAGATCTGCGGCGGCTACGGATCCAAGCCGACCGTCGGATTGGAGAGCAACGACTCCTATTCGATCGTCAGGCTCGTCGCGTCGGGCATGGGTTGGTCGCTGGTGCCCAACCTCGAGTACGAGGAAGCAGGTGTCGCCGGCGTCGATTCGATCCCCCTGTCCGAGACGATAATCCTCGGTCTCTGCTATCGCGACGCGGACCTGCTGGAACCGGAAAAGAAGTTCATCGGCCTCGTGGAGAGCTACTTCTTCGAGCGATTCGCCAAAGGCCTCGATCCCGCGAAGGCTTCGGGTTCTTGGCGGCGAAACAAGGAATGATACGAGGTCCGCGATGACGGCCGACGGATGCCTGGGACGCGCGGCGTCGACAGCGGCTATATTCCTCTTCTTCCTCCTCCAGTGCCTCTCCGCGGCCGGCGACGGCGATTCCGCCTCCGCGGGACGGATCGACGTCACGGATTCCCTGGGCAGGCGAGTGACGATTCCCGCGCCGGCGTCGCGGATAGTCTGCATATCGCCGGGCGGTTGCGAGTGCCTGTTCGCCATCGGGGCCGGCGCCGCGGTCGTCGCCGACGCGAGTTCCTGCGACTATCCCGCGGCTGCGACCCTCGTCCCGAAGGTCGACGGCTCCGACGCCGGTACCATCGACGAAGGGAAGGTCCTCGCGTTGAAGCCCGATCTCGTCGTCACGTCGGGCCCGGACGATCGGGGGATCGACGCGCGGCTCCTCGCGAGGGGACTTCTCGTGTTCGCCTATTCGCCGACGGATTTCGTGGGCGTAGCGAGATCGATAATGGCGCTCGGGGCGCTCGCGGGGAAAGCGAAAGCGTCGATCATCCTGGCGGAGTCGGTCACGGAGGGAGTGCGCCGGCTCCGGACCATCACGGACGCCATCCCGACCGGGAGACGGCCGAGGATATTCTGGTTGTCGTCGAGCGAGCCGCTGTGGACCTACGGCCGCGGTTCCCTGCCTCAGGCGATCATGGATGTCGCGGGAGGGAGGAACGCCTTCATCGATCTCGCGGGGGAGGGAGCCCGAGTCAGCTCCGAGGACCTGGCGGAGCGAGCGCCGCAAGTGATCGTCGCGCCGACGCGTCGGGGCGAATCCTTCGCTCTCGCCCCGTCGCCGGAATCGGCTTCCATTCCCGCGATCCGCGACGGCAAGGTGCTCTTCGTCCCCGAAGCCCTGGTCTCGCGGGGCGGCCCGCGGATCGTCCTGGGTCTTTTGGTAGTGGCCAAGTATCTTCATCCCGATCTGTTCCCGTGAACGAGACAAGGAGGCTTTGAATGAGACGCAAGGACCGCGCAATCGGCGACCGCGAGAGTCTGGCGGCGATAATCGAAGAGGCAGATGCCTGCCGCCTCGCCTTCGCCGCCGGTGATACGCCGTATATCGTAACCATGAACTTCGGCTACGAGTGGGAAGGTCGCCTTCCGGTCTTCTACTTTCATTGCGCGCGGGAAGGCCGCAAGCTCGAGATGATGCGCGCCAACCCCCGAGTCTGCTTCGAGCTGGACGCCGGGCACGGGCTTAAGAAGGGTCCCGCTCCCTGCGATTGGGGCATGAGCTATTCGAGCCTCGTCGGCTACGGCGTCCTCGGCGAGCTGAACGGCGAGAGCGAGAGGCGCGACGGTCTCGACCGCGTCATGCGGCATTACGGCTGGGCCGGCGAGGGCGAATACTCGCCTGGCGTCCTGGCCGCGACCAAGGTGCTCAGGCTCGCGGTCGACGAAATGAGCGGGAAACGGAAAGACTAGAGCGGGAAAGCCGCGAGGACCCCCGCGATCGCTATGACGATGCCGATCAGAACGGAGTAAAGGCCGATCAGCCGAGCCTTCCTTCTGTCCTTGAGCCTGAACTCGGCTTGCTCGACGCTTTCGGTCTTTCCGATTTCGGATCCGAAATTGATCAGACCCCGCATGCCGAAACCGGCGCAGAAGTGCATCGCCGCCTGGAGGAATCCGGTAGCCCCCATCGAAGCCGGCAGGAAGAGGAACAATCTCCATGGGGCCGGAACCCGGAAGAAGATGAAGACCGCCCAGAGCAGGACAGTCGCGGCCAATCCGAGCCACCCGACTCTCTTGCGCATCCCGATCTCGGCCGGCCCGATGTTGCAGACTCCGGGAACGTATTCCGCCTTGCTCGCCATCTTGCGCTATCCTCTCGCGGCAGGCCGCGGTGTCATTGCTGTGATCGATTCCGGGACTTAATTTACTTCCGGGGATCGATGGAGTCAAACGGGGTCATCCTTGGCGGCGAAGGGCGATTCCGGTATCGTATAGCCTCAAGCGGGGAGACGGGATGAAGGAACGAGCGATTCGCAGTCCGCTGTCGACGGAGAGCGGCGTCGTCTCCGAGCTCATCCTCCAATCGGATTGCGGCCTTCTCCCGGCCCTCTTCGGCGATACCGTGGCCTCGCTTCTCGGTCGTCTCCAGGCTGCGCCCTCCAACCCCTATTCCTCCGAGAATATCCTGGTGATCGCCGGCGGGCCCGGATCCCCGGGCGTCCGCGGCGCTCTTGTAGGATCCATCGCCGGACGGACTCTGGCCGAGCGAATGAGGACGGCAGTCCTGCTGCTCGGCTGGTACGGCCCCGCCGCGCTGGCTCGCTTCCCCCGGCTCGCCCGGGCGGGCAAGGCCCTCGACGATCTGCGGCCCGACGATTTCTATCTGTCGCACATCGCCGTCCTGCCGGAGCATCGCGGACGCGGCGAGGGCGGGGAACTCCTCCGGGCGGGAGAAGAGCGAGCCGCACGAGTAGGAGGGCGTCGCATGGTCCTCGACGTCGAGCAGGACGCCGAAGGCGCCCGCGCCTTCTACGCCCGCTCGGGCTACCGCTTCGATTCAAGGCTCCGCATCGACCTCGGGCGGCGGGGCGGCTACAGTTTCTTCCGATTGACCAAGGACCTGCGCCGCCCCTGACCGAGGGGATGCGCGGGTCCTCGCGAGTCCGTCCGCTAGTTCCTCTCCCGAGAAGCGGGCGAGAAGAGCCGCGCCGGCTATGATTCCGGCGTAGCCGGCGACGGCCAGGGCGCGGAGGAGGGGATCCTTCGCCAGCGCCTCGCCGAGCGCGCCGATGCCGACGCAGATCGCGACGAGTCGCGAGCACAGGTCCGAGACCGCGGTGACCAGGATGGCTCGGCCGTGCTGATAGGAGCGCGAGAGGACGAGGAAGCCGGCTACGTAGGACGCGATCAGGCCCGCGCCGGCGCCGACGGCCGCGAGGCTCGATTCGCCTCGCTGAAGGATCTCGATCAGTATCTTCGTCGCGACGTCGCCGAGCCCGAGGAGGATGCCGGCCATGACGGAAAAGGAGACCGCACGGGGCAGGCGGACCTTCAGCGCGCCGGGGAGGATATAGGCCAGGAAGCAGACGAGAAGGCAGGCGGCGAGCGCCGGCAAGAGGCGCGCCGCCGAGGGACCCGCCTGCAGGCTTTCCGCGGGAGCCTCGGATATCCCCAAGGCCGCGATTCCCGCGGCCACCAGCGCGACGCCGATCCATTCCCCCGCCGACAGCCGATGCCGCAGGAAGACGAGGGAGAAGGCGGCGAGGACCACGAAGCCCGAACCCTGGATCGCTCGGGCGACCGATACCGGAATGAAGACGAGGGCGAAGGCGAACAGGCCCCAGCCGAGGGCCGAGGCCGCAAGTCCCGCGAGCCAGCGGCCGGATCGCAGGAGCGAGGCCACGGTCGCCGGCAGCGAGCGGTCGAAGCGGATCCGCGGGAGCTCGTCGACGGCCAGCTTCTGCAGAACGATGCCGACGTCCCATAGGATGGCGCAGAGGGTGACGAGCGCGAGGGCGATCCAGATCGACATGAGGCTCAAAGCCTGAATCTGATCGACTTCCGGTCCATGGCGTAGGCCAGGGCGGTCAGCCCGGTCAGGAGGGCGGCCAGCTGGGCCGCGACGAGCCACGCGGGCGAGGCCTCGTGCCACCAGGAGGAATCCGGGAGCACGAAGAACGCGAGCGCCATTTGGTGGGCTAGATAGAGGGCGAGGGGCCTGCGGCCCCATATCTCCATCGGCCCCGGCTTGCCGGCCCTCGCGGCGAAGGCCAGCCGGTACAGGGCCAGGATGGATAGGGAGATGCCGAGGCTGATCAGGACGTAGCTGGCCGACACGCGGTTCTTCGAGATCGGCGCGGCCAAGGAGAGCAGGATCCCAGCGATTCCGATAAGCGCGCCGGCGGAGAGGAGGAAGCCCCGGAACCGGCGCCGCGCGATGTCGACGACCGCCTCCCCGACTAGGATCATGGAGGCCCACGAGACGGCGCCGATCATCCCGCCGTGGGTCCGGGAGAGTACGAGCTGTGCGGTCGAAGGCATGAGGAGCTGATAAGCCGCCAGCAAGGCTCCTCCGATCGCCAGCCTGGCTATCGGAGGCAGGCCGACGGCGCAGAGGAGGCCGAGCCCCGCGACCCCGAGGGCCTGGAGGACTCCCCAGTCGATCATCCCGCCGGCGGGAAGGGCGAAGGATTGGCCGGCGGAGAGGATCGCCCCGATTCCGATCAGAGCGAGGTATCGACCCGCCGTCTCCCAGGCCGCCGCCGTCCTTCCGTCGCGGCGCAGCTTCCTCTCGTAAGAGTCCCGGAAAGGCACCGCCATCGCGACTATGAAGAGCGGGGCTATGAGATCGATGACCGTAAGCCCGATGTCCGGGGCGTGCTTCAGGTAGGCCGGAACTATCGCCTTGTCGGCCAGGAAATTCGCGATGACCATGGTGAAGACGGCGAGCCCGCGGAACGAGTCGAGGGCGCGATCGCGCTTATAGTCCGCCGCGATGTCGGCATCCATCGCTTAAATATACTGCGGAGGCCCGAGACGGTTCAAAGGTGGTCGGCCGCCTACCGTTTCAGCGCCTTCGGCAGTATCTTTAGGCTACTATGAACATCAAAGACAAGGTCGTCATCGTCACGGGAGCTTCGGAAGGCATCGGGAGGGCGATCGCGGAGGTCCTCGCCGCCGAAGGCGGAAAACTCGTCCTCGCGGCGCGCTCCGAGGACAAGCTCAAGGCCCTCGCCTCGAAGATGCCGGGCGCAGTGGTCCTGAAAGCGGATATGCGAAAGGCAGAGGACATCGGGGCGCTGGTCTCTGTGGCCATGAAGGCGCACGGGCGCGTGGACGTCCTGGTGAACAACGCCGGCCAGGGAATGTACGGACCGGTCGAGAGCGTGGACATCGAATCGTACAAGTCGATGATGGAGCTCAACGTCTACGCTCCGCTGCGGGCGATGCAGCTCGTGATTCCGCACATGCGCAAGGCCGGCGGCGGGATGATCGTCAACGTCAGCTCGATGGTCTCAAAGAATGCCTTTCCTTCGCTCGGCGCCTACGCGTCCACGAAATATGCGCTCAACGCCCTTTCCTTCACCGCGCGGACCGAGCTGGCCAAGGACAGGATCGTCGTCAGCGTCATGCACCCGAAGATGACCGCGACCCGATTCGGCGAGAACGCGATCGGCGCCCGCTCTTCCTTTTCCGGCGGCTCGGGCTCGCGGACGCCCGTCATCGACAGCCCCGAGCAGGTGGCCGCGAAGGTGCTTGAGCTCATAGGCTCGGAAGCCGCGGAAGCGAGCATGTAAGGCTGGGGCGAAGCGTGGGCGAATCATCGGCCATCAGGAAGAAGGACTACCTCGACGAGCTCGACAGGCTGACCGTCGAGCTCGTGAAGCTGCAGGAGTGGGTGAAGGCGAAGGGCCTCAAGGTTGTGGCGATCTTCGAGGGCCGCGACGCGGCGGGCAAGGGCGGAGTGATCAAGGCGATCACGGCCGGCCTCAACCCGCGATCCGCCAGGATCGCGGCCCTGCCGGTGCCCACGGAGAAGGAAAAGACTCAGTGGTACTTTCAGCGCTACGTCGCCGAGCTGCCCGCCGGCGGCGAGATGGTCTTCTTCGACCGCAGCTGGTACAACCGCGCCGGCGTGGAGCGGGTGATGGGCTTCTGCACCGAAGCCGAGTACGGGGAGTTCGCGCGCTCCGTGCCGGAGTTCGAGCGCATGCTCATCCGCTCGGGCATAATCCTCCTCAAATACTGGTTCAGCGTGAGCGACGACGTCCAGGAAGCCCGGTTCGAGGACAGACTCAAGGACCCGGCCAAGCGCTGGAAGCTCTCCCCGATGGACATGACCGCGCGTTCGAAGTGGGTGGACTACTCCCGCGCCAAGGACGCGATGCTCGAATTCTCGGACACGTCCGATAGCCCCTGGCACGTCGTGGACGCCGACGACAAGTATTGCGCCAGGCTGAACGTCATCACTCACCTCCTCAAGAGTATCCCCTACGAGGACCTCACGCCCGAGCCCATCGAGCTGCCGCCCCGGCAGAAGGCGGGAGGCTACGCGAGGCCGCCGATAGACGGCCAGAAATGGATACCGAGGATCTATCCGCTCGCCGTCGCCGGCGAGGGGTCCGAGGGCGGGGACGAGGGGCCGGCGGGGGGCGCGGCGCCGACGATCGTGTCTCGGCCGAAGGGCGAGGGCGGGAAGAAGGGAAAGAAAAAGCGGAAGAAGAGATAAAAAACTAGCCCCTCCCCCGGCACCCGCTCGCGCGGGTCCCGGGTTCGGGGCCTACCAACGGAGGTAAATCGATGGTCAGGGCAATTTGAGCGCCTCGACCATGTAGCGGACGGCCTGATCGCCCTTGTCGACCATCCGCTTCTCGACGATGAAAACCAGAGTCTTCTCGTCGGGCGCGGCTATGATCCTGCGGATCACGTACTCCTTGACGCCCTGCCTCTTTATGTCGGGGTTGCCGCCCACGATGCGCTTGGCCGCGCCGTCTTTCGCCGTGTACGATACGGCGACGCCGAAGGACGAGAGCATGGTCCCCTTGGCCTCGGAGGAGCTTTGGCTGAGGGACACCTCGAAGGATGCCCCTGTCTTGAAATCCCGGAACGAAAGGCTCGCCGGGGGCTCCTGGCCGTCCGTTAGGACGTATAGGAGACGCCCGGGTCTCAGGTGGTCGATCTTGTATTTCTTCACGAGGGCCTGCTCGTCGCCGACGAGGGCGAAGAGGGCGCCGGACGCGTCCTGGCCGGGCTCGAGGGCCGCGTCGAAGGTCTTGCGCGCGATTCCCTTTACGACGAAATCGTTGTGCCTGTCGTCGACCAGGTAGGTCTCGGCGTAAGGCTTGCCCGCGGTCTGGTCGATCCCGTACTGGCCGAACATGAAGTAGGCCGAATCGGGAGAGAAGCCGAGGTCCACGAACGTAGCGACGTCGCCCGCGAAGACAGGGGCGAGGGCTGCGAGAGAAAATGCCGCCGCGAGCATGCTACCTTTCTTCATGGCGCTCTCCTTCCCACTATATCGGCCGCGGGGGAGATCGACTTTATCGGAAATGCCGAGCCGGCAATATAATGCGATAGGCGCTATTGCACATTGTCCGCGAGCGCTTGGTGGCGAAGGGTCAGACCCAGGCCGAGGGCGAAGGTCGCGGCCAGCACGACATAGCTTCCGGCCGCCAGCGTCGGGCCCGAGCCGGTCGCCCCTGTATAGAGGCCGACGATGGACCAGGGCACCCAGGGACCCCAGCCGGTATGAGCGAAGACCGAGGCGAGGACCAACGTGGATATCGCGTAGCCGAGAGGGGCGAAGTAGCCCCGAGTCGCCGTCGCGATCCATGCCACGAGGGGGCAGAGGCAGAAGGCCATGAGGCTCGCGACGAAGAGCTCACCGGCGATCCGGCCGAGGAGGAGAGGGTCGAAGCTCGCGAGGCCGAGGGCCTTGCCGACCGCGAGGGCGAGGGGGAGGAGCCAGGCCGAGAGCAGGGCGAACCAGGCCGCGGTCACGACGAGCTTGGCCAGGACGAAGAGCCCGCGCGGGATCGGCAGCGTGAGCATGTTCTTCGCCGTGCCGTCGGCGTACTCGCGTCCGAATACGAAGGCAACCATGAATGCGAGGAAGATCATGCCCCCCATGCCGTCCATCTCCAGCACGAGGCCGAGGAAGGTCGACCAGTCCGCGGTCCGGCCCCCGACCGTCAGGTCTGCTTTCCGGCCGAGGAGGCCGAGGCTCTCGGCCAGCCCGGGATTCTTCATGATCCAAAGGAAGAACCCCGCCATGAGGACCATGAGCGCGTAGATCAGGAAGGACAGCCAGGTGACCTTGCTCCTTCGGAGCTTGATGAGCTCCGCCTGAAGGACGTTCAGGAATTTCATGTCTTTCCTCCGGTCAAGCGCATGAATCGGCTCTCGAGGTCTTCTGGGGCGGGAGCGATCCTCAGCGGCTTGATGCCGGCGCCGGCGAGAGCGGCTTCGGCCGCCGCGGCCTCCGACGAGGCGATTTCGATCGCCACTCGGGAATCCTTGCGCAACTCCGCGCGGTCCAGCTCCTCGATCAGCACGCCCCGATGCACGATGCCGACGCGGTCGGCGAGCTGCTCGACTTCGTCGAGGAGGTGGCTCGACATGAAGATCGTGACGCCTTCCTCATCGGCGAGGCGGCGCAGCAGTTCTCGCACCTCGACTATGCCCGAGGGATCGAGGCCGTTGGCCGGCTCGTCGAGAACGAGAAGGTCGGGCCTGTGCAGCATCGCGCGGGCGAGGGAGAGCCGCTGCTTGTTGCCGAAGGAAAGCCTTCCCGCCCTGCGGTCCGCGTATCCCTCGAGCTTGAGAAGGCCCAGGACCTCGCCGACGGCGGATCTCGGCGCCCGCGTCAGCCTGCGCTGGATATCCAGGTTCTCCCGCACCGTAAGGTTAGGATAGGCCGCCGCCGATTCTACGAAGCTGCCGACGCGCGATAGCGCCTCCGCGCGATCCTTGCGCAGGTCGATCCCGAGGAGTCGGACCTCTCCCGCGCCGGGCCGTATCAATCCGAGGAGCATGCGTATCGTCGTCGTCTTGCCTGCTCCGTTACGGCCGAGGAATCCGTAGATCTCGCCTCGCCGGACCTCGAGGTCCACCTTCCGCACCGCTCGGACGCTGCCGAAATTCTTCGCCAAGCCATGGGCGCTGATCGCGCTCGTCACGTTTCTCCGCCTTTCGGCCACGAAGCGAGCCGTATCGCCAACGTCTCGGCGAGAAGGGCTCCCCGATACTCGCTCCCCCTGGATTCGAGGACTGAGAGGATGAAATCCTCTCTCGAGGGGAAGAAGGAGTAAAAGTTTCCTTTAGAGATGCCAGTCTCTCGGACGCGCGTTCGCTCGGAATCCTTGAAGGGCCGTGGCACAAAACCTCAATGACCATAAAAGATAAATTGGTCATTGAGAATATATACTCGTCCATGAGATCTTTCAAGCAGAATAGCCGATTTAGCCGGCCGGTCTTTTAAGAGCGGGGATCTCGTAGTATCCTGACACCGTGACCATAGCATCTCGACGCCTGACTTACTGGGTCTTATTCCTCGCTTCTTGCGCCTGTCTCGTGCTTTTCTTCCCTTTATATCTGCAGTTGTCGCAAGGCGCCAAAAGCCCGGCCTTTCTCGTCAAGGCGAACGCGCAGGGAAGCTTTCGTCTCGGCTCGACAGTCTTCTCCTCCCACTACCTCGCCGCCGCCGGTATAGGCCTTTGCGCCTTATATTCGGCTCTCCTCCTCGGTTTCATCCTTTATTCCTTTCGAAAGACGGTTTCGGCGGAAATTTACTTTTTCTCGTTTTGGGTGCTTACGGTGGGGCTCGAAGTCCTGAGGCTCTCGGTTTTCGATCTGGCGGCCGGCGAAGGCTCGGTATATTGGCAGATTGCCGCGACGAAGGCCTTGCTTTTCGCGCGCTACGCCGGCTATTTCTCCCTATTCGCCTCGGGCCTCTACGCCGCCGGCTTCCGCAACGAGAAGCTGGGCGCGGCGGCGGCCGTAGTGGTGGCTATCTCCTTCGGCCTCGCGACGGCCATGCCCGTCAATACCGGAGCCTTCGCCCCCACGCTGGATCTGCGTGCCGGCTATGCGGGGATCAATTCCATCCTCGTCCTCGCCGCTGCCATCGTCACTGTAGCGAACTTCCTGTATGCGGCGCATTCGACGGGAGAGGTCACCTACCGGGTGGTCGCTCTCGGCGTCGCCGTCTTCCTCGTGGGGCATCGCCTCCTCACGACTGACTGGAACCCTCTCTGGATGGTCACGGGCTTCGTGCTCCTCGTCGCCGGCTCTTGGCTCTTCGTCTCGCGCCTTCATGCCTACTACCTCTGGCAGTAGCGAACGCGCGAATCGGGCTCGGCGGAGGACCTTGGATCAGAATAGAAGGGTAGCGACGGCTCCGACCGCCACGGGCAATACTATGTTGTCGAAGTCCCTGGTCGGCGCCGCTTCGACGAGGGAGGCCGTCGCGGCCACGATAAGGGAGCGCTTCGCGTCGCCGGTGATGGCTATGGAGGCCGTGAAGACGGCCAGGAGGCAGGTGAGGCTCCCCTCGAGCGATTTGCCCCCGGTCAAGGGGAGGCGGATGCTGCCGAAGCTCTTGCCGACGAGACTGGAAAGGCCGTCGCCGAAGGCAAGGGCGTAGATCGCGATCGATGCCGCCGGGTTCGGATAGAAAAGGAGGGCGAGAAGGGCGCCGAGGCCGAGAGTCACGGGACCGAGCACGAAACGATTCCCGTCGCGCCGCCTGGCGGCGAGGGCGGTGACCCTCGAGATCACCGGGACATAGTAGCCTTCGATCCGCAGGCGCTCGCAGGCCGCGTAGAAAAGGACTCCCCCGGATAGGAGGCCCATCGCCAAGCCCAGGTTCATGTACGCTATCCCGGGTACGAATGCGATGAGAAGATGGATGCCTTTCCTGAGGAATTCCTTTTGTATGTCTTGGGACACTAGACCTAGGCTTCTTGGGCTAGTTTTGCCTTGAGCGGTTGAAAGGTATTCCATCAGTCTTTACCGCCTATAGTATAGCAGTAAATATGCCATTGGATCCAGAGATAATATCAATAATTAAGTCCTGCAATAATAATCACTTGCATAGTATAGGCCCTGTAAGAAACCCGGAGCTGTATGATAATGGTGACACTTCAGGGCTCCATTTCGAGGAAGGCAGGTAAGGCGCAGTCCTTGACAGCCGCTTTCGCGGATGCTAGGGTCTCTCCAAGTTCGGGCTAAGGGCGATTAACTCAGTGGGAGAGTGCTACCTTCACACGGTAGAAGTCACTGGTTCAAATCCAGTATCGCCCATAACGAATTACGTGATATGCTAGGCCCTGAAAGGTCACTGTGACTTGCAACTGTGACTTTTTAGGGGCCTAGCATGAGTTCCAAGAAGATGCCCAAAGAGAGCCGTTTTTCATTTACTTTCTTCAACCGGGCAACCAAGTCAGGTACGCCGGTCATCTACGTCAGGATTATCGATAAGCAGACGGGGCAGGTCCTCGCGCAACGCTCAACCGGCGCAGATAATGAACGCGATGCCGGTGCCTTTGCAGGCCGGCTACTAACGGAACTTCCCTTGGATGCGATGGTTCGAGCTCGTGAGGACCAATCAGCTGCCGATTTCTCTGAGACTGAGCGGCTACGTGACACAATGCTTTCGACCTTCTTCACGCAATTCTGGGCTCAAGGGTCATCATACTTACGCGCCCGAGAAGAAGCTGGCAAGCCTCTTTCAGGGATGTACATTACCAACAAGCGCTCATCGGTCAAGCGGTTCGCTTCTGTATACCCGCAGTTTCAGCGGAC
>Ga0181535_10001949_pt1 | contig 25893 bp, 18 predicted proteins | sample PEATcosm2014_Bin_44_FD_119774 | JGI IMG/M metagenome (GOLD analysis project Ga0181535, IMG submission 119774) | Peatland microbial communities from MTU Mesocosm Facility, Houghton, MI, USA - PEATcosm2014_Bin17_30_metaG | ecosystem: Environmental > Terrestrial > Soil > Wetlands > Peat | place...
GGCCTCGCGTCACCCGCCCAGCCTCGCCAGCGCCTCCGCCGTCTTCAGCTTCCGCTCCAAATGCCGCTCCAGCATTTGCACGGTGAACCGCCTTAGATCCTGTCCGCGCTTTCGCGGCCACGCCTCGCGCGCAAAGCTCGCCGCCGGTGCCCGCAGCATCCGTTGCGCCAGTTGCCAGGAATCGGCCGAAAGCGCGCTCCCGCTCCCATTCGCGTGCACCCCGCAAAAGAGCCCGTCCGCATATGCGTTGAAGCGCACTTCGCCCGCGCCCAGCGAGTCTCCGCACGTCATGCAGTGGCCAATATCGGGCAGCAGGCCCATCAGCCGCGTCATCCACAACGAGAAATAAGTGAGCGCCATCCACGGTCCAGAGAATTGGGGCCCGGAAGATTGCGGTTGCTCCGTATCCGGTTTCAGGGAGCTTGTCTGCTCCAGCACACTTGCCAGCAGCCGGAACACCGTCTCCTGCGGATCGCGCTCCGGCAGCGCCTCGTCGATCACCTCGGCATAAAAGCTCAGCACCGCCATGCGTGTCTGGTCGACAGGCGCCGAGAGCGGTGAACGCAGAATCTCCAACTGATCCAGCCGAACCAGCTCTTGCCGCGGCCGCTCCGCAAACCACGCTCGCGCCAGCGTCATCGGCTCCAGCGCTCCACCGAACCGCTTCCGGCTCTTCAGTGCCGCCTTCGCCATGCCCTTCAGCCGGCCATAATCGCGTGTAAAGAAGCTCACCAACAGGTCGGCCTCATGCACCGGCCAGGTGCGCAAAACTACCGCTTCCGAGGTGAGCACGCTCATGCTTCTTCATCATCGCACCGCCGCGGCACTGCGGGCACAGACACAAACGCGCATTCCGTCAGGCGGAATGCGCGTTCTCACTGGATACTGCCGCTCGTCGCTTTTCCGCCGTCTACCGGCCGAAATGCGTGGCGTTTTTCTCGGTAAAGTGGGCCCACTTCTCCGGCAGGTCGTCCTGCGCAAAGATGGCCGACACCGGGCATACCGGCACGCAAGCGCCGCAGTCGATGCACTCGACCGGGTCGATGAACAACTGGTCCGATTCGGCGTAACCAGCTTCATCTTTCTTGGGGTGGATGCAATCGACGGGACAGGCGTCCACACAGGCGGTGTCCTTGGTGCCGATACAGGGTTCTGCAATGACGTATGCCATCTCTGCTCTCTCCGGGGATTCCCGCGGCCTCGCGCTTGCGAACCGCTCTGATCTTTACGACGCTGATAGTAGCATACGGCCCCGCGGCCTGACTTCCACTTTGTTCGCCCGCGTTTTGCCATGCGGGAAGCGCCGCCGCCCTCATTCGCGACCGGTTTTCGCTCGTTCCGCCCGCGCCTTTGCAAACTCCTCGGGCGTCGGAATCGGCGCAAGATTGCGTCCTGCAAACATGTCGCCGAAGAGCCCGATCAGCTCTTCGTGGATCAATCCGTTCGACGCCAGAATCTCGTCGCTTTTCAGCTGGAACCGGCTGCCCCCAAAATCTGTCACCCGCCCGCCCGCTTCTTCCACCAGCAGGATTCCGGCCGCCGTATCCCACGGATTCAGATTGAACTCCCAAAACGCATCCATGCGTCCGCAGGCCACGTAAGCCAGGTCGAGCGCCGCCGAGCCCGCCCGCCGCACACCGTGTGACCGCAAGGTGAACTCCTGGTAAAAGTGAATATTGGGGCTGGCATGCCGCTTGCGGCTGGGAAACCCGGTGCCCAGCAGCCCTTCGGCCAGCTCCGCGTTGCGCGAAACCCTCGCCGCCTTCCCATTCAACTGCGTCCCGTGCCCTCGTTCCGCCGTGATCAGCTCGTCCCGCAGCGGATCGTAGATCACACCGGCTACCAGCGTCCCGTCTTCCTCGGCCTTCATTCCCGCCGCGCGATGTTCCAGACCTAACGACACGCAGAACTGCGGAAATCCGTGAGCGAAGTTGGTTGTTCCATCCAGCGGGTCCACGTACCAGCGGAACTTCCCCTCCATTCGTTCACGCGTGCCCTCCTCGCCGTAAACGCCGTGGTCCGGAAAAGCCTCGCCGAGTCGCCTGCGAATCAGCTTCTCCGCTGCTCGGTCGGCCACCGTCACAATGTCCACGTCGCCTTTGTACTCGGTCTCCACGCCCTGCGCGTAGTATTCGCGCAGCAGCGCCCCGGCCTCGCGCGCAATCTCCGCGGCCTTGGGAACAAAAATGAGGCGAGCCGCGACTGCTGTCTCCGCTGTGCCCGTCACAGGCCGGCACCATGAGGTTCGTGTCCGTCCGGTCCCGGTCCGTCCGCGGTCTCATAGCGCGGCACTCGCCGCCGTCCTGCCTCGCTGATGGTGCGGATCTGGTTCTTGTAGATAAATAAATTGGGTTGGCCCTCGCGCGTTAGCCGCAGCATGGAGTCGTCGAAGTACTCAATCCACCCGCGCACCGTCTCGCCGTCGCGCAACTTGATGTTCACAATCACCTGGCGCTCGCTAAGTGAGCGAAGGTAGAGCCCTTCCTGGCCGGTTTCGCCCGGCGGAGGCGTCTTGGAACGGCGGCGTGAAGACAGTGGAGAAGTCATAGTGCCATTTTAGATGCAATTGCACCCAACGGCGTTTGCGCCACCGTTCCTCTGCGGAGATCAATCGGTTTTAGCGAGCTTTCTCAGCCTGCGTCAGTTGCTCTTTGCCTGCGCATCGGCATAGTAGCCCGCTTTGTTGCGCACGTTGAATTCGTCTGCCGCGGCGCGCGGAATCGTCACTACCACCCGATGAAACTCTGCGCCGGGAACCTGATGCTGCGGGTAATATCCAATCAAGTATTGCGTCCTCAGGTCATCGCTCACCTGCGCGAACGCCTTGTCCAGCCCGCCTTCGCCCACATAGAAATGCTTTCCGCCCGTCTGTTCGGCAAGTGTAATCAGCGCGTGTTCGCCGCCCAGATCGCGACCGGCGCTGGCCTCAATTGGCACATCGATCAGCGAATAGATCATCACCTCGTTGCGCAGAGCCGCTTCCACCGCCTGCGCGTATGTCGAAGATTTGGCCGTATCATCCCCGTCCGAGACGAGCACCAGCACCTTGCGCCCATGCCGCTTGCCCAGCCCCTCGGAGCCCAGGCAAATAGCGTCGTACAGCGCCGTCGCCCAATCGGCGCGCAGCTCGCTCAGCCCGTGATCAATCTGCGACAGATTGTTGGTGAACGGCGTCAGCTCGGTTACATCCGTTGCAAACTCGAGCACGCTCATCTCGTCCTGCTGTCGCAGAATGTCGTGAGCGAAATGCCGTGCCGCGCTCGCCTCCTCGTCCAAGTCCTTGCGCACGCTCCCCGAAGTGTCGATGGCCAGAGTCAGATTCAGCGGCACTTCCGACTGCCTTTCAAACAGCGCAATCTGCTGCGCCCGGTTATCCTCAAAGACCGCAAAATCGTCTTTGGTCAAACCGCCTACAATCGCGCCATTCTTATCCGTCACGTTCACAAAAATGTTCACCAGCTTTACGTCAACGTGAAACGTTGCCTCTTGCGCCGTGATCGCCGCAGGCGTCGTTGCAAGCAACGCGTACACGCCGGCAACCGCGCACAGGCCGCGAAGACCCGTTGAGCTAGCCCTCATGCGGCGCCTCCGCGATGCTCAATCCTTCTGGGAACGGATCTCCCGGCGCCCAAACCGCGCCATCGGCAAACGTCTCCTTCTTCCAGATCGGTACGGTTTGTTTTATTTGGTCGATCAGCCAGCGGCATGCCTCAAACGCAGCCGAGCGGTGCGCCGATGCCACCACGATCAGAACACTCGTTTCGCCAATCTCCAGCCGGCCAAGCCGGTGAATCACGGTCACCTGGCGTACGCCGAATCGCTCGCGCGCCTTCTCGCCCAACTCCCGCATCTGCCGGATCGCCATCTCCTCATAGGCCTCGTAGTCCAGGTAGAGCGTCCTGCGTCCTCGCGAATGGTTGCGCACGATCCCGTCAAATACCACCACCGCGCCGTCTTCGCCGCTCTTGGCCGATGCGACAATCCGGTCCGCAGCAATCGCCTCCCGCGTCAGCGCGACAAGAACACTCGGCTCACCGTTGCCCTCGTCCAAAGGATTCGCTGGACGCGCAGTCGTCCCGCCGGAGACCGGCGGCAGCAGTCCCACTTCATCGCCCTCATGCAAAACCTGCGATGCACGAGCGTATTCGGCGTTCACGCCCACCGCAATACCACTGAGAACGTCTTTGGGCGCGCGTTCCGGCAGTTCCGCGCGCAAGTGCTCGAGCAGCGTTCCCACCGTCGCGCCCTCCGGCAACTCCACCGTAGCCGCAGCGGGGCCCAGCCATTCCTTCAATATGCCAAACGGAATCACGCGTACCTGCATGGTAAGAAAAAGCATATCGCCTGCAGGTTAGACGTATCTGCCTGGAATCAGGCGTCGTATGGACCGCGGTCTAGATGGTCTTGTACAGAAAACCGGTCGGCGTGCCCCAGAGATTCCGCGCCCGGTCTTCGTAGAAAATGCTGAACTCGATCCCGGAAAGATCGTAGTCGAACAGCGGCACGCGATCGAAGGCATAGTCGGCCCGAGGCGAATACTCATCGCCTCCGCAGTCGATCATCAGTGCGTCGCCGCTGGACATGCGCTCGGGATGTGTCAGCAACATGCAGCCAATCGCAAAGACGCCCAGGCAGAATTCATTGCCGGCCAGGGCCATCCGCGTCCGGCGCGCGGAAGAGCCGCGATGCAGCATGCCGGCTTGCGCGGCGACCACCAGAATGTCGTTCCCCGGCTGCTGATCGGCCAGAATCGTCTCAGCGAGTCTGCTGCGCTCGGTCTGCCGCAGATACTTCTCCCCAAGGCGCCCGGCAATCCGGTTGGAGAATCTGCGCCTTTTTGCCAGAACCTCCAGCACCAACTCGACGGCCTCGTTGTATGTCGGAGCCAGCGCCTGCCAACGCGGGATCGCAAACCAACCTTCAGGTTCATCGGGCAACGGCAGCCGCCCCAGCTTTTCCTGGCAATTGGCCAAAGCAGGAAACAGCTTTCTCAGCTCTGTTACCTGCGCCTCCACTGGCCGCAGACGGTAGGTCGGTGGATACTCCCGGTTCGACGCGACTTCCTCGTCTTCAAACTTATGGCTCACCGTGTGGCTGCGGATGATTTCGAATACCGCCGCGCTGACCTCGGCTTTAAGCTTGCCGCTGTCTTCAAGAACAGCCTGCGTGCTTTGCCGGTCGAGTTGCTCGATGGCCTCGCTGTAAGCAGTCCGCACAGCCTCGCCAAGGCATTCCTGCAGCTCATTGTTTTGCTGCTCGGTCGTGTTTCCCGATAGGTGCAGTGGAACGATCGTGTGAGTGGTCGCCATCGTCGAGCTCTTTGAGCGGTTTCACAATGCCGGCGCCCTGTCCCTACTCCGCGCGAAGGAGCACCCGGGAAGGGAAAGGCCACTTTGATTCCGTGGCTTCCCGCTACGGCGATTGTGGGAACCTCAGTGTGCAGACGCACTAGGTTCCACGGCATACATCGGCAGATCTGTCGCTTCCCCAGACGGAATCAGATTTGTGGCACCGTGGCTTGTGCCAACCTGGAACCAGCCATCTTTCGAAATCAAGCGCGCGGCCCAAAAAGGACAAGCTCCGTGTTTCTTCACCCAGAAAAAAGGCCGGCAACTTCGCCGGCCTGTTCGCGAAGAACGAGCAAAGCTTACGCCGCTGCACTCGCTGCCAGGATTGCCGGGGCACGTTGCAGCTGCGGCCGCGCTGCCAGCAGCGGCAAAGCCACCGCCAACACGTCCTCGATCTCGCGCGCGTAGTGCACCGTCACGCCTTCCATCATCTCCGGCGTCAGGTCCTCTTCGACGTTCTGGCGGTTCTCTGCCGGCAGAATGATGTTCTCCACTCCGGCCCGGCGCGCCGCCAGGAACTTTTCCTTGATCCCGCCCACCGGCAGCACGTTCCCGCTCAGCGTGATCTCCCCGGTCATGGCCGTCAATGGCCGTACCGGCGTATCGGTGAGCAGTGATGCCAGCACCGTGGCCATCGTCACGCCTGCCGACGGCCCGTCTTTGGGAATCGCTCCCGCCGGCACGTGGATGTGGATGTCCATCTCCTTGGTAAAGTCCTCGGCCAGTCCCAGCCGGGTCGCGTTGGAGCGTACCCAGGTCAGCGCGGCCTGCATCGACTCCTGCATCACCTCGCCGATCTGCCCGGTCATCGTAAAGCTGCCTTTGCCCTTCATCTTGTTGGCCTCGATGAACAGGATGTCGCCGCCGGCCGGCGTCCACGCCAGGCCCACGGCCACTCCGGGCCGTTTCACTCGCTCCGCCACCTCGGTCTCGACACGCACCTGAATGCCGCCAAGAAAGTCTTTGAGGGTTTCCTTGGTCACCACGAGCTTCTCGGTTTGCCCCTCCACCACGCGCCGCGCCTGCTTTCTGCACACTGTCCCGATCGTCTGCTCCAGCTTGCGCACGCCTGCCTCCCGCGTGTAGTGGCGGATGATGGCCCGCACCGCTTCCTCGGGAATCTCGATCTGCTCCGGCGTGATTCCGTTCTCCTTGATCTGTCGCGGAATCAGGTACCGGTTTGCAATGTGCACCTTCTCTTCTTCGCTGTAACCCTGCAGCGGGATGATCTCCATGCGATCGATCAGCGGCGGAGGCACCGTGTCCAGCATGTTCGCCGTGCAGATGAACAGCACCTTCGACAGATCGAACGGCACGTCCAGGTAATTGTCGCGGAACGTGTTGTTCTGCTCCGGATCGAGCGTCTCCAGCAGCGCCGAAGACGGATCGCCACGGAAGTCCCGGCCCAGCTTGTCCACCTCATCCAGCATGATCACGGGATCGTTCGTCTCGGCGCGCCGGATGCTCTGAATAATCTGACCGGGCAGGGCTCCGATGTACGTTCTTCGGTGGCCGCGAATCTCCGCCTCGTCGTGCATGCCGCCCAGCGAGACGCGCTGGAACTTACGCCCCAGGGCGCGCGCAATCGACCTGCCCAGGCTGGTTTTACCCACTCCCGGCGGCCCGACAAAGCACAAAATCGGCCCCTTCATGTTCGGCTTCAATTCCAGAACGCTCAGGTAGTCCAGCACCCGGTCCTTCACCTTCCTGAGTTCGTAATGGTCCTCGTCCAGAATTTGCTTGGCCACATTGATGTCGATCTTCGATCCCGAGCTCTTGGCCCACGGCAGCACTGCCAGCCACTCGATGTAATTCCGCGTGAGCGAATAGTCCGCTGCCATCGGCGACATCCGCTGCAGGCGCGCAAGCTCCTTCAAAGCTTCCTTCTTCACATCCTCGGGCATGCCCGCGGCTTCAATCTTCTGCCGCAGCTCTTCGGTATCGCGCTGTCCCTCATCCTGCTCGCCCAACTCCTTCTGGATGGCCTTTAACTGCTCGCGCAGGTAGTAGTCGCGCTGTGACTGCTGCACCTGGTCCTGCACTTCGGTCTGGATCTTGGTGCGCAATTGCTGCACCTCGATCTCCTTGGCCAGCAGCTTGTTCAACTGCTCCAGCCGATCGGCGATGCCCGGCGTCTCCAGCAACTGCTGCTTGTCGTCCGTGGTCAGGAAGGGCAGCGACGAGGCTACGAAATCGACCAGCCTGGCCGGTTCTTCGATGTTCGCCGCTATCGTCCTCAATTCGTCCGAAAGAGTCGGCGACTCCGAAACGATCTGCTGGAACTGGCCCACCACGTTGCGCACCAGCGCCTCAAACTCAGGCGAAGCCGCCTGCTCGGCGTCTTCCAGCGTCTCCACCTCGGCCACCATAAACGGCTCCGACTGCACAAACCTCACGAGCCGAACCCGGCTTACGCCCTCGGTGAACACAAACCGGCTCTGGTTGGGCATGCGCACAACCTTATGCACCGTGGCCAGCGTTCCCACCGTGTGCAGGTCAGCCGGCTTGGGCGCGTCCAGGCGCGGGTCCAATTGCGCCGCAACCACAATCGCCCGCTCTTCCCCCAAGGCCTCGATCAGTTGGATTGAACTCTCCCGGCCGACCGTCAAAGGCAGCACAGCATGGGGAAACAGCACCGTGTCCCGTACCGGCAACACAGCAATCCTCCGGGCTCCCGGAGCCTTTTGGAATGTCTCTTCATTTACTGGAGTTGTTGGCTGTTTTGGCATTGAGTGTCCTCATATCAAGTTTCCTTCATTAGATAGCTCAAAACCGGTAAAAGTTGCAACATCCGCCTCTCAACCATCTCCTTGGACCACATGGACTTCGTTCTACGTTCCAGCTCCCGTGCGGGTTCCACCCGGCTCAAAATCATCCCTAAAGGATTCTGCCAATCACTGGTGAGCATGCGTCCAAGCACCCAGCCCTAAAGACCTCTGGCTCTGATTTCTCTAGGGTTACTTTCAACTTGGCCGGACTGCGCACAGCCGTTCGCGGGGTCTATCGGCGAAATAAGCCGGAATGTGAGGGGAACCGGCCCTCGCCCTGCAAATGGCGCCGGCGCGCCACGGATTCCTCCCGGCCGCCTCTATTTTCCTTCCCGCTTGATGGCCGACTCGATCTGGGTCCAGACCTCGTCCGGGGGTTCCACGCTCGGAAAGAGCTGGCGGGCCGCCTCGGCGATCGTCTCCAGATCGGCCAGCAGAGCGCGGCATCGATCGCAACCCTGGACATGAGGATGCGCGGACGCGTCCTCTCCAGACCCGATCAACTCGGGCAGTTGGGCCTGGAACTCCTCGCAGCTCATTTTGCGCGGATCGCCCGTCATGTCCTTTCCTCCGGGCGCTCTTGCGCGCGCAGCGCGTCGCGCAGCTTCAGTCGCGCCTTGTGCAATTGCGACTTGCTGTTGCCGATCGAGCAGTCCAGCATCGAAGCAATCTCGCCATGCTCAAAGCCCTCTACATCGTGAAGGATAAAGATCAGCCGGTAGCCTGCCGGCAGCTCCGCAACCGCGTGCTCCAGTGCCAGGCGATCGATCGTTCCGCTCAGCGTCAAATCGGGAGCGCCAAAGCTCCGGCTCGGCCCCTCCTCCGGCGTCGGCTCCATGGCTTCGTCCAGCGAGATCAACGAAAGTCCCTTCTTCCGCAACTGCATCAACACCACATTAACGGCCAACCGGTGCAGCCACGTTGAAAAAGCCGAGTCTCCGCGGAAAGTAGCGATCTTCCGGTGCAGTTGGAGAAACGCCTCTTGCGTCAGGTCTTCGGCTTCCGCGACATTGCCCACCATGCGCAGGCACAGGGAGTAGATCCGCCGCTTATGCAGCCCATATAGCTGCGCAAAGGCCTGATGATCGCCTGCCTGCGCGAGCGCTAAAACGTCGGCCTCGACCGCATTGGCCGAACCCGGAGCTGTGTTTGCTCGCTCCGTGCCGCCATTTGGCCGGATGCCGGGGCGCGCTTGCGCGGAGGATGAAGAATTGGGCATGCCCGTCCTTCAGAACAATTCTCGGATCGAATCCGTGCGCGACGGCAAAAGCTCACGATGGCCGATCCAAAATGATGTAATTGCGGCTTCCCATCTCGTGTGAGAATTCCGCGACGATTGCGTGCTCTCCCGCCGCAACCGGCGTCATGAATCGGGGTTCCTAACGAAAGGCGTCCCTCTTTGTCGCCGGGATCCACCTGCTCTGTTCGAAGCGATACGGAGAACACTTTCTATGGTTTTGACGCAGCTTCCTTCCTCGTTAGTATAAAGTTAGGCAGCTTGGGTTGGCTGAGCTCGAATAAAAACAGGGAAGTTGATGCCATTCGAGAGGGCGTTCCATCGAGAACAAATATTGGCCCGCTTCCGTTTCCCAATGGGATGCCGTGGTTTCGCTGCACTTTTCAAGATATGGTCTTGCGCACAATGCCGGCAGCACGATACGGCGCTTCCCCGGCTCCCCGGCGACAGCGTCCCATTTACCGGCGTTCATACTCTATGAAAGAGCTTGACGGACGTTGCTTCCTCAAGGCGCATCGCCCGGCTTTCTTCGCGTCAATTCTGTTTTGCGCAGCGACCGTGCCGATCTCGGCCTGGTGCCAGGAGCCGGCATCCAACGCCGCAACAACCTCCTCAGCCACAGCCGTTCCGCTTGAATCGGCGACTCCAGAATCGGCGTCAGTCCCAGCAGGCGACACCATTCTCCAATGGGAAGGCTTGCCGGTACTGCATATCTCCTACGAGGGTGTCTCGGCCGACCGCCTTGCCCCTCTTCCCGGCCATCTAGCTCAGGCCGAAGGTGCCCCACTCTCTGCCGAAAACCTCAAACGGAGCCTCCGTCAGCTCTACGCCTCAGGACTCTATGACGCTGTCGAGGTCGAGGGTACGCGCCAGGCAGACGGGGTGTCGCTGGTCTTCCTCGGAACTCCACGCATATTTATCGGAACCGTCAGCGTCGACGGAGCATCCGGGGCGACGATGAACACGCTTCTCCAGCGTGCCGCTCAGCTCGAAGCCGGAACGCGCCTCACCCAGGAACAAATGCTTCGCGCCGTCAGCCAGATGCGCTCCACTCTCGAAGAGAACGGCTATCGCGGATCGTCCGTCACGCAGACCGTGACACCTCACCCCGAACAGCAACTTGCCGATGTTGCGTTTCGCGTGGTTTCGGGACCGAGAGCTCACATTGGGAAGATCACCGTCACGGGCGACTCCGGCATGAGCCTTGAGGCCTTTCGCCGCCATGCCGGTCTTCGCACCGGAGCGCATGTCGATCGCGATACCGTCAATCACGCGCTCGATGGAGTGCTCCGGCAATATCAGAGGCAGGGTCGGCTTGAGGCCGATGTCAAGCTCGAATCCGCGCAATACAATGCCACCACCAAATCAATCGACTATCATTTCACCGCCAATCGCGGCCCCGTCGTCAAAGTCGAAGTCCAGGGCGCCGCAGTCGACTCGGAGCGAGTTAAGCGGCTCGTCCCCATCTTTGAAGAAGGCAGCGTCGACGAGGACCTGCTCAACGAAGGCAACCGCCGCTTGCGCGACTACTTTCAGCGTCTTGGCTACTTCGATGTCAAGGTAGATCACCAATCCCAATCGCCGGACAGCGATCAGGTCAACATCCTCTATACCGTCCAACTCGGCCCCCGCCGCCGCGTGGAGAAAGTCTCCGTCGCCGGGAATCATTACTTCGATTCAGCGACGCTTATGGATCTCCTGAGCGTTCATCCTGCCGGCGTTCTCGACCATCATGGAATCTATAGTCAGGCGCTGGTCTCGAATGACGTCAGCGCGCTCGAAGCGGTTTATAAGAACAATGGTTTCTACCAGGTGAAAGTTACGCCTGAAACCAGCACTCCTGAGACGGTCGAGGCCGACAATCCGCCTCCCGCCGCTGCAGCCGGAGCGCACGTTGATATCACCGGAACCGCACCGCTCGTGGTCGTTTACCAGATTGCCGAAGGCCCGCAACTGCGCGTGGGCGCGTTGACGATCGATGGCAACATCCACATCGCAACTGCCAAGCTCACCGCGCTTCTCAACACCTCGCCGGGTCAACCGCTTTCACCGAGCAGCCTGGCTGGAGACCACGATGCGATCGTCACCGATTACTATAGCCAGGGCTTCGATCAGGCTGCAGTCACAATCACCCAGCAGCCCGAGCCCTCCGATTCCGCAAAGGTCGACGTCGTCTTCCACGTGGATGAGGGCGAGCAGATCTTCGTTCGCAACGTGCTCCTGACTGGCCTCGAATACACCCGCCCGCAGACCGTGGCGCGCGCCATCACTCTCCACGCCGGTGATCCGCTCAACCGAACGGCGCTCTCCGATACGCAACGCAATCTCTATAACTTCGCCCTCTTCAATGAAGCGAATGCGGCTATCGAAAACCCCGACGGGGACGCGCCGCAAAAAACAGTCTTGCTGCAAGTCGTCGAGGCGCGGCGCTGGACGTTCACTTACGGCTTCGGCTTCGAGGCGCAAACCGGCCAGCCGCAAAACAACTGCGCCGGCGCAACAGCCGGGGGCGTTCCCTGCAATCCGAACGGGAAGACCGGGGTAAGTCCGCGCGTACTCGCCGACCTGACGCGCAACGGCCTCTTTGGCCGCGAGCAATCGATTTCTCTGCGCGGCACCTACGGTTTGCTTGAGCAAAGCATCGGCCTCCAATACCAGGTTCCGCACCTTGAAGGCAATCCAAACTTCGGCTTCACCTTTTCAGGCGGTTACGCCAACAGCCTGGATGTTTCAACCTACGTCGCTTCCCGGCTCGAAGGCGCATTCCGCGGAACCCAAAACTTTAATCGCCCCGGTTCGTGGCTTTCCCGCGCCAACACTTTCATTTACGAAATCGATTTCCGCCGCGTAAAAGTGTCCGCCAGCAGCTTGCAGGTCTTTCCCGGAGAAATCTCCCTGCTGTCGACGGCAACCCGCGTCGGGGGCCCGGCATTCACATGGATTCGCGACACCCGCGACGTCCCCATGGATGCTCGACGCGGCACCTACACGAGCTTTCAGGAATTCCTCTCTGACCGCTTCTTTGGCGCCGAAGCCGAGTTCAATCGCATTGACACCTCCAATTCCAGCTACTACAGCTTCGACAAAGGCCGCTTTGTGGTGGCTCGCAACACGCGCTATGGCCAGCTTCGCGCCTTCGGCAGTGGCTCCAATGGAATCATTCCGCTCCCCGAACGCTTCTACGCCGGCGGCGCCGTTTCCCTGCGCGGGTTTTCCCAGAACGCCGCCGGGCCGCGCGATCCCGAGACCGGCTTCCAGATCGGCGGGGCTGGGACGCTCACCAACAGCACTGAATTGCGCCTCCCACCGCCCACGCTGCCCTTGGTGGGCAACACGATCAGCTTCGTCATCTTTCACGATATGGGCAATGTCTTTACCAACGCCGGCGATGCCTGGGCCAGCTTCCTGCGCGTTCGCCAGCCGGACAGCGCCGCTTGCAGGAATGCCGTCGTGACAAACCCGAGTGGCTATCCCACGGGCTACGCTCCCACCGCCTCCGACCCTTACACCTCCACAGGCCAGCAGGGTCCGTGCAGCTTTAATGACTTCTCTCACGCGTTGGGCCTGGGCTTGCGCTATCACACGCCCGTCGGCCCCATTCGCTTCGACGTAAGCTATAACCTGAATCCGCCTATCTATCCGGTGAATATCAACTACTCCATCCCTACAGCTCCAGGCAGCCCCATCCCCGGCTTCGCTTCCGATCCTTACCTCGGCCAGGCACCGCACATCAACTTCTTCTTCAGCCTTGGGCAGGCCTTCTGATGAGCCAATGCAGTTCAGTCACGATCGCACTCCGTCGCCCCTGCATATGGCTTCTGGCCGCGTGTCTCATGGCGGCCGGAGCTGCTTCGTGCCCGGCCCAGTTGGACCAGTCCCCTTCTCCCGTTGTCCTCGACCGCGTCGTCGCCGTGGTCAACAAGCACGCCATCCTTGCCAGTGACATCGACGACGAAATCCGCCTCTCGGTTCTCGATCCAAATCTCGTTGGTCAGGACGCGCTCTCACCGCAGCGGGCGCTCGAGCAACTCATCAGCCGCGCTCTCATCGAGCAACAGATTCGCCAGGAAGACATGCAGGCTATCGAGCCCTCGCAGGATGCAGTCGACGCTCGCCTCGACCAGATTCGCAAGCAGCTCCCTGCCTGCGTCCGTCAAGACTGCGCGACCGATGCCGGATGGAAGGCATTTCTCACTGTCCACGGCCTCACGGCGGAACGCGTAGAATCCTATTTCCGCTACCGGCTCGAGATTTTGAGCTTCATCGAGCAACGTTTCCGCCAGGGAATCCAAATTTCTCCCCAACAGATCGATAGTTACTATCACGACGTTCTGCTTCCGCAATACTCCCCCGGCGAAGCTGTTCCACCACTGGATCAGGTTGCCCCGCGTATTCAGGAAATTCTGCTCGAGCAGCAAGTCAATGTGCTCTTCGACGCCTGGCTCACCAATCTGCGAGGACAGGGCGACGTCGAAGTCCTCGATCCATCTCTGGAGCCCCCTGCGACCGGGGGCGCGAGTGCGGGCGCAAGCCCAGTTGTGAGTGGAGGTGCGGCTCCATGAGCGATCGCGAGCCCACGTCCATCTCTTCTGATCAACATGTCCCGCCGGAAATTCCCGCGCGCGGTCCGCGTTCCCGTCTGCGCCGTTTTTTCCTCCGCCACCTTCCGCTGAGCCTCGCGGCCGCGGCGGTTTTGCTCATCCTCGTGGCAGTTGCCGTCTATTTCGTCGCCAGCTCTGCCGCATTCGAGAATCTCGTTCGCAAGCGTCTCATCGCCGAGATTGAATCGGCTACCGGCGGCCGCACAGAGATCGGATCTTTTCACTGGCGTCTCCTCCATCTCGAGGCTGAAGCCGATGGCGTCGTCATTCATGGCACGGAAGATCCCAACGAAGGGCCCTACGCCGAGATTGATCGCCTTCGCGCCCAGGTCAGCATCTTCGGCCTCCTCTCTCCTCGTGTTTCCTTGCGCGATCTCGAGATTGTCCGGCCTCAACTGCACCTCATCGTCTATCGCGACGGCTCAACCAACCAGCCGCGCCCGCGCCGGCCCGAAAAACCCGGCAAGTCGGCGATTGACACGCTCTTCGATCTCAAGGCGAACCATATCGCGGTCGAGCAGGGAATGTTGAATTTGGACGATCGCGCTGCATCCTTCGATTCCCAAAATCGCTACTTGCCTCTCGACTTCAAAGCCGATGACGTTTCCCTTCAAATGACCTACATGCCGGGGTCATTCGCCACTCCCGAGCGCTATCGCATCCAGGGCGCCGCCACCGATCTCGTGCTCACCCGCAGTATTCCGCGTAAACCAACGCCGCCTGTCCATGGAAAGGTGCAACTTGACTTGGACCTCGAACGCAATCGCGTCTCCTTGCGTGGCCTTCGGCTCACTGCCATCAGTCGCGGAACAGAAGATCGCACGCTCTATGTTTCCGGAGCGCTGGACGATTTCACTCACCCGCGCTGGCAGGCCAAGCTTGCAGGCGATCTCGACATGCGGCTCCTCGATCCCATTACTGGCTATCCGGACGCGCCCGAGGGCATCGCCCACCTCGATCTGACCGCCAACGGCATTGCGCCCGCATTTCACATCGCCGGCAGTGTGCACGTGGATGGAGGCTCCTACCTCGGCGCGGGCATTCATGCCGTCGGCGTCACCGCCGATGCGCGCATCGATGCCGATTCAGGAAAGCTGCTCATTACGCAGATCGTCGCCCGCCTGCGCCAGGGCGGCCAAGTCGAAGGCACGGTCGCGCTTCAGCCTTGGCTTTCCGGCGCCGGCGTTGTGCCCGCGCAAGTCACCGCTGCCACCACCGCTCCTGGTTCTGAGGAATCGCGAGCCGCCCGCAACGTGCTCGTCCGGGCCGCAGTCGGCTCGATCCCGATGAACGGCAAAGTCACCGCCAATTTCACGGGCGTTTCTCTCGACACGATTCTCGATATCGTCTGCGCGCCCGAGTGCCATCGCCTGGGTTTTGCCGCAAGCGTAAATGGCCCGGCCACAGCAACCTGGTCGAAAGGCGATGACCGCAGCGTCTCTGTCACCGCCTCTCTCGACCTGAGTCCTTCCGCGCAAACTCCGGCTGGCGAAGCGCCTACCAGCGGCGTCATCGATGCCACCTATACGCAAAGCAATGGCGGCGTGGATCTTCGCAAGCTCGAGTTGCACATGCCTGCCAGCGATTTGGAAGTGCGAGGCGCGCTCGGCGCTTACCCGGTCAGCAGTTCTTCGACTCTCAACGTCGACTTCCGCTCCCACGATTTATCGGAGTTCGATGGCGTGCTGCTCTCGCTCGGCCTCAATCGCAATGGCAAAACCGGATCTTCGGCTTTGCCTGTGTCTCTCTCCGGCCAGGCTGATTTTCATGGAACATGGACCGGCTCCTTGATCAAACCGCATCTTGCGGGCATGCTCAAAGCCACGCAGCTGGCCATTGAGATGCCGTCAGTGGCCGGCAATTCCGGCCAGCCGCGGTGGGTTCATTTGGATTCAGCCGATGTTGAAGGCAGCTATTCGCCCAGTCAGATCGCCATTGAACACGCGCTGTTGCTTCGCGGCAATTCCAGGCTCGTCCTGAGTGGAACACTCGATGCCTCACCGGGCGCCTTGCCCCCAACGACGGCCCCTCGTCGCTTCCACGGCAGCTCGGAACCAACCTACAGCGACGACTCCGTCCTCCACGCGCATGTTGCCGCCAGCAATCTCGACGTCGCTGATGTTCAGCCTTTTCTTGTTGACGGCCCCCGGAGCTTGCCGATCACCGGCACATTCAATGCGCAGATCGAGGCAACCGGACCGCTCCGCGATCTGGCAGCCTCCGGCTCGTTGCAGATGGATCGCGGCACCGTCTGCGGGGAACCCGTTGCGCGAGTCCGAATGGAAGGTGCGTTCGCCAATCATGTGCTCAAAGTTTCCTCGGCGCACGCCAGCGACGCGGGCGGCGACCTCTCGGCCTCGGGAAGCTACGACTTCAATGCCAAAACCTTCGCACTGGATGGGCATGCCGGCGGAATCGAAATCGCCCAGATCGGCTGGGTTGGCCGCCACAATCTTGAAGTTGCCGGCAAGCTCTCGCTCTCCGTCTCCGGCTCCGGCTCGCTTGACGATCCGCGCATGAATATCCAAGCCACAGCCGACTCCCTCACGTTGGGTGGACAACAATTCGGCGTCCTCGAAGTTTCCGCGCACACCGTCAGTCACAACCTGGTTTACACCGCAACTACCGAGTTGCAGGGCGCCGATCTCAACCTCGAAGGCCAGACGGCAATGAAGTCCGGCTACGCAACCAAGGCCCGCCTCGAGTTCTCCCGCTTCAACATTGGCGCTCTCTTCCGCATGGCTCACTTTGATGCTTTCAGCGCTGACTCCGCGCTCGCCGGAACGGTCTCGATCGATGGTCCGCTCTCTGATCCCAAGCAGCTTCGCGGCGATGCCAACCTTCGCCAGTTGGCGGTCACCATCGCCGGTGTGCCCCTGCAGAGTGAAGGAGACGCGCACGCAACGCTCGTCGGCGGCACGATTCATCTCGATCCTCTCCATGTCACCGGCGAAAACACAGATCTCCGTGCGCAGGGGAGCCTTTCGCTTGAAAGCGCGCAGCAGCTCGATCTAGCCGCCAGCGGCTCCATAAACCTGAAGCTCGCCGAGACCCTCGATCCCGATCTCACTTCGAGCGGCGTCACCACCTTCCAGGTTGAAGCGCACGGCCCGCTTCAGCATCCCGCCTTGCAGGGCCGCGTTGATTTTCAGAACGGCGCGCTCTCGCTTGAAGATCTACCGAACGGCCTCAGCCAGTTGCACGGCACACTCGAGTTCAATCAGAACCGCCTTGAAGTCAAGTCGCTCACCGCCATGACCGGCGGCGGCCAGCTCTCGCTCGGCGGGTACCTCGCCTATCAGCACGGAATCTTTGCCGACCTCACGGTCACCGGCAAAGGCGTTCATATTCGCTACCCTGAAGGCGTCAGTTCGCTTGCCGATCTCACGCTGCAACTTCAGGGCCCGCAGAATAACCTCCTCCTCGGCGGCGATGTCCTCATCACGCGTTTCGCCGTCAGCCCCGACCTCGACCTGGCAGCGCTCGCGGTCGCCGCCAACACCTCTGTCCAAACGGTCGCGCCGCCCAATGCGCCCTCAAACCACGTGCGTCTCGACGTGCATATTGCCTCCTCGCCGCAGTTGAACTTCCAGAACGCCTTTGCCAAGCTGGCCGGCGACGTGAATCTCCGCCTCCGCGGCACACTGGCCTCGCCTTCGCTCCTCGGCGCAGTCTCCATCACCGAGGGCAGCGCGCTCATCGCCGGAACCCGCTACGATCTCGAGCGCGGCGACATTACCTTCACCAACCCCGTCCGCATCGAGCCGGTCATCGATCTCAGCGCCACGGCTCATGTCGAGGACTACGACATCTCCCTCGGCCTGCACGGATCTCCGCAGAAGCTCAGCGTCTCCTACCGCAGCGACCCTCCGCTCCCCGAGGCAGACGTCGTCGCCTTGCTTGCGCTCGGCCATACCGCCAACCAGCAGCGCCTCTACACCCAGCAGCAGGAGCAGGCCATCAGCAATCCCACCACCGATGCGCTGCTCGGCGGCGCCCTCAACGCCACTGTCTCCAGCCGCATCCAAAAGCTATTCGGCGCCGGCTCCGTAAAAGTCGACCCCAACTACCTCGGCGCCTTTGGCAATTCCACCTCCCGCATCACTGTCGTCGAGCAGCTTGGCCGCACCGTTACCCTCACCTACGCCACTGACGTCAACACCACCAGTCAGCAGTTGCTTCAGGCTGAAGTGGCCATCAATCGCCATATCTCCCTCGTCGTCGCTCGCGACGAGTCCGGCGTCTTCTCCATGGTCGTCAAGGCCACTCGCCGCTACCGCTAACCCTCTTGCCCACCGATTTCCAGCCTCATTCACGCAACCAATCGCACCCCAACTGTGTCTAATCAGTCCGGTAGGCTCGTCGGCCACTTGATCGATCGTCGGGGAGCTGCCGCCAGGATCCAAGAATCCTGATGATGGAGGATCTTCCCATGTCAAGAACCATCAATCGCCGCTACTCTCTTCTCTTTGCCGCGGCTCTTTTCGCTGCGGCTCTCGTCGTTCCCCAGTTTTCGCACGCCGCTGACGCGCAGGATGTAGCCGCCGCTGTGCGATCCAAGCTGAATAAATCGCAATTCAAGGACGTTCAGGTCAATGTAGACGCGAACAACGTTGCCACCCTGTCCGGCACGGTCAGCGACTACGAGAACAAGGCCGACGCCGACAAGATCGTTCACAAGGTGAAGGGCGTCTCCGCGGTGCGCAACGATATCCAGGTCGCCGGACCCGACGTCCCAGACGACCAATTAAAGAAAACCCTTCTCGATAAGCTCACTTACGTCAGCATGGGTTATGGCAGCACGTTCGACGCCATTACCCTCGATGTCCAGAATGGCGTCGTCACGCTGGGCGGTCATTCTCACGATTACCCCAACCGAGACTCTGCTCTGGCTGTCGTGTCCACCACGCCCGGCGTCAAGGATGTCGTTGACAATATTGAAGTCGATCCCGTATCGCAGATGGATTGGGGCATCCGCCTCGCCGTTGCGCGCGCCATCTACGGCTTCCCGACGCTGAACAAGTACGCCATCGATCCCGCTCAGCCCATCCGCATCTCCGTGCAGAACGGAAATGTCGAGCTCTACGGCGTGGTCGACTCGGAAGCCGACAAGAACGTCGCTTACATGCGCGCTAACTCGGTCCCCGGAGTCTTCACCGTCAAGAACTACCTCCAGGTTGCCGGCCAGCCCGCTGAAAAACAGCCGTAAGCCTCAGCTCCCCGCACAACCCTCCCGGCCCCGGGCGCGCACTTGCAGCCCGGGGCCACTGCATTCACCCCAGGAAACGTATAAGCTGGTGGGTACCTTTTCGACCGCCACCGCGGGACGACAAGATTCTTGTGCGCGTGAGGAAATATCGATGCAGCCGGAGCTGCAGCCCGCAGTCGAAGAAACGCCGACGGCCGCCGCCGCTGGCGACGCGCCGCGAACGCGCGAATCTGTGCCCCACCCCCCGCCCCACCACGACCGAGACTTCGACTGGGTCTTCATCGGTCCGCACGGTCTGCGCGCCGGCTGGTCCATCCTTCTCTTCGCCGGACTCTATTACCTATTCCGTGAGGTCCTCGGAACTCTCTTCTTCGCGGCCGGCCTCATTCACGACACGCCCGTCGAATCCGCGGGCGCTGTTTTGATCGCGGAGTTGGTCCCGTTTCTTGCCCTCATCGCCGCTGCGCTCATCATGGTTCTCATTGAGGACCGGCGAATCCTCAGCTACAACCTTGCCGGCACGCGCCGCGTCCGCCATTTCATCTCTGGCCTTGCCGCCGGCTTCGCCGCGCTCTCCTTGCTCGTCGCTGCTTTGGCCTGGGGCGGCTGGTTGAATCTCGGTCCCGCGTCGCTTCCCGTCGCGCAAGCCGCGGGCATTGGCCTTCTCTGGGCCGCCGCGTTCCTCCTCGTCGGCGTGGTTGAAGAAGGCCTCTTTCGCTGTTACGGGCTCTCCACGCTCACCCGCGGCATCAACTTCTGGTGGGCCCTCGCTGCACAAATCGCCATCTGTTTCTACCTTGCTCTTAACGGCGGCGGCAACGGCGCCTGGGGAGTCTACCTCGCCGCCGCGATCGGCCTCTTTCCCTGCCTCATACTCAACCAAAAGTCCGCCCCACGCAGTGGATTCTGGCAGGCTGCATGGGTTACCTCCACGTTTTTCGGCTTTTATCACACCTCAAACAGCGGCGAAAACTGGATCGGAATCTTCGCCGCCTCCTTCATGGGTTTTGCTTTTTGCCTGAGCGTTCGCCTCACCGGCTCGGCCTGGTGGGCCATTGGTTGCCACGCCGCATGGGACTGGGCTGAAACCTTTTTCTACGGCGCCGCCGACAGCGGCCTCCAGGGACAGGGCCACTTCCTCTCCGCCAGCCCCGTCGGAAACCCGCTCTGGAGCGGAGGCGCCGATGGCCCCGAAGGCAGCCTGCTCGTCCTCAGCGTTATTCTGCTGCTTCTCCTGTTTCTGCTTGCCGTCTACGCCCGCAACGCCCCAGCGCCCGCCGCGCAGCCGGCGGATTGAACCGGCCGACCCTCTCGCCGGGAGACCGTTTACTCATTCCCCGTGAGCGCCTTCGGCGCGTCGTATTCTGAATCTGCCCAATGTCCGACTCACCTCCAACAAGTGCCTTGTCATCGCCGCCTGCGCCAATCCAATCGCGCCGCAAACGCCGCTGGCCGCTGATCCTTCTCTGGGCCTGCGTCGGCCTCTTCGTCGTGCTTCTCTTTGCTCCTCTGGCCGGAGTGCTCTGGCTTCGCTCCGCTGCCAAAGCAGCGCTGCCCCAGCTCGACGGTGACGTGCATCTCGCCGGCCTCTCCGCGCCTGTCACCGTTCGCCGCGACGCCCACGGCGTGCCTCACATCGACGCCGCCACGCAAGACGACCTCTTCGTCGCCCAGGGTTACGTCACCGCGCAGGATCGCCTTTGGCAAATGGACACTTCGCGCCGCAACTCCAACGGCGAGCTCGCTGAAATCATGGGCCCCGCGCTCGTTCAGCACGACAAAACGCAGCGCGTCCTCCAGATTCGCCTCACAGCCGAGCGTTTTTACAGCAATTTATCCTCCGACGACCGTCGACGCCTCGACGACTACGCCCGCGGCGTCAATCTCTTCATCGCGCAGTCGGAGCAATCAAATTCCCTTCCCGTCGAATTCCGTCTGCTCCATTACCGCCCGCAACCCTGGAGCGGCGTGGACTCCATCAGCGTCTGCCTCTCGATGGTCCAGACCCTCGACACGCATATCGCCACCAAGCTCTCGCGCGCCCGCGTGGCCGCCAAGCTCTCGAACCCCGCGCTTGAAGCCGATCTCTACCCCGTCGGCTCCTGGCGCGATCGTCCGCCCACCGGCATCCGCGTAGACCTTACCCAGCCGCAGCCGTTGCCCCCGCCAACAAGAGACGACGACGATGATGACGAAAACACGGAGTCCCGCACCATGCCTCGCGTCCCGATTGCCTCTCCTGTCGGCACGCGCGCGCTGATGGCGCTCCTCGGCCAGCCCAACTGCGCCGGATGCGCATCAGGATCGAACAACTGGGTCATCGCCGGCTCGCACACAGCCAGCGGAAAGCCGCTCCTGTCGAACGACATGCACCTCACTCTCCGCGAGCCTGACACCTGGTACATGGCCGACCTCCGCGCGCCCGGCTTTCACGCGGCCGGGGTCACCCTCCCCGGAATGCCGCTGGTCATCGCCGGCCATAACGAGCATGTCGCCTGGGGATTTACCGCGCTCTACGGCGATGTGCAGGATCTCTACATCGAAAAACTCGACGGCAAAGGCAATTACGAGGGCCTCGACGCCGCGTGGCATCCGCTCGCCCTCGATCGCGAAGTCATCCACGTTCGCGGAGGCAAGGATGTTGCCCTCATCGTCCAATCCACCGCGCATGGCCCTCTGCTGAATCCCCTTCTCGCCGCAAACGATCCGCCAACCGCTCTCAAGTGGACCCTCTACGATCCAGCTCTGAACACGCTTCCGCTCTACGAAATGAACGTTGCCTTTAACTGGACCGAGTTCTCCGCCGCTCTCGCCCAGTGGTGCTGGCCCACGCAGAATCTCGTCTACGCCGACGATCAGGGCCACGTCGCTTACCGCACCATCGGACAAATCCCCATCCGTCCCGCCGGAATTTCAGACGGCCCCATTCGAGACAACACGCATGAGTGGCAGGGCTATATTCCCTTCGACCAAATGCCCAACGCCGTCGATCCGCCCTCGGGCTTTCTCGCCACCGCCAACGCCCGCGTCACCACGGACAAGTCACCCTACCTGCTCACCGGCGAGTGGGGCGATCCCTATCGCATCGAGCGCATCTACAAATCGCTCGACGGCCGCGACAATCTAAAGCCTGCTGACATGCTCGCCGTTCAGACGGACATCTACAGCGAGGTCGATCAGGAGATGGGCCACCGTTTCGCCTACGCCATCGATCACACTCCCGGCCCCGAAGGCAATGGCGATCCGCGCATGCGCCGGGCCGCCGACCTCATGCGCAGTTGGGATGGCCGCCTGACCATCGACTCTGCCGCCGCGTCCATCGTCACCGAAACCCGTGCCGCGCTCTTGCCCATGATCCTCGAGCCGAAACTCGGCAAGCTCGCCGGAGACTACCACTGGGCCGAATCCTCGTTCGCTGAAGAAGAAATCGTGATGAACGCCAAGCCTGCGTGGCTTCCGTCCGCCTACAAAGACTGGAACGCTCTCCTCACCGCCGCTGTGCGCAAGGGAATGGTCGATGGAAGAGCTCCCCTCGATGTCACTCACTGGACCTACGGCCGTTGGCACGTGGTCGACATTGAACATCCGCTCGCCTTCCTTCTGCCCCTCATCGGCCGCGTCGCAGGAACCGGCCGTCAGCCCCAAAGCGGCGATGGAACCACCGTTAAGCAAGTCGGCACCGACCTCGGTCCCTCGCAGCGCTTCACCATGGATTGGAGCAACATCGACGGCTCAACCGAAAACATCGTCCTCGGCGAGAGCAGCAATCCGCTCGATCCCTACTTCCGCGACCAGTGGAACGACTGGTACAAGGGAACCACCTTCGCGCTGCCATTCACGCCGCCATCGGTCGCCGCCCAAACCACGCACACGCTGCGCCTGCTTCCATGAAAAGCCCCGACACAAAGAACAGCCGCCTCCGCCTCTCCGGCCCCGCGCTCATCCTCTTCGCCGCATTCGTCGCCATTGTCCCCCAGCTCATTCGCGGCAACTCTTGCGGCCACGACTTCAACGTTCATCTCGTCTCCTGGCTCGATTGCCTCAATGCGTGGCGTCACGGCATTCCTTATCCGCATTGGGCGCCCAGCCCCAACTACGGCGCCGGCGAGCCTCGCTTCGTCTACTATCCCCCGCTCACCTGGATGCTCGGCGCGGCGCTCGGCGCCGTCCTTCCATGGAATCTCGCGCCCATCGCACTCACCTTCCTCATCCTCGCCGCAACCGGCCTGGCCACGCGCGCCCTCGCACTTGAAGCCCTCGACGATTGGCCCGCCACTCTCGCCGGCTGCGTCTCCATCTTCTCCGGCTTCACGCTGTTCACCGCCTACGAGCGCTGCGCATTCCCCGAATTCGCCGGAGGATTCTGGCTCCCGCTCATCATTCTTTTTGTGCTCCGCGATCGTGGCCGGGTGCCCCATGTCCGGGGTCCCCACGGACAGGTCCTGGTCCGTGGGGTGGATGTCCCTCGCATTTGGGGACATGGGAGTGGCCCCGAACTAACCTCTAGCCCTCCACAATCCCTCTTCCACCGCGCATTCTCCGGTTCCACTGTGCCGCTTGCCCTCGCACTTGCTGGAGCCTGGCTCTCAAACCTCCCGCTCGGAGTTATCGCCGGCTACCTGCTCGCGGGTGTCGCCCTCACATGGGCTATCGTCAACAAAAGCTGGGCTCCGCTTCTTCGCGCCGCAGTCGCCACGGTCCTCGGCCTTGGTCTCGCCGCCATCTACTGGGTTCCCGCCGCTTTCGAGCGCCACTGGGTCGACATTCGCCAGGCCACCGACGATCCCGGCTACAACTTCGAAAACAACTGGCTATTCTCCCGCCACGCCAATCCGCTCCTCGCGTTACACGACGTCATCCTCCGCCAGGTCTCCTGGATCGCTGTCTCCATGATCGCCGTCGCTCTCGTCTCCGTCCTCGTCTGTTATTTCCGCGGCTCTCTTCCAAGACCAGAAAAAATTCCTCTCGCCGCAATTCCCATTGTCGTTCTGTTTCTTCTTTTCCCCATCTCACGGTTTGTCTGGCACACGCTCCCGCAAATGCCCTTCCTGCAATACCCCTGGCGCTGGCTTGAAGCCGTTGAAGCGCCTATGGCCATCTTCTTCGTCGCCGCCATCTGGCCCTCCAGTCGCAATGCCCGCCACGCCCGCCGCGGCCGAATCCTCGCCTTCGCCGCCTGCGTCGTGATCTTTCTAGCCGCAACGGTCTACGCCGGAACCACCTTCTTCCAGGCCTGCTACCCCGAAGACACCGTCGCATCCACCCTTGTCGACTACCGCGCCGGAACCGGCTTTGAAGGCATGTACGAGTACGAGCCGCCCCACGGCGACGACTCGCAGATCGCCACCGGCCTTCCCGACGCCTGCCTCGTCAGCGATCGCTGGGCCGTCCTTGGCAAGCCGGACCCTGACGACCCCGATGCGAATCCCATATGGACTCCCGATCAAGGCACTTGCCAGGCCACATTCAAATGGGACGACGGCGCCCGCGCCAATCCGGAACACCGCACTCTTCTCGCCACCATGCCTCATTCCGGCATTCTCGTCCTGCGTCTGCTCAATTTTCCCGCGTGGAAAGTGCGTGTGAACGGCCGCATCGATAGCACTTGGCCGCACCGCGAAGACGGCCTTATGACCGTAGTTGTTCCTCAGGGTCCGGTACTTCTCACTATCGATTGGACAACGAAACCCGATTCTTTCGCCGGCCGCCTTCTCACCGTCCTCAGCATCTTCCTGCTCCTCGCTCTCTCGCTTTGTGAACTCCGCCTCCGCCGTTCTCGTCTAACATGATTGCAATGCCCGCTGACGTCAAAACGCTCATTCAGGAAGGCGCCGACCTCACCGACAAGGCGCTGGAAAAGCTGATCCCGTCCGCGGACACCGTTCCTGTTTCCATCCACGGCGCCATGCGCCACTCCGTCTTTGCCGGCGGCAAGCGTCTCCGCCCGGTGCTCGCGATGCAGGCTTCGGTGGCCATAGCAGGCGCTCCTCCAAAGGGAATAGAAAAACTCGGTGCGGCCATCGAGATGATTCACACTTACTCCCTCATCCACGACGACCTGCCCGCTCTCGACAACGACGATCTCCGCCGCGGCAAGCCCACCTGCCACGTGGCATTTGGTGAAGCCATCGCCATCCTCGCCGGCGACGCGCTCCAGACCCGCGCCTTCGAAGTGCTCTCCGGCCTTCAATGTCCGCCCGACGCCACCACGCAGATCATCGGCCTCATCGCCAACGCCATCGGCACGGTCGATGGCATGATCGGCGGCCAGGTGCTCGACCTCGAAAGCGAGCACCTCAAGCCCACGCCCGAGCTCGTCGAAGCCATCCATCGCGCCAAGACCGGGGCTCTCATCCGCGTGAGCGTTGTTACTGGCGGCGTCTATGCAGGCGCTACCGCCGACGACGTCGCGCGTCTCAACCGTTTCGGCCGCAAAGCCGGTCTCGCCTTCCAGATCGTCGACGACGTGCTCGACATGACCGTCGACTCAGCGCAGCTCGGCAAGACCGCGGGCAAAGACGCAGCCACCGAAAAAGCCACCTGGCCCGCCGTCTACGGCGTCGAGCAAAGCCTGCGCGACGCAGAGCAGCTCGTCGAAGAGGCTTTTGCAGCCCTCGAACCATACGGCAGCCGCGCATACGGCCTCAAGGCCGTCGCCCGCTATCTCATCGAACGCAAAAATTAGGAATTGTTTTCGGATTCTGCGTCGCAGGCCGCACCGCCCGCAAAC